>JACCDS010055191.1_pt1 | contig 80412 bp, 89 predicted proteins | sample 7446441 | NCBI WGS metagenome assembly JACCDS01 (sample SAMN15323445, study PRJNA562643) | freshwater metagenome | isolation source: river surface water | place: USA:Blue River Watershed | collected 2017-08-17
CGAACAGTGGAGTTGCGAATTAGGGAATTTTGTAACTTGACAAAATGAAGTTAACGCCGTGTTGAATTCTATTCTTAATTAGGCCATTACGGTAAAAAAAATCGATCTATGAAAGCTCTGAAATCTGTATCTCTTTATTTGCTAATATCCATTTCATTGACTGCCTTTGGTCAGACGGAGAAATCATATAGTGATCGAAATTATATTGAAGTCGTTGGGACAGCAGAAAAAAGAATTGTGCCTGATGAAATCTACATTTCCATTATTATTCGAGAACGCGAAGAGGGAAAAGAAAAGATATCAGTCGAGCAACAAGAAATCAAACTGAAGGAAGCATTAACGAGTATCGGCGTTCCTTTAAAAAATCTCTCCTTGGCGGATGTCGATGCAGATTACATCCGATTAAAAAGGACGAAGAAAGGTCTGAGCGTGACGAATGAATATGTCCTTAAAATTGGCGATGCACTTACTGTTTCGAACGTATTCGAGATACTGGATGAAATGCGTATTGTTGAGGCAGGCATCTCTCGTGTCAATCATTCTCAGCTTACGGAGTTTAAAAAAGAGTTGGAAATAATGGCAATAAAAGCTGCCAAAGAAAAAGCTAGTTATCTACTGAACGCTATTGGTGAAAATTTAGGCAAACCAATTTACATAAGTGAGCAATTGCCCTCATTGCCCTCAGGTAATCACTATTTTAGGGGTGGTAGAGCTTCAAACGAAGTTGTGTTTGTTGACGGCGTTAAGGTGAGAGGGGAAGTAGATGGGGCAATTGAATTCCAGAAAATAGTACTTCAAGTATCTATGTATGTAAAATATGAAATCTTATAAACTAGTATTTCATTCACATGATGGAACTGAGGCTTGAGTACCAAACAGCTCGCCTTTTTCTTTAGCCAAAAACGCTCGTTTAGAAACGTATTAATTATTGAAAATAGGTCAATGATTATCAAGGAATGATGAAAAACGTAATTTTAACGTTGATTTTGCTGTGTTACGTTCTTGATGGGCGTGCACAACTTTCCAAATCGCAGCACTTTTCAACTGCATACGGACAGACAGCCTTCGCGCTACCCAAAGGAGCCAAGCTGTACCAAAATACCCTGCTGTTAGGGAACCACCTGCAGTTCGGCCTAACGAATTCTACCTCAATAGGGGTCGGCGCCTGCCCAATTTACTTCAAGCAAGCAGGATTTCAGGTTTTTAGTGCAGTCAACGTGAGCCATGCCTTTAAATTCAACGAACGCGAGGCACTTCGCGTCGGTGCAATTGGCGGAATTGGCTACGCCCCAAAAGAGGCCAGTGCATCCGATTTTGGCGGATTATTTGCCCTGTATTCCCGAAAGATTACCGATTTTGATATAGCCACCCTTGGCTACGGGTACTATGGCTCTTCAATTTACTACCCGCCGCATTTGCACCAGTTCAGTTTGAACTACAAACGGGCCTTTAAAAATTCTCGACTGGGCCTAGAGGTCGGTGCCGTGGTGGGTTGGTCGCAATCCAACTGGGGTTTTGAAGACTGGGGAACCATTTGGCGCGTAGTTAATTGGAGGCCAAACTTGGTCCTCACCAAAAAGTTTGATAGCGGAAATTCCGTATTTCTAGGTATTTCTGGATTAACGTACGCGGAATGGACACCGAGCGACGGGAGCGACAACTACCGCTTGATGTGGCCATCCTTTGGCTATTCGCGTTATTTCTGAACATTGCCTTCACGGGCCCGGAATCCCAAACTGTAACGTGGGATTGACCCAAACAGGAATCCGCACGCAGTACTGAACTTCGCTTGTTCGGTTATAACCGGATTTTACTTTTTAAAAATTTCTCGGAATACCATTAATAGTTGATATTCAGATACATAATTCTAAATCCCGTTTAGTGAGTACGTGTCCGAATTGAACAAATGGCCAACGAGCCAACCAGCTAACGAGCCAACCAGCTAACTGAGCTTCCGTGCCACCATCACCCCGTCCCTGAAGGGCAGCAGCTGGTGTTCCACGCGCGGATCGGCCGCCACATGGGCGTTGTAGGCACGCAACGCGTCGGTCTCATGGTCGTGCACGCTCGGGTCGGCGACCTTGCCGCTCCACAGCACGTTGTCGGCCAAAATGAGTCCGCCCGGACGCACACGGTCGACCACCATCTCGTAGTAGGCGAGGTAGTTCTCTTTGTCGGCGTCCAAAAAGACCAGGTCCCAGGTCTCGTCGAGCTGCGGAATCAGCGTGCGCGCGTCGCCCACCCTAAAATCGAGTTGGTCGTTCCAGGGCGAATCGGCAAAGTACCCGCGCACCCGAGTTTCGAGCTCCGCGTTCACGTCCACCGTGTACAACCGGCCGTCGGGCGCCAGGCCTTCGGCCAGGCACAGGGCGGAATACCCTGTGTAGGTTCCGACCTCGAGCACGCGACGCGGACGCAGCAGCTGGCTAATCAAGCTCAAAAAACGGCCCTGCTGGTGCCCGCTGCACATGCGCGGCATCAGCACCTGCTGCCAAGTTTCGCGCTCGATGCGCGCCAAGAGGGGCGAGGGTGCGGCGGTAAACTGGCCCGCGTAGTCGTCGATTTCGGGAGGTAAAAATTCCATGGGCGTGGCGTCGAATCAGTCGGCGGCAGTACCAATATAGCGCAGCCGGCTGATGCCGTCGGGGCGGAACATGCGCTCAGCAACCGCCCGAAGCTGGCCCACGGTAAGGGAGTTGACCTTAACCACCAGCTCGTCAAATCGGTCGATTCGGTCGTACACCAGAAGCGACTTGCCCAGCCCGGTCATCAGGCCTTGGCCGCTCTCTTGGGCCAGCGCCATCTGGCCGAGAAGCTGCAGCTTGGCTTGCTCCAGCGCACGGGGCGTCAGGCCCTGGCGCAGCGCCTCGAGCTCTTTGCGAATCAGGCGCTCGGCGCGGTCGACTGTTTCGCGGTCTGTGCCCGCGTACACGCCCCAGTGGCCGCCGTCGGCGTACGCGTTGATAAAGCTTTCAATCTGGTACGCGATGCCATGGCGCTCGCGAATGTTCATGTTCAGACGGCTGTTCATCGCCGGTCCGCCCAGCACGTTGTTGAGCAGCACCGCCGCCGTGTAGTCGTCCTCGTGCACCGTCGGAGCCTCGCCGCCCAGCACCAAATGGCTTTGGTTGATATCTTTCTCGGAATCCACGTTGAACAACGCCGGCTTGGGCACGGCCAGGCGCTCGGGTGATGAACCTTGGGCGCTCCAGCTTCCGCCAAATTCCTCGGCCAAGCGGGCAAAGCGGGCGACCGAAATTCCGCCCACCGAACTCAGCACTGCGTGCTCGGGACGGTAGAGGGCCCCGATGAAGCGCAGCACGTCGGCCCGCTCAAAACGCGACACCGTCTCGCGGCGGCCCAAAATATTCATGCCCAAGGGATGGTCGGGGTAGAGCAGGGCGTCAAACTCGTCGAACAGGGCCTCTGACGGATTGTCTTTGTAGCCGTCCATCTCGTCGAGGATGACCTCGCGCTCCTTGGGGACCTCGCGGTCGGGGATGGACGCGTGCTGCACAATGTCAAACAGCAGGTCCATGGCCCGGCGGTAGTGCTCGACCATAAAGCTGGCGTAAAGCAGCGTGTCCTCCTTGCCCGTGTACGCGTTTAACTCGCCGCCCACGCCTTCCAAACGGCTCAGCACGTGGAACGCCTTGCGCCGGGCCGTGCCCTTAAAAATCAGGTGTTCGGTGAAGTGGGCCAGGCCCTCGTCTTCGCGGGACTCGTCGCGCGATCCCGCGCGCAGGTGCAGGCCGATGTGCCCCGTCGGCGACGCCGTGGGCTGGTGCACCCAGCGCAGCCCGTTGGGCAGCGTGGCGACGACAAATTCCGGGCGAACGGGCGATCCCATGCTCAGAGCGTCGGAGGAGTCACCGGTCCGTCCAATTGATCGACAGTACGAAGGATCGTGCGGAACGCCAAAGCCTTAGACCCAAACTTGGCAGCCGACTTTTCTTGAAGCCCCGGCGCGTGAAGCTGCTGGTAGAGCTGCAGATCTTCTAAATCCCGAAAGCGGTACTGGGCCGCATAGGTGGGGCCAGACTCTTCGTCGACCAGCACCTCGTGCAAGGTGGCGTCGGCAAACATTCCGGTGGCCAATACCTCAGGCATGTGCGTGCAGCGCATCCACTCTAGCCACTCCTCGTGAACGCTCGCGTCCACACTCACCGTTACGTTGTAGGTGTACATTACGAGCCGGCGTCCCAGTTGTCCCACAGTCGCTGAAAGTGCAGATCAAGGCTGTCGTTTTGCTTGAGAACAAAACGCACCTCGTCAAGGCGCGTGTGAATGGTGGCCAGCAGAGGAAGCACCATGTTCTTCTCTATCTCTAGCCCGATCCGCGTCGAATCTTCGCTGAGAATGCGTTCGCTCCAGTCGTGGTGCAGCGCGTCCAATTGGTTGCGCGAAGCGATCAAGAGGCGGTCCCACTCTTCGCCGCGGCGCAGGGTTTCAAACTTAAAAAGGGCACGGTGGCTGTTACGCAGCCATTCAAAGTCCTCGCGAAAAATTGAATCACGCGCGGAATCGTACGCCTTCGTTTGCGCAATCTCGATGTGGCGCTCCATTCGGTTGAAGGCATTCATGAATTCAGCGCTGTCGAGCGACTGCAGCACTGTATTCGACGAATCGACGGTCGTTCGAAGGGCCATCACTTCGTCTCCGAGCGGTCCGCGACGGCCGCACCCCACTAAACTAAGGGCCAATAACCCGATTCCTGCGATGCGAATGCTTAGCGAATCCATTCAAATCCGGTATATGCGGCCAACGCCTTCGGAATCCGAATGCCCTCAGCCGTTTGGTTGTTTTCGAGCAGTGCAGCAACCACACGCGGAAGCGCCAGCGACGATCCGTTCAACGTATGGGCCAAATGCGGCTTGCCGTCGGCCTCGCTGCGGTAGCGCAGCATCAGGCGGTTGGACTGAAACGTCTCAAAGTTGCTCACCGAACTCACCTCGAGCCAGCGCTCTTGGGCGGCCGACCACACCTCAAAGTCGTAGGTCAGCGCTGAAGTGAATCCCATATCTCCGCCACACAGGCGAAGCACGCGGTAGGGCAGCTCCAAGTCCTGAAGCAATCCGGCTACGTGGGCGACCATCTCCTCGAGGCGATCGTAGGACTTCTCGGGATGCTCCACGCACACGATCTCGACCTTGTCGAACTGGTGCAAGCGGTTTAGGCCCCGCACATCCTTGCCGTACGATCCGGCTTCACGGCGAAAGCACGGGCTGTACGCCGTCAGCTTTACCGGTAAGTCGGCCTCGGGAACGATTTCGTCGCGAAGCATGTTCGTGACAGGCACTTCAGCCGTCGGAATCGCATAAAGCTGATCTTCACCCACATGGTACATCTGACCGTCTTTGTCGGGCAGCTGTCCGGTTCCGTACCCTGAAGCCGCATTCACAAAGTGCGGAGGCTGCACCTCAAGGTAGCCCGCCGCCGTGTTGCGGTCCAGAAAGAACTGGATCATGGCGCGCTGCAGGCGTGCGCCTTGGCCGGTGTAGAAGGGGAATCCGGCTCCGCTGACCTTGACGCCGCGCTCAAAATCGATGAGCTTGTAGCGCTCGGTCAATTCCCAATGCGGAACCGCGTCTTCAGCCAATGCCCATTCGGGGCTCCATTCGCTGACCACGACGTTGTCTTCGGCAGACTTGCCACTGGGCACTGAATCGTGCGGCATGTTGGGCAAGCGAAGCAAGTGCTCGCGCTCTTGGCCTTCGAGCAGCTCGAGTTCGCTCGCGAAGCGTTGAATCTGCGACTTGATTTCAGAAGTGCGGGCCTTGACGGCATTGGCCTCTTCGGCGCGTCCGTCGCGCATCAGCCCGCCGATCTCTTTTGCAAGGCGGTTGGCCTCGGCCTGCAGGGTTTCGGTTTCAGTTTGAATGCGGCGGCGCTGCTCGTTCAACGCAAGCAGGGACTCAATAGCAGGACGGGCGTTGATGCTGCGCTTGGCGAGCGCGGCAATCACTGCCTCTGGGTTGGTGCGGATGGTGTGAAGCGTCAGCATAATCTTTGAACTGGTACAAAACTACAAACCCCCTGGCGCCGAAGCTTCAGGGGGTTGGTATACTTAAAAACAACTAATTAAGCCTCGCCGCCCTCTGCAAAGGGAACGACCGAGACGAAACTCTTGTTTCCGGCTTTCTTTTGAAACTCTACGATGCCCTCGCTCAGCGCGAACAACGTGTGGTCCTTACCAATTCCGACATTGGTGCCGGGATTGTGATGGGTACCGCGCTGGCGAACAATGATAGAACCGGCCGTAGCGGGTTGACCACCAAAAATTTTCACACCTAGTCGCTTCGACGCTGATTCGCGTCCGTTCTTGGAACTACCTACACCTTTCTTGTGTGCCATGGTTCAATCGAATTATTCAGCAGCCTCAGTCTTGGCAGCCTTCGTGGTTTTCTTTTTGGGCTCATCAGCTACCTCTTCGGTGGCTTCAACTTTTTTGGCAGCGGCCTTTTTCTTGGCTCCAGACAAGCTAATGTCGGTGATCAAGATTTGGCTCAGGGCCTGGCGGTGACCGTTCTTCTTTTCGTAGCCCTTGCGGCGCTTCTTCTTGAACACGATAACCTTGTCACCTTGAAGGTGCTTGAGAAGGGTAGCTGAAACTACAGCTCCTTCGATAACTGGGGCGCCGACGGTCACGGTTCCGTTGTCTTCAGCCAAAAGGACGCGGTCGATTGAGATCGACTCACCTTCTTGGCTTGGCAGACGGTTCACGTACACGCGCTGGTCTTTTTGCACTTTGTACTGCAGCCCTGCTATTTCTACAATTGCGTACATAACGAATTTTCTTTGGGGCTGCAAATATATGCAAATAATCTGTGGCTACCGCAGGTCCGTTGCCTAAAGTTGAATTGCTAGGGTCGTGTAATGATGTGCAACCCTTAAGCGACCAAGGTTTTGTACCTTCGAAATCCTAATTTAATCAGTTATGAAGAACATCTTCCTCGGACTTGGAATCCTTCTCGCAGCGGCACTTCAGCCCCTTCGCGCGCAGATTCAGTTCGAATCGTTTGACTTGCCCAACGGCCTGCACGTCATTCTGCACCAGGACAACAGCAATCCCTTAGTCGCTGTATCTGTGCTCTACCACGTCGGTTCTAAAGACGAAATCCCAACCCGCACGGGGTTCGCCCACTTCTTTGAGCACTTGCTTTTTGAGGGTTCTGAGAACATCGGCCGCGGCGAGTACATGCAACTCATTCAGTCCAATGGCGGAGCCTTGAACGCCAACACCAGCAACGACCGCACGTTTTACTACGAAATTCTACCCTCCAACCAGCTCGAGTTGGGCCTTTGGATGGAATCCGAGCGCATGCTCCACGCCAAGATCGACCAAGTCGGTGTGGATACGCAGCGAGAAGTCGTGAAAGAAGAAAAGCGCCAGCGCGTCGACAACCAGCCCTACGCGAGCTTTTTGTCTGAAATGTTCAAGCGCGCCTTCACGCAGCACAACTACCGCTGGGTTCCGATTGGATCCATGGACCACCTGAACGCCGCCACCCTCGGTGAGTTCATGGCCTTCTACAAAAAGTACTACGTGCCCAACAACGCCACCCTCTCAATCGCTGGCGACATTGACGTGGCCCAAACCAAGGCGATGATCACCAAATACTTTGGCGACATTCCCGCTGGTGCCACCGTGCAGCGTCCAAGTGCCTATGAACCTCCCCTCGGTGGAGAGGTCGTCGACACGATTTACGACAACATTCAAATTCCGGCCGTGTTTGCGGGATACCGAATGGTGAGCGAGACCCACCCTGACACGTACGCACTTCAAATGCTTACCACGGCACTGAGCGACGGTCCGAGTTCGCGCTTCTCAAAGCGCATGGTCGACCAAGATCAGAATGCCCTTCAGGTGGCCGCCTTCCCCTTTGCGATGGAGCACCATGGCGTATTCATCGCCTTGGCCCTTGCCAACGGCGCCACGTCGACCGGAACCCTCATGACCACCATGGAAGACGAGATTGCCAAAATGCAGAAAGAGCCCTTGAGCGAAAAGGAGTTCACCAAGCTCCTCAACAAGGTTGAGACCGACTATGTCAACCGCAACTCTGGGGTGGCCGGAATTGCTGAAAACCTCGCCAACTACCACGTGTACTATGGCGACGCAAACCTTATCAATACTGAGATCGAGCGGTTCCGCACCGTGACTCCTGCCGACATTCAGCGCGTGGCCCAGACCTACCTCAAGCCCGAGAACCGCGTCGTGCTTCACTACTTGCCCAAATCCGCTCAATAAGCCATGAAACGTATTTTTATTGCCTTATCGCTCGTGGCTTCAGTAGCCGCCAGCGCCCAGATCAACCGCAGCATTCGTCCGACCGCCGCCCCTGCGCGCACCCCGACGATTGCGCAGTACCAAAAATTCAAACTCAAGAACGGCCTCACGGTACTGCTGGTCGAGGACCACAAGCTTCCGCGCCTCAGCCTCAGCCTTACTATGGACGTAGGTCAGGTGCTCGAGGGTGAGAAGTCCGGAACCGTCAGCCTACTCGGCGACTTGCTTAGTGAGGGCACCAAGGCCTACGCCAAAGAGGCCCTAGACGAGAAGGTTGACTTCATTGGAGCGCGCCTCAGCACAAGCGGAACCAGCGTCGGCGCCGGTGGTCTGAGCAAGTACGCTGAAGACCTCTTTGCCCTGAGTGCCGAGGTGGCCCTGCGCCCCACGCTTCCCCAAGCTGGATTCGACAAAATCAAGGAGCGCAGCCTTTCTGGCCTCAAGAGCCAAAAGGACGATCCCGGTGCCATACAGTCCAACATCTTCAATGCGCGCGTCTTCGGATCCAATCACCCCAGTGGTGAACTGACCACCGAGGCTACGGTCGCAAATGTGACTCTTGAAGACTGCAAGAAGGCCTACACGACCTACTGGAAGCCCAACATTGCCGTCCTAACCATCGTTGGAGACATTGACTTGGCCCGCGCCAAGGCGCTCGCCGAGGCCCACTTCGGAGGCTGGAAGGGAACGTTCACCAAGAAGACGACCTTCCCGGCGCCTGCTGACTTGAGCGGAGTTCAGATTCAGGTGGCCAACCGTCCTTCAAGCGTGCAGTCGAACATCCAGATTGGCAACACCATTGAGCTTCCGATCGGCCATCCCGACCTCGAGGCCCTGCGCGTTATGAACGAAGTACTCGGTGCCGGTTCGGCAGGCCGCCTCTTTCGCAATCTTCGCGAAGACAAGGCCTACACCTACGGCGCGTACTCTTCATTCGGAACCTCACGCTACACCACCGTCATCGAGGCGTCAGCAGAGGTGCGCAATGCCGTTACCGACAGCGCGGTAGAGCAGTTCCTGTTCGAAATCAACCGCATTCGCACTGAGGCTGTGACCGACGAAGAGCTTCGTTCCGCCAAAAACAACCTTGCCGGCGGATTCGGCCGCTCACTCGAGCGCCCCGAGACCGTGGCAAGCATGGCCGGTAATACGCTGCTCTACAACCTGCCCGCGGACTACTACAACGGCTACCTGACCCGCCTCGAGGCGGTGACGGCCCAAGACGTGCAGCGCGTCGCCCAGAAGTACTGGAAGTCCGACAAGCTCCTCATTAGCGTCGTAGGCAAGGCCGCAGACATCGCAAAGCCGCTTCAGCGTTTGGGCTACCCCGTGAACTACGTGACTTTTGAGGGGCAACCCACTGAGGCACCGAAGTTTGACGCGGTTCCTGAGGGCTTGACGGCCAAAGCCGTTGTTGAATCCGCACTTCAGTCCATGGGCGGAATCGCGCGCATCAACGCGCTTCAGTCGGTAAATTGGAAGCAGGAGGCGAGTATTATGGGCATTACCATCACTGCCGAGGTTGCCTTTACTGCCCCCAGTACGCTGGTGCAGAAGCAAACGTCTCCCATGGGTTCGAGCGAGACCCGCTACGAAGGCGACAATGTGACGGTACTAGAGAATGGCGCGGCCAAGCAGCTTTCGGCTGACGAGAAGGCCGAACTCATGGCCGACCGCTACCTCATTGATGAACTTGGACTCCTCAACCGGACCGACCTCAAGCTTCAAGAGAGCAAGGTCGACGTCAACGGAGAGGCCTGCTACGCCATCGAAATCCCCAAGGCCGGTAGCGACCCTGTGGTTAAGTTCTACAGTATTTCAACTGGTTTGCGCATTCGCGAAGCCCGCACTCAAGAAGGTCCCCAAGGCAAGACGGTAGTGAACGTGGACTACAGCGACTACCGCGAGGTGGGTGGAGTGAAGTTTTCGCACGAAATGAAGGTTCCGCTCCAGCCTGGCGTGGACCTCATCTTCAAGACCACCGCGCTGGACGTCAAGTAGTACGTTCGCTCGTTCGATGATACGAATAGCCCGGGCCGTCGTGCCCGGGCTTTTTTTAGGTAGCCGTTGCTGGCAGCGAGCTTACGCCTTTTTGTTCACCAGGTAGACCCCAAGAATGATGGCGGCCATTCCGGCCAAGTGGTGCGCGAGAATGGTTTCGCCCATGCCCACGCCCCAGGCGAGGGCTACCACCGGAATAAGGTAGGTCGTCGACGCCGCCATCAGCGGGGTGGTGAGGGCGATCAGGCGGTTGAAGAGGACGGTGGCGATGCCGGTTCCGACAATGCCCAAAAATGCAAGCGACGCAATCGCGGGGCCAAAATGCTCTATGCGCACCGTGTTCCAGACCTGCGTAACCCCGAGGATTCCGAGCGACATAGGCACGGTCAGAAGCATTACAAACAGCGTGATTCCGCGCGGCGACAAATGGCTCAATCGCGACCCGATCGTGTTGATGCTCACGCCGTAAAAACCCGCTGCCAATATGGCCAAAAGCAAGTAGTTGGGGTTGATTTCTTGGCCCGGAACTACTGCGCGCCACGGGCTGATGAGTAGCACGGCGCCCAGCAACCCCAGTACAACGCCTCCCACTTGAACGCGGCGAAGCGTTCGCCCAAAGGCCAAAACTCCGACGAGCAGTGCAAACACGGGAGTCATGGCATTTGCAACACCCACCACACCTGAGGGGACATGGGCGACGGCGATCGGAAAAAGAATGTACGGCAGCGAGTTGCCCATCAGGGCGACCACCAGTAGGGGCCAAAAGTCCGCCCGGCGAAATTCGTGAAAATGCTTGCGCGAAATGATGAGGACGGCAACTGCGGCAAACAAGAGCCGCATGGCTCCGATTTGAATCGCTTCAAAGCTCTGAAGTGCGATTTTCATCAGCATGAACGACGAGCCCCAGACCAAAACAAGTCCGATAAAAAGCCCCCAGGCCAAGCCAGAACGATTCATGAGGCGGCAAAGGTACGCTACCTTTATGACCATGAATGCACGGCTTGTGAATGCCCCTTGGCTGCTCCGCTTTTTGCGTTGGGCCATCGTCCTCAACCTCTTGGTCATGCTGGCCGGCTCGGTGGTTCGAATGACCGGATCCGGTATGGGTTGCCCCGACTGGCCCAAGTGCTTTGGATTGGCGGTCCCACCCACACGGGCTGAACACGTCACCTGGTCACCCGAGGCGGCCTACCACCAGGGTCAAATGATCCTGCGCGACGGGGCATTCTGGGTGGCTCAGGCCGACCACGCACCCCAGACCGAATTCAGCGAGCAGCTTTGGTCACGCTACACCCGCCACGATTATGCGGTATTCAACCCTGTCCACACGTGGATTGAGTTCCTGAACCGCCTCTTGGGGGTGCTGCTCGGAATCCCCGTGCTGCTCGCCACCGCCGTCAGCTTTGCCCACATTCGCCGCCATCCGTGGTGGGTCGTGACTATGTTAGCCGTGCTCTTCACCCTCGGATTTGAGGCCTGGCTGGGCAAGGTGGTGGTCGACGGAAACCTCGTCCCGCACCACATCACCTACCACATGCTCGGCGCGTACGTGCTGCTCGCGCTGCTCACCGTCCTATTTCGCAACGTCCACAGTTTGGCTGAACAGAATTTGTGGCGGGCCGAGCCGCCTGCGACTCCCGCCCAAATCCGTCCGATGCTTTGGGGATTTTCGGTTCTTGCGGCGCTGCTGCTGGGGCAAACGGTACTCGGAACCGGCGTTCGCGAAGGTGTCGACGACCTCGTCCACCAGTGGGGTTTTGACGCACCCCGTGCCGGATGGGTGGCGCAGCTCGAGCCCGGAGTCTTGGTGCACCGCAGCGCGAGCCTCATCCTTTTAGCCCTTGCCTACTGGCTGTACCGCCGCAGTGCGGGACTCGCCGGACTTCGTGCGCGCGCCGGATTGGTTCTGATGATTTTTATGGCCGAGGCCGTGGTGGGTGCGTTAATGTACTACCTCGACATCCCCAAGGGATTGCAACCCGTTCACCTCATGCTCAGCGCGGGAGCTTGGATGCTTTTGGTGGACGCAGTCGCAAAATCCGGCCTTATCCTTCGCGCCATTCGAGGGTCTCGAGGTAGCGCGTGAATTCCGCCTCAAAAAACTGGTGTACCGGTGCTAAGCTGTCGGCGTTCGGATGGGCGTAGACGTACAGCGCTCCGCGCACAAAATTTCGAACACTGTCGGTGGCATAAAACTGCATGGCACTAGCGGCGTTTCCGGTGATGCGAAAGAGGACGCCGTACACGCGAAGTGAGTCGTTCACGTACACCATTTGGTTCATTCCGTCAGCGGCCACGCTGTGCTTCATTGCGAGGTCCTGTGCGTCGTCCACAAGGGCGTTCAGGTTGCCGCGTACGGGCAGGTAGGTGAACTGCACGCGGCCTTGGCAAAAGGGGTACACGAGGTCGCCCCAGCCGTCTTGATTTTTGGCTTCCCATCGGGCACTCGGGTGGTGGTCAAGTTCAAAATCTAACCCTTTGAGTCGCTGCGGCGTGGATTCGTTCGGAACCGCAATCCTCGGGTAGCCCTTTGGCTTGGGAATCGCGGCGGAACTGGGCCAAAACAGCAGCGCAGCCACTGCGGCGGCCCCAGTAATCCCTGCGGTGAGAATGATTCGACTAATCTTCACGGCGCGAAACTTTTACCCGAACAATCCTACGGCGGTCGCAGGCTTCTACTGTCCATGCGAGCGGCCCCAGTTCACGCTGCTCTCCTTTGTGCGGCATGCGCCCGAGTTGCTCAAGGATGAGTCCGGCCAGTGTATCAGCCTCGCCACGGTCGCGGTCGAGCGCGTCGGGCTCGAGGTTCATGGTTCGAAGGACGTCGTTCAACGGCGTACGCGCTTCAAAAACGAACGTCTTCTCGTCGAGTTGGGTGTGGCTCTGTTCTTCGGTATCAAATTCGTCGTTGATTTCACCGACGATTTCTTCCATGACGTCCTCGAGGGTAACCACTCCAGAAACTCCACCGAACTCGTCCACGACTACGGCCAAGTGCATTTTTTTTGCCTGAAAGTCCCCGAGCAAATCGTCAATCTTCATGTTTTCAGAGGCAAACATGGCGGGACGAATCAACTGCTGCCACGACGACCCATCTGCCGAACCCAAGAGCGGCAGTAAATCCTTAGAGTGCAGCACCCCAATAATTCGGTCGCGTTGGCCCTGAAATACCGGAATCCGCGAATACCCGCTCTCCGTGACAACCCTCAAGACCTCGGCCAACGAAGATTCTGACGAGACGTCGATCAAATCTTGGCGCGGCGTGCAAATTTGCCGAATGCTCGTCGACCCAAACCGCACGATTTCGCGCAGCCATTTCTTTTGTTCGGTATTGGTCGCCCCCGAGTCGGTGAGCTCAAGGGCCTCTTCGAGCTGTGCCACCGTCACGTTACTGGATCCGGCTCCGCCGCGGCTCAGCGCCCGAGAGGTGACCATCAAGCTGTGGGCTAATGGCCGAGAAATCTTCATTCCGGCCGCAACGGCCGCGGCCATGCGCTTGCTCACGGATACGCGCATTTGGTTGGCGACTGACTTGGGCACCACTTCGCCCACAATAAGCAGGACGACGGTGGCTACGCCCGTTTCCCAAAAAGCACGAACCCACGAGGTGCTGCCTTCAGAAAGCGCCTGTCCAATCCAAAGTCCCCACACAAGTACAAAGCTCAAATTGAAAAAGTTATTCCAAATCAGCAGGGTAGCCAGTAGTGACTCAGGGTGCCTGCACAGCTCAAGAACTTTGTGGCCCTCGGGATGGCGTTCTAGTTCATCCTTTTCAGAGGGCGTCAGTCCAAAGAACGCAACCTCAGAAGCGGACGCGATGGCCGATCCGACCAATAAAATGCCAAGAACTGCAAAAGTAACGGTTGTTGTACTCGCGTCTACCGCAAGAAACGACAAACTAGGGAGGGGGTCAGCGTCCAAAATAGGGTATTCAGTTCTCCAAAAAGAGCTTAGAACTGGTCGTCGCTCTCGTAGTCGTCGTCGTCGCTGGTGAACGATGAATTCGCTTGGTTGCTGCGGTACCCTGTTGCGCCAGTGCTGCCACCGCCGTAGCTCGAGCCGCCTTTGCGACCTGTGTACTCTTCTTCGCGACCCTTCATTGGATTGGGACCGAGCATGGTCATGGAATCCGCAGAAATTTCAATGTTGTAGCGCGTTTGGTTGTGCTCGTCGGTCCATTGACGCGAACGAATCTTGCCCTCAATGAAGACCTTGTCACCCTTGTGCAAAAAGCGTTCGCACACCTCAGCCAAGCGCGGACTGCGCACTACAATCGTGTGCCATTCCGTGTTTTCCTTGCGGTTGCCTTCGCGGTCGGTGAAGTTTTCAGTGGTTGCGATGGGGAATTTTACGAGCATTCCTCCGTTCTCAAATCGGCGTGCTTCGGGATCTTTACCCAGGTTGCCGATGAGCATGACTTTATTTAAGGTACCTGCCATGTGTATATGATGTACAGTTGTTAACGATGCGGTCAAATGTACGGGAATTTGGTCAACCAATGCACAAACGCTTGGGGCATTCCGCGGTCGCTCCACTCGTCGCGCGTCAACCAAATTTCGGGCTCGGAACTTCCCTCGAATTCTGTGTAAAAATGCAGGCGCAACTTTCTGTGGCTGAGTCGGTGGTCGAGCACTTGGGGTGTGAATCCGGGCGGAACCGTCGCAAGCTCCGGTAGGGAATACAGCCCAGACCAAATTCCGCCCAACGGCCGCTGCACCAGGCCAAATAAATCACCGCGCCTCGGAACCGCAAAGTGCACATCCTGCTCAGTGATCTTGAGCGTGCGCGTTTTTACGGGCCTGAGTTCGGCGGAGCCAACCCTGCGCGCAGCACAGAGTTCCTGAACAGGGCACGCGCTGCACTTGGGCTTCTTGGGCGTGCAAATCGCCTGGGCCAAGTCCATCACGGCCTGATTGAAGTCCCCCGGCCGCTTCGGGTGCATGTGGTTGAGGGCAAACGAATGAATGAATGCCTTGCTTCGGCTGGTCTCAATGGGTTCGCTCCAGTCCGTCAAGCGGCTGTACACGCGGTAGGCGTTTCCGTCGAGTGCCGGAACCACTTCACCGTCCACGATCGACGCCAGGGCTGCCGCGGTGTAGGGCCCAATTCCGGGAACCTCGAGCCATGCTTCAGCTCCTCGGGGCCAGCCGGTTACGGCGATTTGCTTCGCCCCGCGGTGCAGTAGGTCTGCCCGGCGGTAGTACCCGAGGCCGCTCCACAAGCCTTTGATTTTGGATTCCGGGGCCCGTGCCAGGTCCTCTACCGTAGGCAGTTCTAGAAGAAAGCGCTCCCAGAACTTAAGTCCTTGGTCTACACGAGTCTGCTGTAAAATAACTTCACTGAGCCAAATGGCATACGGATTGCGGAGGTTTCGCCACGGCAGGTGCCGGCCCGACTGGTCGTACCATTGCATGATATTTTCGGCAATTGCGGGGATTTCTGTTGGTGTGTGCTTCAATTCGGACTATCTTTGCGCCCGCTAAAATAGCCCCACATAGGGCTCATTATTAAACGTTTTATCTCGTCAAATCATGACCAAAGCAGACATCGTAGCCCGCATCGCCGACCGTACCGGTATGGAAAAAGCAGACATCCTCGCAGTTGTAGAAGGATTCATGCGTGAAGTAAAAGGTGGAATGGAATCAGGTGACAACGTCTACCTCCGTGGTTTTGGAAGCTTCGTGCTGAAAAAGCGCGCACAGAAGACTGGTCGCAACATTTCAAAGAACACCACATTGGTGATTCCCGCGCACTTTATTCCGTCATTCAAACCTGCGAAGACCTTTGCGGAGTCGGTCAAAAAGAACGTAGCCGTTAAGTAATTACGGCGAACCTTCAGTTCTCTTTTTCAATGCGAACCTTGTGGATAGCAGTCAGTGTCCTTGTCCTTGCGGCAGGGCTCTTCTTGCTGTTGCCCACTTCGCCGAGTTCGAACGCTGACGCTCCCGCTGAGGTGGCGTCGAGTCCGCTCGACGAAAAGGTACGCGAGGCAGTACGCCTCATTCAAGAGGGCACGGGCAATCCCATGGAGGCAATCACTCTACTTCGTGAGGTGGTTGAAGAGGATCCCAAACACCGAGATGGCTTGTTCTACCTCGGTGAATTCTCGCGCATGTCTGGCCAGCTAGACCGCGCGTTGGAACGCTACCAAACCCTGCTCGAGTACTATCCCAGCGATGTAGAAGTCGCCACTCGGTACGCTGAAACGCTCCACGACCTAGGTCGCGGACCTGAAGCGCTTACCTTCATAGAAACGTACACCGCAGAGCACAGCCAATCCGACGTCAGCGGACTAACGCAGCTACGCGATCTCTGGAACGAGGGGGATGCTGAGGCACCCGCCGGATCCACATCACTAACACATTAAACGATTTAGCTATGCCAAGCGGTAAGAAACGCAAGCGCCATAAGATGGCCACTCACAAACGTAAAAAGCGCCTTCGTAAGAATCGCCACAAAAAGAAATAAGGGCTAAACATGCGTACCGAGCTGATTATTCAAGCCAGCGAATCGGACGCTATCATCGCCTTACTTCAAGACGGTCGTTTGACCGAACTCGTCTCTGAAAACGAGCAACAGCAGTTTTCAGTAGGAGACGTGTACCTCGGGGTTGTGCGCAAGCTTGCGCCTTCCCTTAATGCGGCTTTTGTCGATGTAGGGTACGAGAAGGATTCCTTCCTACACTACCACGACCTCGGTCCCCAGATTCCGACCTGGCAGAACTACCTTAAAAAGGTTCGCCAGAGCAAGTACACTTCAGATTTATCTGAGGTCGAAATCCTTCCCGAAATCGAGAAGGACGGAGCCATGGAGGCCTTGATTAAGCCGGGCGATGAGGTGCTGGTTCAGATCACGAAGGAACCTATTTCGACCAAAGGTCCAAGGGTTACTTCTGATATTTCTATTGCGGGTCGATTTATTGTACTCGTGCCGTTCAACGGTCGCATTTCGGTCTCTCAAAAGATCCGCGACCGCAAGGAACGCGAACGCCTGCGCAAACTTGTGCAGAGCATACTCCCCAAAGGCTTTGGCGTCATTGTACGCACCGTAGCCGAGGGAGTTACGCAAGAAGACATTGAGGCCGACCTCAATGATTTGGTGAGCCGTTGGAAGACACTGTACCGCAACGTTCGGGGCGCAAAGCCCAAGAAGTGCGTGCTTCGCGAAATGGACCGGGCCTCTGCCTACCTGCGCGATGTGTTCAACGACAGCTTTGACCAAATCGTGGTCGACCACGAGGCACTCTACGACGACATCAAGGGCTATGTAGAAGCGATTGCTCCTGAGCGCGCGAACATTGTCAAGTTGCATACCTCTGCGATACCGGTCTTTCAGCACTACGGTGTGGACCGCCAATTGAAGAGCGCATTCGGCCGCACGGTGAACATGGGCAAGGGCACCTACCTGGTGGTCGAGCATACTGAAGCCATGCACGTCATCGACGTCAACTCGGGCAACCGTTCGGGCAAAGGCGAGAGTCAAGAGGACCATGCCCTTGCGGTAAACCTCATGGCAGCTGAAGAGATTGCGCGCCAGCTTCGCCTGCGCGACATGGGCGGAATCATTTGCGTCGACTTCATTGATATGGCCAAAGGCGAACACCGCCGTGAGCTCTACGAAAAAATGAAGGACCTGATGGCTTCGGACCGTGCACGACACAAGATTCTACCTCCGTCCAAGTTTGGCCTTGTAGAGATTACGCGTCAGCGCGTTCGTCCGGCCCAAGCGATTGAAACGAAAGAAGAGAATCCAGACGCGTTGATCGACGCGCCAATCACCTTGATTGACGCGCTCCAGCACAAGTTTGAGCAACTGACGGCAAGCCGCAAGCAGAAGGGAAAGTCGGATACGATCTTTCTCCACGTGCATCCGTTCTTGGCGTCCTACCTCAAGCAAGGTTGGTTTTGGCAGACGCTCGAGTTTAAGTGGTCGCGCCTTGCGGGACACAAGCTTAAGGTCGTGTCACGTGATGCCTTCAAGATGCTAGAGTACCGCTTTGCGGACGCCGAGGGTAAAAAAATCGGTTAATTCAAGCGTTTATAATCGTGTGAGGCGGCCCGCAACGGCCGCCTTTTTTGTTTCTTCGCAGTATGGCATTTACTCGTTCCAAAACCTACACGCTTGAGGCTGCTCAGGAAGCAATTCAACGCTACTGTGCGTATCAGGAGCGCTGCCAGAGCGAGGTCGAAGAGCGGCTTCGGTCGATGGGGGTGCTGCCCGAGGCACAGGCTGAACTCGTGGCCGACCTGATGGCCCACGGCTACTTGAACGAAGAGCGCTTCGCGCGGGCCTTTGCTCGGGGCAAGTTTCGCATCAAGGGCTGGGGTCCGCACAAGATTGCCCAAGGCCTGCACGCCAAGCGGGTTTCGGGCGCGTGCATCAGCTTAGGCCTCAGTGAGCTCGACGAGGTCGAAGTGCGCGAGTACCTCTTGCGCCAGCGCGAGAAGTACCCTGACGACCAAGAGTTCTTGGCTTGGGCCTACCGACGTGGCTACGATCGGTCAAGCGCTCTTGAGGCGCTCAAAGGGGGCTAGATTGCCCAGGATGCCAGCCCTTCGGTGAGGCGCTGTACTTCTGAGTCGCCCACATCATAGTGCATCACGGCCCTGAGCCAGTGACGGTCCATAGCGATGAGTTGTACGCCCAGTCCGCTCAGGTGGCTAAGGAGTTTACCTCCATCCATCCCGTCCTGAAGGCGAAAGAGTAGCATGTTGGTCGCTGCGGGCTTGATTTCGCTCACGTAGGGCAACTGAGCCATGAAGTTTGCTAATGATGCGGCGCGGGCGTGGTCTTCGGCGAGGCGTTCGACATGGTGTTCCAGTGCGTAGAGCCCTGCGGCGGCGAGGTATCCGGCTTGCCGCATTCCGCCCCCGAATCGCTTGCGAATTCGGCGTCCTTCGAGGATGAAGTCTGATGAGCCCAGCAGAACGGATCCGACCGGTGCGCCAAGGCCCTTGGAGAGGCAAATCGAAATGGAATCAAAGAGGCGTCCGTAGTCCTCGGGGCGTTCGCGGTCGGCGACGAGGGCGTTGAAGAGGCGGGCTCCGTCGAGGTGGTAGCCCAGTCCGTGGGTGCGGGCAAAGGATCCGAGCTCGCGCAGCGACTGAAGTCCAAGCGTGGTTCCGCCGCCTTTGTTGGACGTGTTTTCGGCCACCACCAAGCGGGTAGGGGCCGCGTGCACGTTGTCCATGGGCTGCAGCAAGGCTTCGGCGTCGGCCGCACTCAAGCGCCCGTAGTTGTCGCCGCCGACGCGAACCTGAACGCCGCTGTTGAAGGCGAGTCCGCCGCCCTCGTAGTTGTACACGTGCGCCAGCTTGCTGCAAATGAGCTCGTCCCCGGGGCGGGTATGCACGTTGACGGCGATTTGGTTGGTCATGGTTCCGGACGGACAAAACAATCCAGCCTCCATGCCAAAGCGTTCGGCGAGCACGGATTCGAGACGCTGTACCGTAGGGTCGTCGCCCAGCACGTCGTCGCCCACGGGCGCCGCAGCCATGGCTCGGAGCATGCCCTCTGTGGGGCGCGTTACGGTATCGGAGCGAAAATCAGCAATCAAAGGTTTCATAGGTTCGAAGGTAGGGGGTGGCGTACTTTTGCAGCCATGATTTCGCCCGAAAAAATTAAGGATTACCAGCAGCGCATTGTCGACCTGAAAGGCTACTTGCGCCTCGAAGAAAAGCGCATTACTGCCGCGAACGAAGAAGAAAAAACGGGCAATCCGAGCTTTTGGGACGACCCCAAAAAGGCCGAACAAACCATGCGCAAGATTCGCGAACTCAAGTACTGGATTCAAGGATACGAGGCGGTGCAGGCCCAAATGGGCGAGGTAGAGGCCTCGGTTGAGTTTTACCGCGAGGGCATCATCGAGGAATCCGACGTCGACACGGCCGTAGCCCAGCTCGAGGAGCAGCTCAGCACAATGGAGTTCCGCAACATGCTCAGCGGCGAAGAAGATAAAATGAGTGCGGTACTCCAGGTGACGGCGGGCGCGGGCGGAACCGAATCCTGCGACTGGGCCGGAATGCTGATGCGCATGTACCTGCGCTGGGCCGAACGAAACGGCCACAAGGTGCGCGAGCTCAACTTTCAAGAGGGCGAAGTTGCCGGGGTTAAGACCGTGACCCTCGAGATCGAGGGAGAATTTGTATTTGGCTACCTCAAGGGCGAGAACGGGGTTCACCGCTTGGTTCGCATTAGTCCGTTTGATTCAAACGCGCGCCGCCACACGTCCTTTGTCAGCGTGTACGTCTACCCCTTGGTCGACGACACCATCGACATTCAGGTGAACATGGCAGACATCGATTGGGATACCTTTCGATCCAGCGGAGCCGGCGGGCAGAACGTCAACAAGGTTGAGACGGGCGTTCGACTGCGCCACAAGCCCTCGGGCATTGTTATCGAGAACACTGAAACCCGCTCGCAGCTTCAGAACAAAGAGAAGGCCATTCAGCTCCTGAAGTCGCGCCTCTACGAGCAGGTGATCGAGGAACGCAACGCCAAGCGCAGCGAAATCGAGGCCGGCAAAAAGAAAATCGAGTGGGGTTCGCAGATCCGCAACTACGTTCTGCATCCCTACAAACTCGTCAAGGACGTGCGTACCGGGGTCGAGACCAGCGATCCCGACCGCGTGCTCGACGGCGAACTCGACGCTTTTCTCAAAGCCTACCTGATGTCTGACGGTCAGGCCTCCGGAGATTTCAACGACGACGGGCTTTAAGCCCGCACCGGGCGCTTTCGTACCTTCGGGGGGATGCGCCGACTTCTGCACCTTCTCGCGCTTTGCGTGGCGACCGTTGGTCCGCTCACGGGGCAGGTGCTGTTCAAGCCCGAACCGCTCATTGTTCCGAACGAGGGGCAGTGGCCCCGCACCGTGCTTGCGATGGCAAACCTCGACGCGGCGCGGGTTTGGGTGCTGTCCGACGGACTTCGGTTTGCGGCCCGACTCGAGGGCGAGTCCGACAGCGTGGCGGTGTGGACCGAGCACTACGTCGGTGCTCAGGGCGGATCCTTAGATCTCGACCCCAACAGCCATCCCATTACCTACATGCTTGGGCGGGGCGCCGAGGTGACGGTTCGCGGCGCTTCGCAGGCATGGGTTCGCAACGTGTACCCGGGGGTGGACCTCGAGCTTCGCATTGAGTCGGGTCGCCTCAAAACGTGGTGGCACGGCACCGACTTGAGCGTGCTGCGCATCGGGTTTGACGGGGCAGAGGCCCGCCGCATTCCCCGAACTCCCACGGTGCTCGAACTTGAGACGGCGGCGGGTTCCGCGCGCATGGAGGCGGCCAAAGCCTTTGACGCCCAAGACCGCGAAGTGAAGCTGCAGTGGCAGCAAACCCCTGAGGGTTGGACCCTGCACGCCCCGGGTGCCCAGCGCATCGATCCGACGTACGTGTTTAGCAGCTTCAGCGGTTCACTTAGCGACAACTTCGGGTACACGGCAACCTACGACCTTCAGGGGCGCACGTGGCTGGGCGGGGTGGCCTTTGGCGCACAGTATCCGACCTCAAACGGCGTTCAGGCCAACTTTGGCGGGGGAGGAGTCGACATCGCCCTAATGCTCTTTAATTCGACGGGCACGGGAATCGTTTCGGCCAGCTACCTCGGCGGAAGTGCTCAGGAGCAGCCGCACTCACTGCGCGTGGCGCCCAACGGAGACCTTGTGCTGATGGGGGTGAGCAATTCGCTGAATTTTCCGACGACCGCTGCGGCCTACGATACTTCGCTGGCGTCCCAGCCCGGTGGCGGTTCGCTCGGCGGAGGCGGAGTCGTCTTTCAGTCGCCCACCGACGTGGTGCTGGTTCGGCTCAATCCCACGGGGTCGGCGCTTCAGGCCTCGACCTACTACGGGCGGTTCGGGTACGACGGGCTGCAGGATGTGAGTACACCGCACTACGGCGACGAGGCGCGCGGTGACGTGTGGGTGGATGCGGGCGGAATCTGGATCGCCACCGCCACTCGTTCCCGCGGTTTGGCCACCTGGCCCTTGGATACGTCTCGGGGCGGAACCACCGACGGACTCCTCGCACACTTCAGCCCCGACCTTGACACACTGCGCTGGGCAACCTATGTCGGTGGTCCCGGCTTGGACGGACTGACCTCGCTGATTCCCACCCCAGGTCCTGCGGGTGACCGCCTCGCGGTGCTCGGCTGGACTTCGGGCATGGGCAACCTTTCGGGTTCAGGTCTAACCACGGTGCCCAGCGGCCAGGCTGAGGCCTACTACGCTCTTTTTGATCCCGTGAACGGCCAACTCCTCGGGCAGACCTACCTCGAGCCGCAGTACTGCACTTCGTATGGATTTTTGGCCGCTCAGAACCCCGTCGGGGCCTATGCGGCGGTGGGTGATTCGAGCGCGGTGCTGCTCTCGTTGGGTCTGGGTACGTTGTGCCAGGGTTCGGGGCCCTACGTCGGACCGCTCGCGCCCACGCCCGGGCTGTGGCAAAATCCCAACTCGACCCAAATCCTGACTTGGATCAAGGCCGAGGGCGACAGCATTTACCGCACGCAGTACATCGGCAACGGCCAGCTCAATCGGCGCATTTCGCCGACAGCCCTGCAGGTAGACGACTGCGGAACCGCCTACTTCTCAGGCTGGTTCGGCAACCTCAACGGCGGAACCATCACCAACCTCTACACCAGCCCCAACGCCTACCAGTCAACTACCGACGGCAAGGACTTTTACTTCTTGGCGCTGGACCGTCACGGCAACCCCGAGTACGCAAGCTACTTTGGGGGCAACGGGGCCGACGAACACGTCGACGGCGGAACCTCGCGATTTGATCCCAACGGCGTGATTCACCAGGCCGTTTGCGCGGGCTGCGGGGGTACTGACAACCTACCGGTTTTTCCGTCCAACGTCCATTCCGCGACCAACAACTCGCCCAACTGCAACATGGCGGGCGTGCAGATCGCCTTTGAGCTTTTGGCCGCGGCTGCCCAACTCGACCTCAGCGTCGACACCATTTGTGCGGGCGACAGCCTCTACCTCACCGGAACCACCAGCCGTACCGACGTCCTCAGCGTGGCGTGGGGCGACGGCGTTACCTGGACGGGTGCGCCCAATCCGCTCCCGGGGCACAGCTATGCCGTGCCAGGGCCCTATGTGCTCTCGGTGACCGCACTCGACACCATTTGCCTCACCCAAGCGGTTCAAACGCTTAACCTTTGGGTACTGCCCGGGTCTGCCGTGCGCGCAGATGCCGAACTGAGTTTTGATCCCTGCGACCCGGCGCGAAGCATTGCCCTGAGCCCCGGTCCCAACCTCAGTGCAGCGGTTTTGGTACTTTACAGCGCCAGCGGTTCGGTAGATACGATTGTGCCGCCTTTTGCGTGGTCCGGAACGTCATTCACGGGATCCTACTCGGCCTGGTTGATCGCCTACGACACTGTGTGCGCGCAGCGCGACAGCATGCAACTTTCGGCAGAATTTCGACCTGAACTCTCGGTACCGACCGCCAATGTAACGGCACCGTTCTGCTTGGACGGACAGCCGGTTCGCGGGCTGGGCCAGCGGGGGAACGCTACCAATTCGTACTGGCGCATTCCCGGCGGCGGAATCGTTCAGGGGCCCAATGTTCAGTGGCCCGCAACGCAGGTCGGCAACCTCAGTGCATGGTTTGTCGTGGCTGATACGGTGTGCGGAATCAAAGATTCCGTCCAAGTCACCTACCAAATTTTGGGAGCGGACCTCGACAGTGTGCAGGTTCCGAACGTATTCACGCCCAATGGGGACGGCATCAATGACGCGTTTCAGTTGCGCGGAACCGAGGCCAGCGCGCTCGCTCAGATCAACTTGGTGGTCTACAGCCGCTGGGGCCAAGAGGTCTTTCGAACCAACGACCCGCTGTTTGCATGGGACGGACGCTACCAGGGTCGGGCACTTTCGCCCGGGGTCTATCTGTACCACCTGACCTGGCAAAGCCAGTGCGGAACCTCAGGCGACCAGCACGGAGCCCTCACCCTCAATCAATAAAAAAAAGCCACCCTGGTCGGTGGCTTTGTCCAAACGGTCGCCTCGTTTAGTGGCCGACCATGTCTTCAGGGCGAACCCAAGCGTCAAATTCTTCAGCTGTGACATAGCCTAGTTTGAGGGCTGCCTCTTTGAGCGTGCTTCCCTCGGCGTGGGCCGTCTTTGCGATTTTGGCCGCCTTGTCGTACCCGATGTGGGTATTGAGTGCGGTGACCAGCATCAGCGAATTCTCGAGGTGGCGCTGAATGATGGGGTAGTTGGGCTCGATTCCCGCTGCACACTTGTCGGTGAACGACACGCAGGCGTCGCCAATGAGGCGTGCGCTTTGCAGCACGTTGGCCGCAATCAAGGGCTTGAACACGTTGAGTTCAAAGTGGCCGGTGGCCCCTCCGATCGAAACCGCCACATCGTTTCCGATCACCTGAGCCGCGACCATGGTGAGGGCCTCGGGTTGGGTCGGGTTGACTTTGCCGGGCATGATGCTCGATCCGGGCTCGTTGTCTGGAATAATGATTTCACCAATCCCCGAGCGCGGACCCGACGACAGCATGCGCACGTCGTTGCCAATTTTCATGAGCGAAACCGCCACGCGCTTGAACGCTCCACTGAGCTCGACCATGGCGTCGTGCGCGGCCAAGGCCTCAAACTTATTCGGAGCCGTTGTGAACGGCATACCCGTGAGCTCAGCAATTTGTGCAGCGACCGCCACGTCGTATCCCTTGGGAGTGTTGAGGCCGGTACCGACGGCGGTTCCGCCCAAAGCCAACTCAGCGACCATTTCAAGTGCGTTGTCGATGGCGCGAATTCCGTTGTCGAGCTGCTGCACGTAGCCGCTAAATTCTTGTCCGAGGGTCAGGGGAGTAGCGTCCATGAAGTGGGTGCGGCCGGTCTTGACCACATTTTTAAAGGCGTCTGCTTTGGCAGCCAGTGCGTTGCGCAGGTGGCGAATTCCGGGAACCGTAGTGCGCACCGTCTGAAGGTAGGCCGCAATGTGCATCGCCGTCGGAAAGGTGTCGTTGGACGACTGCGACTTGTTGACGTCGTCGTTGGGATGAAGCACTTTGTTCGCGTCACTCAGGCTTCCGCCGCTGAGTACGTGGCCGCGGTAGGCAATGACCTCGTTGACGTTCATGTTGCTCTGGGTTCCGGAACCGGTTTGCCAAATGACCAGCGGAAACTCTGCGTCGTGCTGGCCCGTGAGGATTTCGTCGCAGACGTTGCCAATGAGCTCGGCTTTTTCGGCAGAAAGGACCCCCAAGTCGCGGTTGGTCAGGGCCGCGGCCTTTTTGAGGTAGGCAAAGGCGTGCACGATCTCTTTGGGCATGCTGCCTTCGGGGCCGATTTTAAAGTTGGTGCGCGAGCGCTCGGTCTGGGCGCCCCAGTAGGCGGATGCGGGAACGTGGACTTCGCCCATCGTGTCGCGTTCAATGCGGGTTTGTGTGCTCATGGGGCAAAATTACGCCCGACTCAGGGAGCAAAGAATTGCTCGGCGTCACTTATCTTTGCCCCAATACGAATTCAACGTACCCTTCAACGCAGCGCACTATGAAATTCCTCGGATTCCTCCTCGCCATCATGATCATTCTGACCGGTTTCAGCATGCTCGTATTCCTCGCTTTGTTCGTGGGCTACTGGTTGACCTTAATCGGCTTAGAGCGTGTGATGCCCGAGCGCATTTACAAGTGGCTCGAGGGGGCGAAGCGCTAAACTTCGCAGTACCGCACTAAAAAAGGCGCCCACTGGGCGCCTTTTTTGTGGGCTCGCATTGGCAAACTACACAAAATCCTCGCCGCGTCGCATCTTGACGTCGTGCACGAACTGCTTGATTTCTTGCTCTTTGCTGCGAGGGCACACCAAAAGGCGGTTTTCACTTAAAATCACGATGTAGTCGTGCAGTCCGTCGACCACGGCCACCATGTCTTCAGGAATGTGGTAGGTGTTTCCGGTTGCGTCGTACGACAGCACGTGGGACCCGGCCCCGGTGTTTCCGTGCAGGTCTGCAGCCCGCTGCTCGTGCACTGCGCCCCAGCTTCCCAGGTCAGACCACCCGAATTCTGCAGGCATTACGAGGACTTGCTTTGCTTTCTCAAGGATGCCGTAGTCGATGGACTCATTGGGGCACTCGCCATACATGGAGCGAATGAATTCGGATTCTGATTCGGTTCCAAAATGCTCCCAACCCGCATTGAATACGGCGTACATCTCGGGCATGTGCTTTTCAAACGCACTCAAAATGGCGTTTGAATTCCACACAAAAATTCCTGCGTTCCACAAAAACTCTCCCGTGGCGATAAACTGCTCGGCCATCTCGCGGTTGGGCTTTTCTGTAAACGTTTTAACAGGGTGAACATCTGCCGCGTACGCCGACTTCTCGGGGCGGAACTGAATGTAGCCGTAGCCCGTTTCAGGACGAATTGGGTTCATGCCCAGGGTCATGAGCACGTTGTGGGTGCCGGTAGTCGAAAGCGCAGAGGTGAGTCGTGCGGTAAATTCCGCTTCGTTGGTGACCAAATGGTCGGCAGGTGTTACGACAAAGTTGGCGAGCGGATCGCGTTTTTTGAGCACAAATGCGGCATAGGCCACACAAGGAGCCGTATTGCGGCGGGCTGGTTCGGTGAGTACCCGCTGGCGGCTGAGTTCCGGAAGTTGCTCCAGGCACGCGTCTGCATAGTCCACGTGCGTCACCACATAAATATGGTCGGCCGGAACGACTGACTTCATCCGTCGAAATGTCTGCTGCAGCAGGGTTTCGCCCGTTCCGAGAATGTCGAGAAACTGCTTGGGCGTTCGCGATGTCGAGGTAGGCCAGAAGCGCGAACCGACGCCGCCCGCCATAATCACTGCATAATTGTGTTCCATAGCCCAGTGGGTTAGTCCGCAAAGGTAGGGAAGTCCCTGAGGTCGTACCTTTGCCGCCTTGTCCGTTTTCGGTCATTTACGCACCATCCGCATGAAGAACATTGTACTCTTTGGCCCTCCGGGGGCAGGTAAAGGCACGCAAAGTGCCCTGCTCGTCGATGAATTCGCCCTTGTTCACCTTTCGACAGGTGACATTTTTCGCCGCAACATTCGCGAGGCGACTGAGTTAGGTCGGTGGGCTAAGTCCTTTATGGACCAGGGTCAATTGGTTCCAGACGACGTGACCATCGCCATGCTCAAGGACGAGTGGACCAAGCATCCTGACGCCGCGGGGTTCATCTTTGACGGATTCCCACGTACGTCGGCGCAGGCTGCCGCCCTTGACGAGATCCTTGCCGACGCCGGTACTGGCGTCACGGCGATGATCGGTCTCGAGGTCAACGACGAAGAGCTCGTCACGCGCCTTCTCGAGCGCGGCGCAACTTCGGGCCGTGCTGACGACGCCAACGAAGAGGTGATTCGCCAGCGCCTCGCGGTGTACACTCGCGAGACCGCTCCGGTTCAGTCCTACTACGAGGCCCAAGGTAAGTACCGCGGTCTCAATGGCGTGGGCAGCATCGAGTCCATCACGGCCGAACTGCGCAGCCTTATTCAATCTCTATAACATTCGTACCCGTGGCAGATTCCAATTTTATTGACTACGTCAAGGTCTTCTTGCAGTCCGGCCACGGGGGCGGAGGGAGCCGTCACTTCTTTCGCGCCAAAGGCTTGCCCAAGGGTGGTCCAGACGGTGGCGACGGTGGCCGCGGTGGCCATATTATCCTTGAGGCGAATCCCCAAATGTGGACCTTGATTCACCTCAAGTACCGCAAGCACATCAAGGCAGAACCAGGGGTCAACGGTAGCCGTAACCAACGTATTGGCGGTAGCGGTGAAGACATCGTCCTGCAGGTTCCGCTCGGAACCGTTGTCAAGGACGCCGAAACCCTTGAAGTGCTCTGCGAGCTCACCCAGCCCGGAGAGCGCCGCATACTCTTGCCCGGCGGCCGTGGGGGTCGCGGTAACGCCTTCTTCAAAAATTCCGTCAACCAAGCCCCTGAGCACGCACAGCCCGGCGAAGAAGGCCGCGAAGGCTGGTTTCTGCTCGAACTCAAGGTCCTAGCCGACGTCGGCTTGGTGGGGTTTCCGAATGCCGGCAAGTCCACGCTGCTGAGCGCCGTGAGTGCGGCCAAACCCGAAATTGCAGACTACCCATTTACGACCCTGGTGCCCAACCTCGGAGTCGTTGCCCACCGCGACTACACGTCGTTTGTGATGGCCGACATTCCAGGACTCATCGAGGGCGCTGCCGAAGGGCGTGGACTCGGCCACCGCTTCCTCAAGCACATTGAGCGCAATGCACTGCTGCTGTTTTTGGTTCCGTGCGACGCGCCCGACGTCGTCGAGCAGTACCAAATTCTGCTCGGCGAGCTCGAACGATTCAATCCTGAATTGCTCACGAAGCGCCGTGTACTGGCCATTTCAAAGACCGACATGCTCGACGAAGACCTTCTCGGTCAGCTGCTGGATGGCGTGCGTCCACGCCTCCCCAAGGACTTGGCGCTGACCACATTTAGCAGTGTAACGGGTCAAGGGTTGGACCAACTCAAAGATTTGCTGTGGGATTCATTGAATCGCTCGATCGACTAGACCGCTCGGCCTTTCTCGGCGTCGCAGGCCATGGTGGACCCTGGGCAGATTATGCCTTCACTGCGGTTTCAAACATTTGGGTCGCCCTCGCCGTATGGCTTCTCTTTTGGGCGGCGCAGCGCCCCAAATTCTCGCTGAGCGCTTGGTTTTGGTTATTGATCACGCTAGTGGCGGCCTTTGCCGCTACTGACTGGGTCGCGACCCTTCTCAAAAACAGCATCGAACGCCCTCGGCCGTGCTGGGCCCTCGAGGGTGAATTTCGCGCTGTGGCCACGTGCCGCGGAGCCTTCGGCTTTGTTTCAGGTCATGCGGCGACCACGTGGGCTTTACTGACCGTATTTATGGCTTCACGCCCCGCGCGATGGCTCACGGCGTCGGCCGTGGTGTGGGCGTTGGCGGTTCCATTTTCACGCGTATACCTCGGGGTGCACTACCCGGGCGACGTGCTTGCCGGGGCACTTCTCGGAATCTCAATCGGTCGCCTCATCCTTCGCCTTCGTCCCCTAACTTCGGGACAATGAATCCGTTTGCCGTAGCCTTGGGCGGAGCCTTTGGCAGTCTACTTCGCTGGTCCCTGACGGTCCTGCTCAAGCGCGCAGAGGCTCCGCTCCTCACCGCATCTGCCGCCACCCTTGTGGCCAACGTGGCCGCTGCGGCATTGCTTGGCTACCTCATGGCACGGCCCCATCCCGATGCGCGGATTCAGCTTGCGCTTGCGACAGGGCTGTGTGGCGGATTCAGTACCATGAGCACCTTCAGTTGGGAAGCTCTACAGTGGGCCAAAACAGGCTCGTGGCTGATGGCTCTAGGGTACCTCACCGCGACATTGGTGCTGAGCATCGGTGCTGCCGCCGTGACCTATGCCTTAGCGAACAAGTAGCACGACGCCCTGCTGCTCGACCGGGGAATCCCCAAAGTCGAGCGTAAAGAGCGACCACACATAGGCCCCCTCGGGGCATTCGGCGCCGACGTTGTGCACGCGTCCGTTCCATTCCGCCAGTGCATCTTCAGACCGAAAGACCACGTTGCCCCACCGATCCATAATGTGAAGTCGGTACTGCGTAATGCCCGTTGCTACGGGGCGAAAGCCCTCGTTGCTTCCGTCTTCGTTGGGAGTGAAGGCTGTCGGAGACCACACGTTGTAAATCGGGTTGACACGCACAGAGTCCACAAGAGTGTCCCAGCACCCAAACTGGTTGACGGCGATGCGGCGCACCACAAAGGTTCCGGTGTCGCGGTACAGGTGGACGACAAAGGCCTCTTGGGCATAAAGGGACGAGTCGCCCATGTCAAACCAGAACTGCTCGTCGGCGTCCACCGAATCGGCGCGAACCTGCACCAAGGGCTGGTAAATGGACACTGTTTTGGGCGCAATGGTCATACCCAAAATCGGCCGTGGGTTGACCCGAATGGCCCCCGGGAAGATCTTTTCTACCGTGTCGCGGCAGCCGGTTTCGGTCCACATCCGAACCCGTACGTCGTACAATCCCGGAACCGTATAGGTGTGGACAGGAGACTCCACGCTGTCCCCTGAGCCATCTCCAAAGTCCCATTCAAAGTAGGTCGTTCGACGCGCAAATGCGCCCGCATCAAAGACCAGCGTATAGGGTTCGCAGCCCACCCACGGCCCAATAGCACTGTCGAGTCGGGGGCGCGGATCCACTACCACCGAATCGAGGTAGGTTTCGTCGCAGGATTTGGACTGAATCCGCAGGGTAACGGGATAGGTTCCGGGCTGAAGAAACTGCACGGGAGGCGGGAATTCGCCCGACCAACTTGCGAGCGAAGCGTCGCCTGGAGCCCCAAACGTCCAATCAAACTGAGCTCCGTCAAACCAGGTTCCGAACGCGGTAAACGTGACCGGCTGCTGGTCAAAGCAGGGACCCCCGTCGTGCGTAAAGCTTGGATTGATAGGCGGATAAATGTGAAATTTCACCCGATCTGTGTCTGCACAAGGCCAGCCCGGATTGGCCACGAGCGTCACCCAGTACTCGCCCGTGTCACTAAAGGTCCAGGTCGGAAAAGCGAGGCGAGAGGTGTCGTCACTGCGGCTCGGATCTCCGAAATCCCACCAGAACGTAGATGCGTTGATGCACTCGTGATCGAACGGAACGGTCGCCCCAATGCAAATCTGCTCGGGATCGTCCACTTCTGAAACGATGTCGGCCTTTATAAACGCTTGGCAGGAAGTCACGTTGAATTGGTAGTCGCGACGGACGGTGTTCAAAAGTGCCCCGCTGCGCCATTCCTCAACCTCGATGGCGAGCACGAACTGCCCCGTTACATTGAGAAATCCCGTGAGCAGCCCCGTGGTGCCGGCAATGCTCAACGCGGGGGTTCCGGGTATCGGATTCGCAGCCGTGGACGGATTTAAAAAGGTGATGGGAACATAGGGCGGCGGGGCCGGTGGGCTGGGGGCGGGGGTATTAAACCCGGTCCCGTTGTTCTTTCCTCCGCCGTGCAGCGGGGTGACGAGTCGGTAGTACAGCGAGTCGCCGTCGGGGTCAGTGGCGGCACTCGGAATCCGAAGGGTCTCTTGGTTGCACAGCACGATGGGCGGCAAACTGTTCCACTGGGGACTGTTGTTGCACTGGTCCATCGGTGGTACGCGCGTCATGAGCGTCGAACCCCAATCGTCGGGTGTGGTGATGTTGTTGATTGTCGCGTTGCGGCAGCAGCGCTGCCACGTAATCACATAGCCGTTGGTGCGTTGCGGAAGCTGTACCACGGTCGTGTAGGTCGCGTACTCCGTGCAAATGTTCGGCGGAGCCTGAAGGCAGGGGTTGCCCGTGTTCGCGGGGACGCCTATCGTTGGTCCCTTGTTCACCTGCAGGTTGTGGATCAGTAGGTTTTGGATTCCGTCGTAAATGCCAATCGACACCGTGGGGTCGAGCTGTGCTCCCGTCGAGTTGCAGTCGCGGTACACCACCAATTTGATCTGGTACTGGTTGCTTCCGAGGCAGGTATAGGTCAGCTCTCCGCCCACGAGGTGGGCAGCTTGGGCTGCAAGCCCCCAAAGGAGCAGCAGCGCTACGGTAAGCGTACGCAGTCGGACCATTGCAGGGTATACATTCCCTTTTGTGAAAAATACGCCAAATCTTCGGGGTCGGGGCAGATGGCTAGGGCAAAGTCCCCTCCCCATGCGCCTAAGCTCTTCAGCGTTGCGGGAGCGTCGGGAAATCGATCCTGCACTCGGGGAGTAGCGATCCATTCTGCGGTGCGCGCTTCGAGCTCCTCGACGGTCGCTGCCCACTCTTCTACCGTCTGGCTCGCGGCGAGTTGGCGACTGAGTCGGCTAATGGCATCAATTTCTTCGCGAAGCGGCGTGCGCCTGGTTTTGGCCACCTCGACCTGGCTGTCCTGCTTCGCCCCGAGGTAAACGAGACCAAAATGGTCTGTGGGCCAGTGGCGTGATGCGACGGTGTGCCATTCGGCACAAGATTCGCCCGACTTGCGGTACATGATCGGCCCGTGTGCTCGGGCACTCGCCACATCGAATCCCGACCCACGGGACGTGGCAAAGTGGAGCGCCATGGCGTCTACGCCGGTCCACTGCGCGATCAAGTCTGTGAGTGCTGACGACGACCCCCATCCCCAGCTTCGCTCAAACTCAAGGCGGGTGGTCACGTGTCCGGTAGCTGGCACGATTCCGCCCAAATCTCTGGACGCTTCGAGCAACTTCGCGAGGTGCACGTCGGTCAAGGCCTCGGTGTCAAGCCACGTGTCTCCATGGACGTCTATGGCCGTCCAGTGCAGCGGTCGGTCGGTATTTTGAAATTCAAGGGACTGACCCTTTTGGGTCGGAACCGCGAGCGATTCCGCGCCGTGGAGCACCCAGTATTCGCCGCTCAGCAGCAGCTTACCTGCACTCCACCATCGGCTCATCGCACGACGCCTTCAGCGGCTGGAACTGGGATTCCGCGCATCGTGCAAAACGCTGCCACGACTTCGGCATGGTGCGGAACCTTGTCGGCAAAAAAGGCCGTCAATTCTGCTTTTTCGGCATCAGTGGCTTCAAGCTGGTTGAGGATGTTCAGCAGGTGCATCTTCATGTGCCCCTTTTGAATTCCCGTAGTCGTCAGTGCGCGGAGCGCCGCAAAATTCTGCGCCAATCCCGAGGCAGCGATGATGCCCATGAGCTCTTCGGCACCGGGATTTCCGAGGGACTCGAGTGCCAGCTGCACCAGGGGGTGCAGCTTGGTAAGTCCGCCCACGGTTCCGAGTGAAAGCGGAACCTCGATCCAAAAACGGAACTCGCCGTGGTCCACGGAACAGTGCGTCAGCGAGCGGTACTGGCCGTCGCGCGAGGCGTAGGTATGGCACGCCGCTTCCACCGCCCTGAAGTCGTTTCCGGTGGCAAGCACGACGGCGTCAATTCCGTTCATGATTCCCTTATTGTGCGTGGCCGCACGGTAGGGCTCTACCTCAGCAATGCGCACGGCACGCTGAAACTTGCGGGCAAACTCGTGTACGTCAACGCCAGAGCCGTCGTCTAAATCTTCGAGGGCGCAGCGAACTTCAGAGCGCACGATGCATTCGGGCGTATAGTTGCTGAGAATGCACATCACCACTTCCAGATCGCCACTTGCGGTTCCCGCGTCGGTGGCCGCTTCGAGTCGGAGCACCTTAGCCATCTCTTCGAGGCAGGAATTGATGAAGTTAGCCCCCATCGAATCGCGGGTTTCAAAGCGTACTTCGAGCTGAAAGTAGTCGTCCATGGCCGACCGTCGGTCTTTGAGCTCAATGCTCAAGATGCCGCCGCCGCGTGCCCGCATGTTTGCGGTTATGACCTCTGTTGCGGCCAATAGTTCGGGCTTAATGCGCGCGACCAAACGGGTAAGGGCCGTAGCGTCGCCGGTAAACGTGAAGTGAATGTGGCCAATCTTCGTCGTGGACAAGACGGTTGACGTGAAGCCTCCGCGGTCCATCCAAAATTGGGCGGATTTTGCCGCCGCAGCAACCACTGAACTTTCTTCAATGGCCATTGGGACCGTATACACCTGGCCGTTGATTAAAAAGTTGGGAGCGATCCCCAGCGGCAGGAAGTAGTTGGCTACCGTATTTTCAATGAACTCATCGTGGCGCTTTTGAACGCTTTCGTCGGAGTGGTTGTACGAAGCGATAAGGGCCTGACCCTGCTCGGGGTTACTCAAGTGCTGTTCTGTCAGCCAGGTGATTTTGGCGGACTTACTCAACTTTGAAAAGCCACGAATTTGGAGGTTGCTGCGCTTCATGTCTAAGGTTTAATGCAAAAGTAACCGCTTATCGCCCGAGAGGTTCAACAAAACGCCAAATTCCTGCTCCAGCCAAGTAGGCAAGGGCGTCTAAAGGATCCGCGGTGAACCGGGCATCAAAATTGGGAATCCACACTTCAAAAGCGATAGAAAGTGCCACAGTAAAGCTGGCAACCGCCCACCAGGGCAGTACAAAATCAGGTTGAATCCTTCGTGCCAGCGCGCTCGGCACCCCCAAGGCTACCGGAACCGTGCACAAGGGATCCAGAAACGAATCCGCCCACATGAGGTGAATGCCTACTGCAATGAGCGCCTGATGCACCACGAATGCGCCCAGGGCTAGAGGTGCGAGCGGATTTATACCGCCACCCAGTACGCCATCCAGGCGATGGCGCCACCCACGGCGAGCACCATCCAATTGAGTGCCTTTCCGGTGTTGATGATGCTTCGCTTCCACGTGGGAATCTTGGGGTCGGTGTTCCATTCCATAGCAGGCATTTCAAATGCTTTAAATCGCTCCGGATTGCCTTGGTTGGCAAAGGTGCTGTGTACGTCGCGCGCAGTGCCGCACGAGGTGCAGCTGTTAGGGTCCTCGCCCCAATCGCCGCAGTGGGTGCATTTTAGCTGGGTAGCCATGCCACAAAGTTACGCCAGACCCTTCACGAAGACATAAAAAAAGCCCCCCAGAACACTGAGGGGCTTTGCGATTTTGGTGGTTCGGGGCGGAATCGAACCGTCGACACATGGATTTTCAGTCCATTGCTCTACCAACTGAGCTACCGAACCAAAATCGGGAGCGCAAAGGTAATGCGCAAATTCGAAATACCTTTGCTTTCGAAGCATGATTTCTGTAGACGCCGGCAACACACGTATCAAAGTATTGATTTTCAATCAAGACGGAAGCGTTCAGTACCAAAAAACCTGGAAGCACAGCGCCCAAAAAGAGTGCGAAGCATGGCTTCAGACGCTTGGTGGCCGCATTCTCATTTGTGATTCCTCGGGGGAGCATTGGAACGTGGGGACGGTCGTTACCGCTGAGGCGCCGTGGAGTTTTGAAGTAGACTACGCTGAAACGGTCGGAGTGGACCGCTTGGCGGCAGTTGAGGGTGCGCGTACCGCCTATCCGAAGGGAGCATTGCTCCTCGTATCGCTTGGCACCTGCCTGACCTACAGCTACCTCTCGCACGATGGTCGCTTTCAGGGCGGATCCATTGCACCCGGATGGTCCAGTCGGCTGAAGGCGATGCACGAGCACACCGGTAGCCTCCCGGATCTTGAGGCTGCGATTGAACTCGGTTCCGACCCCCGAACCCGCACGACTGCCCAAAGCATGTTCAGGGGCGCAGCTCAAGGAATGGTCGACGAAATCAATGCAGAGATCGAACGCTTTGAAAAAATTAATCCAGAATTAACCGTACTCGTCACGGGTGGAGATGGCCCAACTTTTGTCAATCATTTGAAAAAGGGCATCTTTGCCGACGAAAATTGGGTAGCCAGAGGACTCTGGGCCCTCGCACACGAATGAATACGCCACGCTTCCTCTCTGCACTAATGCTCGCTACGGCCTTGAGCCTGAGCGCACAACAGCAGTCCGTCAGTCCTTACTCACTGTTCGGTACCGGTTGGTTCGCCGCTCAAGCAAACGCCTACCAGCAGCTTCTCGGTGGCGCAAGTTCTGCGGACCGCAATCCGTGGTACGTGAATCCAGACCAGCCCGCGGCCCTTTCGGCCCTTAAGTACACCACCTTGGATCTCGGTGGTCAGTGGGCCGGAATTCGCCAATCCAACGTGAGCAAAAGCGTACTCAACCAGACCGGCGGCTTTAACCACTTTGGGATCGGCGTCCCCCTCGGCAAGGGCATGGCGCTGGCTGGCTCACTTCGCCCGTATACCTCGGTCGGCTACGACCTTCAAACCGGCGGAACTGATTCGTCCTTTGGCGATTGGTACCGGCGCTACACCGGCCGGGGAGGCTTGAACGCCACTGCGGTTTCGTGGTCGTGGATGCCCGTTAAGTACCTGTCGGTTGGCGCTACGTCGCGCTACGTATTCGGAACCGCCGAGCGTAGCAACAAACTCTACTTCACTGATGCTCGATACGACTACGTGGGCGAGGTCGAGCACGTCTCGGTAAGCGACTGGCGCTGGCAGTTCGGTGGGCAGCTTATTCTGCCGTTTGGCGAGCAGGAGGTAACCGCCGGAATTCAGTACGAACCGACTACTACGCTCCAAGCCACCCAGGACTACAGTTTGTACAGCTTCAACACCAATGCTGCCGGTACTGAACTCCCATTAGATACGGTTCAATCACGTGCAGCCACATCAGGTAGCATCGTGCTCGGTTCGCGTCTCGGGTACGGGTTGCGCTGGGTGCGGAACCGCAAAAATGCCATGCTCCCAGCATGGTCGCTTGCCGTGCACTACGAGCAAATCAATGTGAACGAACAGCGGGACTTTGGTTCAGTTGCTCCCGGAGCCTATGCGCAACCGACATCCACGTGGGTGGCGAACGCTTCAGTGGTCCCGATGCTCGCGTTCTCAAACCGCCGACTAACGTCGTACTGGAGCCAAATTCAGTACATCGCCGCGGTACGAAGTGATCGATTTGGCCTAGTGCTCAACGGTACAGAGGTCACCGGGTGGAATGCCAACCTTGGTGTCGCGATGCCCGTTGGCGGACGCAGCTTTATTCCGGGTGACGTCAAGGTCTCAACACTCCACCTCGGACTCAGTACGGGCCAGGTCGGAAGCATCCAAAACGGTCTCGTCCGTGAACAATATCTTCGCGCCTTCGTTGGCGTTACACTGAACGACCAGTGGTTTATGAAAGCTAAATTCCGTTGATTATGAAACGTATACTCCTATCTCTATTCATGGCCGGAGGCCTGGCTGCAGCCTATGGCCAAGCCAAGTGGGGCAATTCTCAAGCTGACTCTTCGGTGTGCTTTGAGAAGTACAACGAATTCGGTTCACTGTACAACACCAAGGCATATGCTGAGGCCTACGAACCATGGAAGGTAGTTTTTGAAACCTGCCCGTCGGCTACCGATGTCGTGTACCGCTTTGCTCCAAAGATTATCGAGGCCAAGATCAAGGTTACCACTGATCCTGTGGCCAAAGAAGCTCTGGTTCGTTTGCTTCTGTCGACCTACGACAAGCGCAACGCGTACTTCCCTGGCAAAGAGGCAGAAGTTTTAGCCCAAAAAGCGGACGATTTCTGGACCTACTACCCCGACAGCGCCCAAAAGGCCTACGCGATGTACAAGACGGCGTTCAATCTTGACCCAAAGTCACTTCAGCCGGCCTACTTGAATAACTACTTCAATGTGGTGATCAAGCTCTACAAAGACGAGGTGCTGAAGTCAGAAGGGCTACTTGACGGATTCAACGATGTGGCTGAAGCAATTGAGCTTCAGTCCAACGACCGCAACGTGCTGATTGCCGAACTTACCGCAAAAGACACGACCGGGGTCATTTCTGACCGTGAGAAGCGCTCACTTGACATCAACATAAAGTTGCTTGCACAGTCTGAAAAGCTTGTGGCCAACATTGAAAAGGGCATTGCGCCACTGCTGACGTGCGACCGCCTGACGTTGATCTACAGTGACTCTACGTTTGCACTTCACGAGACCGACAAGTCATGGTTGATTCGTGCAGTAAAAATGCTTTCAAAGGAGCGCCAGGATACCTCAGGAACCACAGACTGTACCGACAATCCGGTGTACTTCAAAGCTGCTTCTGCATTGTACGCCCTCGAGCCTTCGGCACAAGCAGCTCGCTCGATGGGGCAATTGAGTGTGAAGAACGAAAAGTGGTCAGAGTCTAAGAAGTACTTTGAGGACGCCATTCGTCAAGAAGTTGACCCTAAAAAGCGCGCAAAGGATTGGATGAAGATTGCCTACATCAGTGACAAGCTGGGTCAGTCCGCAGAAGCGAAGCGAGCGTGCCTCGAGTCAGCCAAGCAGAACCCAGAGTCGGGCGAGCCATTCTTGTACATCGCTTCACTCTACGCTCAAGCCGCCGGCACATGCGGCAGCAACGCATTTGAGAAGAACGCGGTCTATTGGGCAGCCATCAACATGGCCAACCGTGCGGCGTCGGTTCAGCCGGACCTCGCTCCGCGCGCCGAAAAGCTGGCCGCAGCCTTCCGCAGGGGGGTTCCCGACAAGTCGATTGCCTTCCAGTTCGGGTACAAAGAGGGTGACAGCTTTACCGTCGGATGTTGGATTAACGAGCGCGTGGTTGTCCGCTACTAACATCGGCCTGATTCTCGCAGTGGGCGTCGTTGTGGCTTCGTGCCGTAACGACGCCCATGATGTTCAGCGTGTACGTGCTCAACCCCAGGGCCCGTCTACCGTACAGTACGGAATTTCGGTGGTGTACGCCGACACGAGCGACGTGCAGTGGAAGCTCCGATCCGACCGTTGGGAAGAGGAGCGCACTGCCAACAACCCCACACGAGAGGTATTTAGTGGCAACGTTCGCGCCATTCAATGGGTGGGAGGTCGTGCTACCGGAACAGAAATGACCGCCGACCGAGTTATTCGCGACGTCAAAGAGCGGATTTGGGAACTCCAGGGCAATGTCCTCATTCAAACGAGCGAGCGAAAAACACTGCGGACTCAATCGGTTTTTTGGAACCGCGAGGAGGGCCGCGTCTACGGTGAATCCTGGGTCGAGATCCGAGAGGAGGGCCAAACGCTTAGCGGTACTGGATTTGAAGCCAAAGACGATCTGTCTACTTACAGCATATTTGAGGTGTCCGGAAGCGCAGACGGCAATTAATACGGTAATTTTGTCGCATGAAGCCAGCTCGAAGCCTTAGAACCATGGAATGGATGTACTACGTGGTCGCCGTACTTTCGGCGGAATCCGCGTGGTCCCTCCGTTCGAGTGATCCAACGCGCGCACTTTTATTTGCCGGATTTGTGGTACTTGCATTGGGAATGGCCTTCTGGCGCCGCCGCCAGCGAATTCGTAGCAGCCAAGGTCCTCAGTCATGAGCGCACTATTGCTCTTGGTGGCACTTGTCGCTTCGGCGTTCTTTTCGGGATCTGAAATCGCTTTTTTGACGGCCAACCGACTGCAGCTTGAGATTGACCTGAAGCGTCGGTCAATTCCATTTTGGGTTAGCCATTGGATGCAGCATCCGCAGCGCTTTATCGTCACGATGTTGGTAGGTAACACGCTCGCGCTTGTGGTGGTCGGAGCCCAGACTGCGCAGCTCCTACACCCGTTTTTGCTGAAGTTTATGCAGGTTCCGTTGGCGGTACTCACTGAGACCCTCGTGTCTACGGTGGGGGTGCTCTTTTTGGCGGAGTACATTCCCAAGGCACTCTTTCGTGAGCAGGCTAATGCTGCCCTAAAGTGGGTTGCGGTTCCGGCAGGCTTCTTTTTTGTGCTTTTTTGGCCGATTACTTGGCTTTTAGGTCGATTTAGTGCCATGATTCTAAGCTGGTTGGGTGCGGACCCCCAATCCGCTCCGTCTGCCCGTGTGTTTGGACTTGCAGACCTCAACCATTTGGTCGATGAAGCTAGTCAGCAGCACACGCAAGAGCCAGAAGTCGAACTTTTTCGCAACGCATTGGACTTCGCTGAAGTTAAAGTTCGGTCCTGTATGGTTCCGAGGCCAGAAATAGTGGCTGTTCCGCTGAGCATCAGCCTTGATGATTTGAAGGCCACATTTGTTTCGACAGGCTACAGTCGGCTGGTGGTTTACCGTGAAAGTTTGGACGATGCATTTGCCTATGTGCACCAGTTTGAGCTATTTAAGCAACCAAAGAGCTTGCGAAGCGTCCTCACTCCACTGTCGTTTGTCCCAGAGGCAATGAATGCCCAAGACGTCTTTCACCAGCTCATTCGCGAGAAGCGCAGCATGACGTTAGTCGTCGACGACTTAGGTGATTTGGTCGGAATTTTAACCCTAGAAGACATCATTGAAGAACTCTTTGGTGAAATTGACGACGAGCACGATCAAGATAGTTTGGTTGAGCAGGTTCTTGGGTCAGATGAGTACCGCCTCGATGCGCGACTTGAAGTGGACTACCTCAACGACACCTATGGTTTTGAGTGGCCCGAATCCGAGCGTTTTACTACCCTTGGAGGATTAATTACCGACCTCGGCGGCAAGTTGCCCGAACCCGGAGAAGTCGTGGGTGTAGGCCCATGGCGTCTCGAAGTTGAGAGCATGGAGGCGCAGCGCGTCAAGCAGGTTCGCGTCCGACGGGATACCTAAAAAGGGCACGCGGTCAACCGGTTGCTAATTTGTATATTCGCGACCTTATTTACACCTAGGTATGGGACTTTTTGAAGCTATTCGCAGCCGTTCAGGCTTGGTCGTGTCAGTAATCGGTATTTCACTGGTTGCGTTTGTTTTGACGGACTTTTTAACCTCTGGAAATGTCCTTTTTCAAGGAGATAAAGACGCGGTAGGTCGCATCAATGGCACCAAGATTTCGTACATCGAATTCAATAAAGATGTTGAGGAGCTTCGCCAAAATCCGCAGTATGCCCAAGCTTCCCCGCTTCAAATCAGTGAGTTGGTGTGGAACAACCTCCTGAACGAAAAACTCCTCGTCGAGCCAATGGCTAATTTGGGATTCGTTGTAACCGACGAGGAACTCCGCCGTGTCATCGAGCTGAACCCTTCGGTACAGCAGATGCCTGGTTTGCAGGATCCCAATACCGGTGCATTTCGCCCGGACCTGCTGCGCAGTGCCCTCCAAAACTTGCGCGACCAGCGCGAGCAATCTCCCGAAGCTGCCGCTCAGTACGAAAGCTGGGTTGCGTTCGAGAACGACATCAAGAATCAAAGCTTGAGCAACAAAATTTTTGATGCAGTTTCAGCGGGAATGCGCATGCCGCTCTCCCTTCAAAACGCGTTAAATGCGCGCAACAACCGCCAGATTCAACTCGAGGTGGCCTCTATGTCGGTCTCTGAGGTTGCAGACAGCAGTGTCGAGGCAACTGATGCCGACTACAAGGCGGTATATGCCGAATACAAGTCAAGTTTCAAACTCAGCAAGCCGGTTCGCGACGGATTCGTGGCGGACTTTCCTCTAACGCCGAGCGATGAGGATCTAGCCAAGGTGAAGCTCGAATTGAGTACGCTAGCCGCAGACTTCTCGGCCTCATCAGACGACAGTTCGTTTGCAGCTACCAATAGCGATGCCTTTACTGCTCCAAGTCTTCGTCCGGAATCTTCAATTAATCCTTTGGTACTTGAGGCCATTCAGGGAATGCCGGCAGGCTTTGTAGGTGGTCCGATTCAAGATGGTGATTCCTACCGCTTGGTGAAGGTCATGAGCCGGTCCTCACTTCCCGACTCAGCTCGCGCTAAGCACATTCTGATCGCCTACGCGGGATCAGAACGTTCAACTGCACAGCGCAGCTACCAAGAGGCCAAAGAACTTGCAGACAGCTTGCTTTCTGCGATCAAAGGAGGAGCCTCATTTGCTTCTGCCAGCGAAGCCCTCAGCAGTGACGTTGTGGCGGCATCCAAAGGGGGTGACCTCGGTTGGTTCCAGCCAGGAATGATGACTCCGGCATTTGAACAGTTCTGCTTTGAGCGCCGCACCGGAAGCTTTGATGTGGTCGAGACCGAGTTTGGATTCCACCTCGTAGAAGTGACGGGCCAAAAGGGTTCACGTCCCGCAGTGCGTTTAGCTGAAATTGTGCGCCGCATCGACGTCAGCCCCGAGACCGAGCAAAAAATCTACGCTCAAGCGAGCGCCTTGGCAAAGGCCATTCAGGATGGCAAAGAGCCGCAAGAAGCTGCAGCACAGCTCGGAGTTGCAATGCTGCCCGCCCGCAACGTCACAGCAACAGACGCATCAGTGATGGGCCTCACTGACGGACGTGAAGTGGTTCGTTGGATGTTCAATGAGGACCGTGAAGTTGGTGAGGTAAGTGTCGTCAACAACAACTACAAGTCGTACTCTGTGGTATACGTTTCGGGTGCCTTTGACGAAGGCTATAAGCCTTTGGACGCGGTTAAGGACGACCTCAAAGCCCTTGCCCTGAATCGAGCAAAGGTTCGCGTGCTCGCAGAGCGCATGGCGAAGACCAAGCAGCTCAATTGGACTCCGGCAAATGTTACACTGGCGTCACCCTTCTTGGCAAGCGGTCGCGAGCCTAAAGTGGTGGGCATGGCCGCAGGCAGTAAGGTCGGCAGTCAGTCAGAGGTGATCGAAGGAAGCAATGGCGTGTACCGATTTAAAGTGGTAAACACGTTTGACGCTGCACCGAACCTGACTGCGGCTGACATGGCTGCAGAAAACAACCGCCTGGCAGGTAATGCCCAGCGTATGCTGCTTCAGTCGCTGTTGGGATCCGCGAAGATTACGGACAACCGCGGTCTGTTCTACTAAGCTGACTTGAGCACTTAGAGGCTCTCCCAGCGGTAGGCGTCCCAGCGCAAAAACACGAACACCATTAGGCTAAATGCCCAAAGGGACGAGCCTCCGTAGCTAAAAAACGGGAGGGGAATTCCAATGACGGGCATCATTCCTAGGGTCATTCCGATGTTCACGGTGAAGTGAACAAAGAGAATGCTTGCCACGGCAAGCCCGTAGTACATTCCAAACGCGTGCTTTTGGCGTTGAGCTAGGAGCGTAATCCGTATGATGAGCCCGGCAAACGCGCCAAGTACAATCAACGACCCCAGAAAGCCCCATTCTTCACCGACCGTGCAAAAAATGTAGTCGGTGGTTTGTTCTGGAACAAAACGCAAGCGGGTTTGGGTTCCGTTCATATAACCTTTGCCGATTAGCCCACCAGATCCAATGGCAATTAAAGACTGCGCCGTCTGGTAGCCCGCGGCACTGGGATCGTCCACTTGGCCTAAAAGTAGTTTGATGCGGATTTGCTGGTGCGGCTGAAGGACCTGATCAAACACTTGCTGGACTGCCCCAGACCAGAGCAATGCGCCTAGGCCCAGCCAAATGGCGGGATGCTTCACAAAGCGAATAAAATTCAAGCGGGTCCGAATTCGAGTCAGGGCTAGGCTCAAGACCACGGTTCCGCCGATGATCCACTGTACGGCAGATGGCGAAAGTGCAAGAGAAAGAATCGATAGGGTGGCGATCCCCAAGGCACCAAAAAGATAGAACCCAGGTAGTCCGGCAAAGTAAAAAACAAGGAGAAACGAGGCAAATACAAGTGCCGAACCTGCGTCCGGCTGCAAAAGAATGAGCAGCATCGGTAGCCCCACCACGGCCATTGGGAGCCATCGAGACCTCCACGGCTTGAGGCCATCAGGACTCCGTCCAAGGACGCGTGCGAGCACGAGTGCCGTTCCCAGTTTCGCAAATTCCGAAGGCTGAAGGCCAAATGAACCGAGACTTAACCACGACTTGTTGCCGCCCCGCTCGACTCCGACGGCGAGTACGGCGAGCAAGAGCACAATAGATATGGCGTAGACGGCCCACGAGAGTACTTCAAAGAGGCGTGCATCAGAGAGGAGCACCAAGAGCACCAGAACCCCGGCGAGACCGATGAAGCCCAACTGCTTACCGGCTTCGTTGGACCAGCTCCACGCCCAGGTATCGTCAATTGGGCTGACGGTGGCAAAAATATTGACCCAACCAAACAGCACCAAAAAGACGACGAGCCCGACGCTTAGGCGGTCCAAACGACCGACAAGCGGCGCAGTAGAAGGTTGTCGCTGCATTAGTAGGGGGGGAGTTCGGTTTCTACTTGATTCACTCGGTATTCACCCGTCAGACTGCCCTCGACCATTCTTCGGTACAAGTCAGGACGCGTAATGGTGTCGTTGAGGTAGGATTCCATCATCAAGCTCGCAATGGGAGCAGCCCAGCGCGATCCCCAGTAGCCGTTTTCTACAATAATGGCCAGTGCGATTTGAGGCTTGTCCAAAGGAGCAAATGCGGTAAAAATCGAGTGGTCTTGGCCGTGCGGATTTTGCGCCGTTCCGGTCTTTCCCGCCATTAGGAGGCCTTCGAGGCGTGAAGCGCGTGCGGTTCCGGATTCGAATACATCATTCATTCCTGCGATGATGACTTCAAAATTTTGCGGATCAATGCTCGTACGGTGAACTTCAGAAAATTCCTTATTCGGATTCGGATTTCCGTCTATGCTTCGTACCAGGTGTGGGCGAATCCACCAACCGCGGTTGGCCACTGCAGCGGTCATGTTGGCAAGCTGAATGGGCGTAACGAGTAACTCACCTTGACCAATAGCGAGCGAAATCACGGTGGGAGACTTCCAACGGTCCGTGCGGTATACTTTGTTAAAGTAGGGCCCCGTGGGTACGAATCCTTTGCGGCCAGTGGGTAAATCAACCCCCAAAAAGTCACCAAGCCCAAAACTTTTGACGTGGTCACTCCACACGTCGATACCTTGGCTCGCAGTGGGGTACTTGTCAAGGACTCGCTTAAAGATTTGGCAGTGGTAGTTGTTGCAGCTCTTGGCGATGGATCCGCGAAGGTCTAGGGTCCCCGCCTTGCAGTGGCATCCCACGTGCAGTGATCCAAAATGGTATCCGTCCACACAGGTATACTGTGTTTCTTCTTGAACTACGCCCTCTTGCAGCGCGATCAGTGCATTTAAGATCTTGAACGGGGAGCCAGGAGGGTACTCTGCCAAAACTGCACGGTCGTACAGGGGTTTGTTGACGGAATCCCGGTACAAAATCGTGTAGTTGCGCGACCGGTAGCGTCCTACAAGTGCGTTGGGGTCGTACGCAGGTGAAGACACGAGCGCTAAAATTTCTCCTGTTGAGGGTTCAATCGCGACAATACTACCTCTCTTACCCCGCATAAGTTCCTCGGCGAGGGCCTGGAGTTCGGCATCTAAGGTGAGCTGAAGCTCTGCGCCCATCGCCGGTTGCTCGTCGTAGCGCCCTTCTGCAAATGAGCCTACGTCTCGATTTCGGTTGTCTACAGTAATGTATCGCTTGCCTGCGTTGCCGCGGAGCTCTGTTTCGTACGACGCTTCGATACCTGAGATACCAAGGTAGTCGCCCAGGTCGTACTCGGGATGGAGCGTCATCAAGTAGTCGTTGACTTCGCCCACGTACCCCATTACATTGCCTCCAATGGGCATCGGATACTTGCGAAAGCTGCGCTTGCGAAGCTGTACGCCCTCAAACATTGCAATCTGCTCTTGAATCGATGCGTAGTCTTTGACCGTCAGTCCCCTGAGAATAGGGAAGGGGCGGTACCGGCCTTGAATTAAGGCTTTCTTTAGCTGCTTTCGAACGGAACCCAACGGCTCTCCCAGCACTCGAGCAAGTGCGGCGGTATCAAGGTGGGTAAGTCGGCTCGCAATGACTTCGACGTCGTAGGCAATTTGATTCGTGGCGAGCACCGTTCCGTTGCGGTCCCGCATCAGACCTCTCGGCGCATAAATTTTTTCAATTCGCTGTGCATTGTTGGCCGCATCAAGGGTGTAGCGGGTGTCAATGAGCTGAATATTGATGAGTCGCAGCACAAAGAGCACCAAGACGGCAAGCACCCCGAGGGGTAAAATACGGCTGCGGTTCATCCTCCTTGAGATTTTGGAATGAACCACGCTACCGCAGTGGATAACGCCGCGCTGACCACTACGTTGAGTACACTTCGCCCAAGAACGAGGCTAAAAATGTGGGTTCCGTGACTTGCCCAGATAAAGAGCCAAAGGTGGTGAATGCCGAGCGTTAGAAGGACCAATGTGGTCCATTTGCCGAGTCCCAAATCTTGGGGTACAAACGAGAGCTGCTCTTCGGCAGCACGTGGAACGATTCCGTTGAGAATCCAAGGCCGCACATAGGCAAGAAGGGAGCTTGCCATCATGTGAAGGCCGCCACTCCCTTCGTGAAGATCCATGCCCAACCCAAGGACGGCGCCAATGGCCAGCAATCCAAGCCGGTTAAAGTTTGCAGGGGCCAGCACGAGCACGAGCGGATAGAGGTATGGGCTGAGGTAACCCCGTACTTCAATTTGGCTCAAGAGAAGGATTTGCGCGAGAAGCACCCAAAATGAAAAAACGATCCAAGGTCCAGGTCTGGTCATGGCGCAATGCTATCTCGTTCGGGTTGGTGAAGATTCACCGCGGCCAGTACCACCTGCTGGCGCTGCAGGTCGGCGGCAAGTCGAACCGAGGCCGTGAGCGTAAACTGTAGGCTGTCGACGGTGACCGATTCGACAGTTCCGACAAGCCAACCGGCAGGGAACACGCTTGAGCGGGCATCCGTAACGATGCGGTCTCCCGGTTTGAGGTCGGCCTCAATGGCGACGTCGACAAAGTCCGCAGTACGGGGATTTGCACCGTTCCATTGAATGGTGCCAAAGTGGCCGGTGCGCTCGGCTGAAGCAGAGATCCGCATGCTCGGGTGGCTGAGCGGACGCACTCGGGAATAGTGGGGTGTGCACTCGTAGGCAATACCGATGATTCCGGTCGACCCTAAGACTGCAAATGGCGGAGTTAATCCCGCATTGGTGCCCACGTCGATGATGCCCCAAGGTTCGGCTGACCGGTGCTCAATAAAAAGCAGGCTTCCTGGGGTGTAGGCGAACCCGCCCTCCTCATAGGTGGCAGCAGAAGTGGAGTCCAAAGGAATTCCGCTTTTGAACCGGGCAATCTCTGCAATGAGCTGCTTGTTTTTGTCTTCTAGAGAGAGGTAGGATTCCCAACCGTGCAGCCATCCGCGCCATTGGGCTTGGCGTTCGAGCACGTTGGCCCAAAACATGCTCTCATGTGCCAGTGATCGGGCATACGTGAGGCTGAGTCCAACTACTTGGAACAGCAATAAACTCAGAACGATGCGGTAGCGAACAAAAAACCGCAGAATGTTCTGCATGGCTTAGCGCATCAAAAGCGTACGGTACTTCTCGAGGTTCTTGAGCGCGATGCCTGTTCCGCGCACGACGGCGCGAAGGGGATCCTCGGCTACGTACACGGGGAGGTCCGTTTTCGTTGAAATACGCTGGTCCAAACCGCGCAAGAGCGATCCGCCACCAGCCATGTAAATTCCGGAGTTGTAAATGTCTGCCGAAAGCTCAGGGGGGGTAAGAGACAGTGCCTCCATTACGGCGTCCTCGATTCGCGTGAGGGACTTGTCGAGTGCACGCGCAATCTCCTTGTACGAAATATCGACCTGCTTTGGCTTACCCGAAATCAAGTCGCGGCCCTGAACGCTCATGTCATCTGGCGGAGAGGCCAAGGTTTCGAGCGCGGCACCTACATTGATTTTGATGAGTTCTGCGGTGCGGTCGCCCACAAAAAGATTGTGCTGCGTCCGCATGTAGTAGGCGATGTCGTTGGTAAACACGTCGCCGGCAACTTTGATGGACTTGTCGCACACAATTCCGCCCAGGGCAAGAACTGCGATTTCAGTAGTGCCACCGCCAATGTCGATGATCATGTTGCCCTTGGGCTCAAGGACGTCAACACCGATGCCGATCGCAGCGGCCATTGGCTCGTGGATGAGGTAGACTTCTTTGGCGTTGGCGTGTTCGGCGGAATCGCGTACCGCGCGCTTTTCAACCTCGGTGATTCCGCTCGGAATGCAAATAACCATGCGAAGCGAAGGCGCAAACCAGTTGTTTTTCAGGGCCGGAATACTCTTGATCATCTCGCGAATCATGTGCTCTGAGGCGACAAAGTCCGCAATTACGCCATCCTTAAGCGGGCGAACGGTGCGAATGTTTTCGTGCGTCTTTCCGTGCATTTGCATGGCCTCGTGACCAATGGCCAAGATGGCATTGGTGGTGCGATCCAAAGCGACGATGGACGGAGCGTCTACGACCACTTTGTCGTTGTGGATGATCAACGTGTTCGCCGTACCGAGGTCGATGGCGATGTCGTAGGTGAGGAAGTCAAATAGACCCATTCGGGGATTAGTGTTTGAAGTGTCGGAATCCGGTCATTACCATGGCCACGCCGTGCTCGTTGCAGTACTGAACGCTCAAATCATCCTTGACGCTTCCGCCCGGTTGGATGACCGCGGTAATACCTGCTAAGTACGCAATTTCGACGCAATCAGGGAAGGGAAAAAATGCATCGGACGCCATAACGGCTCCGTCGAGTGAAAGTCCAAAGGACTGCGCCTTGTGAATGGCCTGCTGCAGCGCGTCTACACGTGAAGTCTGGCCCGTCCCCGCGGCCAAGAGCCGACGGTTTTTAACCAGCACAATCGTGTTGCTCTTCGTGTGCTTGCCAATCGCTGAAGCGTACAGCATGTCGGCCACTTGTTCGGGGGTCGGAACTGCCTTCGTCACCACCTGAAGGTCCTCAGCGGCGTCGGTGTGGTGGTCGCGCTCTTGAATCAAAACCCCATTGAGCACAGAGCGAACTCGGTAGTGGGCATGTGCTTCGGGCTTGACCGTAACCAAGATGCGGTTCTTTTTTGACTGAAGTACGTCAAGGGCTTCGCGGCTGTAGCTCGGCGCAAGCAGCACCTCAAAAAACAGCGAGTTCATCGCCTCAGCAGTCGCGAGGTCCACAGGTTGGTTGCACGCGATTACCCCGCCAAACGCAGAAACAGGGTCTGCAGAAAGGGCGTCGTTCCACGCATCGACCAGGGTCGGGCGGCTCGCCATGCCGCAGGCGTTGTTGTGCTTGATGATGGCAACCGTGGCGTCGTGGCCTTCACTGACAAAGTCAAGGGCGGCTTCGACGTCGAGTAGGTTGTTGTAGCTGAGTTCTTTGCCGTGAATTTGCTCAAGCCGGCTCGAGAGGTCGCCGACGTACCATGCTTTTTGGTGCGGATTTTCTCCGTAGCGCAGGCTGCGGCGTTTGCCCGATAGTGTGGGAAATGGGTGGTCCTGGCCAAGTGTCCACGATGCAATGTGCGCATCGTAGTTCTGGCTTGTCTGAAAGGCTGCGCCGGCAAATGCTTTGCGCTGGTCGCGGGTCAACGTTCCGCCCTGCGACTGGAGCAGTTCGAGTACCTCGGCGTACTGAGCGCGCGAACTAACGATCCAGCAGTGGTCAAAATTCTTTGCCGCGGCGCGGATCAGCGAAATTCCGCCTATGTCAATTTTCTCAATGATGTCCTCTTCTGATGCCCCCGATGCTACGGTGTCCTCAAAAGGGTAGAGGTCGACGATGACCATGTCAAAACTTGGAATGCCAAAGCGCTCGACAGTGTCTTGGTCGTCTTTGCGGTCGCGGCGCCATAGGATTCCGCCAAATACCATCGGGTGAAGCGTTTTGACGCGGCCATCCAAAATACTGGGAAAACCCGTAACCGTCTCGACAGCGGTCACCGGAAGCCCCAAGCCCTCAAGGAACGATTGTGTGCCACCAGTGCTGTACAATTTAACCCCAAGGCTGTGAAGGTGCCGAACAATTGGCTCAAGGCCGTCTTTGTGATAAACTGAAATGAGGGCGGATTTTACCTGCTGCACGTCGTACTAAAAATTGGGTCAAGAAAGGTTGCAAAAGTACGGCGAACATGGCATGAACTTTGACTAAATTGGCCCTGTGCGCCACCTATTTTTTCTAATTTGGGAATCCACCCGTTTGGCATGGTCTGCCATGACCGCGAACATCCTTCGCACCGTGCTTTCCCTTCTCGGAATCGCGGTCGGAATCTTCTCTATTATCTCGGTGTATGCGGTCGTCGACAGCCTTGAACGCAGCATTCGTTCGAGCGTGCAGGGCCTCGGTTCTGACGTAGTGTACATCCAAAAATGGCCCTGGGGTGGGGGCGGAGGTGAGTACGAGTGGTGGAAGTACTTTCAGCGCCCAGAAGTCGGTTACCTCGACTACCAGCGCCTCGAAGAATTTGGGGTTAAAGGTTCCGATGCGATTGTGCTGTTGAACGGAACCACTACCACAGTGAGTTCCGGCAACTCCAATGTCGAACAAACCGAAATCAGAGGAATCACCTACGACTACGCCCAGCTCAACAAACTCGGGTTTGTGGGGGGGCGCTACTTTACCGAGCGGGAACTGCGGAGCGGCCTTCCGTACTGCATTGTAGGTGCAGATATTGCCGAGGGACTGGCCTCAAGCTCCCAACTCGTCGGCAGTACAATTCGGATTCTTGGCCGCGACTTTCAGGTGATTGGTGTTTTGGAGCGCGAGGGCAGTTCACTGGTTGGCGAAACCCACGATGCCCGAGTTCTGGTGCCCGCACGTTGGGTGGTCGCCAATATTGGCGATGAACTGGGCGGATCCGCGATTCAGGTTCGCGCGGCGTCCGGAACCACGGTAGCCCAACTCAAAGAGAATGTGCGTTTGGTCATGCGCAAAATCCGGCGCCAACCGCCTACAGCCGACGATTCGTTTGCCCTCAACGAATCGTCTACGTTGAATTCGGGCTTGGACCAGATGTTTGGCGTGATCGGCCTTGCGGGCACGGTCATTGGCGGATTCAGCATCCTTGTGGGCGGGTTTGGAATTGCCAACATCATGTTTGTGAGCGTTCGGGAGCGCACGGGGCAAATTGGGGTTCAAAAAGCATTGGGGGCGACCCGAGGCTTCATCCTTGCCCAGTTTTTGCTCGAAAGCGTGCTACTCAGTTTGGTCGGCGGAATCATTGGACTCGCCTTTGCCGGAGCCTTAATTGCCGTGGGTTCCGCTGTTTCGGACTTTGAGCTTGCGGTTTCGCTTCAGAACATTGCCACCGGAATCGGACTCTCAGCCCTCATTGGTCTCATCGCGGGATATGCTCCCGCTGAAATGGCTGCGCGACTCGACCCCGTTGAGGCCATTCGCTTCAACCAATAGAAGCGGCCTCGGGCAGTGCCCCAATGGCCTTTGCGATTTCTTCGAGAAGCGCATGGTCTTCGGCGCCAAACGGATTCAAATAGTGGCTGTCGATGTCGATTTGACCGATCAATCGCGTGCCATTGAAAATGGGGATCACCAATTCAGACTTGGTCTCCATCGAGCACGCTAAGTAGTTGTCTTGGGCCCAAACATCCGGAACCTCAAACGACGCGCCATTTACCGCAACCTGACCGCATATTCCGCGACCGTACGGAATCCGTGTATGCTCCGTTTCAGCACCACTAAACGGCCCCAGATAGAGCATCTGTTCGGCGTCGTTCATCCAGTAAATACCTACCCATTGGTAGTGCGCCACGCGTTCTTTGAGCAGTTCGCATACGGGTCCAATTCCGCTCCAACCCTCGGACTCAAGGATGCGGAGTGCTTCGTGCTGAATACTGTTCCAATTCATTGGTTATCAAATAAATAAATCCACAACTTGGGTCCTAAAATAAGGAGGCCTACTGCAGCCGCCGCAATGGCTGCCACAAGCACCGCCGCCGCGGCAAAATCCTTGGCATCCCGAATAAGGGGGTGCCGTTTTGTGCTCACACGGTCTGCAAGTCGTTCCAATGCGGAATTTGCATATTCTGCTGCGAGCACCATGCCCATCGCTAGGGTCAAAATTGCCCATTCCACACCCGATACACGCAGCTTCCAACCGAGGCCGATCACCGCAAGGGCTGCCACGCTGTGCACTTTTAAATGGCGTTCGGTGCGCCATGCTGCGATGATTCCCCGGGCCGCTGCCCGCCATGCCTTCCACATACTGCAAACCTACGGCAGGCTTCGTTCGTTCACCGAAGTCCATCGCGAAAGCAGTACTATACCCCCCTTTCATGAAAAACCGAGGCCGTCAGATGGGCTGTCGTACTTTTGCTAGATACTAGTTAACCTTCGTCCATGAATCTTCGCCTACGCATCCTCGCGGCTTTTGCCTCCCTCATCCTAGGGTTTGAAGGAGCTGCCCAGTCCCTTTCGATGGTCCAAACCGCCAACTTGTCGAAGTGTACGGGAGACTCGCTTCGCCTTGAACTCAACGTCACTGGTTCAAACATGAATTCGGCCAACCGCTTTAGGGTGATGATGGCTCCAGGGATGCCCGCGTCGTTCGCTGTTTCAAATTCCGACACTCTTCAGATTGCCAAATGGCGTTCCGTGTTTCCATTGCCGGTCGGAACCGATACGAACTCACTTGGAGCCAAGTACGTGTGGGTGATGATTTCTGATAGTATTCAGACCAGCGGATTCTACTCGATTGTGATCCAATCTACGGCACCTGTGCTGTGGAGCGACACCATTCAAGTACTAGTGAATGTGAGTCCGCCTTCAGAAATCACGTCAATTTCAGGTGGATTCAACAACCTCCACACGGGTGGACAAGACTGGGGACTTTGCCCCGGAGACACGCTTACGCTCTACGCCAATACGGGTCAAAATGGCTACCAGTGGTACAAAGACGGAACCCTAATGACGGGTGAAACCAACGACTCGCTACTCGTCGTGAATTCAGGTACCTACAGTATTGAAGTAAGCAACGGAGTGTGTACCAAAATGTCCGCTGATACCATAATCAACGTATTTCAGCCGACTACTAGTGTGGTGCACCTCGCTGCTGGAATGCAAACGCTCCAAGTTCTTGATAAGGACGCGGTAATTGATTCTCTTGGTTTTTGCGAGACTGAGTTTCTACAGCTGGCGGGTCCAAATTCAACGGTGGCAGGAACCTCGGTACTCTACCAATGGCTCCGCGATTCGGTAGGCCTTTTTGGTCAAACATTTGTGGTGCCGGTTAAAAATGCCAATCAAGTAAACTTGAGTACCAATGTTGGTGGGGTCTACTACTTAGAAACTGTGTGGTTGCCCGGAGGTTGCCCTGATACGAGCGATGCGTTTTGGCTGTTTGTCGACTCCATTCCCGACACAGAGATTCAGGCCGTGGCATGGCCGGGTCAGGCGACCGCTTCGCTTACTATTTGCGAAAATGACTCGACCCAACTTGCAGCCATCGTATCCCAAAGCGCTTGGGAATTCCAATGGCAAGTTCGATTCCCTGCAGGAAGTGGAAACTGGACCTCGATTCCGAACGAGACGTCAGACAAGCTTACGGTATCAACCGCAATAGTCCCAGGAAGTGCCGAATACCGACTCATTATTGACAACGACTACTGTACCCACACGACAAGCGAACTCCTGGTCAACGTGGTGAAGCTTCCTACAATCGCAGTGGCTCCCGCCGATTCGTTGGCACTTTGCGCCGGTGATTCGGTCCTTGTGGGCGTAACAGGTAGCAGTACGAGCTACCTATGGACCTTTCCGGGCGGAAGCTACAGCGGCGCTTCATTTTATGCGAAAACACCAGGAGTGTATGTAGTAGCCGGAACGAATTCAAACGGCTGCGTCAACTACGATACCCTCGAGGTATTCTACTTTACGGTAAATGCCAATGCGGGTCCGGATCAAACCGTCCTTCCAGGGTCTACCGTGCAGCTCAATGCCACAGGCGGTCTCTTGTACTACTGGTACGCTGACGTTCCGACGTACTTCAGCGATCCGTACAATCCAAATGCACAGACGGTTCCGACCCAAGACACGACGATGTACGTGGTCGAAGTGCTCAACTCATACGGCTGCTTTGACACAGACACGATGTTTGTATACACGTTTGACCCTGCTACACTTGTTCCGGACCTCAGCAACGTGATGAATGTGATCACGCCAAATGGCGACGGATTCAACGATGTTTTTGACCTCAGTGAGCTCGTTCGTGCAGACAGCTGCGACCTTGTGGTACTTGACCGCTGGGGTGCCCAGGTGTTTGAGCAAAAGCGCTATACCTCTGGCTGGGATGGTTCGACCCAAGGTGGTGACCCACTGCCCGACGGAACCTACTACTACCTCCTCGTGTGCGACGACATTATCCGCTTCCGCGGAGCCATCACCGTAGTTCGCCCTTAACCTTTTACGCTCCATTTTTATGAAGAAGATCATTCTCTTTACTGCAGTACTCGGTTGTTCGGGCACGCTCGCGGCTCAGCAGCTCCCGCTGTACAGTCATTTGTTTTTCGCTCAGGCGATGGTGAATCCCGCCAAGAGTGGAGCCGCAGGCTTTAGCGAGCTCGTCACCATGCACCGCCAGCAGTGGCAGGGTATGGAGGGTGCGCCTGAAACGTCTGCGCTCCTGTTCAACGGTGCAACGAATAAAGAGCGCGTCGGGTATTCCGTGTATGCATTTACTGATGCGACGGATATCGTGCGTCGTTCCGGAATCTACGGCCACTACGCATACCACGCCCAACTTTCTGAGAATGCCGTTTTGAGTTTCGGATTGGGAGCCGGCTACGTCAACAATACGTTTGATATGGCGAGCATTCGCGTCAAGAACGAGGGAGACCCCTTCCTCTTCCCATCAAATACGAACGGTTCACTCGACATCAATGCGGGAATCAACCTCAAGGTTGAGAACTTTCAAATGGGTGTTGCCGTACCTCAGTTGCTTCAGCCGACGATTACCTACTCGAACAACTACGACGGTCCGGTGGCCTTTCATCTGATCCGTCACTACGTCGTTCACACGCAGTACGACCTTCCGATTCAAAAAGACCGCATGACCCTTTCGCCCATGGTGGTTGTTCGTGCGGCCAACCACGTGACCCCTCAAGTGGACGCGGGCTTGATGTTCAACATGAAGGAGTACGGCTACCTCGGAGCACTGTACCGTTCCAACTTTGGTGCCTCGGCTCAAATTGGTGTTCACCTCACTCCGCTCTTGACCCTGGGATATGCCCACGACTTCAGCACGAACACATTTGCCACGTCCCTCGGTGTGTCCAATGAATTTATTTTGACCTACCGATTCGGAGACAACAAGCGAAACGACCGAATCGAGGCTGAAATCAAGCGATTGAAGGATAAGCAGCGCCAGGCTGATCAAAACAACGAGAAGCTCCTCAACGAAAAGTTTGAAGAGTTTAAAGAAGAACTCGAAACGGCCAACAAAAAGCAGCTTGAGGCACAGTCAGAACAGATTGCTCAGGCAACGGCTCTTAAGCTTCAGGAGGCTGGCTCCCAAGGTGGCGGCGTTCGCGGTCAGGCTGCACAGCGCACACCAAGTACTCCGACGTCGGCCCCTGCGGGTACGGTGACCAACGGCAGCATCCGCGGCTATTCAGCTGATGCCTATGCTGACCGCGTTGCACCGGGATCGGCGGGCTACTACGTGACTGCCGGAGTGTACGGCGAGCAAGAGAATGCCGACCGCATGGTTCAAAAGCTCAAGGGGCTCGGCATTAGCGCACGTACCTTCCGCGACCCCAAGAACAACATGGTCTATGTCTACGTACTCAAGTTTGGCTCGTACGAAGAGGCTTCGACCGCACGCCAAAGCAGCCTCAACGGTCAGTACACTGGCAAACTTTGGGTTAAAGTCATTCAGTAATGCGCAAGCTCTTCGCGCTTTTGGCGCTCCTTTGGGGCTTGGTTACGCCCGTGCGTGCCGCGCACCTGGTGGGTGGTGAGATTACCTACACGTGTGTAGGCAACAACCAGTACCAGGTCAAGCTTCGCATTTACCGTGACTGCTTCTCGGGCGGTGCCCAGTTTGACAATACCGTCAACTTTTCGGTGTACAACCTCGCCGGAACCCTTGTTACGAACCCCACAGTTTCAAAAGGTCCGACGGTCAATGTCCCCGCTGGAACCGGCAATCCCTGCTTAACCACTCCTCCCAATATTTGCACGGAGTATGCCGACTACGTGACCACGCTAACACTTCCCCCTGCGGTGGGAGGCTATACGATTTCGTACCAGCGCTGCTGCCGTAATTCTACGATTACCAACATCACCAACCCGGGTTCGCGCGGAAACACCTACACCGTGCAGATTCCGTCAATGGACAACAGCTGCAACACGGCGCCGGCGTTTACGACGGTTCCGCCCATCGTACTCTGCTTGGGAGACCAACTGAGCATTGATGCGTCGGCGACCGAGGCCGATGGAGACTCGCTCTTTTACGAATTCTGCGACATTTACACGGGCGGAGCCTCGGGCAACCCCACTCCGAACCCCGCGACGCCCCCTCCGTATACCCTCATACAGTTCGTGGCTCCAGCCACCGCGGCCCAGCCAGTCCCTGGCAACCCTGCGCTAAGCATCAATTCCACCACCGGAATGATCACCGGTGTAGCCAATACGATTGGTCAGTACGTGGTAGGTATATGTGTTTCAGAATACCGCAACGGTCAGTTTGTATCTACGGTGCGCCGCGACTACCAATTCAACGTCACGAACTGCATTATCAACACCGTGGCCGACATGGTTACGCAGCTCGAAGACCCAAGTTTGTTCTGCGACGGCCGTACGCTGACCTTTACACCGCAGACCACTGGTGCCTTGACCTACTTCTGGGACTTTGGAGATACTTCAACTGTAAACGACACGAGCTCGCTTGCTTCTCCGACCTACACCTTTCCTGATACCGGTCACTACACGGTCATGCTAGTTATTAATCCAGGACTCGTCTGTACAGATACCATCTACGAGGTCTTTCGAGTGATGAATGCCCCGGACTACTTCATCGACAAACAAGGTGTGCCGTGCATCGAAGTACAGAACTATCGATTTGAGGCCAAGGGAACCGCTCCAATTGACGCCCAGATTTCTTGGGATTTCGGATCAAATTCCAACACTTTTGGCGCTACAGGTCCGTTAGTTACTGGGGTTCGATGGAATTCAGCCGGAATCTACCCCGTGCGCTGCATCATCATATCCGCGTACTGCCCCGATACGCTCTGGGATACGGTACAGGTTTTTGATTGGTACTATCCCGTAACCGCTACTCCACAAGATACCCAACTTGTGCGCGGGGATACTGTGCATTTAGATGTAACGAGCGGAGCGGCCTACTACTGGTTTGCCGACCAACCGGTGTACTTCAATAACGCACGCCAGCAGAATCCGCAGGCACTGATGCACACTGACAGCACCACTTACTACGTAATCGTTACCGACAACCGTGGTTGCCGCGGAATTGACACCGTGTTCGTGAGCTGGCTTCCGGACCATGTGAGTCCAGACCTTTCTAATGTGATGAACGTGATTACGCCCAACGGGGACGGAATGAATGACGTTCTCGACATTTCTGAGGTTTTGTTTGGGGATGCCTGCACTTTACGTGTAATGAACCGCTGGGGAACCACTTGGGTCTACGAACAAGAGTCCTACACCAATGCATGGGGTGGTACCGATGTCGACGGTAACCTTTTGCCGAGCGGAACCTACTACTTTTTTGTGGTATGCGGACGCGATTTGCGCTACTCAGGTCCAGTCACGATTGTCTACTAGTTGCCACGCGTGCAAATAGAAAACGCGGCCCTTGGGCCGCGTTTTTTATTGAGTCTACTCCCGAAGGATTAACCTTGAAAGAGGTCTTTTACCTTGTCAAAAAAGCTCTTGTCTCCAGCCCCAGGGCGTGGTTGAAAGCGCTCGCTTTGGTTGAGTTTCTCGAGGAGCTCTTTCTCGTCGTTCGTAAGCGACTTAGGGGTCCACACGGCCACGTGGATCAATTGGTCGCCCTGACCGTATCCTTCGAGGCTAGGAAGCCCTTTGCCTTTAAGGCGAAGGGTTTTGCCGCTTTGGGTTCCGGGGTCAATCTTCATGCGCACTTTGCCTGAAACTGTAGGTACCTCGACTGAAGTGCCCAAGGCCGCGTCCGGAAACGATACATGCAGTTCGAAGTGGAGGTTGTTGCCCTCGCGAACTAAAACATCGTGCGGCTCTTCTTCAATCGAAACGATTAAGTCTCCTGCAGGGCCACCTGCGGGACCATGGTTGCCTTTGCTCTGTACGCGCAGCTGCATGCCATCCTGTACTCCGGCCGGAATCTTCACGCTCACGACCTCATCGTGGCGCTCTAGTCCGTCAGGACCTACGCCGTCGGGTCGTTTGTCTATGGTCTTACCGGCACCCTGGCACGACGGACAGGCTGAGGCTGTGCGCATCTGACCCAAGATCGTGTTTTGTACGCGTGTCACCTGACCAGATCCACCGCAGGTTCCGCAGGTTTTAAACGTCAGACCTTCTGCCGGAATCGCGCGGCGAATTTTAATTTTCTTTTCAACGCCGTTGGCGATCTCTTCGAGGCTAAGCTTCACACGGACCCTTAGGTTGGCTCCGCGATTGGCTCCGCCGCCACCTCGACCACCAAAACCACCAAAGGCTCCGCCAAATGCGTCGCCAAAGATGTCGCCAAAGTGACTGAATATGTCGTCCATATTCATGCCTCCTCCGCCAAATCCGCCAGACCCTGCGCCAAAAGCTTGGTGCCCGAATTGGTCGTACTTCTGGCGCTTTTCAGGGCTTGAAAGAACCTCGTAGGCCTCTGCGGCCTCTTTAAATTTTTCTTCGGCAGCGGCATCACCCGGATTTTTGTCAGGGTGGTACTGAATGGCCATCTTTCGGTAGGCCTTCTTTATTTCTTCTGCAGATGCGCCCTTTGACACACCAAGCACCTCATAGTAGTCACGTTTACTCATCTTATTCGGTAGCTTGGCCCACTACCACTTTAGCGTAGCGAATAATTTTTTCTCCAAGAAGGTATCCGGTCTCGAGCTCGTCTACCACACATCCTGCAAGTTCTGGACTTGGCGCCGGAATGTTGGTAATGGCCTCCATTCGTTCCACGTCAAATGGTTGCCCTACTGTTGAATCCATGGCCTTTAGACCTTCGGCCTTCATGGCGCTGAGTAACTTGTTTTGAATAAGGGCTAGACCCTGACGTTCGGGTCCTTCGGCGAGGGCTTTCATTGCTCGGTCAAAGTCGTCAAGAATCGGTAGCACTGCCTTGATCACTTTTTCGCCCGCTGTCGCCATAAGCTCGAGCCGCTCGCGTGCATTTCTGCGGCGAAAATTCTCAAATTCAGCATAGAGTCGCAAGTTTTGATCTTTGAGCTCCTGAATTTCTGCGTCCACGTCGCGCTCGGTAGCGGCGGAACTAGAATCTCCGGCCTCTTCATTTAATTCCGGAGCCATTTGAACCTCGTCCATTGGCTGCTCTGGCTTCTTCGTAGAATCTTCCATAATTAATTATTCCGTGTGGGTCCCCTAAAACACAAAGCCTGCCAAACGACCCAAAGGTGTCAGAATGGCAGGCTAGGTGAAAAAATGCCCTTTACTTGGCTTGCATCGCCTTAAGTGCGTTCTCAAGAGCAGCTCCGCGAAGATTTTTTGCCACTACTTTACCCTTTCCGTCAATGAGGTAGGTTGCGGGAATCGCATTAACGCCGTACAGCGCAGCACCTTCAGATCGCCAGCCTTTGAGGTCGCTTACGTGGTTGGGCCACACAAGGCCGTCCTTTGCAATTGCTTCGGTCCACCGGTCTTTGGTGTTGTCAAGTGAAAGTGAAAACACTTCAAATCCCTTTCCAGTTGAAAATTTGGCGTCTTTGTACTGGTTGTACACACGTACCACATTGGGATTCTCCATGCGGCAGGGGCCACACCACGCAGCCCAAAAGTCCAATAGAACTACCTTGCCACGAAGGTCTGATAGTTTGCGGGTTTTGCCTGTGGGGTCAGGGTAAGCCAAGTCAGGAGCCATATCGCCCACATTGATGCTCGCCATCTGTTCCACCGCGATGGGGGCAGTTACGCGTCCTGCAGGAGTCGCGGCAAATACAAGGGCTGCAGCGCCCAAAATGAGAATTTGTTTCATGCTTCGAAGTTAAGTTGCAAAAATCAGTCCGCCACGCGCTCAATTTTGGCACCTAAGTCACGTAGGCGCGCATCAATACGTTCGTATCCCCGATCAATTTGCTCAATATTCTGAATCGTAGAAGTCCCATCGGCGCTCAACGCTGCGATAAGTAGGGCAATTCCGGCCCGAATATCTGGCGAAGACATCGTGGTAGCGCGCAAATTAAACTGGCGGTCATGGCCAATCACCGTAGCACGGTGAGGGTCGCATAAGATGATTTGAGCGCCCATATCAATGAGTTTGTCGACAAAAAACAAACGGCTCTCAAACATTTTTTGGTGGATCAGCACCGAACCTTTGGCTTGGGTTGCCGTCACAAGCACAATACTCAACAAATCAGGGGTAAACATCGGCCATGGACCGTCTGCAATCGTCACCATTGACCCGTCCAGGTACGCACCCATTTCGTAGTGCTCTTGCGCTGGAATGTAGAGGTCGTCGCCCCGCTCTTCAATGCGGATTCCAAGTTTGCGAAACACATTCGGAATTTGGCCCAAATGTGGAATACCCGCATTTTTAATGGTGATTTCTGACTTTGTCATCGCCGCAAGTCCAATCCATGAGCCTATTTCAATCATGTCAGGGAGGCAGCGGTGCTCCGTTCCGCCAAGGCGGGTAACGCCAGTAATTGTCAGTCGGTTGCTGCCAATTCCTTCGATTTGAGCACCCATTCGAACGAGCATTCCGCACAACTGCTGCAAGTAGGGCTCGCACGCCGCGTTGTAAATCGTCGTAACCCCTGGGGTAAGCACGGCAGCCATGACAATATTGGCCGTTCCCGTAACCGAGGGTTCGTCGAGTAAAATGTACGAGCCTTTGAGACCCTCTGCGGGAGCTTCTACCCCATAGAAGTGTGCGCCCTCTTCATAGACAAACTTGGCTCCAAGCTTCATGAACCCTTCAAAGTGCGTATCCAACCGGCGTCGGCCAATTTTGTCTCCTCCCGGCTTGGGGATGTAGCCCTTTCCGAAGCGAGCGAGCATCGGGCCTACGACCATCACGGATCCGCGCAGCGATGCACCCTTCTTTTTATAGGTTTCGCCAAACAAGAATTCTACATCAATTGAATCCGCAGTAAAGCTGTAGTCGCCTTGACCGTTTTTCACAACGGTTACACCAAAGTCGCCAAGAATCTCGATGAGCTTGTTGACGTCGACGATGTCGGGAATGTTGGTAATGCGAACTGTCTCGTCAGTCAAAAGGACTGCGCACAGAATTTGGAGCACCTCGTTTTTAGCACCTTGTGGATGAACGTCTCCTTTGAGCGCAGTTCCGCCCGTAATTCGAAATGAAGCCATACCTACTTGCGAAAGAATCCGCCTTTGCGTTTGTTGTTAAAGTTGGTTGTATTCGGTTTTTTCTTTTTCCGATTTTTCGTGTGGAGTGGGGCATTTTGCGATACCACACCTTTGGCTACCGACAGGGCTGAACCTTCTTGGCCAAGTCTGCCCGCTGAGAGAATCCTCAAATCGTTGAAGATCACTGCGTCGTCCACGGTGTCTTTGTTCCAGCTGAGGTACGCGCGCTTCATTTGGTTGGCGATGTCGTACTCAATTCCTTGGCGCTCTTCAGACGGTTCCATTTCGGCAACCGTATTGATCAGGTTCTGTAAGATTACCCCGTAGTAGCGATGGCTTCGGCTTTTTGGGGGATAAGGGACGCGCTCGGGCTTAGCTTCCAGCAGTTCGCGCTGGGGGGCAGGGTAGGGCCCGTCTACATCCAGCTGAAATCCTGAAATGACATACAGATGGTCCCACACCTTGCGCGCAAAATCAGGCTGACCGCGAAGGGTGGGATTCAATCGGCCTACCGTATCGACAATGTGTGCGGCAGACTCTGTTCGCTTGGCGCGGTCCTCGATTGTGAGCGTGAACTCAACCATGGTGTGCACGAGACGCCCGTATTCTCCCAGTACCATTTGGGGGCGGTCTGTGTTGTAGTCGAGCGACAACGTGGTGATGCTTGAAGTTTCCATTAAGGTGCTCATGCTAGGCCAAGAGCTGCAATTTAGCGAACTTCAAGAGGAGTTTCTTTTCGCCCGCGTTATCAAATTGTATGGTGGCTTTTCCGCCATCGGCGGCTGGTTCCACTTCGGTCACGGTGCCAACGCCAAAGCGATCGTGCACCACGCGAATTCCAGGTGTCAAATTTAGTTCGTGTGCGGGACTTCCCGACGTAGAACTTGCCTGACCTAAAGGTTTGAGGTTCTCGGGCTTCCGAAACCGAATAGGCGCTGGGGGAGGAGTCGTTGCCTTCGGAGTGCTTCCGCCCATCTTCTGGGCAGCGTTTCCCCGAAAGGTGCGCGGCTGTTCAGGGTCGCCAAATGCATCCCGTAGCTCCCTCGGAACACCATAGCTCTTTGGCAATTCCGGAACATGAATATCCAAATGCTCCTCATCCAACTCCTCGAGAAAGCGGCTCGGCTCGCAGTCAATCAATTTTCCCCATCGGTACCGAACCCGTGCATACGTTAGAAAAGCGCGCTGCTCCGCCCGCGTCAATGCGACATAAAACAAACGGCGCTCCTCCTCCAAATCACTTCGAGAATTCATCGCCATCATCGACGGAAAAAGTGCGTCTTCCATTCCGACCACGAACACCACCGGGAACTCCAAACCCTTTGCCAAGTGAATGGTCATCAAGATCACCTTGGGTTCGTCGGTCTCTTGCTCGTCGCGGTCGGTAAGCAGCGCCACATCCTGTAAAAATGCCCCAAGGCTCGGGTCGCCGTCTTCAGTTTGGCTCTGTTGCTCCACAAAGTCTTTGATTCCGTTGAGCAGTTCCTGAACGTTCTCGTAGCGGCTAATTCCTTCGGGCGTCTTGTCTTCGGCCAGTAACTTCACCAAACCGCTCGTGCGGGCAATGTGCTCCACCGTTCCGAACGCGTCCTGCTGCGTGGCGATTATTCGGTACGAATCAATTAAATCCGCAAATGCAACGAGCCGTTCCGCCGTGGGGCGGTTGATACCTAATTCCCAGGTAGTCGCATTGCGCACGGCTTCCCAGAGCGGAACCTGTCGGTCGTTTGCCGCAATCGTGAGTCGGGCAATAGTGGTGTCTCCAATGCCGCGTCCGGGTAAATTAATTACGCGTCGCAGTGCCTCCTCATCGCTCGCATTAACCGTCAGTCGAACGTAGGCGAGTACGTCCTTAATCTCCTTGCGTTGGTAAAATGACAATCCGCCGTAAATCTGGTACGGAATATTCCTGCGCCGCAGCGCATCTTCAAACGAACGCGACTGGGCATTCGTGCGGTACAGAATGGCAAAGTCCCCATAACCACGGTGCTCCCGATGCACCAAGTCAAAAATCGTCTGCGCCACATACTGCCCCTCGTCGGAATCACTTACGCTCTGGTGCACCACAATTTTTTCACCGAGCGGATTCTCGGTCCACACGTCTTTTTCGAGCTGCTCCTTATTGTGTGAAATCAGCACGTTAGCTGCCTTTACAATGCGCTGTGTACTTCGGTAGTTTTGCTCGAGTTTGTACAGCGCAGCATCGGGGTAGTCCTTTTGAAAATTTAAAATGTTTCGAATGTTTGCGCCGCGAAACGAATAAATACTCTGCGCGTCATCGCCCACTACACACACATTTTCAAAGCGCGCGGCCAACGCCTTCACAATTAAATACTGCGCATGGTTGGTATCCTGATACTCATCCACCAGCAAATAGCGGAACCGGTCCTGGTACTTTGCAAGCACATCCGGAAACCGTGCAAACAATTCATTCGTCTTGAGCAATAGGTCATCAAAGTCCATAGCTCCGGCACGAAAGCAGCGCTCCATGTACTGAGCATATACCTCTCCAAGCTTGGGCATGCGGGCTGAAGCATCCTGCTCCTGAAGGTCCGCTCGTGCCGCGTAGGCCTTGGGCGTGATCAGGCTGTTCTTGTACGCCGAAATGCGGGAGGCCACGGACTTGGTCTTGTAGATCTCTTTGTCGAGGTTTAGCTCCTTAACCACATTGGCCAGCACCTTTTGCGCATCCTCGGAATCGTAAATCGTAAAGTTGCTCGGAAACCCGAGCCGCTCTCCTTCCACGCGCAGGATTCGCGCAAAAATGGAGTGGAAGGTGCCCATCCACACGTTCTTCGCCTCTGCCGGACCAATCACCTTCGCAATACGGTCCTTCATTTCGCGCGCCGCTTTGTTCGTAAAGGTCAGGGCGAGAATTTGAAAGGCATCCGCACCCTGAGCGATGAGGTGCGCAATGCGGTAGGTGAGAACCCGAGTTTTGCCTGAACCTGCTCCGGCTATAACCATAACCGGTCCGTTCAGGTGTGCTGCGGCCTTGCGTTGGGCCGGATTGAGTCCGCTTAAAAGTTCATTCATGACGAGCTACAAAAGTAGGCGGACACGCCCCCGAAGCATCCTCGCGTGGAAAACTTTGAAATTCTTTTTACTAGGTGAAGGTGATTAGAGCAGAATTTGTTCTACATTTGCAGTCCCCAAAAAAGTGGGGGTGAAATTTTATTTCTACCGACGTCAAACCACGTAGAAGAGCATGCCAACGATCCAACAATTAGTCCGCAAAGGACGCGTAACCCTGGAAAAGAAGAGCAAGTCGGCCGCACTGGACGCTTGCCCGCAACGCCGTGGCGTTTGTACCAGGGTATACACCACTACTCCTAAGAAGCCGAATTCCGCGATGCGCAAAGTTGCGCGTGTGCGGTTGACCAACGGCAATGAAGTCAACGCCTACATCGGAGGTGAAGGACACAACCTGCAAGAGCACAGCATTGTGCTTGTTCGCGGAGGTCGTGTAAAAGACCTTCCTGGTGTTCGCTACCACATCGTTCGCGGTGCCCTTGATACGGCCGGCGTGAACGGTCGTATGCAGCGTCGTTCGAAGTACGGTACGAAGCGTCCAAAGGCTAAAAAATAATTAAGTAAGGAACCATGAGAAAGACTCGTGCCAAAAAGCGCCCGTTACTGCCGGATCCCCGTTTTAACGATCCCCTCGTAACTCGTTTTGTGAACAACATGATGTACGACGGTAAGAAGTCAACCGCCTTTAAAATCTTCTATGATGCTATTGACTTGGTATCAGAGCGCACCGGTGAGGCCAATGGCCTTGACCAGTGGAAGACGGCTCTCACCAACGTAATGCCGCACGTAGAAGTACGTAGCCGTCGTGTAGGTGGAGCGACATTCCAAATTCCGCAACAAATTCGTCCCGACCGCAAAATTGCTGTAGCAATGAAGTGGTTGATCGGCTACTCACGCAAGCGCAACGAAAAGAGCATGGCGGGTAAGTTGGCCGGCGAGATCATTGCGGCAGCCAAAGAAGAAGGTGCAGCCGTGAAAAAGCGCATGGACACGCACAAGATGGCCGAGGCCAACAAGGCGTTCTCACACTTCCGTTTCTAATCGCAGTTTATTCAAACGATGGCTTCACGCGACCTTAAATACACCCGCAACATCGGCATCATGGCCCACATTGATGCTGGTAAGACAACGACTACCGAGCGCATTCTCTACTACACCGGCGTAAGCCACAAGATTGGTGAAGTACACGATGGTGCTGCTACTATGGACTGGATGGTTCAGGAGCAGGAGCGCGGTATCACCATTACTTCAGCTGCGACGACGTGCTTTTGGCGCTTCCCAACGGTGCAGGGTAAGGACATCGCAGGCCAAACTGAAGAGTACAAGATTAACATCATCGATACTCCAGGTCACGTTGACTTTACGGTAGAGGTTGAGCGTTCGCTTCGCGTACTTGACGGTGCTGTGGCACTTCTTTGTGCAGTGGGTGGCGTACAGCCCCAAACTGAAACCGTATGGCGTCAAGCTACGAAGTACAGTGTGCCACGTATTGCATTCGTGAATAAGATGGACCGCACTGGTGCTGACTTCTTCAACGTGGTGCGCCAGATTGATGAGAAGCTACGCGGTAATGCTGTCCCACTTCAGGTACCTATTGGTGCTGAAGCTGAGTTCCGTGGCGTTGTGGACTTGCTGACAAAGAAGGCTATCATTTGGAACGAGGATTCTCAGGGAATGACCTACGACGAGATCGAGATTCCAGCCGACCTAGTTGAGACCGTTGATGAATACCGCGAGAAGCTCGTTGAGGCCGTTGCCGAATTCGACGACAACCTCATGGAGAAGTTCTTTGACGATCCCGCGAGCATCACTCGTGAGGAGCTCACCGCTGCAATTCGCAAGGCTGTGATTGCCATGAAGATCACTCCGGTGCTTTGTGGTTCAGCGTTCAAGAACAAAGGTGTACAAACCATGCTCGACGCGGTAATGGAGTACCTTCCTTCACCAGTTGACGTTGAAGCAATCTCTGGAATGAATCCTGACACCGATGAAGAAGAAGTTCGTCGTCCTGTGTCTACCGAGCCTTTGGCGGCCCTTGCCTTTAAAATTGCTACTGACCCCTTTGTTGGTCGTCTGTGCTTCTTCCGCGTGTACTCGGGTAAGATCGATGCAGGTTCGTACGTTAAGAATATGCGTACCGGCAATAAAGAGCGCATCAGCCGTATTTTCCAGATGCACGCGAACAAGCAAAATCCGATTGACGTCATCGAGGCGGGTGATATCGGTGCAGGTGTTGGCTTTAAGGACATTCGTACTGGTGACACCTTGTGCGACGAGAAGAATCCAATTGTTCTTGAGTCAATGAGCTTCCCTGAGCCAGTTATCGGTCTCGCGGTTGAGCCTAAAACACAAGCTGACGTTGATAAATTGGGTATGTCTTTGGCGAAACTTGCTGAAGAAGATCCAACCTTCCGTGTACACACTGATGAAGAGACTGGTCAAACGGTTATCTCTGGAATGGGTGAGCTTCACTTGGAAATCATTGTAGACCGTCTCAAGCGTGAGTTTAAGGTGGAATGCAACCAAGGTGCTCCTCAGGTACAGTACAAAGAGGCGCTTACCTCAACGGTGAATCACCGCGAGGTCTACAAGAAGCAAACTGGCGGTCGTGGTAAGTTCGCGGACATTGTGTTCACGATTGGACCTGCAGACGAAGCACACACTGGTGGACTTCAGTTTGTCAATGAAATCAAGGGCGGAAACGTTCCAAAGGAATACGTTCCTTCGATCGAGAAGGGCTTCAAGGAGGCGATGAAGAACGGCCCATTGGCTGGTTACGGCATCGACGCAATGAAGGTTACCCTCACTGACGGTTCGTTCCACCCTGTTGACTCTGACTCACTGTCATTTGAATTGGCCGCTAAAATTGGATTTAAGGAAGCAGCTCGCAAGGCCCGTCCAGTCATCCTTGAGCCAATCATGAAGATGGAGGTAGTAATGCCCGAATCGAGCATGGGTGATGTAGTAGGCGACCTGAACAAGCGTCGTGGTATGGTTGAAGGTATGGATACGAAAGATGGCGACAGCCTCGTTCGCGCCAAAGTGCCTTTGAGCGAAATGTTTGGTTACGTGACTACGTTGCGTACGCTGACCTCAGGTCGCGGTTCCTCGAGCATGGAGTTCAGCCACTTCTCGGAGACTCCTCAAACCATCTCTGAGGCTGTAATTGAAAAAGTAAAAGGCAAATAATAGGATCGATGAGCCAGAAAATTCGCATCAAGCTTAAGTCCTACGACCATAACCTCGTAGACAAGAGCGCCGAGAAAATCGTAAAGACGGTAAAGAGTACCGGAGCCGTAGTGAACGGCCCCATTCCCTTGCCAACCAACAAGCGCATTTACACTGTACTGCGCAGCCCGCACGTCAATAAAAAGGCGCGTGAGCAGTTCGAGTTGTCAAGCTACAAGCGCTTGCTTGACATTTACTCGTCTTCAAGTAAAACCATCGATGCCCTGATGAAGCTTGAGCTTCCCAGCGGTGTTGAGGTCGAAATCAAAGTATAATAATCCCTAGAATTCCTGACAATGCCTGGACTAATTGGCAAAAAAATCGGAATGACCAGCATCTTCGACGGAGACGGAAAGAATTTTCCGTGTACCGTTATTGAACTGGGTCCCTGTGTGGTGACTCAGCTCAAGACGAATGATGTCGATGGTTACGAAGCCGTGCAGATCGGATATGGCGAAAAGAAAAACGCCACATCGCCTGCCTCCGGCCACGCTGCAAAGGCTAACACCTCTGCAAAATCTAAATATGTAGAATTCCGCGAATTCGGAACTGAAGTTGCCCTGGGCGAAGTGCTCACGGTTGCCATGTTCGAAGAAGGTGAATTCGTAGACGTTGTAGGCCAGTCGAAAGGCAAGGGCTTCCAGGGTGTAGTAAAGCGTCACGGCTTTAGCGGTGTCGGCGAAGCAAGCCATGGTCAGCACAACCGTCTGCGTGCTCCAGGTTCTATTGGTGCAGGTTCTGACCCCAGCCGTGTATTCCGAGGAATGCGCATGGGTGGCCGTACCGGTAACACGCGTATTAAAATCCAAAACCTTCAGATCTTGAAGGTCGATGCAGAGAAGAATCTGCTCGTTGTCAAAGGTTCCATTCCCGGCGCGAAGCAGTCGCTTGTAATTGTTGAGAAGTAATGGAAGTTCGCATTTTAAACCAGCAAGGTCAGGAAACCGGTCGTACGGCTCAGTTGAATGACGAGATCTTCGGTATCACTCCGAACGATCATGCAATGTACCTCGACGTGAAGCAGTACTTGGCTAACCAACGTCAGGGTACGCACAAGAGTAAGCAGCGTGCTGAGATCGCACGTACCACTAAGAAGCTTCACAAGCAGAAGGGTACGGGTGGCGCTCGCCACGGTAGCATGAAATCACCGTTGTACCGTGGTGGTGGCCGTGTGTTTGGTCCTATTCCTCACGAGTACGGATTCAAGCTCAACAAAAAGCTAAAATTGGTTGCTCGTAAGTCGGCGTTAAGCCAGTTGGCGGCGTCAAATCAGATCCTTGTTGTGGATCAGATTGCAATGACTGCCCCCAAGACTAAAGACTACGGTGTGATTCTTAAGGCTTTAGGCCTTGAAGGCAAGAAATCCACTGTAGTATTGGCTGAACCAAATAATTCAGTATATTTGTCGTCCCGCAATTTTGAGGGCTCAAAAGTTGTAATTGCTTCAGAATTAAGCACTTATTCAATTTTGAACGGCGGTACACTAGTACTACTTGAGCCTTCGATTGCGAAAATTGAAACCGCCCTAACGGCCAAATAGTGATGGAACAGATTCTCATTCGCCCGGTACTTACCGAGAAAGCGACTGCCTCAGCAGAGGGAGCGAATCGCTACACGTTTGTCGTCGATAAGAAGGCGAACAAGCTTCAGATTAAAAAGGCTGTAGAGGAGCTTTACAAGGTAAACGTCGAGCACGTTCGTACCATGATTGCTCCAGCCAAGCGCATCGTGCGCTACACTAAGGCAGGGGTAATGGAAGGTCGCAAGCCGTCTTTGAAGAAGGCTGTGATTGAGGTCCGTGCTGGTGAAACTATTGACATCTACGCAAACCTCTAAGTCATGGGCGTACGTAAACTAAAACCGATGACTCCAGGCCAACGCCTGCGTTCGGTAAATGATTTTGCCATGGTGACGGCTGGGGCTCCTGAAAAGAGCTTGACGGTTGCCAAGAAGCGTTCTGGAGGACGTAACAACACCGGTAAGATGACAATGCGCTACCTCGGTGGTGGTGCAAAGCAGCGCTACCGTTTGGTTGACTTCAAGCGCGACAAGTTCAACATTCCTGCTACCGTGAAGAGCATTGAGTACGATCCAAACCGTACTGCGTTTATTGCCCTTCTCGTGTACGCTGATGGTGAGAAGCGCTACATTATCGCTCCGAACGGCATTCAGGTAGGTCAGACCCTTCTTAGTGGTAGTGGTATTGCCCCTGAGGTCGGAAATGCGATGAAGTTGAGTGATATGCCTTTGGGTACGATCGTTCACAATATTGAGCTTCGTCCGGGTCAAGGTGGAATCATCGCTCGTTCAGCTGGTGCTTTTGCTCAGTTGGCCGCACGTGATGGCAAGTACGCTGTACTTCGTATGCCATCTGGCGAGAGTCGCATGATTCTCACAGAGTGTATGGCAACGGTTGGAACGGTATCGAACTCTGACCACGCACAGGTTGATAGTGGTAAGGCAGGTCGCAGTCGTTGGCTCGGTCGTCGTCCTCGCAACCGTGGTGTAGCTATGAACCCTGTGGATCACCCAATGGGTGGTGGTGAAGGCCGCGCTTCTGGTGGTCACCCACGCTCACGCAAGGGTATTCCTGCGAAAGGCTACAAGACGCGTACGCCAAAGAAGGCGAGCAACCGTTACATCATTGAAAAACGTAAGAAGTAATCATGGCACGTTCGCTTAAAAAAGGTCCTTACATCCACTTCAAGCTTGAGAAGCGTGTGATGGAGAATGTTGAGGCAGGTAAGAAGACCGTGATCAAGACTTGGTCTCGCGCTTCAATGATTAGTCCAGATTTTGTCGGTCAGACCATTGCGGTCCACAACGGCAAAACCTTCGTACCCGTTTATGTTACCGAAAACATGGTAGGTCACAAACTTGGAGAATTTGCTCCAACTCGTGTGTTCCGCGGCCATGCTGGTAAAAAAGATAAAGGCAAAAAGTAATAAGCGATGGGAGCTCGTAAAAAAATCCGCGCTAACGCGAACAAAGAGGCACGACGCAGTGTAGCTATAGCTTCACTGAACAATTGCCCGACTTCGCCGCGCAAGATGCGCCTTGTGGCTGACCTCATTCGTGGAATGGAAGTAGCCAAGGCACTCTATGTCCTTAAGCACAGCAGCAAAGAGGCGTCAATTCGCCTTGAAAAGTTGCTCCTTTCTGCCCTGAGCAACTGGCAAACCAAGAATCCTGAGGCTTCGGTCGATTCAGGGTTGGTGGTCCAGAGCATCTCGGTCGATGGTGGCCGTATGCTAAAGCGTATCCAACCCGCACCGCAGGGCAGAGCCCACCGTGTGCGCAAGCGTTCAAACCACGTTACCCTGGTGGTGGGTCGTGTTGCCGAAGAAGGTTCAACCAGCTCTGAAAACGCCTAAACATGGGACAAAAAGCTAATCCTATTGGCAATCGCCTTGGCTACATCCGTGGATGGGAGTCAAATTGGTACGGTGGCCGTAACTACGGAGATAAAATTGCTGAAGATGCGGCAATTCGTAAATACTTATATGCACGGCTTAGTCGTGCAAATGTCTCGCGCATCATTATTGAGCGTACACTGAAAGTTGTCACTGTAACGATTGCAACGGCTCGTCCGGGAGTGATTATCGGTAAAGGTGGTACTGAGGTCGACAAACTTCGCGAAGAGCTCAAGAAGCTCACTAAGAAGGAGGTACAGATCAACATTCACGAGATTAAGCGTCCTGAGCTTGATGCCAAGTTGGTTGCAGACAGCATTGCTCGCCAGATCGAGGGACGTATTTCGTTCCGTCGTGCGGTGAAAATGTCTATGGGTAGTACCATGCGCATGGGAGCTGAGGGAATTAAAGTTCAGTTAAGTGGTCGCTTAAATGGTGCTGAAATTGCCCGCTCAGAGAAGTTTAAAGAGGGTCGTACGCCACTTCACACGTTCCGTGCTGACATCGACTACCATATTTCTGAAGCACACACCACGTACGGTCGTATCGGCATTAAGGTGTGGATCATGAAAGGTGAGGTCTACGGTAAGCGTGACTTGAGTAATGTCCTTGGACAATCGGGTAAACGTGTTGGTGCTGGTGCGCCTTCGTCTGCCGGATCAGATCGTCCACGTCGTGGCGCCGGTGCTGGTGCCGGTGGTGGTGACCGCGAGCGCCGTCGTCCTAACAACAATCGTAAAGCTTAACTGTCATGCTTCAGCCGAAAAAGACGAAGTTCCGCAAAATGTTTAAGGGCAAAATGAAAGGCTGCGCACAGCGCGGTGCTACACTTGCCTTTGGTTCATACGGTATTAAGTCCCTAGAAGAGGTATGGATGACGGCCCGTCAGATCGAGGCTGCCCGTATCGCTGCTACCCGCTACATGAAACGAGAGGGACAGCTTTGGATTCGAATCTTTCCAGACAAGCCTATTACAAAGAAGCCTTTAGAGGTTCGTATGGGTAAGGGTAAAGGTGCGGTAGAGTACTGGGCTGCTGTTGTTCGTCCAGGACGTATGCTCTTTGAACTCGATGGAGTTTCTGAGGACATCGCTAAGGAAGCACTTCGCCTTGCGGCACAGAAGCTTCCTGTAAAGACGAAGTTCGTAGTTCGTCGTGATTTGGTTAATGCTTAATGCCCCGTACCATGACAACTGCTGAATTGAAGAAAATGAATGCCGAGGAATTGGCTAACCAGTACCGCACGCAAAAGACGGAACTTCTCGACCTTAAGCGCAAGCACCGCTTGAGCCCGCTTGAGAACCCCATGCGACTCACTGCGCTCCGCAAGGACGTAGCTCGTTTGGCAACTGAATTGACCCAGCGTTCTAAGAACTAATACGATGGAAAACCAACGCAATCTGCGCAAAGAGCGCATCGGGGTAGTGACCTCGTCAGCTATGGACAAGACGGTTACCGTCAACGTATCACGTCGTGTAAAGCACGGTATGTACGGAAAGTTCATCACTTTTTCTAAGAAGTTTCACGCCCACGACGAAACGAATGACTGCAACCAAGGCGACACTGTGCGCATTATGGAAGTTCGTCCTCTTTCGAAGACCAAGAATTGGCGTGTTGTTGAAATCATTGAGCGCGCTAAGTAATTAAAAGATGCTACAGACAGAATCAAGGCTCCGCGTTGCGGACAATACCGGCGCCAAAGAAGTTTTGGTGATTCGCGTGCTGGGTGGTACTCGCCGCCGCTACGCTTCGGTAGGTGACACTATCGTGGTTACCGTTAAGGACGCCACCCCTTCGGGCAATGCCAAAAAAGGTACTGTGTCAAAGGCCGTGGTCGTTCGCACCAAGAAAGAGATTCGCCGTCCGGATGGTTCATACATCCGCTTCGACGACAACGCATGTGTGCTACTCAATGCAGCTGGTGAAATGCGCGGTACCCGTGTATTTGGTCCGGTAGCTCGTGAGCTTCGCGACAAGCAGTACATGAAGATTGTTTCACTGGCACCTGAAGTGCTTTAATCGCCTAGTACGATGGCAAAGTTTCACATTAAAACTGGAGACACCGTAGTGGTGATCGCTGGTGCTCACAAGGGAGAGCAGGGCAAGATTGTTCGAATGATCCCTAAGCAGCACCGCGCGATTGTTGAGGGTGTCAACCTGGTCACAAAGCACCTCAAGCCGAGTGCAACCAATCCACAGGGTGGACTTGAGAAAGTCGAAGCTCCCCTTCATGTTTCAAACCTTATGCTGCTTGACAGCAAGGGTACGGCAACCCGCACGGGAGTCCGTGTAGAGGCCAATGGAGTTAAAGTTCGCGTAGCGAAAAAAACCGGCGAAGTAATTAAGTAATGGAACCGAATCTAAAATCGAAGTACCTCGGTCAGGTCGTTCCGGCCATGATGGAGCAGTTTTCTTACACAAACCACATGGAGGTTCCGCGTCTTCAGAAGATTGTACTGAGCCAAGGTCTTGGCGCTGCAGTTTCTGACAAGAAGCTCATTGAGTACGCCATTGAAGAGATGACCACAATTGCTGGTCAGAAAGCGGTGGCTACGAAATCCAAGAAGGACATCTCGAACTTCAAACTTCGCAAGGGAATGCCTGTTGGTGTTCGCGTAACCCTCCGTGGTGAGCGCATGTACGAGTTCCTTGAGCGTCTTTTGGTATCATCACTTCCACGTATCCGCGACTTTCAGGGTTTGAAGGATGGTTTTGATGGCCGTGGCAACTACACGTTCGGAATTACCGAGCAGATCATTTTCCCAGAAATCGAAATTGACAAGGTGAACCGTATCTCAGGTATGGACATCACGTTTGTCACGTCGGCAAACACCGACAAGGAGTGCAAGGCACTTCTTCAAAATTTCGGAATGCCTTTTAAGAAGTAAGTCATGGCAAAAGAATCAATGAAAGCGCGTGAGCGCAAGCGTGAGGCTCTGGTAGCGAAGTATGCTGCGAAGCGTGCGGCGCTCAAAGAAGCTGGGGACTACGATGCCCTTCAGAAGCTTCCAAAGAATGCATCTCCTGTGCGCCTTCACAATCGTTGTAAGCTGACCGGTCGTCCACGCGGATACATGCGTCAGTTTGGTATCTCACGTGTTACGTTCCGCGAGATGGCTCTCAACGGTCTGATCCCAGGAGTAAAGAAGAGCAGCTGGTAACCTCAATAGAAGACAAGAAATGTATACTGATCCCATTGCAGATTTTTTGACACGCCTTCGCAACGGTGCGAAAGCTGGTCACGCTGTTGTCGAGGTACCGAGCAGCAAGATGAAGGCTGAAATTGCCCGTATTCTTATGGACCAAGGCTTCATTAAAGACTTTAAAGTTGACGAGAACGGTCCTCAGGGCACGTTGAAGGTTGCGTTGAAGTACGATAAAGCATCGAAGCGTTCGGTGATCCGCGGTATTGACCGTGTTTCTCGCCCAGGACTTCGCAACTACAAATCCTCTACGGAACTTCCCCGTGTAAAGAATGGTCTCGGCATTGCGATCGTGAGCACTTCACACGGTATGATGACTGATAAGGAGGCCCGCACACAGAATGTTGGCGGTGAAGTTGTTTGTTTCGTTTATTAAGCATCGAACATGTCACGAGTTGGTAAATCCCCAATCACAGTCCCCGCAGGCGTAGAGCTTTCGATTGAGGGAAGTGTGGTTACCGTCAAAGGAAAACTAGGAACATTGACCCAGTCAATTAATCCTGAAATTACGTTCGAGCGTGAAGGTGACGTATTGACTGTTATTCGTCCTACGGACAATAAACTTCACCGCGCCCAGCACGGTCTGTACCGTGCTCTGATCAGCAACATGATTCAGGGAGTTTCTCAAGGCTTTCAGAAGAAGTTGGAGCTAGTTGGTGTAGGTTACCGTGCTTCGCACCAAGGTCAAAATCTCGAGCTTTCACTTGGCTACTCGCACATTTTTGTTCTTCAGGTTCCGACTGAGGTTAGCCTCAACACGGTATCAGAGAAAGGTAAGAATCCAATTGTAGAATTGGCTTCGTACGACAAGCAATTGCTCGGTGCAGTTGCCGCGAAAATTCGCAGCTTGCGCAAGCCTGAGCCGTTTAAGGGTAAGGGTGTTCGCTACGTCGGTGAAATTGTTCGCCGGAAAGCTGGTAAATCTGGTGCTAAGAAGTAAGATATTATGGCAACGAAAAGTTTAACTCGTCGCGAGCGCATTCATCTGCGTGTACGCAAAGTGGTCGAAGGAACGGCATCTCGTCCTCGCTTGGCCGTGTTCCGTTCTAGTAAAGAAATTTACGCTCAAGTAATTGACGATCTTTCTGGTGTTACGATCTGTTCTGCTACTTCATTGAAGAAGTCTGGACGTGAGGTGAGCGGTTCAAAGCTTGAGCAAGCTCGTCAGGTTGGTCTCAAGGTGGCAGAGCTTGCAAAGGCAAAAGGCATCGAGAATGTATCATTTGACCGCGGTGGATTCTTGTACCACGGACGTGTAAAATCATTGGCTGAAGGAGCACGCGAAGGCGGCTTGAATTTCTAAGATCGTTATGAAAGATATTGCATCTAAAAAAGTAAAGCCGAGCGGCTTGGAACTTGTTGACCGCCTAGTAGGTGTTCAGCGCGTAACCAAAACCACAAAGGGTGGCCGTACATTCTCGTTTACCGCAATTGTAGTTGTGGGTGACGAGCACGGTATTGGTGGCTACGGATTGGGTAAGTCAAAAGAAGTTTCTGAGGCTGTGACCAAGGGAATCGAGGACGCCAAGAAGAATCTGTACAAGTTTCCTGTATCGAAGGGTACGGTTCCTCACGAGCAAGATGGTAAGTTTGGCGGAGCACGTGTGTTCTTGCGTCCAGCTTCAAGTGGTACTGGTGTAATCGCTGGGGGTGCAATGCGCGCCGTACTCGAGTGTGTAGGAGTCCACGACGTTCTTGCCAAGAGCAAGGGGTCATCAAACCCACACAACTTGGTAAAGGCTACTTTTGAAGCTTTGCATTTGATGCGCGATGCACATCAGGTTGCTAAGACTCGCGGTATTGCCCTCAATAAAGTATTCAACGGTTAATTCATACGATACCATGGCACGTATTAAAGTCACAAAGGTTCGCAGTACGATTGACCGTCCTCCGTACCAAAAAGCTACGATGGAGGCCCTGGGCCTTCGCAAGATGAATCAGTGTGTGGAGCACGAGGCTACCCCCCAAATTTTGGGAATGGTACGCGCGGTGAACCACTTAATTAAAGTTGAAGAAGTTAACGCCTAATTATCATGGCAGCATTGCACGAACTTAAGCCTGCTCCAGGAGCAGTAAAGACCAAGAAGCGCCTCGGGCGTGGAGAAGGTACCGGAAATGGCGGCACCGCCGGAGCTGGTCACAAAGGTCAAAAGGCTCGCACGGGCTACAGCAAGAAAATTGGTTTTGAAGGTGGTCAAATGCCCCTTCAGCGCCGTGTTCCCAAGTTTGGTTTTAAGAATCCAAACCGTGTGGAGTTCCGTGCAATCAATCTTGATGTACTCGCCCAGATGGCCGAGAACCACAAGATCACTGAGATTGGCCCATTGGAATTGGTTCAATTCGGATTGGCTGGTAAGAATGATCTTATCAAAGTTTTGGGTCGTGGTGAAGTGACAAGTGCGCTCACTGTAACTGTTCACAAGGTGAGTCAATCTGCTGCTGCGGCCATCGCTGCTGCTGGTGGTAGTGTAAATCTCCTTCAAGGTAAGGCTGAGTAATGAAAAAGCTCATTGAAACCTTTCGGAACATCTGGGCCATCCAAGAGTTGCGTGAAAAAATCACGTTGACTCTAGGATTGCTTTTGGTGTACCGCTTGGGTTCTAATGTGGTCCTGCCGGGTATTGATCCCACAAGCTTGGATCAACTTCAGAACCAAGCGTCTGAAGGTTTGGTTGGTCTGATCAATGCCTTCTCGGGTGGTGCATTTGCCAACGCTTCGGTACTTGCGCTCGGAATCATGCCCTACATCTCGGCGTCGATTTTCATGCAGCTTGCTGGCTTGGCAATTCCGGCCATCAGTAAAATGCAAAAGGAGGGTGAGTCCGGACGTCGCAAGTTGAACCAGATCACGCGCTACCTAACGATTCTTGTGGTGGCTGCTCAGGCTCCGGGTTACATTACCAACTTGATGTATCAAGGTGTAGAGATTACGCTTCCCACGACGGCTTTTTGGTTTTCTGCTTGGATTACCTTGATTGCAGGAACCATCTTCGCCATGTGGCTTGGTGAGAAGATCACTGATAAGGGTATCGGTAACGGTATTTCTCTGCTCATCATGATCGGCATTATTGCTTCGTTCCCGCAGTCGTTCTTGCAAGAGCTAGTGACTCAGTTGAGTCCTGCAGGTGGCGGTTGGATCGTATTCCTTCTTGAAATGGTAGCCTTGTACTTGGTGATCCTATTCGCGATTGCATTGACCCAAGCTGTTCGTCAGATTCCTTTGGAGTATGCCAAGCGTGTTGCGGGCGGAAGCTCGAAGTCATTAGGTCGCAGCTACCTTCCAGTGCGTGTGAATGCCTCAGGGGTCATGCCGATCATTTTTGCTCAGGCGTTGATGTTCATTCCGTTGACCATTGTGCAGTACGCTGGACTAGAGGGAACGGGAACCACTTGGATGGTTGATGTGTTTGGTGATATTCAAGGTTTCTGGTACAACTTTGTGTTTGTGGTCTTGATTCTGGTGTTTACGTACTTCTACACTGCAATTCAAATTAATACGACGCAGATCTCTGATGATCTGATGCGCAATGGCGGTTTTGTACCAGGGGTTAAGCCTGGTGGTGATACTGCTCGTTTTATCGACGACGTGCTTGCAAAAATCACACTTCCTGGAGCGCTCTTGCTTTCAGCGATAGCGATTCTGCCGGCCCTTTTGATGAATTTTGGTGTGAGTATGACCTGGGCACAGTTCTATGGCGGAACCTCACTATTGATCATTGTAGGAGTAGTACTAGATACGCTCATGCAAGTTGAAAGCTACCTTTTGAACCGTCACTATGACGGTCTCATGGACGGAGGTCGCATTCGTGGACGTAACGCGGAATCGCTGTAAGCTATGTCAAAGCAAGGAGCAATTACGCAAGATGGTACCATTACCGAGAACCTCTCAAACGCAATGTTTCGTGTTGAGTTGGAGAACGGCCACGTGGTTACCGCTCACATCTCTGGCAAGATGCGCATGCACTACATCAAACTCTTGCCTGGAGATCGTGTGAAGTTGGAGTTATCTCCGTACGACTTGTCGAAAGCACGAATTGTATACCGCTACTAAATAGAACGTTTTTTAATCGCAACCGATGAAAGTTAGAGCATCACTCAAAAAGCGCAGCGCGGACTGCAAAATTGTTCGCCGCAAGGGCCGTCTATACATTATTAACAAGAAAAATCCGAAGCTCAAGCAGCGTCAGGGCTAATCCAATTCGAACAGAAGAATGGCACGTATTGCAGGTATTGACCTCCCCCGGAACAAGCGCGGTGAAATCGGCTTGACCTATATCTACGGAATCGGGCGCTCAAAGGCCCAAACAATTTTGAATACTGTGGGCGTTGACGTCAACATTAAGGTTCAAGATTGGACGGACGAGCAGCTCCAATTAATCCGTGATTACATCACCGGCAGCATGAAAGTTGAAGGTGAACTTCGTTCGGAGGTTTCAATGAGTATCAAGCGCCTCATGGACATCGGTTGCCAGCGTGGCATCCGTCACCGTCTTGGCCTACCACTTCGCGGACAGCGTACGAAAAACAACAGTCGTACACGTAAGGGTAAGCGTAAGACGGTAGCAAACAAGAAGAAGGCAACTAAATAAGCACTAAGCGTTAGAAGCGATGGCAAAACAGAATTCTAAAACCGCGAAGACTACAAAGAAGCGGAAGGTTAAAGTGGAATCGGTGGGCGAAGCGCACATCAGTACCACGTTCAACAACATCATCATTGCGTTGACGAATACCCAGGGTCAAGTGATCTCTTGGTCATCGGCAGGCAAAATGGGGTTCCGCGGATCTAAGAAGAACACTCCCTATGCAGCACAAGTGGCTGCAGAGCAGGCTGCTGGTGTAGCCATGGAAGCTGGTCTTCGCAAGGTCAAGGTCTTTGTGAAAGGTCCAGGTAACGGTCGTGAAAGCGCAATCCGTAGCCTCTCAAACACGGGTATCGAGGTAACCGAAATCATGGATATCACTCCGATTCCACACAACGGTTGCCGTCCCCCGAAGCGCCGCCGCGTATAATCATTTAGTAAAAAGAAGCAGAAAGATATGGCACGTTACCGAGGTCCTGTTACGAAAATCGCCCGTCGTTTTGGCGAACCCATCTTTGGTCCTGACCGTTCACTGGACAAGCGCAACTACCCTCCGGGGCAGCATGGTTTCCAGCGCAAGCGCGGAAAGAAAAGCGAATACTCCGTTCAGCTTGCTGAGAAGCAAAAGGCGAAGTACACCTACGGAATTTTGGAGCGCCAGTTCCGCATCATGTTCGACCATGCATCGCGTTCGAAAGGCATCACCGGTGAGGTGCTGCTTCAGTTGTGCGAGCGTCGATTGGACAATGTCGTCTACCGTTTGGGCATTGCCCCAACGCGCCGTGCTGCACGTCAGTTGGTTACCCACTGCCATGTCACGGTGAACGGTGAAGTCCTCAACATTCCTTCGTACTCTGTTACGTTGAATGACGTAGTTGCGATCCGCGAGCGTTCTAAATCACTTGAGGTTGTGTCGAACAGCCTTGGTTCAAACCGTTCGGATCAGTACCCATGGATGGAATGGAATTCCGCAACGATGAGCGGTAAGATGCTCAGCGTTCCAACTCGCGACATGATCCCTGAAAACATCAAGGAACAGTTGATTGTCGAACTCTACTCGAAATAAGTTATGCCGATTCTACCTTTTCAAAAACCTGACAAGGCCCACGTCATCACGACGTCGGAGACCATTGGTCAGTTCGAGTTCCGCCCCTTGGAGCCTGGTTTTGGCCTCACGGTCGGCAATGCACTCCGCCGTGTACTGCTCAATTCACTCGAAGGTTTTGCCTTCACCAGTGTTCGCATCAACGGTGTGGAGCACGAGTTCTCGACCATCAAAGGAGTGGTGGAGGACGTGACTGAAATGATTTTGAACCTCAAGCAAGTTCGCTTCAAGCGCCAAATCGAAGGCGTGGACGGAGAAACCGTGAAAGTGGTGGTATCTGGCAAGGATGCCTTCAAGGCGGGTGATCTTGCTGCGTTCTTGACCAATTTTCAGGTTCTGAACCCCGACTTAGTGATCTGCAACATGGATCCCTCGATCAAGCTCGAAATGGAGTTCACCATTGAGAAGGGTCGTGGATACGTTCCAGCTGAGGAGAACAAAAAGGTAGATGCTCCAATCGGAACCATTTTCATGGATTCGATCTACACTCCGATGAAGAATGTGAGCTATGAAGTTGAGAACTTCCGCGTGGAGCAGAAGACCGACTACGAAAAGCTCGTTCTGAACATCGAGAGCGACGGATCAATTGCTCCGGTTGATGCGTTGACGGAAGCTGCGCACATTTTGATTCAGCACTTCATGCTCTTCACCGACGAGAAGATGGTGGCAGAGACTGAGGTAGCCATTGAAACTGAGGCCTACGACGAAGAAGTTTTGGAGATGCGCAAGCTGTTGCTTCGCCCACTCACCGAGCTTGAATTGAGCGTTCGCGCGCTGAATTGCTTGAAGGCTGCAGAGGTTGAGCTCGTTTCTGACCTGGTGTCCTACACTAAGGCTGATTTGATGAAGTTCCGCAATTTCGGCAAGAAGTCGCTCACCGAGCTTGAAGAGCTCGTAGCTCGTCTTGGCTTGACCTTCGGAATGGATGTAACCAAGTACAAACTCGATAAAGAATAAGACATGCGTCACGGCAAGAAATTTAATCACTTAGGACGTACGGCTTCGCACCGCAAGGCGATGCTGAGCAATATGGCGGC
>JACCDS010985271.1_pt1 | contig 80164 bp, 66 predicted proteins | sample 7446441 | NCBI WGS metagenome assembly JACCDS01 (sample SAMN15323445, study PRJNA562643) | freshwater metagenome | isolation source: river surface water | place: USA:Blue River Watershed | collected 2017-08-17
GCGCCGGTCCGTCCAGTTTCAGGAGTCACCATGCAACGAATCATGCTGCGCGCGAAGATCCATCGCGCGACGGTAACCCAGTGCGACCTCAACTACGAGGGATCGTGCGGGATTGATGAAGACCTGCTCGAAGCGGCCGACATCCGCGAATTCGAGAAGATCGAACTGTATAACGTCAACAATGGCGAGCGTTTCTCGACTTACGCGATCAAGGGCAAGCGCGGCAGCGGCGAGATCTCGCTGAACGGCGCGGCGGCTCGTCTCGCTCACCTGGGCGACCTGCTGATCATCTGCACCTATGCGCCGATGACGGATGCCGAAGTCGCCGAGTACACGCCGAAGATCGTGTTCGTCGACGACAAGAACGGCATGACCGGCCTGAAAAAATAAGCTAACAGACAAGCTAACAACCAGAGGACATCATGGAAGTCAGCCACACCATAACCAACCTGATCATTTTCGTGCTGGCGATTTACGTCGGCTACCACGTCGTCTGGACGGTCACGCCGGCACTGCACACGCCGCTGATGGCGGTGACCAATGCGGTCTCGGCGATCATTATCGTCGGCGCGATGCTCGCGGCCGCACTGACCGAAGGTCTGGTCGGCCAGTTCATGGGCACGCTCGCCGTCGCGCTGGCGGCAGTGAATGTGTTCGGCGGCTTCCTCGTCACGCAGAGGATGCTGGAAATGTTCAAGAAGAAGGACAAGGCAGCCGCGAAGAAGGAAGGGGCATAACAACATGAGCATGAATCTCGTCACCCTGCTGTACCTGATCGCGTCGGTCTGCTTCATCCAGGCGCTGAAGGGCCTGTCGCACCCGGCCACGGCCCGTCGCGGCAATGCTTTCGGCATGGCCGGCATGGCGATCGCCGCATTCACCACGATCGCGCTGATCGTCAAGTTGCAGTCCGAGGCGGCCAGCGGCGGCGGTTTTGGCCTGCTGATCGGTGGTGTCATCGTTGGCGGCGGCATCGGCGCAATGCTGGCCAAGCGCGTCGAAATGACCAAGATGCCGGAACTCGTCGCGGCTATGCATTCGCTGATCGGTCTGGCGGCTGTCTGTATTGCCATTGCCGCCGTTTCCGAGCCGAAGGCATTCAATATCGTCGCAGCTGTCGGCGATGCGATCCCGCTCGGCAACCGGATCGAACTGTTCATCGGTACCTTCGTCGGCGCGATCACCTTCTCCGGATCGGTGATTGCGTTCGGCAAGCTGGCCGGCAAGTACAAGTTCCGCCTGTTCCAGGGCGCGCCGGTGGTGTTCAAGGGCCAGCATATGGTCAACCTGCTGCTGGCCATCGTGATGATCGGCTCCGGCATCCTGTTCGTTGCTGCCGAAGGCGCCGAGCCGGCCTGGACACCGTTCCTGGTGATGACTGTGATCGCCTTCGTGCTCGGCGTGCTGATCATCATTCCGATCGGTGGCGCCGACATGCCAGTCGTGGTGTCGATGCTGAACAGTTATTCGGGCTGGGCGGCGGCCGGTATCGGCTTCTCGCTGAACAACTCCATGCTGATCATCGCCGGCTCGCTGGTGGGTTCGTCGGGCGCGATCCTGTCGTACATCATGTGCAAGGCGATGAATCGCTCGTTCTTCAACGTGATCCTCGGTGGCTTTGGCGGCGATGCCGCAGCGGCGACCGGTGGTACCCAGCAGCAGCGCAATGTGAAGTCGGGCTCGGCCGATGATGCGGCTTTCCTGATGGGCAATGCCGAGACCGTGATCATCGTCCCGGGTTATGGCCTCGCGGTCGCCCGTGCACAGCACGCGCTGAAGGAACTCACCGAGAAGCTGACGCACAATGGCGTGACCGTGAAGTACGCGATCCACCCGGTCGCCGGCCGTATGCCGGGGCACATGAACGTGCTGCTGGCCGAGGCTGAAGTGCCGTATGACCAGGTGTTCGAGATGGAGGACATCAACAGCGAATTCGGCCAGGCCGATGTGGTGCTGGTGCTGGGCGCGAACGACGTTGTGAACCCGGCAGCAAAGGATCCGAAGTCGCCGATCGCGGGCATGCCGATTCTCGAGGCGTACAAGGCCAAGACCATCATCGTGAACAAGCGCTCGATGGCCGCAGGCTACGCAGGTCTGGACAATGAATTGTTCTACATGGACAAGACCATGATGGTGTTCGGCGATGCGAAGAAGGTCATCGAAGATATGGTGAAGGCGGTCGAATAAGCGACCGATTCAGCCAAAAAGCGGGCGCAGCGATGCGCCCGTTTTTTTCGACCAGAGCACGGCTCAGCGCGGCAGCAGACTTGCCTGAACGGCTATTGTTCAAGTGCCTCGTAAGAGGCGCAATGCCACCCGTAGCGCGCTATCGTGCGCCAAGGTGTGCTCAGCGTGATCCAAACATCATCTGTTCCGCCAGCCAGCGTTTTGCCGTCGGCAACACGTCGATCGTCGCAAGCGACAAGCCAAGCATCGACTGCAGCAGCGAGCCATCCGGCGTGCTCGCAAAGACACGCGCCATCAGGTCGGTGATCCGTATCGTGGTGGCACGATCGCGCCGTCGTTGGCTGGCAAATCGCGCGAGGCTGTCCGGCGAGCATGCGCGTGCCAGCAGCGGCGCCAGTACCGCCGCATCGCGCAATCCGAGGTTCAGGCCCTGGCCTGCGACCGGATGCAGCGTCTGTGCGGCATTGCCGATCGCGATCATGCGCTCCGTCGCAGCAGTTCCGGCATTCAGTCCGAGTGGATAGCTGTGGCGCGCACTGACATCGGTGAACTGTCCGACGCGCTGGCCGAAGGCCTGTTGCAGTGCGTTCAGAAAGGCGGCGGCGTCGAGTGCCAGCAGCGCTGCTGCGCGTTCGGGGCGCATGCACCAGACCATTGAGTAGGCATCGCCCTGCGGCAACAACGCCAGCGGACCTTCATCGGTAAACCGCTCGAACGCGCGCCCGGGCAGCGCACTACTCGAACGCACGGTGGCAATCACCGCCACCTGCGCATAGTCGCGTTGCGTTGATCTGGCGGTCTGGTCGCCGAAAACACCCCCTTCGGCCTGCACGACAATCTTGGCCATCAGGTTCTGGCCGCCTGACAGCTGCAGCGCCACGCCGTCCTCGAGCGTGTGCAGTTGATCGACAAGCGCCGGTCTGTATTGCGCAATACTGGCAGGCACGGCCGCGGCCAGCGCCTTCACCACCTCTCCGTAGCGGCACACATAGCCGAGCGCCGGCAGGCCGTAGTCGGCGCTGTCGATCAGGGTGCGACCGAAGCTGCCGCGTCGTGACACGTGGATCTGCGTGATCGGTGTTGCCGCTGCCGGCCAGCCATCTACACTGGTCAGTAGCTGGCGGCTGCCGAAGGACAGCGCAAGCGCGCGCGGGTCTTGCGCGGCCAGTTCGAGCGGCTTGGCGTCGATCAGCGCGATGCGTGCCGTGGGCACGCAGCGTGCAGCCAGCATTGCGGCCAGTGCCAGCCCGACGGGACCGGCGCCGACAATCGCAATATCGAAGCGCACTTCCGACATGGATTAACCGCGCATCACCGCTTCGATCTCAGCCACGGTTTTCGGCGCCTTGTGCGTGATGATCTCGCAGCCGCTGGGCGTGACTACCGCATCATCCTCGATGCGGATGCCGATGTTCCAGAACTGCTCGGGCACGTCCGGTGCCGGGCGCACATAGATGCCTGGCTCGATCGTCAGCACCATGCCGGGTACCAGCGCACGATAGGGCTTCTCCGTGGCCGAGACAGCCGGATCGCGGTAGTCGCCGACATCATGCACATCCATGCCCAGCCAGTGGCCGGTGCGGTGCATGTAGAACTGCCGGTAGCTGCCGTTCGCAATGACATCATCGAGCGAGCCGACCTTGTCCTTGTCGAGCAGGCCGGTGTCGAGCATGCCTTGCGCAAGGACATTTAGCGCAGCGTCGTGACCGTCCGTGAACAGCCGGCCCGGACCGGTCGCATCGATTGCGGCCTGCTGTGCAGCGAGCACCAATTCGTACAGAGTACGTTGCGGGCCGCTGAACCTGCCATTCACCGGGAAGGTGCGTGTAATGTCGGACGCATAGCTGTCGAGCTCGCATCCGGCGTCGATCAGCACCAGGTCGCCGTCACGCAGCTCGGCGTCGCCGGCGCGGTAGTGCAGCACGCAGGCATTTGCGCCTGCGGCGACGATCGATCCATAGGCGGGAAACTGCGAACCGTTGCGACGGAATTCGTGCAGCAGCTCGGCTTCCAGATGGTATTCGCGCAGTCCCGGCTTCGATGTGCGCATTGCACGCGCATGCGCTTCGGACGTGATGTCGGCAGCGCGCCGCATGATCGCAAGCTCGTGCTCATCCTTCACCAGTCGCATCTCGTTGAGCAAGGTACGTACGTCATAGGCGGCCGAGGGTGCGGTGACACCCGCGCGCGTCTGCGCGCGCACGCCGTCCAGCCAGCGTTGAATCTGCGCATCCAGTCCGGCGCTGCTGCCCAGCGCATAGAACAGCGCGGGGGCATTCGCGATCAGTCGTGGCAGCTCGGTATCGATCTGATCGATCGCGAGTGCCGCGTCGAAGCCGAAACCTTCTTTTGCAGCGACCGGACCATATCGATAGCCATCCCAGATTTCACGCTCCGCATTCTTTTCGCGGCAGAAGAGAATCGCCTGGTCGCGCTGCCCGGCGATCAGCACCAGCACGGCCTCCGGCTCGGGAAAGCCGGTCAGGTAGTAAAAATAACTGTCGTGGCGGTACGGATAATCTGCATCGGCATTGCGCATGACTTCCGGCGCAGTCGGGATGATCGCGACACCGCCTCCGAGTGCGCGCATTTTTTCCAGCATCGCGGCACGTCGGCGCGCGTAATGGACGATGTTCATGATCCTGCCTTCAGGGGTGCGTTCAGTTGTTCCAGTCGCTCGACCGTGCCGACATCAGTCCAGTCACCGCGATAGACCTCGCCGCCCATTCTGCCTTTGTCGGCGAATTCGCGCAGCAGCGGCGCTAGCTTGGCGCTGCTGCCGCGTGCGATACCGTCAAACAGCTCGGGCCGATAGACACCGATGCCGGAGAAGGTGTATCGCGGCCCACCGTCGTTGGCGACCGAGAAGTTGGCCAGCGCGAAGTCACCTTCCGGGTGGTGTGGCGGGTTTTTCACCAAATACAGCCAGCCGAGGTCGCGCCGATCAGCCGGCAGCGGCGTGCCCCAGGGATCACTCTCTTCGAGTACGTCCCGGACCTTGCTGAAGTCGAAATGCGGGCAATACACGTCGCCGGCGATGGCGACGAAAGGCGCGTCACCGAGCAGTTCGCGGGCCAGCGCAATGCCGCCAGCCGTTTCGAGTGCCGTGCCTTCCGGTGAGTACACGATGCGTGCGCCGAACTGCCGGCCGTCGCCGAGCGCCTCTTCGATCAAGTGGCCGAGATGCGCATGATTGATCACGATGTCGGTGATGCCGGCGCGTACGAGATTGAGAATGTGCCACACGATCAGCGGGCGACCGCGCACCTTCAGCAGCGGCTTCGGACAGGTATCGGTCAGGGGCCGCATCCGCTCGCCGCGGCCAGCCGCAAAGATCATTGCCTTCATGTCAGAACGTGAAACCGATGCCGGTCTGGTTTTCTTCAAGCGAGTCAAGCAGCCTGACCAGCGGTGCAAATTCCTTGTAGCGGTAGGCCGTCTTGCGCGTGTATTCCATCACCAGCGGTATGTCGTTCAGGTAGCCATCCTTGCCGTCGCGGTGATACAGGCGCGCGAAAATGCCCAGTACCTTCAGGTGGCGCTGCAGGCCCATGAATTCGAAGTCACGGTAGAACGCATCGATGTCGTGCGACACCGGCAGGCCGGCGCGGCGCGCACGCTCCCAGTAGCGAATGGCCCAGTCAAGCACCATTTCCTCGTCCCACTGAATGTAGGCGTCGCGCAGTAGCGAGACCAGATCGTAAGTGATCGGGCCGTACACCGCATCCTGGAAGTCGAGGATGCCAGGATTGCCCTTGTCGAGGATCATCAGGTTGCGCGAATGATAGTCGCGATGCACATAGACTTGCGGCTGTGCGAGGTTGTTGGCCAGCAGGATCTCGAAGACCTTGTCCAGCTCGCCTCGCTGCTTGTCGTCCAGCGTCGCCTTCAGGTGATTGCCCAGGTACCAGTCCGGGAACAGCATCAGCTCCCGCTGCAGCAGCTCGCGACTGTATTCGGGCAGCATGCCCGGCTGGCTCTGCGTCTGTAGTAGCACCAGCGAGTCGATCGCATCGAGATACAGCTTGTGCGCCGTGTCGGCATTCAGCTGTTGCAGGTACGTCGTATTGCCGAGGTCGGACAACAGCAGGAAGCCACGCTCAACATCCTGCGCCAGCACTTGCGGAACGGTAATGCCGGTGGCGCCAAACAGCTGGGCGACTTGTATGAACGGTCGCACATCTTCCTGCGGCGGCGGCGCGTCCATCGCAATCAGCGTGCCGCCATCGGCGGTGTCGACGCGGAAGTAACGGCGGAAGCTCGCATCCGACGAGGCAGCCCGCAAGCTTGCGGGCAGGGTGCGTGGTGTTTCAATCGTGGCAAGCCAATCGGCAAGCTGCGACAGGCGGGTGTCGTGGGGGCTGGGATCTGACATCGGGAGGGAATTCACTGAAATGGACTTGCCCGTTTGCATGGATGGGCGGGGACTTCCCATATAATAAGGGATTCGCCAAACAAGCGCGGCGCGGAACCCTTTAATTTAATTCACATGACTCGGCGATTGCCTTCATTGCAACCCTTGGCCCACCCACGCAAGCGCTTGTTGTCATTGCTGATTCAGATGGCAGTCGGCGGCACCGCTTGTGCACAGCAGGCGCCTTCGGTAGCGGACAAGCTGCAGGACGACAAGCAGGCTCCTACCGTACTCGAGGCCGGCGTGCTGACCGGCCGCCCCGACCGTGAAATCCGATTACGCAACAAGGTCAGGCTCAAGCGCGGCATCACGACCATCGAAGCCGAGGATGTGAAATTCGATATCGTCGACGATCGCGTCGATGCATCCGGCAACGTCAGTGTCCAGCGCGAGGGCAGCCGCTTCGACGGCAAGTCACTCAGCCTGAAGCTTGATACCGGCGAGGGCTACATGGTGAGCCCTCTCTACCGCCTGCTGACCAGCAACGCGCGCGGCAGCGCCGAGCGCATCGACTTCGAGTCCAGCGATGTGGCGACCGTCACCAACGGCTTCTACACAACTTGCCAGGGTCCGGACCCGGACTGGTACCTGAAGACCAGTAAACTGACCCTCGACGAGGGCGCTGGCATCGCCCAGGCGCGCAATGCCGTCCTGATGTTCAAGGGCATGCCGCTGGCGGGCACGCCTTACGTGTCTTTTCCGCTGGCCGAGGATCGCGTGTCCGGCTTTCTCGCGCCGACGATAGCAACCTCAAGCCGATCCGGTCTGCAGGTCACCACGCCGTACTACTGGAACATTGCGCCGAACCGCGACGTGACCTTCTATCCGCACTACATGGCCAAGCGCGGTCTGATGCTTGGCGCGACCGCCCGATATCTCGAGCGGGAGGCGGCCGGGGATGCCCGGGTCGAATTCATCAATGACAGCGAATACGTCGATCGCACTCGTTACGCGCTGTCGTTCCGCCACAATCAGCACATGGACAACGGCCTGAAGCTGGCGGTCGATTACAACAAGACTTCGGACGACAACTATGCGCGGGATTTCCCGTTCAGTCAGGTGTTCGACCGCCCCGGCTTCAACCGTCGGTTGATGCCGCAATCGGTGAACCTCAGCTACGGCGCTGACAACTGGGATGCGAATTTCCGTCTGTCGGAGTTCCAGGTGCTGCAGGATCCGCGGCTGGCGATCCGGCCAATTCCGTATTCACGGCTGCCGCAGATCACGCTGAACAATTTCCAGTACGGCGACAACGGCCTGGACCTGACGATGTCGACGCAGCTGACGCGCTTTTCCCATCCGACCGCGATCGGTGGCTCGCGGCTGGTCGTCAATCCACGGATCACGTATAGCGGCCTGCAAGGGCCGGGTTATTTCGTCCGACCCAGTGTGTCATTGCACGGTACGCTGTACAGCCTTGATAACACTGGCACGACGGACATCAGCGCGCCCTCGCGCATGCTGCCGACGGTCTCACTGGATTCCGGCCTGGTGTTCGAGCGCCCCGCCAGCTTCCTCGGTCGCAATGCGACGCAGACCCTGGAGCCGCGCGCGTTTTACACCTATACGCCCTACCGTGCGCAGAACGCCAACCTGTATCCGAACTTCGACACCACCGAGGCCGACATCAGCTTCGCTCAGGTGTTCCGTGAAAACCGTTTCGTCGGCAATGACCGTATCGGCGATTCGAACCAGCTGACGCTCGCGCTGATTTCGCGTTATCTGGAAACCAGCGGTTCGGAACGGCTACGCCTTGCCGTCGCGCAGCGCTACAACTTCGCACCGCAGCGCGTTGGCCTCGGCACCGTCGAGCAGGTAGCTTCGGCAGACCGTTCCGACCTGCTGCTGCTGGCGTCCGGGCGGGTCACCAACGCATTGCGTGTCGATGCCAATTTCCAGTACGACCCGCAGCGCAGCGAGATCAACCGCGTCAACGTCGGTGCGTTCTGGCAGCCGGCGCCGATGAAGGTGTTCAATGCGCAATACCGGCGCGATTCACGCAACTTGCCGTCGGATATTTTCCCGAACACGAATTTCGAACTGATCGACATGTCGGCGCAATGGCCGATCGCGAATCGTTGGTACGGTGTCGGTCGGATGAACTATCTGATCGGCGAAAGCCGGATCGGTCAGGCGCTGGCCGGCATTGAGCATCAGGCTGACTGCTGGATCTTCCGTGCGGTGGCGCAGCGTGTGCCGACGGCATCTGGTGTTATCAACACAATGATCTTCGTACAGCTAGAATTGAACGGCCTGTCCTCCCTCGGTATGAACCCGATGACGGCGTTGCGCCGCAACGTGCCCGGCTACCAGCCGCTGGGTCCGCAGCAGTGACCTGTTTTCCGCAGAACCCTTTTCCGGACATCATGAAAAACCTGATTCATTCCATCATCCATTCGCCTGCGCGCGTGTTGCGCAACGTGGGCCTCGCGGTGTTGTGTGTGCTGGCAGTAGCTGACGCAGCAGCGCAAGCCAAGGCGCCGCGGCGCCAGCCGGTACTGGTGGATGCGATCGCTGCGGTCGTCAACAGCGACGTGATCACGATGAAGGAGCTTAACGAGCGCATTCGCCTCGTCGAACAGCGCATGCAGCAACAGAAATTGCAGATGCCGCCACTCGAAGTGCTGCAAAAGCAGGTGCTCGAGCGGCTGATCGTGAACCGCGCGCAGATGCAGCTGGCCCGGGAAACAGGCATCCGCATCGATGACCTCATGCTCGACCGCGCGGTCGCGCGTATCGCCGAAACCAATGGCCTTTCCGTGCAGGGGCTGCGCGATCAGCTCGAGCGTGATGGCATGTCGTTTGCCCGTTTCCGCGAAGAGATCCGCGAAGAGATCACCTTGCAGCGACTGCGCGAACGTGAGGTCGATAACAAATTGCAGATCACCGAGTCCGAGGTCGACAATTTCCTCGCGGCGTCTTCCGGCACGACAGATGGCGCGCAGCAGGAAATGAACATCGCTCAGATCCTCGTGCGCGTGCCGGAGAATGCATCGCCGCAGCAGGTGGCAGAGCGACGCAAGCGTGCCGAACAGGCGCTGGAGCAATTGAAGTCGGGTAGCGATTTCGCGAAGGTGGCGGCGATCTATTCCGATGCCGGTGATGCCCTCAAGGGCGGTGAGCTTGGCTGGCGCAGCCTATCGCGGCTGCCGCAGCTGTTCGTCGAGGCGACGGGCAAACTGAATGTCGGCGAACTGGCACCCATCGTGCGCAGCGCCAATGGTTTTCATGTGCTCAAGGTGGTCGGCCGACGCAGTGCGGCGGCGGCCAAGACTGGCGCAGGCGCGATGGTGCAGCAGACTCGTGTGCGGCATATCCTGATCAAGGTCAACCAGATCGTGTCGGCGCAGGAAGCGCGCCGCAAGCTGCTGGAACTCAAGCAGCGTCTCGATAACAAGGCCGCGAAGTTCGAGGATCTTGCTCGACTGTATTCGAATGATGGCTCGGCGGGCACCGGTGGTGACCTCGGCTGGATCTATCCGGGCGATACTGTGCCCGAGTTCGAGCGCGCGATGAATGCATTGCGTCCCGGCCAGGTCAGCGATCCGGTCGAATCGCCTTTCGGTTATCACCTGATCGAGGTGGTGGAACGTAAGACAGCCGAGCTGTCGAAGGAAAGACAGCGTCTGCTTGCGCGTCAGGCCTTGCGCGAGCAGAAGCTCGAGGAAGCGTACGAAGACTGGCTGCGTCAGTTGCGCGACCGTGCGTATGTCGAGTACCGCACTGACGAGCTCAGCGCACGTTGACACGGAGTTTGCGATGCACCGTCCGCGCATAGCGATCACCTGCGGCGAGCCGGCAGGCATCGGCCCCGAGATCGCGTTGCGCGCGGCACTGGAGGTGCCCGACGCCGACTGCCTGTTGATCGGCGATGCCGCACAGCTGAAGGCACTGGCGATGCTGGTCGCACCGGCGCGTGTGCCGCGCGCCATCGGATCGGCGGCGGAGTTCGGTGCGCATCGCGGCGAGCTGTGTGTGCTGGACCGGCCGTTGGCGCTACCCTCACGGCCCGGTGTGCTCGATGCGCGCAATGGCGCGGCCGTACTGGCCATGCTCGATGCGGCGGTGGATGCCGCGCTGAGTGGACATGTCGATGCAATCGTGACCGCCCCGGTGCAGAAGAGCACGATCAACGACGCCGGTTTCGCGTTCACGGGTCACACCGAATATCTTGCCGATAAAACCGGCACCGAGCAGGTCGTGATGATGCTGGCCGGCGAGACCGACGACGGTATGTTGCGCGTGGCCCTCGCCACCACGCATCTCGCGCTGGCCGACGTGCCTGCCGCGATCACCCTCGACGGCCTGATGACCACGCTACGCATCCTGCGTCACGATCTCATACAGCGCTTCGGCATCGATGAACCGCGCATTCTCGTCACCGGGCTGAATCCACACGCAGGCGAAGAGGGCTATCTCGGCCGCGAGGAGATCGACGTCATCACGCCGGCGATCGAACTGGCGCGCGCGCAGGGCTGGCAGGTATCGGGTCCGTATCCCGCGGACACGCTGTTTCAGCCCCACCACTTACAGGATGCCGATTGCGTGCTGGCGATGTATCACGACCAGGGTCTGCCCGTGCTCAAGTACGCGACCTTCGGGCGCGGCGTCAATGTCACGCTTGGCCTGCCAATCATTCGAACCTCGGTCGACCACGGCACCGCGCTCGATCTCGCAGCGGCGGGCCTTGGCAACGCCGACTGCGCGAGCATGGGCGAAGCGATTCGCGTTGCCTGCCGAATGGTGGCCGCCCGCCGATGAAACACCTACCCAAGAAACGCTTCGGCCAGAATTTTCTGACCGATGACAACGTACTCCACGAGATCATCCGCGCCATTGCGCCGGCTCCGCACGACCTGATGGTCGAGATCGGTCCCGGTCAGGGCGCGATGACGCGGCTGCTGCTGGAGTCGCTGGACCGGCTGCAGGTGGTCGAGATCGACCGCGACCTTGTCGCGCTGCTGCAGAAGAAATTCAGCCCGGACAAGCTCGTCATCCATTCCGGCGATGCATTGCAGTTCGACTTCGGCGCGCTGACGTCCGACCAGCGCCGTCTGCGCATCGTTGGCAATCTGCCGTACAACATCTCCAGCCCGCTACTGTTCCATCTGGCGCAGTATGCGCCGCAGGTGATCGACCAGCACTTCATGCTGCAGAAGGAAGTGGTCGAACGCATGGTGGCTGAACCCGGCAGCCGCGACTATGGCCGGCTCTCAGTCATGCTGCAGTGGCGCTACCAGATGGAGCTGCTGTTTATCGTGCCGCCTACGGCCTTCGACCCGCCACCGAAAGTCGATTCGGCGATCGTGCGCATGGTGCCGATCGCCGCGCCGCTCGAGTGTGGCCAACGGCAACTGGAGCAGGTGGTGACGAAGGCATTCTCACAGCGTCGCAAGGTGATCCGCAATTGCGTTGCCGGCCTGTTTACCGAGGCGCAGTTGATCGATGCCGGCATCGATCCGCAGTTGCGTCCCGAGACGGTGCCGCTGCAGCAGTTCGTGAATCTCGCCCGTATGCTGCCCGACTGAGCGCACGCTAACTTGCGCAAAACGAATGCACCCGCGCGGGTGCCTGGGCTATTTCAGGTGTTCCGAACAGGCATCAAAACAGCCATCAAAACAGCCATCAAAACAGCCGTCCGAACCGTCGTCAGAACAGCGGCAGCTTCGCCGGCTCATGGTCGCGCAGCGCCTTGCGCGCGCTTTCGAACTCCGGAAACACTGATTGCACAGTTTTCCAGAACTGCGGGCCGTGGTTCATCTCGCGCAGATGCGACAGTTCATGCGCGACCACGTAGTCGATGTTGGGCAGCGCAAAGTGCATCAGCCGCCAGTTCAGCCGGATACGGCCATCGGCTGTGCACGACCCCCATTGCGTGGTTGCCGACGACAGCGCAAAGCTCTTGAACGAGACGCCGAGCTTGTCCGCATAGATCGCCAGCCGCTCCGCGAACACACGCTTTGCTTCGCCCTGCAGCCAGCCTTGCACACGATCCTTCAGTTGCTGTTCGCTGGCGGACGCCGGCAGACTCACGTGCAGCTCACGGACCTGTTCGTCGAAACGCACGCCAACGCTGGATGCCTCGGACACGCGCACGGTGATCTCCAAGCCGAGGTAGGGCAGGGTGGCGCCATTGCGCCATTCCATCGGCGGCTGCAAGCGCCGTATCGAGCGCTCGCGCTGCTCATTGATCTTGCGGAAGATCCATTGCTGCTTGCTGCAAATGGCTGCTTCAATGTCGGCCAGCGTGACCCAGCGCGGTGCGGTGACGCGCAGGCCATCGTCATCAATCAGAAAACCGATGGATTTGCGCTTCGAGCGCAGCAGGCGGTAATCCAGGAACAGGTGATCGATCCGAATACGACGGTGACCCGCCGGAATCGGCGTTTCCGGCACGGTGGATGGCGGCACTTTGGCAGGCTCGCTGTCACCGAACAGGCCGTCGAGGGTCATCTGGTTCGGATCGACGAATTTTTTCCGTAGCAACTGCTTCAGGGACATGGGTTCACGCTTCCCGTTGCTTGGCTGAAGGGGCGTACGCATGCGGTGCGATGACACGCATCTCGGATTCTATCCAGTTTTCAACGCGCCTATTCAGTTCGGCCGCATTCAGCCCTTCCGGCGAAATCGGCTCGCCAATCGACACTGTGATCGTGCCCGGCATCTTGATGAAAGAATTCCGCGGCCAGCAATCGCCTGAGTTGATGGCGATCGGTATCACCGGCGTCTGCGTGCCGATCGCCAGGATCGCACCGCCCGCCTTGTATTTTCCCTGGCTGCCGACCCGGGTGCGCGTTCCTTCCGGGAACATGATCACCCACTGGCCATCGTCCAGCCGGCGCTTGCCGACCTGGATCACCTGTGACATCGCTTCGCGGCCCTTGCTGCGGTCGATCGCGATCATGCGCAGCATGGCCAGCCCCCATCCAAAGAACGGGATGTACAGCAGCGATTTTTTGAAGACAAAAATCAGCGGACGCGGCATGAGCCAGCAATAGAAGATGGTTTCCCACGCGGACTGATGCTTGGACAGCAGGATCACCGGACCGTCGGGCAGGTTCTCAAAGCCCTTCACCTGCCAGCGGATGCCGCACACATGGCGCGCAGCCAGAGTCACGAACACATTCCAGCGCGTGATCATCCAATAGCGCTGCCGGTAGGGCAGCAAAATGAAGCTGAAGCAGGCGATGGCCCAGATGACGGTCGCGACGACCATCAGCAATGCCAGCAGCAGCGAGCGGATGAACAGCAGCGGACGGGACATGCAGATTCCTTCTGATACGGCAGACACAGGGCGACGGCGGGTTGCCGCAGCCAATTATTTTTTTGCGGACAGGTCGCGCGCCGCCGGCTCGGTCGCAGGGCTGCTCGGCGAGCGTTGCAGCAGCCGGTCGACCACGGCGGCCAGGTTGTCGAATACTTGCGTACCGGGTGGCAGGCCGCCTTTTTCGAGCGTCTTTTCACCCTTGCCGGTCTTGACCAGATACGGTGCGCAGCCGACCTCAAACGCCGCATGCATGTCGCGCAGCGCGTCGCCTACCATGGGCACACCCTGCAAGCTGACATCGAAGCGCTCGCCGATCGCTTTCAGCATCCCGGGACGCGGTTTGCGGCAGTCACAGAACTCGTCGGCTGCATGCGGACAGAAAAAGATCGCGTCAACATGGGCACCGACAGCCTGTGCCGCCAGATGCAGCTTCTGATGGATCGCGTTGAGTGCATGCATGTCGAACAGGCCACGCGAGATACCTGCCTGATTGGTCGCGATCGCCACCAGATAGCCATGCTGATTCAGCCGCGCGATCGCCTCCAGCGAGCCCGGGATCGGGTGCCAGTCGGCCGGCGAACTGATGAAATCCACCTGCTCGACGTTGATCACCCCGTCACGATCGAGGATGACCAGCTTTTTCATTGGCAGCGGTGGAAGCGGCATCTCAGGCAGCCAGCTTGGAAATGTCGGCGACGCGGTTCATCATGCCGTGCAGCGCGTTCAGTAGCGCGAGGCGGTTGGCACGCAGTGCCGCATCCTCGGCCATCACCATCACGTCATTGAAAAACGCATCGACATCGTCACGCAGCGCGGCCAGCGCCTTCAGGGTGCCGCTGAAGTCGCCACCGGCGAAGGCCTTGTCGACCTCGACGCGGGTATCCGTCATCGCGCCGTACAGGCGTTGCTCGGCCGCTTCCTTCAGCAACTCGGGCTTCACCTCGCCGTGCACGGCTTCGTTCTTCTTCAGGATGTTGGTGATGCGCTTGTTCGCCGCCGCCAGCGATTCGGCTTCCGGCAACGTCGCGAAGACTTTCACCGCGTCCAGACGCTCGACGACATCATCCAGCCGGTCCGGCGCCTGGGCGACCACGGCCTCGACCGCATCCTGAGCGAAGCCGCGCTCGCGCAGCAGGCCACGCAGGCGGTCAAACACAAAGGTTTGCACGTCGGTCACCGGATCCGCGAAATTCGCATTGCCGCCGAACTGTTGCGCTGACAGCGCGAGCAGATGCGACAGCGACAGCGGCAGACGCTGCTCGACCAGCATGCGCAGGATGCCGAGTGCATGACGACGCAGTGCGAACGGATCCTTGTCGCCGGTTGGTGCAAGACCAATGCCCCAGATGCCGACCAGCGTCTCGAGTTTGTCGGCCAGCGCAACCACCGTACCGGTGCGCGTAGAAGGCAGCGCATCGCCGGCGAAGCGCGGTTGATAGTGCTCGCCGATCGCAGTTGCCACTTCGTCCGCTTCGCCGTCATGGCGCGCGTAATAGGTGCCCATCGTTCCCTGCAGTTCGGGAAATTCGCCGACCATGTCGGTCAGCAGGTCGGCCTTCGAGAGCTGTGCGGCACGCTCGGCCAGCGTCGCGTCAGCGCCGAGCGATGCAGCGATCGCTTTGGCCAGGGCGACCACGCGGCTGTTGCGCTCGGCCTGCGAGCCGAGCTTGTTGTGATACACCACCGAGGCCAGGCCTTGCAGGCGATCGAACAGCTTTTTCTTCTTGTCCTGCTCGAAGAAGAATTTCGCGTCGGACAGGCGCGGACGCACCACACGCTCGTTGCCACCGATGATATGTTTCGGCTCCGCCGTCTCGATGTTCGAGACGATCAGGAAGCGCGAACGCAGCTTGCCTTCCTTATCGGTCAGCGCGAAGTATTTCTGGTTGGTCTGCATCGTCAGGATCAGGCATTCCTGCGGTACCGCGAGGAAGGCGTCATCGAAACGGCATTCATAGACGACTGGCCATTCCACCAGGGCGTTCACTTCGTCGAGCAGCGACTCGGGCATCAGGATGTCGTCGGCGCCGGCCCTGGCCAGCAGCGCCGCACGGATCTTTTCCTTGCGTGCGGTGAAGCTGACGATGACCTTGCCTTCTTCGTGCAGCGTATCGGCATAGGTCGTGGCGGAGGCGATCGTCAGTGTGGACTTCGTCGACAGGAAGCGGTGGCCGAGTGTCATGCGGCCAGACTGCAGGCCCAGCAGCGACAGCGGCACGACCTGATCGTCGAGCAGGGCGATGATGCCGTGCACCGGACGCACGAACTGCACCGTCTCGCCATCCGGGCGCTGGTAGCTCATCAGCTTCGGTATCGGCAGCTTTGCAACGCTCTCTTCGAGCGCGGCCTGCAGGCCGGTCGCCAGCGGCTGGCCCGGCGCGGTATAGGTGAAGTAAAAATTATCAGCCTTGCCGTCGCTGGCGCGCTCGAGTTCATCGAGCGCGATGCTGTCGCGGCCAGCTTGCGCAGCCAGGGTGGCGAGCTTCTTCGCCAGCGGCGCGGCCGGCTGGCCTTCCTTGTCGAGGGCCACCGACACCGGCAGCACTTTTTCGCGGATCTGTTTGTCCGGCGACGATGCACGCACGCCCGTGATGGCGACCGCGAGGCGGCGCGGCGTCGCATACGCGACATGGGTGGCGCCGTCCTCGAGGAAGGCGCGTGCGGCCAGGCCATTGACCATCGCGGACGCGAATGCGTCGCCGAGTTTCGCCAGCGCCTTCGGGGGCAGTTCTTCGGTCAGTAGTTCGACCAGCAGTGTTTGCTTCATGAGATGTTCTTCTGTGTTCGGTGGTCCGTCCGAGGCCGTTCAGGCAGCCTTGCGCGTATCGTCTGCTTTGCCCAGCATCGGGAAGCCGAGCGCCTCGCGCGATGCGTAGTACGCAGCGGCTACGGCACGTGCCAGATTGCGGATGCGGCCGATGTAGGCTGCGCGCTCAGTGACCGAGATCGCGCCGCGCGCGTCCAGCAGGTTGAAGGTATGCGCCGCCTTCAGCACCATTTCGTAAGCTGGCAGCGCGAGCTTCGCTTCCATCAGCCGCTTGGCTTCCGACTCGTAGTTCGAGAACAGCGAGAACAGGAATTCAGCGTTCGAGTGCTCGAAGTTGTAAGTCGACTGCTCGACCTCGTTCTGATGGAATACATCGCCGTAGGTCAGGCGTTGCGTGACACCGTTCTCTTCCCATTCGGTCCAGACCAGGTCGAACACGTTTTCAACGCCCTGCAGGTACATCGCCAGACGCTCGATGCCGTAGGTGATCTCGCCGAGCACCGGCTTGCAGTCAATGCCGCCGACCTGCTGGAAGTAGGTGAATTGCGTGACTTCCATGCCGTTCAGCCACACTTCCCAGCCCAGGCCCCAGGCGCCCAGCGTCGGATTTTCCCAGTCGTCCTCGACGAAGCGCACATCGTTCTCGGTGAGCTTCAGGCCGAGCGCCTCAAGCGAGCCGAGGTAGAGGTCGAGAATATTTTCCGGTGCCGGCTTCAGCACCACCTGGTATTGGTAGTAGTGCTGCATGCGGTTAGGGTTTTCGCCATAGCGGCCATCCTTCGGGCGGCGCGAAGGCTGCACATAGGCAGCGCGCCAGGGCTCCGGGCCGATCGCGCGCAGGAAGGTGGCGGTGTGCGAGGTACCGGCACCGACTTCCATGTCATACGGTTGCAGCAGCGCGCAGCCTTGCGCGTCCCAGTATTCCTGCAGTTTCAGGATGACTTGTTGGAAGGTCAGCATGTGAGAACGGACGTGTTTGCCAAAACCCGCGATTTTATCGGGTTTTCACAGGGGGGAGTGGGTTTGGAAGGCCGGATCGCCGCGTCAGCGGCGCTGTCTGATGAGACCGGCGATTCTGCTGGTCAGGCAGCGTGGCGGCGATACCTGCGCGAGCGCAGCCAGAACACGAGCAGCACGATCGCCGCCAGTCCGACCGGCACGCCGTTGCCCAGCCTGACATAGGGCGTCAGCCCCTGCGTGCCCTGCACGCGTGCCTCGAGTGTTCCCCGGGTGAATGGCGGCAGGCTGGCGGCCACTTGACCGCGTTCATTGATGACCGCGGTCATGCCGGTATTGGTCGCACGTAGCATCGGCCGGCCGGTTTCCAGCGAGCGCATCTGCGAGATCTGCAGGTGCTGCGGCAGTGCGATGGTGTCGCCGAACCATGCAATATTGGAAACGTTCAGCAGCAGGCTGGCGACCGGCGCGCCCCGGTCTGCCGACGCTGCCAGCTGTGCAGCGATTTCTTCGCCGAACAGATCTTCGTAGCAGATATTCGGCAGCACCCACTGGTCCTTCACCGCGAACGCTGCCTGCTGCAGGTCGCCGCGTCCGAAATCGCCGAGCGGGATCTGCATCATGTCGACGAACCAGCGAAAACCGGTCGGGATGAACTCGCCAAACGGCACCAGATGATGTTTGTCATAGCGGTAGGACGCCGCCTGGCCGTCGGCAATGCCCAGCACACTGTTCAGGTAGATGCCGGGCGCGCTGCTCCACGGCACGCCGATCAGCAGGCGGCTACCGCTGGTTTGACCGAAGGCCGCCAGCTCGTCCAGGTAGCCGGGCGGCAGGTTCGTCGCCAGCATAGGCAACGCGGTCTCGGGCGTGGCGATCAGGTCGGCCGGTCGCTCGGTCACCATCTGCCGGTAAAGCTGCAGCGAAGCGAGCAGCTGCGCGCGCTCGAACTTCAGGTCCTGCGGCACATTCCCCTGCAGCAGTCGGACCGACACGGGTTGCCCCAGCGGGGTGGTCCATCGCAGCCCGGCCAGCGCCATGCCGGCCGACGGTATCGCCACCAGCAGCGCGAGTGCCGCCAGTACTGCGCGACGCCGCCGGTGCGTGAGCAGCAGCGCGACGCAGCCACCCAGCATGGCCGCCAGCAGGCCGATGCCATAGACGCCCATCAGCGGCGCATAACCGGCCAGCGGGCTGGCCGTGTGCGCATAACCGGTGGCAACCCACGGAAAGCCGGTGAAGATCCATCCGCGCAGCCAGTCGGCCAGCATCCAGGCGGCCGGCATCGACAGCAACAGCGTCAGTGGCGCGGACCGAGGCGACGACAGCGGCGCTGCAACGCGTTTCGCCGTCCAGAGTCCCAGCCCGTACAGCAGGCCAAGCGCCGCCGCCAGCAGCAGCACGGCAAGCGCGGCCATCGGCGCCGGCATGCCGCCATAGTCATGCATGCTGATGTATAGCCAGTAAGTGCCGGACGCAATCGATGCCGTACCAAAGGCCCAGCCCAACGCAAAGGCCTGACGCGGCGATGCGGCGCGCAGCGCCAGCGTGAATAGCAGGCCGAACGCGGCGATCTGCAGCGGCCACGCGCCGAAGGGTGCGAACGCAAGCACGCTACTGCCGCCTGCGGCGAGCGCGCCGACGTAGGGTAGCGCGCGTCTGATGCGCGTGGTCGACGTCGTACCTGTCACCGGGCGCGTATCAATCCTGCCCGTCATGATCGACGTTGGTCGCGCCGTGCGACAGTTTTTCCACCAGCAGCACATGCACTTGTCGCGCATCGGCGCGCAGCACTTCGAAGCCCAGCCGGCCGATCTGGAACTGCTCACCCTTGCGCGGCATGCGGCCCAGGTGATTCGCGACCACGCCACCGACAGTATCCGCGTCGCCGCTGGGCAGATCGGTGCCGAGCGCTTCGTTGAACTGGCTGACTTCAGTGAGTGCCTTCACCCGCCAGCGCGGGCCGCTGTCGCCGTTCTTGACAGGCAGGATATTGTCTTCTTCCTCGTCGAAATCGTATTCATCCTCGATATCGCCGACGATCTGTTCGAGCACATCTTCAATGGTGATCAGGCCGCCAACACCGCCGTATTCATCCACGACGATCGCGATATGGTTGCGGTTCGCGCGAAAGTCGCGAAGCAGCACATTCAGACGTTTCGACTCCGGAATGAACACGGCCGGGCGCAGCATGTCGCGCACATCGAATGACTCTTCTGCGTAATAGCGCAGCAGATCCTTCGCCAGCAGGATGCCGATCACCTTGTCGCGGTCGCCATCGACCGCTGGGAAGCGTGAGTGTGCCGTCTCGAGCACCATCGGCAGCCACTCGGCGATCGGCTTGGCGATGTCGACCACGTCCATCTGCGAGCGCGGAATCATGATGTCGCGCGCGGCGAGATCGGACACCTGGAAGACACCCTCGATCATCGACATGGCGTCGGCGTCGATCAGGTTGCGCTCTTGCGCGTCATGCAGCAGCTCGAGCAGTTCGGCGCGGTTCTCGGGTTCTGGGGAGATCAGGGCGGTCAGTCGTTCAAACAGAGTCCGGTACGGCTTTTGTTCGTGGCGACTGCCAGGGGGATAGTCTTGCATATGGCGCTAAGCCAGAGTTCAGGAGGCCACAGGATACCGCAAAAGGATGACGGGATTGCCGATTCGGGCAGCCGGCGGCTCGGTTCGGGATTGCCGTGATGGAAGAAGCGCCGGCCCCGCGCACGCGCAGCCATCGCTGCTGAGCTCAGCTGGCGTAAGGGTCCGGAAAGCCCAGTTCGCCGAGGATCTCGGTTTCCAGCCCCTCCATCTCGGCCGCCTCTTCGTCATCCTCATGGTCATAGCCCTGGGCATGCAGCACGCCATGCACGATCAGGTGAGCCGCGTGCTGAGATACCGGCAGCTTGCGTTCAGCTGCTTCCTTCAGCAACACATCGACGCACAGCACGATGTCGGCTTGCACCACGTCGTCTTCGGCAACCTGTTCGTCGTCCGCATAGGCAAAGGTCAGCACATTGGTCGCATAGTCCTTGCCGCGATAGTCGCGGTTCAGTTCGCGACCTTCGTCCTCGCCAACGAATCGGATCGTCAGTTCGGCCGGCGCCAACTGTGCGGCCTGAACCCAGCGGCGAATGTCCTTGCGCGGTACCTCATCAGTCAGACGCTTGTCGGCGTACTGGACGGCCAGGGTGAGCTTATTTTTTGCCGGCATTGCGCGAGGCGACCACAGCGGCCGCTGTCTGGGCTGCGTCATACGCATCGACGATGCGCGCGACCAGCGGGTGACGCACCACATCGGCGCTGGTGAAGCGTGAGAACGCAATGCCACGCACCGAGTCGAGCACTTTCGTCGCATCCACCAGGCCGCTCTTCTGACCGCGCTGCAGGTCGATTTGCGTGACGTCGCCGGTCACCACTGCCTTGCTGCCGAAGCCTATGCGCGTGAGGAACATCTTCATTTGCTCCGGCGTGGTGTTCTGCGCCTCGTCGAGAATGATGAACGCATGGTTCAGCGTGCGACCGCGCATGTAGGCCAGCGGTGCGATCTCGATGGCCTGCTTCTCGAACATTTTCTGCGTGCGGTCGAAGCCGAGCAGGTCATACAGCGCGTCATACAGGGGCCGCAGGTAGGGATCGACTTTCTGCGCGAGATCGCCCGGCAGAAAGCCGAGTCGCTCACCCGCTTCAACTGCCGGGCGGGTCAGCACGATGCGGCGCACTGCGTCGCGCTCGAGCGCATCGACCGCGCAGGCCACGGCGAGGTAGGTCTTGCCGGTGCCTGCCGGCCCAATACCGAAGGTCACGTCATGCTCGAGGATGTTCTTCAGATACTGGCTCTGGTGCGGCGTGCGTCCGCGCAGGTCGCTGCGGCGCGTCTTCAGCACCGGGCTGTCGGGCGCGTCTTCCTGATTCTTGACGAGGATGGCTGGCTTGTCGCCGCTGGCCGCGCCCGCGCGCTGTTCTACCAGGGCGAGCTGCACATCCTCAATGGAAATCGGACGTTCGGCTTCGGCATAAAAGCGTTCGAGCAATTCGACCGCACGTGCCGCATTGGCACCGTCGGCGATGAATTTCTCGCCACGCCGGAATAACGTGACATCGAGCGCGGCGGCGATCTGCCGGAGGTTTTCATCGACCGGGCCGCACAGGTTGGCGAGCCGGCCGTTATCAACGGGATCGGGGGCGAATTGCTTCGTTGCGGAGTTTTTCAAATCGCTGTGCCTATGCTGTGATGACGATCTCGCCGCGCAGCGAGAATGGATGGCTTTCGGAAATGGTGACGTCGACAAACTGTCCGATCAGGCGGCTTGCCTGCGGCCCGCCGTCGAAGTTGACAACACGATTGTTCTCGCTGCGTCCCTGTAGTTCCTGCGGGTCGCGCCGCGATGGCCCTTCAACCAGTATGCGCTGGACACTGCCGACCATCGCATCCGAGTAGCGGCGCGTGTTGTCGGCGATGACTTTCTGCAGCCTCTGCAGTCGCGCCAGCTTGACCTCGTGCGGCGTGTCGTCCGGCAGATTGGCCGCTGGCGTGCCCGGTCGTGGACTGAAGATGAACGAGAAGCTGTTGTCATAGCCGATGTCGTCGACCAGCTTCATCAGCGCCTCAAAGTCACGCTCGGTCTCGCCGGGGAAGCCAACGATGAAATCCGACGAGATCGTGACATCCGGGCGTACTTCGCGCAGCCGGCGGATGATGGACTTGTACTCGAGCACGGTATAGCCGCGCTTCATCGCGGCCAAAATCGTGTCGGAGCCGTGCTGCGCGGGCAGGTACAGGTGATTCACCAGCTTCGGTACCTTCGCATAGGTATCGATCAGCCGCTGCGTGAATTCCTTCGGGTGACTGGTCACGTAGCGGATGCGCTCGATGCCGTCGAACTCGGCGATATATTCGATCAGCAGTGCGAAGTCGGCGATTTCACCGTCGGCCATCTTGCCGCGATAGGCGTTCACATTCTGACCCAGCAGGGTGATCTCGCGCACACCCTGCGCCGCCAGTTGGGCGACTTCGGTCAGCACATCGTCGAAGCGGCGCGATACTTCCTCGCCGCGCGTGTAGGGCACGACGCAATAGCTGCAGTACTTACTGCAGCCTTCCATGATCGACACGAAGGCGCTGGCGCCTTCGACACGCGGCGGTGGCAGGTGGTCGAACTTTTCGATCTCGGGGAAGCTGATGTCGACCTGCGGCTGGCCACTGGCATGGCGCTCTTTCAGCAGGTCGGGCAGCCGGTGCAAGGTCTGCGGCCCGAAGACGACATCGACATACGGCGCGCGCTGCACGATAGCCTTGCCTTCTTGGGAAGCCACGCAGCCGCCCACGCCGATCACGAGATCCGGATTCTTTTTTTTCAGTTCACGTACACGACCGAGGTCGGAAAACACTTTTTCCTGCGCCTTTTCGCGCACCGAGCAGGTGTTGAACAGAATGATGTCGGCGTCATCCGGCGAGTCTGTCCGGATCACTTCTTCGGTGAGGTTCAGTACGTCGGCCATCTTTTCCGAGTCGTACTCGTTCATTTGGCAGCCGAAGGTTTTGATGAAAAGTTTCTTGGTCATCGGGATGAGGAGGCGAACCGGCGTCGGCACGCAAATGCGCGCAGGAAAATCGTGACGATCCGGTCTGCGCAAAAAGGAAGGTCGGATTATATCAAGCGATGGCGGTACGGGTTTTGCCTGCCTGCGACGTTTTCAGTCAAAACGGCGAGATTATTCGGGCGAGTAATCGCGGCATCGGTCACATCCTGAAATCTTGTTACATATTGAAAATTGAGAAAAATCAAATCCCCCGGGAATCTATCTTTGATCGCAAGCGTTGCGCTTGATAACGGGTTTTATCTGCTGCTACTGTGCCTCGTACCCGCGTAGCGTGGTTGATAAAGGAGTAAGCGATGAAGAAAAAGGGAACTCTCGGTGATGACGACATGCTCGGTACCCTCCTTGCAGACCGTATGAACGGCGGTAACGGCGCTGATGCAATGAGCGGTTATGCCGGTGACGACTGGATGAACGGTGGCAACGGCATTGACAGTTTGTTCGGCGATTTGGGGTTGGACACGCTGATCGGTGGCAATGGCAATGATCTGCTCGACGGTGGCGAGGGCAACGATCTGTTGAGAGGTGGTGGCGGCAATGACGCCTTGTATGGCGGATTGCACGACGACACCCTGAGCGGTGACGGTGGTAACGATACCTTGTTCGGTGACGATGGCAACGACGCGTTGAATGGTAGTGGTGGCAAAGATAGCCTGCACGGCGGACTCGGCGACGATGTACTGCGCGGACAAGGCGGGGATGATGTGCTCGATGGCGACGCCGGTCTGGATCATCTGTATGGAGCAGGGGGGCGCGACACCTATGTGGCCGGCAGCAACGATGCTGTGGATATCATTCACGGCTTCCAGAGCGGACTGGACAAGATTTCGATCGTGACTGATCAGTATGGCGGGCAAACCGACAGCGCCACGCTGACGCTGGTGACCGAAGGTGGAATCACTTATGTCCACTACGATGCCGATGGCGCAGGGGACGCATTCGTATCGGTTCGGGTGATCGGCATCCAGGGTGGCTCAGTGAATGTCGATACAGACATCGTCATCTGATCCGAACTGAATCTGCATTTTCCTTAACAGACTTGCCGGGGCGGCGTACGCCACCCCGGCGGTTGTGCAGTTTGCGCAGATTTCACCGTATCGTCAGGGTATCCGGTGCAGGCGCAGGCTTTTGCTGGCCTTGCCGGGCGCAGATTACCGAACCATGTTTTCTACTTCGCCAGCAGCGCGGTCGTCCCGGTTTGTAATTGCACCCTTTGTATTTTCCGGTCTGATAAGTAATTTTAATGACTTATTATTCGTGCCCCAATTTTTCAGCCGTTTGTTAGAATCAGCACGTTTAAAAATATTAGGCGGAGAAAATGGCCAGATTATCTTTGCAAGATCAGTTTGCCAAATTGCAGAAGCAAAAGTCTGAAATAGCTAAACTGCAGGCGATCGTTGTTGACAGGGATGCGAAGAAAAGCCTCGCAAAAATCATTGCAGTCATCGAAAAGGCGGTTGATCTCGCGCATGGCATTGCGCAGCATCAGATGAATGGCAAATCCGCGCCGGCGGCCAAGCGGCGCGGCAGGAAGCCCGGTGCCAGCAAGCTGGCTGGCCGTAAGGTGCCGCCGAAATACCGCAACCCAAAAGACAAGGAACAAACCTGGACTGGTCGCGGCCGTATGCCGCTGTGGGCGGCTGATCTGCATGCCGCTGGCAAACTGGCTCGGGCGCTGATCAAGGACTGATGCCCTGTGACAGCAGCAACTGTTGCTGCGTCAGGCTGATATCTTCCGCTGATCATGGCAGCGCGCGTGTCGTGGGTTGTGCCATTGACTGGCGCAGCCGCGAGGCGTAGTCCCGCCTGCCATCGCAGGCGGTTCATTGATTTCCGCTGCCGCTTTGTCCGGGTATATTCAGGAATAACAAAAATTAATCGTCTGTGATGGATGTAAGGTGGCAAGCGGCCATTCCAGATTCACGGCAAAATGCGCTCCCATTCAGTGCTGGTTGCATTACGACCGGTATCAGTCAGGCAGGCTTATCGGCCTTTGCCAGGAGTCTAAAACCCACTTACCTGAGGGAACGATGAAACTGAAGTATGTATTTCTTGCGCTTGGCATTCTCCACACCACTTTCGCCAGCGCCCAGCTTCCGGCCCCGGCACCCGTGCCGAAAGACGGCGATTGCCCGGCGAATTACGCCGCCGAAGGTAGCGCCTGCGTCCCGAAAGCCGGTGCGCAGTTTGTCATTGCCAAGTCTGTCATTTGCCCGGAAGGCTACGATATCGATGGTAATTACTGCGTCGCGACTGCGTCGGCACGGCTGGCCATCCGCCGGGCGGCGATGAGCTGTCCGTCCGGATATGAACCGACGGGTAACTATTGCTTGTCGAACAAATAATTCCTGCTTGCGCAAATAAGGTCTGAGTTTACCGTCATGTGGATGCCGCAGTCGGTTAGATTGGCGACACGCCTGTCGATTTCATGACCAACGCCGAGATCCAAGCGCATCCTCCCCCGTGGCACGCGCAATCGCCCGGCCAGGTACTTGCGCGACTCGACACCGCAGAATCGGGTCTCGGCAGCGATGATGCGCAGCGCCGTCTGAAGCAGCACGGACCGAACCGCTTGCCCGAGCCACGGCGACGCGGTCTGCTGCTGCGCTTCCTGCTGCAGTTCCATAACGTCCTGATTTACCTGCTGCTGGCATCGGCCGTCATCACGGCGATGCTGGGCCACTGGGTGGACACGTCAGTGATTCTCGCCGTTGTAATGATCAATGCGCTGGTCGGTCTGGTCCAGGAGGGCAAGGCCGAACGTGCATTGCAGGCTATCCGGCAAATGCTGGCGCCCCGCGCCGCGGCCCTGCGCGACGGTACGCGTTGCAGCGTCGATGCGGCGGAGCTGGTGCCGGGCGATATCGTGCTGCTCGAGGCCGGCGACAAGGTACCGGCCGACCTGCGGGTATTGTCTGTCAGCGGAATGATCGTGCAGGAGGCCGTGCTCACCGGCGAATCTGCGTCCGTCGAGAAACAGCGGGAGGCCGTTGCCGATCGGGCTGAGCTGGCCGAGCGCTTCAGTATGCTGTATTGCGGCACTCTGGTCGTCGGCGGACAGGGTCGCGGCGTGGTGGTCGCCACGGGCGGCCAGACCGAGATCGGCCGCATCAGTCACCTGATGTCCGAGGTCGAATCGTTGACCACCCCGCTGGTTCGGCAGATGAGCCGCTTTTCGCAGTGGCTGACCGGGCTGATCGTGTTGGTTGCCGCGGTACTGCTGTCGTTCGGCTATTTTCGCCGGGGCCACGAATTTTCCGAGCTGTTCATGGCGGTCGTCAGCCTGTCGGTTGCGGCGATTCCCGAAGGCTTGCCGGCGGTATTGACGATCACACTGGCCGTCGGCGTGCAGTCCGTCGCACGCCGGCATGTGATCGTGCGGCGTCTTCCGGCGCTCGAAACGCTTGGTTCGGTCTCGGTGATTTGCACCGACAAGACCGGCACACTGACCCGTAACGAGATGATGGTGGTCTCGGTAGTGGCCGGGGGACGCACGCTGACGGTCGAAGGCGAAGGCTATGCGCCGCAAGGGCGGGTTGTCGACGGCGACCGGCTTGTCGAGCCCGGCGAGCACGCGTTGCTGCAGCAGCTCGGCCGGGCTGCATCGCTGTGCAACGATGCGGTGCTTCGCTCGCACGATGACGCATGGATTGTCGAGGGCGATCCGATGGAAGGCGCGCTGCTGTCATTTGCCGGCAAACTCGGCATGGACGCGGGAGCCGGTCACACATGGACCCGCGTGGATCTGATTCCCTTCGATGCGCGCTATCGCTACATGGCGACCCTGAATGCGGATCCGCAAGGGCAGCGCATTCTCTTTGTCAAGGGCGCGCCGGAGCGCATCCTCGCGATGTGTTCGGACCAGCTGCGTGCCGACGGCACGACCGCGCCACTGGCTGACGCCGACTGGCAAGCCCGCGTCGAGGGACTGGCCGGATGCGGGCAGCGGGTACTCGCGCTGGCCATGCGCGTTGCCGACGATTTGCCGGATAAAGTGACGCATGAGCAGATCGATGGCCGGCTCACCTTGTTGGGCATTGTCGGCATGGTCGATCCGCCGAGAGCCGAGGCCATCGCGGCGGTCGCCGACTGTCATTCAGCGGGCATTCAAGTGAAGATGATCACCGGAGATCATGCGAAGACGGCCTCGGCGATTGGCACGCAGATCGGCCTGCAGCACGTATCGCGCGTACTGACCGGTGCCGAGCTCGATCGCTTATCCGACGACGAGCTGCGGCGGGCCGTCATTGATTGCGATATTTTCGCGCGTACCAGTCCCGAACATAAATTGCGACTGGTCATGGCGCTGCAGGCACATGGCCTGACGGTCGCCATGACCGGCGACGGGGTCAACGACGCGCCGGCACTCAAACGGGCTGACGCTGGCGTCGCGATGGGCGGCAAGGGCAGCGAGGCGGCCAAGGAAGCGGCGGAGCTGGTGCTGGTCGATGACAACTTCGCGTCGATTGTGGCGGCCGTCCGCGAGGGGCGCACTGTCTACGACAACATCAAGAAGGTCATCAGCTGGACGCTTCCCACCAATGCGGGTGAAGCCATGACGGTGATCGTCGCGCTGCTGCTGGGGCTGGCGCTGCCGGTGACGCCGGTGCAGCTTCTGTGGGTGAATCTGATCACGGCAGTCACGCTCGGGCTCGCACTGGCCTTCGAGCCGACCGAGCCGGACACGATGCGGCGTCCGCCGCGTGCCCGTAACGAGCCGCTGCTCAGCACAGAGCTGGTCTGGCACATCGCGCTGGTGTCCGGTCTTTTTCTTGCCGGCGTCTACGGCATCGACCGGTATGCGCTGGCGCAAGGCTATGCGCCCGAGCTGGCGCGCACGCTGGCGGTCAACACGCTGGTGTCGATGGAGATCTTCCACCTGTTCTTCATCCGGAATATTCACGGCACATCGCTGAGTTGGCGAGCGGTGCGCGGAACGCCGGTGGTCTGGATGACGGTCGGCACCGTGGCACTCGCGCAGCTGGCATTTACCTACCTGCCGCCGATGCAGCGGTGGTTCGGCACCGCCGCGGTGAGTATGCATGACGGCTTGCTGATCGTGGGGATCGGTCTGGCACTGTTCAGCATCATCGAGGCGGAAAAGCGCGTCCGGAGGCGGCTTTGGTCGCGCGGCAGAGCGCATCGCCGGCATGCGCATTGATTTGTTATTGATTTCATATCGCGCATTGGCGGACAGGGAAGGCAATCGGGATCGCTGTTCGCTGGCTTTGCTCAAATGAGAGCGATTCTCAAGTATGATGGCGACCACTTTTTGCTGCGCTCTGCCGCCCCTGCGGGTAGCCCGCACAGACTCCTGACGCCTCCTATGCCAAGCCTCGCTCCAGCACCACTCGCTTTATCGCCGCTCGACCGCCTGGCATCCCATGTTCCCGCGCTGGTACAGCAGGTGACGCCCCCGCCCGACCTGCAAGAATGGGCCATCTGGCTGGCCGAGATCGGATTTTTGCCGGGTGAAACTGTGCGCATCATTGCGCGTGGTGCTCCCGGCGGTGATCCGCTGGTAGTGCGGATCGGCGATTCAACCTTTGCGCTGCGCAAGGCTGAGGCGGCCTGCGTGCAGGTCTCGCTAATTGAAGAGGGCGGTGACAGCGCATGAACGAAGCCAGGATTCACCTGTTCCGCGGTGGCCCGCTGGTGGCGCTGGTCGGCAACCCGAACTGCGGCAAGACCGCGCTGTTCAACCGGCTCACCGGCAGCCATCAGAAGGTCGCCAACTATGCCGGCGTGACGGTCGAACGCAAAGAAGGATCGCTGTCCACGCCATCCGGCAAGGTGCTGCGCCTGCTGGACCTGCCCGGCACCTACAGCATGCATCCGCGCTCGCTGGACGAACGCGTCACGGTCGACGTGTTGATGGGGAATGCCGTTGGCGCAAAGCGGCCGGATCTGGTGGTCTGCGTCGTCGATGCGACCAACCTGCGCCGTAACCTGCGGCTGGTGCTGGCGGTCAAGCGCACAGGGATCCCCTGCATCGTTGCGCTCAACATGATGGACCTGGCCGAGCGTCGCGGACTGCGCATTGATATTGACGGTATGAGCCGTGAGCTCGGCATGCCGGTGGTGCGCACGGTGGCCGTGCAGAGTGACGGCGCGCAGGCGCTCAAGCTGGCGCTCGATGCATCCGAGTGGCGGAAGCGCGCATCGGATCCCGCACAATCGCCGGCGGAGCCGGAGCGCGATCCGCGCGGTGACCACGAGGCCGTGCGTGCCTTGCTCGAGCGGCTGGGCCTGGATGAGTCTGCGCCGCACCGTTTCAGCGATCGCATTGACCGTATCGTGCTGCATCCGCTGGCCGGACCGGCCTTACTGGCGATCGTACTGTTCCTGATGTTCCAGGCGGTGTTTGCGTGGGCCGAGGTGCCGATGGGCTGGATCGAGGCGGCGACCGATATCGCCAGGGCAGGCGTGGGCAGTCTGCTGCCCGCGGGCTGGCTGCGCAGCCTGCTGGTCGATGGCATCGTCTCCGGCATCGGCAGTGTTCTGGTATTCCTGCCGCAGATCGTGATCCTGTTTTTCTTCATTCTGGTGCTGGAAGAGTCCGGTTACCTGCCGCGCGCGGCCTTCCTGCTGGACCGCCTGATGGGCAGCGTCGGCTTGTCCGGTCGTAGTTTCATTCCGCTGCTGTCCAGCTTTGCGTGCGCCATTCCGGGCATCATGGCTGCGCGCACCATCTCGAATCAGCGCGACCGTATTGTTACCATCCTGGTCGCGCCGCTGATGACCTGCTCGGCCCGGCTGCCGGTCTATGCGCTGTTGATTGGCGCCTTCATACCGTCGCGCGAAATCTGGGGCGGCATCGAGTTGCAAGGACTGGTGCTGTTCCTGCTGTACGTGTCCGGCATCGCCGGCGCCATGCTGGTGGCGTGGGTGCTGAAGCAGTTCACGACCCGCGGACAGGTGCGCACGCTGATGATGGAATTGCCCGACTATCACTGGCCGGTGCCGCGCAATGTCGCCATCGGCCTGTGGCAGCGCGTGATGATTTTCCTGCGCCGGGTCGGCGGCCTGATCCTGCTGCTGACTGTGCTGATGTGGTTCCTCGCCAGCTACCCTGCTGCGCCGGCTGATGCCGCCGGCCCTGCGATCGAGCACAGCTTTGCCGGCATGCTCGGCGGCGCGCTGGCCACGGTGATGGCGCCGCTGGGTTTCAACTGGCAGATCAGTGTCGCGCTGATACCGGGTCTCGCCGCCCGCGAGGTCGCCGTGAGCGCACTGGGCACGGTATACGCACTGTCGGCGTCGGAAGATACGGCACAGTCACTGGCCGTGTTGATTGCGCACGACTGGAGTCTCGCTACGGCGCTGGCCTTGCTGGTCTGGTATGTGTTCGCACCGATGTGCCTGAGCACGCTGGCGACCATCCGGCGAGAAACCGGTACCTGGACCCTGTCGCTGGTGGCGGCCGGCTACCTGTTTGCGCTGGCTTATTTTTTTGCCTTCATCACCTATCGGGTGAGTGTCGCCTTGGGATTTGGCTGACCTCCCCTGGCGGCGTTGAAATAAAGGACAAGTTTTTCAGATATCAGAGTCTCATCTAGGGAATTGTTCGGGACTTCAGTCTGTACTCCCCGTTTTAACCAGATTAGCCACCTCTAAAATCCCGCTTTGCTTCTACGCACTCACAGACCGCGACATGGATCCTGCAGCTTTCTTGGCTGAAGAAAGCCGGCGCCTCGCCACCCTTCATGCCCTCAATATTCTCGATACCGCAGCCGAGGAACGTTTTGATCGTCTGACGCGCCTGGCCAGCAAACTGTTCGATATGCCGATGGCGGCCGTGTCGCTGCTGGATGTCAACCGTGCCTGGTTCAAATCCTGCGTAGGCGCGGATGCGGCCTCTGTGCCTCGCGACATCGCTTTTTGTAATCACGCACTGAGCGAAGAAACCGTGCTGTTGGTTCCGGATATGGCCGCCGATCCTCGGTTCTCGACCAATCCGCTGGTCATCAACAATCCGAACTACCGGTTTTATGTCGGTTGTCCGCTGCGCATGCCTGATGGCAGCGTGATGGGCACACTGTGCCTGCTCGACACGCGGCCACGTCATTTCAGTCAGGAAGATATTGCATCGCTGCGTGATCTGGCCGGAATGGCCGAGCAGGAATTGGCCGCCTTGTCGATGGCATCGACCGATGAGCTGACCGGTATTTCCAACCGGCGCGGCTTCATGGCACTCGGTCGGCATGCGCTCGCCATCAGCCAGCGCACCCAGCGTCCTGCGATGCTGATGATGTTCGATCTCGATCAGTTCAAGCAAGTGAATGACGAATTCGGCCATGCCGAAGGCGATCAGGTATTGAAGGAATTTGCCACACTGTTGGTAAGCGTATTTCGCTCGTCCGACGTTATTGCGCGATGGGGTGGCGATGAATTTCTCGTCATGCTGAGTAATGCCGACCAGTCCGGCTGGCGTGCGGCACTGGCGCGTTTTCAGGATGAGCTGGCGGCATTCAACCGTCGTCATGCACGCAGTTATCAAGTAGCCTGCAGTACCGGGACGCTGTTAATCGAGCCCCAGCAGCGAAAATCATTGAGTGCTCTGCTGGCCGAGGCCGACGCGCTGATGTATGCGGCCAAGCAGGAACGTCAGCGGCAAGCGCTCGGGAAAGCCGCTTGATTGAACGGTGAAATAATCGCGCCCTGATTAAAGATCACGGCCGGATTTTCATGCCGTTTCTGATCGCAGCTCGTTCAATTTAACGATGGCTGTTGCTGCAGCAGCAGTGCGGTCAGGCTATCGCCGGACAACGCTTCCGAAAAATAGAAGCCTTGCGCATAATCGCAGCCGGCTTCAAGCAACCAGGCTTTCTGCTGCAGATTCTCTACGCCTTCGGCGACTACTGCCATCCCGAGTTCGTGGGCAAGCCGGATGATCGAGCTGGCGACCATACGGTGCATGGGTTTCTCGAATAACTCGCTGACAAATGTCTGATCGATTTTCAGATAATCGACCTTGACTCGCGCAAGGTAAGAAATTGCTGAATATCCGATACCAAAATTATCCAGTGCGATTTGCACGCCGGATTGACGCAGACTTTCGATCCGGCGCAATACTTCCGGCGAGGCTTTCAGCAATTCGGATTGCTTCATCTTGACCACCAGGCTCGCCGGAAAAACAGATGGCGCATCGGTCGATCCGATTTTCCAGTGAGCGGCTGTGTGGTCACTCAGCGTCTGCAGGGATTTATTTATGATGACCTGGAATTGTTCGACGCTTTGCCATTCTTTCAGCCACCGCATGGCTTCTTCCAGTACCAGATTGTCGATCTTTACAATCAAGCCGGAATGCTCTGCCACCTTGATGAAACTATGGGGGAACAGCATGCCGTGTCGCGGATGATTCCAGCGGATCAGTGCTTCCGCCTTCTTCACCCGCCCGGTTTTCAAGCAGACGATCGGCTGAAAATAGACAACGAACTCTTTCTCTGCGATGGCCCGGCGTAGCTCTGCAACGACTTTGATCCGGGCGACGGATTCCTGCTGTAATTCGCTGGAATAAAACCGGAATTTGCTGCGGCCCGCATGCTTGGCCGCATACATGGCCTGATCGGCATTGCGCATCAGATCTCCGGGCGATATCCCATCGCGGGGGTAGAGAGTGATTCCGACACTCCCCGAGATCTGGATCAGCTCGTCACCCACCCGAAAGGGTTCGGCCAGTTTGTCGACCATCTTCTGGGCGATGATCTGGACATCGTCCGGGTCATGAAAGCCCGCGAGAATGACGGTGAATTCATCCCCGCCAAAGCGGGCGACCGTATCCTCCGATCGCGTGCAACTACGAATTCGGTTGACAGCTTGCTGCAACAGCATGTCGCCCACCGCATGCCCGAGCCCGTCATTGACTTCCTTGAACCGGTCAAGGTCGATAAACAAGAGCGCCAGTCCGAGACCACTTCTTTCAGCATGTCTTAATTCGTGCTCAAGGCGATCCAGAAAAAGATGGCGATTCGGGATGTCGGTGAGCGCATCAAAATTGGCTTTTTTCCAAATCGCATCAGCGCGCAGTTTTTGATCGGTGATATCACGCGCCACACCGGTGACCGCCTCGACGGTACCGCGCTCGTCGAGGACGGGGGCAAACAAATACTCATGAAACACACGGCGGCCAGATTCCAGTTCAGAGAAAATTTCAAGCCGTGTGAATTCCCGCTTGGAGACCACCTCCCGGATCTCGTTTTCCAATAACTGTGCGGATTTCACTCCCAATTCCGGGAGTGACTTGCCGACCACTTGCTCCGTACGCTGTTTGAAATAGCTTGATAACGCACGATTGGCATAAAGTAATCGGCCAGCCGGGTCCAGAATGCATGCATGGTCAGGAATAGTCGACAGCACTTGATCGAGATGATTGATTTTCCGCTGCTGCTCAATCACTTGCGCCATGATCGCGCGAGACAGCGCGAGGTCAAGTGCTGCATTGAAGCGGGTCAGATCGCCTCGTAGCAAGGCCGATGGATAAGTAGTAGTTTTGCTCCACAGCTGGTGCACTGCGGCACGCAGTGCCTGGTACTCCGAAAAAATCTCGGGCACCGACAAGCCGTGTCCGAAGCTCCGTTTTCCGGCGCGTCCGGAGTTGAATGCCAAAGCGCTGCCGGCTGAACCAAAGAATCCTGATTGCCGTAACGACTTGCGCCATCGGAAATTGTGGCTCTGGGTATGATCCAATTGACGGGCGGTTGCCAGAAGCAAATGGCGGGCGAGATGCTCTTGTTGGCGGGGGCGCGAGGCAGGTAAGGCAGACGCTGCAGCGGGATGATCCATCCAAAGGCCAAGAATGTCCTCCAGGCGTTCCCGAATGAAATCTGAAAGTCGCACTGCTCCGCCCCTTCTTTTCGAGTTTTTATTGGACGACTGTCGATGAATCCAGATCACGACAAGCAGATCCAATGCGGATTAACGGCACCGGATCTCGGGCAAGCAGGGTTTTCTTGAAAAAACCATGACCAAAAGTCAACTAACCCTAACGATAAATAACGTTCGGTGTTACTGTCAATTGGTAATGATTGATAAATACGAAGTCAATTTTTCCCGCCTTGGCGCTTTCTGAAAAGCGGCAAGCGGATGAGTCATTTGCCAATTTTCAGCGGGGGACTTTCGATGTTTTTCAGGACGCCCGTCATTGCCGGCGAGGCAGGCAGTTTGACTGCCCGGGAAAGCGTCGGGACGCCGCCCAGCGCCAAGGCATGCCTGCGCCAGCGCGTCCCTGCATGGTTTTCCAGACCGACCCTCAGAGTGTTGACTGGCCCATCCGCTGGGCCAAAGCCGCATGAGCTTCACGGCGTTCGCTATACCGGTCGACGAGGTAGGGCGAAATGTCCCGGGTCAGCAGGGTGAATTTGACGAGCTCTTCCATCACGTCGACTACCCGGTCATAGTAGGGCGACGGTTTCATACGCCCGGCTTCGTCAAACTCTTCGTAAGCTTTCGCCACCGATGACTGGTTCGGGATGGTCAGCATGCGCATCCAGCGCCCCAGCACGCGCATCTGGTTGACCGCATTAAACGACTGCGAGCCGCCGCAGACCTGCATCACCGCCAGCGTTTTGCCCTGGGTCGGCCGAATGGCACCCAGTGCCAGTGGTATCCAGTCGATCTGCGCCTTCATGATGCCGGTCATTGCGCCGTGCCGCTCCGGAGAACTCCAGACCATGCCCTCGGCCCACTGACACAGTTCGCGCAACTCGGCGACTTTGGGATGGGTGTCGGCCGCGTCATCCGGCAACGGCAATCCACTGGGGTTGAAGAAGCGCGTCTCGGCACCGAACCTGCGGAGCAGCCGCGCCGCTTCTTCCGCCAGTAGTCGACTGAACGAGCGTTGCCGCAGCGAGCCGTACAGCAGCAGAATGCGCGGCGGATGTGTGGATCGCCCGGATGCGAACAGCGCGGCGGCATCGATCGGCTGGAAACAAGTTTCGTCAATGTTGGGAAGGATATCCATGGAATCATGCATGGGGAGCTTTCACGGATGACAGGCGGGTCTCATACCAGCCCTTGCTGCGGTTGACTACGCGGACCAGCAACAGCATGACCGGCACTTCGATGAGCACACCAACGACCGTGGCGAGTGCTGCGCCGCTGTTGAAGCCGTACAGCACGATCGCGACCGCGACCGCCAGCTCGAAAAAGTTCGAGGCGCCGATCATGGTCGACGGTCCGGCAATATCATGACGCACCTTGCAGCGCAGATTCAGCCAGTAGCCGATGGCCGCGATCAGCAATCCCTGAATCAGGATAGGCACGGCCAGCATCGCGATGATCAGAGGCTGCGCGCTGATGGCTTCGCCCTGAAACGCAAACAGCAGCACCAGCGTTGCCAGCAGCGCGACCATGGTGAGCGGGCCGATGCGGGCAATCGCTCGATCGAACGCTGCCTGTCCTCCGGCCAGCAGGCGCCGTCTCGCCAGCTGCGCAATGGCCAGCGGGATGACGATGTACATCACGACCGACAGGAGCAGCGTGTCCCACGGCACCGGAATGGCTGACACACCCAGCAGAAAAGCCACGATTGGTGCAAAGGCGACCACCATGACCAGATCATTCAATGCCACTTGCGAGACGGTGAAATTGGCGTTACCGCGACACAGATTGCTCCATACGAAAACCATCGCGGTACAGGGCGCAGCGCCGAGCAGAATCAGGCCAGCAACATAGCTGTCGAGCTGGTCGGCAGGCAGCCAGCGCGCGAAAACGATATAAATGAAGAACCAGCCGAGCGCTGCCATCGTGAAGGGCTTGATGGCCCAGTTCACGAGCAGCGTGATGGTGATGCTTCGACCTTGCTGCCGTACTTCATGCAGCGACCGGAAGTCGATCTTCATCAGCATCGGAATGATCATCACCCAGATCAGCACGCCCACCGGCAGATTGACTTGAGCGATTTCCATGGAGCCGATCACGCGAAACGCTGCCGGAAAGAGTTGGCCGAGCACGATGCCGGCGACGATGCACAGGAGGACCCAGAGGGTCAGGAAGCGTTCGAAGAAGTTCATGCCTTGCCCAGCCTTTGCAATTCGGATTGCAGGCTCATGCGGTCGAGTTTCTCGATCGGCAGCGACGCCAGCAGTTCAATACGCTTGCGCAGGCCGATCATCACGTCCCTGAAGGCCTGGCGTTTCACGTCGTCGCCGCCTTCGACCTGCGATGGGTCTGGGAAGCCCCAGTGCGCGGTTGCCGGATTGCCCGGCCAGACCGGACACACTTCCCCGGCCGCGTTGTCGCAGACCGTGATGATGAAATCCATCTTCGGCGCGCCCGGGGCGGCAAATTCGTCCCAGCTTTTCGAGCGCAGCTTCGCGGTCGGATAGCCGAGCGTTTCGGCGATCTCGACGGCAAAGGGATTGACGCGCGTACCGGGAGTCGAGCCGGCCGAATAGCCGACGAACTTGCCGCTGGGGTCGGTCGACGCGAGTGCTTCGCCAATGACTGAGCGGGCTGAATTATGGGTGCAGAGGAAAAGGATGTTGAAAGTCTTCACAGCGAGGTTCCTTTGGTTTTTTTCGGGACAGGCAGACAGGGCTGGCCGCCGCAGCAGTTCTCGAGCAGGAAGCCACTTAGCGCCTGCACAAGTGCCGCATTCGGCCGGTAGATCAGGTGGCGGCTCTGGCGCTCCACCAGCAGCAGGTTCGCGCGGGTCAGTTCTTTCAGGTGGAAGCTCAGGGTGGCGTTCGGGATACCCAGCTTCTCGACCAGTTCGGAAGGCGTCAGTCCGCTGTCACCCCGCTGCACGACGAGTCGGAAGATGTTCAGCCGGGTCTCTTGTCCCAGGGCGAGGAAGGCGGCGATGGCGTCAGAATTGTTCATGTTTCCAATTATATGGAAATATATGTGACGAGGGCATGACAAAGGGAGTCAGCGGTGAAGACGGAGGGGAATTTTGCAGCGACGTAAAAAAAGCGCCCACTGAAGTGAAGGCGCTTTTTACTGAATCCGGATGGTGGTGATAGGTGGATTTGAACCACCGACCCCAGCATTATGAGTGCTGTGCTCTAACCAACTGAGCTATATCACCACGAAGCCCGGCATTATGGACGCACCCAGCCTTGGTGTCAACCGGCATCTTCCCGGATGACTCGCAGTACCTGCTGTGCCGCATCCGCCGCCAGGCAGTCGATTACGATCCTGTCGCCCATGCCGCGCAGCCAGGTCAGCTGCCGCTTGGCCAGCTGGCGCGTCGCGGCGATGCCTGTTTCGCGCAACTCGGCGCGGCTGATCTGGCCGTCGAGATACTCCCAGGCCTGACGGTATCCGACGCAGCGCATCGACGGCAGCCCGAGATGCAAATCGCCGCGCGCTCTCAGCGCCTGGACCTCGTCGAGCAGGCCGGGATGGGCCGCCAGCATTTTGTCGAAGCGCTCCGCTATCCGCGTATGCAGCACGCTGCGGTCGGACGGCTCGAACGCGATTGGCCGCAGCGTGAAAGGTAGTTCCGGCGGAGCCGACTTGGCCAGCAGGGCCGACATCGGCTGTCCGGTCAGCAGGATGACCTCCAGCGCGCGCTGGATGCGTTGCGTGTCGGTTGGCTTGAGCCGATCGGCTGTGACAGCGTCAAGCGTTTTCAGTCGTGCATGCAGCGCAGCCACGCCATGCCTGGCGATCTCCATATCGATCTGTGCGCGCAGCGCCGGATCGGCCTGCGGCAGATCGTCAAGACCGTCGCGCAGACCCTTGAAGTACAACATGGTGCCACCGACCAGCAGCGGCAGATGGCCGCGCGACTGGATTTCGGCGACCAGTCGCAGCGCATCATCGCGAAACTGCCGGACGGAATAGGATTCGCTCGGGTCGAGGATATCGATCAGATGATGCCGGACTGTCGTCAGTTCATCTGGCGTTGGTTTGGCCGTGCCGATATCCATGCCCCGATAGACCAGCGCGGAATCGACCGAAATGATCTCCGAGGGGATATGCCGCGCGATCTCCAGCGCAGCCGCCGTCTTGCCCGACGCGGTCGGACCCATGATGGCGACTGCCAGTGGCTGCTTCATGCGGGCAGTGCGGGCTTTGCGATCAGCCGCACCGACAGGAAGTTCAGCGTGCCCAGCACCGCCGCCATGATGGCCAGCGGGTACAGGGTGCCGTCGTGCGTTGCGCCGACGATGCTGCCGACGATAAATGCGAAGACCATCATGATCGCGCCCATCAGCCCGGCAGCGGTGCCGGCCTGGCGCGGAAAAGGGGACACGGCCCCCGACTGCGACACCGGGAAGTTAATGCCATGCGCGACCATCGCGAGGAACATTGCCAATACCACGATGGCCCAGTGCCAGAGACCGAACAGGGTCGCCGCGAGAAAATATAGTCCCGCTGTCAGCGAGCAGGCGGTACCGATCCTGAGCGCCTGCTCGCCACTGATGGTCTTGAGCAGCCGCCGGCAGACCAGCGTGCCCGTCATGTAGCCTGACACACCCAGACCGAAGCAGTAGCCGAACCATTGGGTCGGTACACCCAGGACCTTGATCAGCACGAAACTGGAACCGGATATGAACATGAAAATGCCGCCGTATGACAGGGCGCCGGGCATCACGTTGAGCCAGAATTCACGCGAGCCGAGCACCAGCCGGTAGTTGGAAGCCAGGCCGCGCAGGTTGGTGGCATCCGGGTTCTTGTGCTCATTGGTTTCAGGGAGATGCAGGATGCACGCGGCCATCACGCACGCCGAGAACACGCCGAGCGCAACAAATGCGGCGCGCCAGCCGAATGCAACTTGCAAATAAGAGCCCAGGATGGGGCCGACGATGGGTGCCAGCGAGATCCAGGTACTGGCGCGTGCGATCAGCCGTGCGCTGTCCTGCGCGGCATAGGCATCGCGCACAATGGCGCGCGAGATCATCACTGCTGCGCAGCAGCCCAGCGCCTGCAGGAAGCGCGCGGCGATCAGCAGCTCGATCGTCTGCGACAGTCCGCACAGCGCGGTCGCCACGACATACAGCGCCAGGCCAGCCAGCAGTATCGGGCGGCGCCCGTAGCGGTCCGACAGCGGCCCCACCACCAGCTGCGCGCTGCCGAAACCCACCACAAACAGTGACAGCGTCAACTGCACCGTCGATACCGGCACGCCAAAGCCGCTGGCCAGACTGGGCAGCGACGCGAGATACAGGTCGGTCGACAGCGGCTGCATCATCAGCATGGTCGTAATCAGCACGAACAGCGGAGCCTGCGCGAACTGCGGCAGCGGGGATAATTTCATCGTCATTGGCCGCGAAGGAAAAGTTTGTCGAGATCGGACAGCGCGAGCTGCACCCAGGTCGGACGGCCATGATTGCACTGATCGGAGCGCTCGGTGGTCTCCATCTGTCGCAGCAATGCGTTCATCTCGGGTACGGTCAGCTGCCGGTTGGCGCGCACCGCCGTGTGGCAGGCCAGCGTGCCGAGCAGTTCATTGCGCCGCTCGACCAGAACGCGCGAGCCGCCGAACTCGCGCACATCGCGCAGGACGTCACGTGCGAGCGCCTGCGCATCGCTGTTCTTCAGCAGCGCCGGAATGGCACGTACGGCGAGTGTGGTCGGCGACATCACAGCGATGTCGAAACCAAGCACGGCGAGAGTCTCGGCCTGCTCTTCCGCCGTGCCGACTTCGACCGGATCCGCATGGAAGGTGACCGGAATCAGCAAGGGTTGCAGCTGTACGGCGTCCGTTTCCAGTGCCTGCTTGAACTGCTCGTACAAAATGCGCTCGTGCGCTGCATGCATGTCGACCAGTACCAGGCCAGCGCGGTTTTGCGCGAGCACATAGATGCCATGCAGTTGCGCGAGCGCGAAGCCGAGCGGGAAGGCATCGTCGTCGCTGGCGTCCGGCACCTTGCGCTGCGCAGGAAACAGCGACGAAAGCATCCCGTCCCCCTGCACCGGCTGTGCTGCACCGGGATCGGTACGCAGCGTATCGGCAAACATCGCGCCATAGGAGGCGCGCTCCTGGGCGACACCGAAAGATGTCTGCCGCATCGGCTGCTGAACCCACGGCAGTGAACCCGATGGCGAAGGCGACAAGGAAGACGACAACGCAGCCGACAGGCCGGCCGCCGGCGCCGGCACCTCACCCTGCGCGGTGGCTGACGTACGCGCCAGCGCGCGGCTGACCGCATGGAATACGAATTGATGCACCGCGCGGCTGTCCCGGAAGCGCACCTCGATCTTCGACGGATGCACATTCACGTCGACCAGCGCCGGATCGAGATCGAGTTGCAGCACATACGACGGGAAGCGCTCGCCATGCAGCACGTCCTGATAGGCAGCGCGCACGGCATGCGTGAGCAGCTTGTCGCGCACGAAACGACCATTGACATAAAAGTACTGTGAGTCTGCGCGCATGCGTGCCGCCGTCGGCAACCCGACGAAACCGTGCAGCCGTAGCGGACCGGCCGCTTCGTCGAGCGGCATACGCGCGTTGGCGAATTCGTCGCCCAGAATCTGTGCGCTGCGCTGTGCGAGTCCGCTTTCCTGCCAGTGCTCGTTGGTCTTTCCGTTGTGGGTGACGGTGAAACGCACATCGGGACGCGCCAGCGCGATCCTTCGCACAACTTCGACGCAATGACCATACTCGGTCTGCTCGGACTTCAGAAACTTGCGGCGCGCCGGCGTATTGAAATACAGGTCCTGCACGTCAACCAGGGTGCCCTGTGCGCCGGACGCCGGACTGGCTGAAAGCGGATCATGCCCGGCCACCTGCCATGCATGTTCGGCATCGGCGGTGCGCGATGTCAGGGTCAATTGGGCGACCGAGGCGATCGACGCCAGTGCCTCGCCACGAAACCCCAGGGTGGTCACGTTTTCGAGGTCATGCAGACTGCCGATCTTGGAGGTCGCGTGGCGCGCCAGCGCCAGTGGCATTTGTTCCGGCGGAATACCGCTGCCATTGTCGACGATCGCAATACGCTTGACGCCGCCGGCCTCGAGCCGGACGGTCAACTGCGTAGCGCCCGCATCCAGCGCATTTTCCAGCAGCTCCTTGACCACGGCAGATGGTCGTTCGATGACCTCGCCGGCAGCGATTTGCGAGATCAGTTGATCGGGAAGCTGGCGGATGACGCGGTGGCCGGTGACGGGGGTGCTCATTGCACGATTATACCGAGCGATGGTTCCAGTATTCCTCAGTGCCGGCGCCGGGGCTGCGTGTATCATCGGCACTCCGTTATCTCAGCCACGCTGCGCAGGCTTCATCATGGAATTGGCACAACTGCTCGATCTGGTTCTGCACGTCGACAAGTCTCTTGGCAGTCTACTGCAGATGTATGGACCGCTGGTGTACGCGGTGTTGTTCGCGATCGTGTTCGCTGAAACCGGTTTGGTCGTCTTTCCTTTCCTGCCGGGCGATACGCTGCTGTTCATTGCCGGCGCGTTCTGCGCGCAAGGGATGATGAGCGCGCCGCTGCTGGTGGCTTTGCTGGTGATAGCAGCGGTCTCGGGCAATACCGTCAACTACTACGTCGGCCGTGCGATAGGTACGCGCGTATTCACGCGGGATTACCGCTGGATCGATCGTTCCGCACTGGAGAAGACGCATGCGTTCTTCGAGGCGCATGGCGGCAAGACCATCGTGCTGGCACGCTGGCTGCCGGTGATCCGGACCTTCGCCCCCTTTGTCGCTGGCATCTCGGCGATGGGTTTCGGCCGCTTCCAGATATTCAATATCAGTGGCGCGCTGTTGTGGGTGGTGACGCTGGTGATGGCCGGCTATTTCTTTGGCAACCTGCCGTTCATCCGCGACCACCTGAACACGATCGTGCTGGTAGGCGTAGCTGCGGCCGCAGGGCCGGTGGCGCTGGCCGCTGGCCTGCGCTTGCTGCGCCGGCTGTTTGCGAAGAAGGCCGATCCGGCGCCTGACGCCTGACGCCTGATGCTTGTGCCTGGTACCGGACGGTATCGGTGTCGGTGGCTCAGGTCATCCGGCCGCGGTTCAGCGTCGGATGCTTCTGCAGATAGCGGATGATTCCGCGCATCAGCGCATCCGCCATCTGGTCCTGATATTTCTCATCGGTCAGCTTGGCTTCTTCTTCCGGGTTGGAGATGAACGCAGTCTCGACCAGGATGCTCGGAATGTCCGGCGCCTTCAGCACGGCAAAGCCGGCTTGCTCGACGCGCGGCTTGTGCAGACGGTTGATCGAGCCAATTTCATTCAGCACATACTTCGCCAGTTTCAGGCTGTCATTGATCTGCGCTGTCGTCGACAAGTCGAGCAGCACGCTGGCCAGCTGCGGATGCTTGCTGCGGATGTTGATGCCACCGATCAGGTCGGCCGCATTCTCCTTGTTCGCCAGCCAGCGCGCCGCGGTTGAGCTGGCGCCTTTTTCCGATAGCGCAAACACCGATGAACCGCGCGCGGTCGGCTCGATGAACGCGTCCGCGTGCACCGATACGAACAGGTCCGCCTGCACTTTGCGCGCCTTCTGCACGCGCGTATGCAGCGGCACAAAATAGTCGCCGTCGCGGGTCAGCAGCACGCGCACGTTCGGCTGCAGCTCGAGCCGCGTCTTCAGCCGGCGCGCGATCGCGAGCACCACATCCTTTTCATAATTGCCGCCGCGACCGATGGCGCCCGGATCTTCGCCGCCATGCCCCGGATCCAGAGCGATCGTGATCATCCGCGTGAATTCACCCGGGGCGACGGTCGCTTCCTGGTCGGTGCGCGGGACGGTTTCTGCGGCGGCGCGCGGTGTCGCTGAAGGCGTCTGGGAGGGGGCGGCGGACGGCGTGGCGCGATCGGTCTGCAGCAGCTCGCCAATCGGGTCGACCGGGTGGGTCGGGTACAGGTCAAATACCAGCCGATGCCGGTACTCGCCGACCGGTTCGAGGGAAAACACCTGCGGCTGTATGTCCTGCTTCAGATCGAGCACCATGCGCACCACACCCGGCCGGTTCTGGCCGACGCGCACTTGCGCGATATACGGGTCGTTCGACTGTATCTGCGCGACCAGACTCTTCAGCTTGGCGTCCAGATCGACGCCTTCAACTTCGACCACCAGCCGGCCCGGATCCTTGACCATGAAATGGCTGACCTTGAGCTTCTCGTCAGTTTCGATGGTCACGCGTGTGTAATCGACTGCAGGCCAGACACGAACCGCAGCAATCTGCGCGGCTTGCGCGAGGCGCGGAGCCATCAGGGAGAGGAATAGTGTCGCGCCGGCCTTGAGCACAATGCGGCGCTCGGCAGGATTCACAGATTCGGACTGAGATGCAATTTTTCCAGACATGACGCGCCCAGATCGGAATGTGCGCGCAATTCTACCGCACGACCCTCACCCTTTGCAGAGAGGAAAACGTCGATATCGGCCGGCGGTAGCACGCCGGCCGCCTGCTCGGGCCATTCAACGATGCAAATCTTGCCGGCACCGAAGTGCTCACGGAAACCGGCGTCGATGAACTCCTCCGGACTGCCCATGCGGTACAGGTCGAAATGCATCAGCTCAACCGGCTTGCCGCCGAGCTCGATCGTGTAGGGCTCGACCAGTGTATACGTCGGGCTCTTGACCCGGCCCACAAAGCCCAGCGCATGCAGCAGTGCGCGCGTCAGGAAAGTTTTGCCGGCTCCAAGGTCGCCATGCAGATGCAGCGTCAGCCCCGGCGCCACCACCCGCGCGAGGGCGATGCCGAGCGCCTGCGTGCCGGCCTCGTCCTTCAGAAAATCCTGCCAGTGCCTCATCACTTAGAATGCCTGTCTGCGCCATGCCGGCGCGATGTCCATGCTACCCAAACATTTCATGTCATCCGTGACCGTGCCGCAGTCCCCAGAACAGCTTGCCGCGCTTGCGCAGTCGATCAAGGACTGGGGGCTGGAGCTCGGTTTCGCCGAGTTGCGCGTCGTCGATGCCGATCTGGGCGATGCCTCGCAGCAGCTGCACGACTGGCTGGCCGCAGGCTTTCACGGTCAAATGGATTATATGGCAGCGCACGGCGACAAACGCGCGCGGCCCGGAGAATTGGTGCCGGGCACGCTGCGCGTGATCAGTGCCCGCATGAATTATCTGCCCCGCGATGCCGGGCCTGACTGGCGCGAGCGCGAAGCCGCGCGCCAGCAGGAGGCATCCGCTGCGGTGGTATCGCTGTACGCGCGCGGGCGTGACTATCACAAGGTATTGCGCGCGCGTCTGCAGCAGTTGGCCGAGCGGATGGCGAGCGTGACCGGTCCTTTCGGCTACCGTGTCTTCACCGATTCGGCGCCGGTGATGGAAGTCGAGATCGCGCAGCGCGCCGGCCTCGGCTGGCGTGGCAAGCATACGTTGCTGCTGAACCGTGACGCCGGTTCCCTGTTCTTTCTTGGTGAAATTTATACCGATCTGCCGTTGCCGATCGATCCGCCGGTCCGCGCGCACTGCGGCGAATGCCGCGCCTGCATCGACGTCTGCCCGACGCAAGCGATCGTCGCGCCCTACCGGCTTGATGCGCGCCGCTGCATTTCTTACCTGACCATCGAGCTGAAGGACAGCATTCCTGTCGAATTGCGCCCCCTGATCGGCAACCGCGTCTACGGTTGCGATGACTGCCAGCTGTACTGCCCATGGAACAAGTTCGCGCAGCGCAGCGTCTTGCCCGACTTCGATGTGCGCAACGGACTCGACAGCGCGACCCTGATGGATTTATTCGGCTGGACCGAACAGGAATTCGAGCGCCGCCTCGAGGGCAGTCCGATCCGTCGCATCGGCCATGAGCGCTGGCTGCGTAATCTGGCGGTGGGCCTGGGTAATGCGGCCGAGACCCGGCGTGGCGATCCTGCTATCGTCGACGCGTTGCGTGCACGTACCAACCATCCGTCGGCCCTGGTGCGCGAGCATGTCCTGTGGGCGCTATCACGGCACGAGTCGGCCTGAGTGCCTCTGAACAGGCAGACGCGATGGTTGTCAGCGCGACCCTGAGCCGACACAATACGCGCCGAGACCATAATAACTATCCCCCCTTTCGACGGAGACCCGTATGCCGATCAGCTCGCTACCACGACGCCCGCTACTGCTTGCCCTGCTGTCTGCCTGTTTGTCTGCCACCCTTGCCGCGCCGATGGCGTTTGCGCAGGCACCTATCGTCATCAAGTTCAGCCACGTGGTCGCCAAGGACACGCCCAAAGGCAAGGCTGCCGACAAGTTCAAGGAACTGGCCGAAGCCGCGACCAAAGGGCGCGTGAAGGTCGAGGTCTACCCGAACAGCACGCTGTACAAGGACAAGGAAGAGCTGGAAGCACTGCAGCTGGGCGCAGTGCAGATGCTGGCGCCATCGCTGGCGAAGTTCGGGCCGCTGGGCGTGAAGGAATTCGAGCTGTTCGACCTGCCGTATATCTTTCCGGACAAGCAGGCGCTGGACCGCGTGACGGATGGTCCGATTGGGCGCGATCTGCTGAAGAAGCTCGAGTCCAAGGGCATCCTCGGGCTGGCCTACTGGGATAACGGCTTCAAGATGATGTCGGCCAACCGGGCGCTGCGTGTGCCGGCCGACATGAAGGGACTGAAGATGCGCATCCAGGCATCGAAGGTGCTGGACGAGCAGATGCGCGCGGTGGGCGCGAATCCGCAGGTGATGGCGTTCTCCGAGGTCTATCAGGCGCTGCAGACCGGCGTGGTCGACGGCACCGAAAATCCACCGTCCAACCTGTACACGCAAAAGATGCATGAGGTGCAGAAGCACCTGAGTGTGACCAATCATGGTTACATCGGCTACGCGGTTATCGTGAACAAGAAGTTCTGGGACAAACTTCCGGCGGACATCCGCACCCAGCTCGAAGGCGCGATGCGCGAGGCGACTGTCTACGGCGACAAGATCGCGCAGCAGGAAAACGATGCCGCGCTGGAGGCGGTGAAGAAATCGGGCAAGACCACTGTCTACGTGCCGACCGACGCCGAGAAGGCCGAGTGGCGCCGCGTACTGCTGCCAGTGCAGCAAAAAATGGCGGGCCGCATTGGCAATGAGTTGATCGATGCGGTGAACAAGGCGGTGGCGGCGAAGTGATTTGCCGGATCGCGGTTCGAGTGCTCACGGCGGGTATCGTCATCCGGGTGCGTGCCTGATGTCGTCAGTTAAGCTGGCGCCCATGAATCCCGGCTTCCTTCAGGATGATGGTGTGGAGGTCGACAGTCTCTCCAACGCCGTCCCGGCGGAAGCCGGAACCCATCCTCGGCACAGGGCTAAGGGGTTGATTAACGATTGATTCCGGCCTGCGCCGGAATGACGCTTTAAAAGCCATCAGTCTCCCCGTCACTGATGGCGGCGCAAGCCGGGATCTCGCGTATGTCGGATTTTGCGGAAAAAACAATAAAGACCTTTATGAAAATTCTCGACCATCTCGAGGAGTGGCTGATTGCGGCGCTGATGGCATCGGCGACTATCGTCGTCTTTGTCGCGGTGTTGCACCGCTATACGTCCGGCCTGCCGATTCCAGGCGTGCAGGACTGGCTGCTGACGCTGAACACCAGCTGGGCGCAGGAGCTGACGATCTACATGTTCGTCTGGATGGCGAAATTCGGCGCGGCGTATGGCGTACGCACCGGCATCCATGTCGGCGTCGATGTGCTGGTGAACCGACTGGACGAGCGTCGCAAGCGCGGCTTCATTTTGTTCGGGCTTCTGGCGGGCGCATTGTTCACCGGTATTGTCGCCATCCTCGGCGCCGACTTTGTTTACGAGCTGTCGGACACCTCCAGCACGTCTGAGGTGCTGGAACTACCGATCTGGATCGTCTACCTGGCAATTCCGGCTGGCTCGGCCCTGATGTGCTTTCGTTTCTTGCAGGTGGCGTGGCGCTTCGCCGCCGGCGGCGAGCTGCCGGTGCATGACCCGGCGCATGTCGAAGGCCTTGCCGATGAGGTGACGGAGGGCCGGTCATGAACAGCTTTGTGATTTTTGCCTTGCTGATCGTGCTGATGCTGACTGGCATGCCGATCTCGATCGCGCTTGGCCTGACCGTGCTGACCTTCCTGTTCACCATGACCGAAGTGCCGGTGCAGGCGGTCGCGCTGAAGCTGTTCACCGGCATCGAGAAGTTCGAGATCATGGCGATACCGTTCTTTATCCTGGCCGGGAATTTCCTCACGCATGGGGGCGTCGCGCGCCGGATGATCGTCTTTGCTACCTCGATGGTCGGCCACTGGCACGGCGGGCTGGCCTTGTCCGGTGTACTGGCATGTGCGCTGTTTGCGGCGGTGTCGGGTTCATCGCCGGCGACCGTGGTGGCGATCGGCTCGATTCTGCTGCCGGCGATGATCAAGCAGGGCTATCCGAAGTCTTTCGGCGCCGGTGTGGTCACGACCTCGGGCGCACTCGGCATCCTGATACCGCCTTCCATCGTGATGGTGATGTATTCCGTATCGACCAATACCTCCGTCGGCAAGCTGTTTGTCGCCGGCGTGGTGCCGGGCATCCTGCTGGCAGCGCTATTGGGCCTGACCACCTGGGTATTGGCGCGTCAACGAGGCTATCCGCGCCTGACGCGCGCCACGCTGACCGAGCGCTGGCGGGCGTTCCGCCAGAGTATCTGGGGACTGCTGCTGATCGTGGTGGTGATCGGCGGAATCTACAGTGGCACCTTCACGCCGACCGAGGCGGCGGCGATGTCGGCGGTTTATGCGTTCGTGATTGCGATTTTCGTCTACCGCGACATGGGCTGGAAGCAGGTTCCGAAGGTGCTGCTCGATTCGGCGGCGATGTCGGCGATGCTGCTCTATATCATCACCAATGCAGTGCTGTTTTCCTTCCTGATGACCAGCGAGGGCATTCCGCAGGCGATGGCAGGCTGGATGCTGGACAAGGGCCTCGGGCAGGTGGCTTTCCTGTTGGTGGTGAATCTGCTGCTGCTGTTGGCCGGCAATGTGATGGAGCCGTCATCGATCGTGCTGATCATGGCGCCGATCCTGTTTCCGGTGGCGGTCGCGCTGGGTGTCGACCCGGTGCACTTCGGCATCATCATGGTGGTCAACATGGAAATCGGCATGTGTCATCCGCCGGTCGGGCTGAACCTGTACGTGGCGTCCGGCATCGCGAAGATGGGTATCACCGAGCTGACGATCGCTGTGATGCCCTGGCTGTTGACGATGATCGGCTTCCTGCTGATGATTACCTACCTGCCGCAGATTTCGCTGTGGTTGCCCCGCGCCGTGTTCGGCGGATAAGGAGGCGTGATGAGTCCGGAGACGCATCTTTTTAGCGCGATCGTCGCTGCGCCATTCGGCGGTATCGGCGTGCGTGTGGAGGGCGATGAGCTGCGCGAACTCGTTTACCTGCCGCCGGAATTCGCCCCCACGCCCGCGTGCGATCCCTTGTCGAAGGAAGCGGCGGCGCAGGTGAAGGCCTATCTTGCCGATCCGGATTTCGTTTTTTCGCTGCCCTTGCCGGCGGTCGGCACAGCGCATCAGCGCAAGGTCTGGGACGCGATCCATGCCATTCCGCGCGGCCAGGTGCTGACCTATGGCGACGTCGCGCGTCGCATCGGTTCCGCACCGCGCGCGGTCGGCCAGGCGTGCGGGGCGAACTGGTATCCGCTGGTGATTCCCTGCCACCGCGTGACGGCCAGCGGCGGTATCGGTGGTTTCGCCCGACATGACGGCGGCTTTCACCAGGGTGTGAAGCGTTGGCTGTTGCGGCACGAACGGGTGCCGGGTTATTGCTGATGGTGATCGCCGCAGCGCGCAGCGAACGTCCGGGGCAGGCTATCGTCGATGAGTTCTGCGATGCGCTGTGGCTGGAGGACGGTCTGTCGAAGAACACGCTCGATGCGTACAAGCGGGACCTGCTGCTGTTCGCCGACTGGCTGCAGACAGCATCGGCCAAGTCGCTGTTCGAGGTCGGTGAGCGCGAGCTGAACGCCTACTTCGCTTTCCGCCATGCCGACAGCAAGGCCAGTTCATCGAACCGCCGTCTGACGGTACTCAAGCGCTTCTACCAGCACGCGCTGCGCAATCACCGTATTGCTGCCGATCCCTGTCTGAAGCTGAAATCCGCGAAGCAGCCGCCACGCTTTCCGAAGACCCTGTCCGAGCAGCATGTCGAGGCGCTGCTGGCGGCACCTGACGTGAACACGGCGCTCGGCCTGCGCGATCGCACGATGCTTGAGCTGATGTATGCCAGCGGCCTGCGGGTCTCCGAACTGGTGCTCCTGAAGAGCATCGAAGTCGGCATGAACGACGGGGTGCTGCGCATTACCGGCAAAGGTAACAAGACGCGGCTGGTACCGTTTGGCGAAGAGGCGCGTGCCTGGATCGATCGCTACCTGTCGACCGCGCGCGGCGCCATCCTTGGCGGCAAGGTCGCCGATGCGCTGTTCGTAACCGGGCTGGGCGGCCCGATGACGCGGCAGATGTTCTGGACGCTGGTGAAAAAATACGCCCTGCGCGCTGGCATCAACGTACCGCTGTCACCGCATACCTTGCGGCACGCATTTGCGACGCATCTGCTGAACCATGGCGCGGACCTGCGTGTGGTGCAGCTGCTGCTCGGCCATGCAGATATCTCCACGACGCAGATTTACACGCATGTGGCGCGCGAGCGCCTGAAGAAGATTCATGCGATGCATCATCCGCGCGGCTAAGTTCCGGTCTTTGCAGCCAGCCTGAGCAGCTCGCCTGTACAGCCGGGTACCTGTTGCATAATGTGCGGGTTTTAAAAATAAGGGCTTCCATGAACGCACTGCTATTCGCCATTGCCGCCTACCTGCTCGGTTCGGTGTCCTTCGCGATTGTCGTGAGCAAATTCTTCAGCTTGCAAGATCCCCGCACCTTCGGTTCCGGCAACCCCGGTGCCACCAACGTGCTACGCACCGGCAACAAGAAAGCGGCTGCGCTGACGCTGCTGGGCGATTGCCTGAAAGGATGGGTTCCGGTAGCGCTGGCAGTGGGTTTTGACGAGCGGCTCGGTCTCGGTAGCGCTGGTATCGCACTGGTGGCGGTGGCGGTTTTTGCCGGACATCTGTGGCCTGTTTTTTTCCGTTTCAAGGGCGGAAAAGGTGTGGCGACGGCACTCGGGGTACTGCTCGGGCTGAACCCGCTGCTCGGTCTCGCGACGCTGATCACCTGGTGTGTGGTTGCCTATGCGTTTCGTTATTCCTCGCTGGCGGCACTGGTGGCGGCGGTGTTCGCGCCGTTCTACTACACGCTGCTGTTCGGCATTGATGCGGTCAGCCTGGCCGTGCTGGTCATGAGCGCGCTGCTGATCTGGCGACACAAGAACAATATCGGCAATCTGCTGGCCGGCAAGGAAAGCCGCATCGGCAAGAAATCGAAATAACGAGCTGCCGCGATTCGGCTCTCAGCCGTCGATGGCATCCAGCGGCCAGCGCGGCTTCACATTGAAGCCGTAATCGAAGCGCGCCGCTGATGGGTTTTTTTGCAGCCGCAGCGCGCCGGCGAAGGCGATCATTGCGCCATTGTCGGTGCACAGCGCGAGTTCCGGATAGAACACCTCGAAGCGCTTGCGCGCCGCAGTCGCGTTCAGCGCCGCGCGCAGCTGCGCATTCGCACCGACACCGCCGGCGATCACCAGCCGCTTCATGCCCGTCTGCTTCAGCGCTGCCACGCACTTCGCGACCAGTACCTCGACGATGGCATCGACAAAGGCACGCGCGATGTTGGCCTTGTCCTGCTCACACAGATTGGTGCGGTGATTCTTCACCAGCGTCAGCACCGCAGTCTTCAGCCCCGAAAAGCTGAAATCCAGGTTCTTCGAATGCAGCATCGGCCGCGGCAGCTGGTATGCAGCCGGATCGCCAAACTCGGCCAGTCGCGAGATCGCCGGGCCGCCCGGGTAACCGAGCCCGAGCAGCTTGGCCGACTTGTCGAAGGCCTCGCCGGCAGCATCGTCGAGTGTTTCGCCGAGCAGTTCATAGCGGCCGACGCCATCCACGCGCATCAATTGGGTATGGCCGCCCGATACCAGCAGCGCAACGAAAGGGAATGACGGTGGCTTGACTGACAGTAGCGGCGACAGCAAGTGTCCTTCTAGGTGATGCACACCCAGTACCGGCTTGCCGAGCGCGAGCGCGAGCGCGTTCGCCACAGAGGCGCCGACCAGCAGTGCGCCGGCCAGTCCCGGGCCCTGCGTGAAGGCGATCGCATCGATCGCGCCCAGCGGCACACCGCTTTCCAGTAACACCTGCTCCAGCAGCGGTATCGCCCTCCGCACATGGTCACGCGACGCCAGCTCCGGCACCACACCGCCGTACTCCTCATGCATCGCGACCTGCGAATGCAAGGCGTGCGCAAGCAGGCCGCGCTCTGTGTCGTACAGCGCTAGGCCGGTTTCGTCGCAGGAGGATTCGACGCCGAGAATGATCATCTGGGGGGAGGGCTGGAGGTGGCAAGCTTCTTGCAAAGCCGTATTGTAATTTAAGAGCGCCCGGGTCCACGGGCGGACAAGAGGAGATTGGCAAACCATGAATGATTCGAGACGCCTCAAGATTGTCGTGGTCAACTCGCTGGTCGCGCCGGATGGCGCCGACGAGGCCGCGATCGAACAGGCGGACCGCGCCCGTGCACTGCGCATCGGTCTGCTGGAACACGGCTACAACATCCTGGCCGCGTTGCCGCCAAGTGACGATCTCGAAGGTCAGATTGCGCGGCTGCAGCCGGACCTGATCATCGTCGACGAACAGTCTGACGCGGCGTTGCAGCGGGTGGTCGCCGCCACCGCGACCGCGCGTCGGCCCATTGTGTGTTTCACCGAGGATGACGATCGCCAGAAAATGCATGCGGCGATCCGGGCCGGCGTATCGGCTTATGTAGTCCAGGGCCTGTCGGCTGATCGCGTGAAAGCGGTGCTGGACGTGGCGCTCACCCGCTTCCGCATCGAACAGGAACTGCGCGAAGAGCTCGAGGACACGCGCAACAAGCTCGCCGAGCGCAAGGTGATCGAGCGCGCCAAGGGCCTGTTGATGGAGCGACAGCAATGCAGCGAGGACGAGGCTTACTCGAAGCTGCGGCGGCTGGCGATGGACAAGAATCTCAAACTCGTCGAGCTGGCGCAGCGTATGCTGGACGTTGCTGAATTGCTCGGCTAAGAGCGTATCTCGTTAGCCCGCTGCGCATCGTGGTGGTGCGCGCGCACCGGATTGGTCAGTGCGGCTGCGTCTTGGTGCTTACCCGACGACCAGCAGGTAGATCAGCAGCAGGTTCAGCACCAGTGAGGTTACGCCGATGATCTTCCAGGTAGCCACCAGATCGCGTTGTGCCAGTGGTGCAGGTGCCGGCGCCAGCACCGGCCGCGATGCGCCCCGCTCCAGGGCGAGCAGCATTTCTTCCGCAGTCTCGAAGCGGTCGGCTGGATTTTTAGCGATCGCCTTCAGCAGCAGGTTCTCCAGCCACAGCGGCAAGTCGGGACGATAGCGGGTCGGTGGTACCGGCTCGCCAAAGCGCGGTCGCTGGAAGGGCTCGACCTCGCCATACGGGTAATGACGGGTCAGTGCGTAGTACAGCGTGACGCCGGTGGCGTACAGGTCGGTCTGCGGGGATGCCGCCGCGCCTTCGAACTGCTCCGGCGCGAGGAAGGACGGCGTGCCGGCCTGCGGCGACAGATCCTGCTGTTCCGACTCCATGCCGCTCCTGGCCACGCCCAGGTCGAGCACACGCAGTTCGCCGTCGTCGCCGAGATGCACATTGGCGGGCTTGATGTCGCGATGGACAATACTGCGGCGGTGCAGCGCAGCGACGGCACGCACCAGCCGGGTCGCGTGCGCGACCAGATCGGGTACGGTCAGGTGGCCGCCCGCCTCGAGCAGCGCGTGCAGGGTATGTCCGTCATGCCAGGTGCTCAAGTAATAAAGATAATTTTTTGTATCGGGTGCGATCACTTGCGGAAAGAAGCGCGCGACCACGCGCCGGGCCAGCCATTCCTCATGCGCAAAGGCGCTGATTTCCTGCGGATCGTCGGCGCGTTCGGGCGTGAGTGTCTTCAGCACCAGCTTGCGCTGCGTGCGCGGGTCGAGTACGCGGTACAGCAGGGTCGCTGCCGAACTGTGGACCAGCTCCTCGATGACGTAGCCATCGAGCGACTGTCCCGGCTTGAGCCGAGGCGGTACCGGCAGCTGGGCTGCGCCGGATAAAGCATCGCGCAAGTCCCCTTCCGGCAGTTGCAGGATGCGCACCACCAGCGTGCTGGCGTTGTCATGCGAGCCGGCGGCCAGCGCGGCGTCGACCAGGTTCCTGGCCACATCTTCCGGCTGTGCAGGGTCCCTGGCGAGCGCCGACAGATGCCACCGCAGGTCATCCTGTGGCAGGGCATTCCAGACACCATCGGTGGCGAGCAGGAAGATGTCGCCCGGCTGCAGCTCGCCCATGCCGTGGTCGATCGCCAGCTGCGCATCGATACCGATCGCGCGCGTCAGCACATGGCGCATTTCCGGACGGTCCCACACATGATCACTGGTGAGACACTTCAGCGCGCCTTCGCGCAGCAGGTACAGGCGGCTGTCGCCGACATGGGCGAAGTAGTAATAACTCCCGCGTAAGACCAGCGTGGTCAGCGTGGTCGCCAGGCCGCCGCGATCGGCCCGCGTGCTGCCATGTTTCTGTACCCAGCTGTTGATCGCCTTGATCACCCGATCCAGCGCCTGCGTCACCGGCCAGGTGTCGGGTGTCGCGTAGTAGTCGGTCAGCAGGCCGCGTACGGTGTATTCGGAAGCTTCATGACCGCCATCGCTGCCGGACACGCCATCGGCCACGGCAGCAATCATTCCCTTGCTCGATATCTCGGGTTCGGGCGGCGTGACCATGCCGGCGAAGTCTTCATTGCGTTCGCGTATGCCGGCGGTTGTGTGATGGGCGGCGGTGAGGAGCAGGGGCATGAGCATGTGCCGGTGTGCGGACTGGAATAGTGGCGGTGGCTGGACAGTATGATCCGTTAGCACTGCAAATTCTGTGAGTAGCTGTCAAAGAACGCCGCTGACGTTGTGACGCCGTCTTGCCAGACCGGTTGACCTGTCTGCGACGGTGCGCCTGGCCATCGACGTTCTGTCCGAAGTCCTCCTGGCCAGACCGGCGACGGCTCTGGGCTTGCGCCGGGGCGACGCATGACGAGGCGATAGCCTCTGCAACATCATCCCGACGCGAGCCGGAGCCCAGGGTCGTACCAGCGCCGTCGCCGGATGCCTCGATGAACTGACCGACATCAGGGACAGGCCGGTATCAGGCGTCTGCAACGTTCATGACGACACATCAAATCTTCGCCGCCGTCATCGCCGCGCTACCCCAGGTGGTGCGCCAGCGCGTCTTCACCGACGACAGACCGATCAGTGCGAGCACCGCCAGCGAGGCAAAGATCGTCAGGCCCAGCTGATAGCTGCCAGTAATCTGCTTCGAATAGCCCATGCTCGACGCCAGATAGAAACCGCCAATGCCGCCGGCCATGCCGACCAGGCCCGTCATGGTGCCGATCTCCTTGCGGAAGCGCTGCGGCACCAGCTGGAACACGGCGCCGTTGCCGGTGCCTAGTGCCAGCATCGCGCAGACGAACACAATGACCGCGCCGGTGGCCGATTCCAGACCCGTGCTTGCCACGAACAGGAAGATCGCTGCCAGCAGATACATCATCGACAAGGTCTTGATACCGCCGAAACGATCCGCCAGTGTGCCGCCAATCGGGCGCACCAGCGAACCGGCAAACACGCAGGCCGCAGTGAAGTAGCCAGCCGTGACGGGTGTGAGCCCGTATTGCGTGTTGAAGTAAATCGTCAGTGAGGACGCCAGGCCGGAGAAGCCACCGAAGGTCACCGCATAGAAAAACATGAACCACCATGCATCCTTGTCCTTTAGCACCTTCAGGTACTCGGTCAGAGATTTCGGCGGGGGCGCGGTGGGCGCGTCTTTCGCGAAGATCAGGTAGACCGCAAGTGCGACGGCCAGTGGAATCAGGCACAGGCCGAACACGTTTTGCCAGCCGAACGCAATCGCCAGTCCCGGCGCGAACAGTGCGGCGATCGCAGTGCCGGAGTTGCCGGCGCCGGCGATGCCGAGCGCCGTGCCCTGATGCTCGGGTGGATACCAGCGCGAGGCAAGCGGCAATGCGACCGCGAATGCCGAACCCGCCACGCCGAGCAGCACGCCGAGGGTGAGCATATGGTTGAACTGCGACAGATCACCCAGCCATGCCCACAGCAGGCCGGCCATCACGACCACCTGACCGATCAGGCCGGCCTTCTTCGGCTTCAGGTGGTCGACCAGCACACCCATCACGATACGCAGCATCGCACCCGCGAGCAGCGGCGTGGCAACCATCAGTCCTTTTTGCGCGGGAGTGAGTTGCAGGTCGGTTGAGATCTGCACGGCGAGAGGGCCGAGCAGCACCCAGACCATGAAGCTCAGGTCGAAATAGAAGAAAGATGCGAGCAGCGTCGGTGCATGCCCGGCTTTCCAGAATGATGATTTTTTCATGGCTCCGTTGCCTTCGATGATGGGAGCCACCGACGTTGCAAGCGCTGTGCCATGTAAATCGCAGAGATTTTTGCTCGTGCAAAGTGCATGTCGCGGGTGCAGTCGCGCCGCGCCCTGGATTTGCACCGCAAACGTGCGCGCACACATACCGAGTCCTGTTTGCGGTGCGATTTTCCTGTGAATTCATCTGGCACCGCTCTTGCTAAACACAGGGTGATTCTAATTAACGCGGCTTTAATGGCGAAGCCGATAACTGCAGGAGCTTTAATGAAGAAGCTGAAATTGGTCATGGTCGGCAATGGCATGGCCGGCGTGCGTACACTCGAAGAAGTCCTCAAGATCGCGCCCGATGTTTATGACATCACGGTCTTCGGTGCGGAACCTCATCCGAACTACAACCGCATCTTGTTGTCGCCGGTGCTGTCCGGCGAGCAGAGTGTTCAGGAGATCATACTGAACGACTATGACTGGTATGCGGAAAACCAGATCACTCTGCATGTTGGCAAGAAGATCACCCAGATCGATCGTGCGAAGCGCATCGTGATTGCAGAAGATGGCACGACCGCGGAATACGACCGCCTGTTGCTGGCGACTGGATCGAATCCGTTCATGCTGCCCGTGCCGGGCAAAGATCTGAAGGGCGTGATCGGCTACCGAGATATCGCTGACACCCACGCAATGATCGAGGCTTCGCAGACGAAGAAGCATGCGATTGTGATCGGCGGCGGTCTGCTGGGGCTCGAGGCGGCCAACGGTTTGAAACTGCGCGGTATGGACGTGACAGTCGTTCACCTGCCAGCTTGGCTGATGGAGCGCCAGCTCGATCCGACCGCAGCGAAGATGCTGCAAAAATCACTCGAGGATCGCGGCCTGTTCTTCCAGCTCGAGAAGAATACGAAAGAACTGCTCGGCGATGACAGCGGCCATGTCAAGGCGATCCGCTTCACCGACGGCAGTGAACTGCCGGCCGACCTGGTGGTGATGGCCGTCGGCATTCGTCCGAACACCACGCTGGCGGAATCTGCCGGGCTGCACTGCAATCGCGGCATCGTCGTCAATGACACCATGCAGACCTTCGATCCGCGCATCTATGCCGTGGGCGAGTGCGTGAATCATCGTGGTATCGCATACGGTCTGGTTGCGCCGCTGTTCGAGATGGCGAAGGTCGCGGCCAATCATCTGGCGAATTTCGGTATTGGCCGTTACCAGGGTTCGATCACGTCGACCAAGCTGAAGGTCACCGGCATCGACCTGTTCTCTGCCGGTGATTTCATGGGTGGCGAGGGAACCGAGGCCATCATGCTGTCCGACCCGATCGGCGGTGTTTACAAGAAGCTGGTGATCAAGGACGACAAGCTGGTCGGTGCCTGCCTGTATGGCGACACGGTGGACGGCAGCTGGTACTTCCGCATGGTGCGCGAGGGCAAGAACATTGCCGAGATTCGCGATTCGCTGATGTTTGGCGAGGCCAACCTCGGTCGCCCGGGCGATGTCGGTCATGAAGGCTTCAGCCAGGCAGCGAACATGCCGGATACAGCGGAAGTCTGCGGCTGCAACGGCGTCTGCAAGGGAACGATCGTCAAGGCGATCAAGGAGAAGGGCCTGTTCACGCTGGATGACGTGAAGAAGCACACCAAGGCATCGGCGTCCTGCGGCTCATGTACGGGCCTGGTCGAGCAGATTCTGGTGGCGACGGCCGGTGGCGATTATTCGGCCACACCGAAGACCAAGCCGATGTGTGGCTGCACCGAGCATACGCATCAGGAAGTACGCGAGACCATTCGTACGCAGAAGCTGCTGACGATATCCGCTGTGATGCAGTTCCTCGAATGGCGTACGCCTAATGGCTGCGCAAGCTGCCGTCCCGCGCTGAACTATTACCTGATCTCGACCTGGCCGCATGAGGCCAAGGATGATCCGCAATCACGCTTCATCAATGAACGCGCGCACGCGAACATACAGAAAGACGGTACGTATTCCGTCATCCCTCGCATGTGGGGTGGCGAGACCAATGCGTCCGAGTTGCGCCGCATCGCCGACGTCGTCGACAAGTACAACATCCCGACCGTGAAAGTCACTGGTGGCCAGCGCATCGACCTGCTCGGTGTGAAGAAAGCCGATCTGCCGGCGGTCTGGAAAGATCTCGGCATGCCTTCCGGTCTCGGTTATGCAAAGGGTTTGCGTACGGTGAAGACCTGTGTCGGCTCCGAATGGTGCCGCTTCGGCACGCAGAACTCGACGCTGATGGGGCAGCAGCTCGAGCGCGCGCTGGCACGGATGTATGCACCGCACAAGGTGAAGCTGGCGGTGTCGGGCTGTCCGCGCAACTGCGCCGAGGCCGGCATCAAGGATGTCGGCGTCATCGGCGTGGATTCCGGCTGGGAGATCTATGTGGCCGGCAACGGTGGCATCAAGACCGAGGTCGCGCAGTTCCTTTGCAAGCTGAAGACGCATGAAGAAGTCATGGTCTATGCCGGCGCATTCCTGCAGCTGTACCGCGAGGAAGGCTGGTATCTGGAGCGCACGGTGCATTACGTGTCGCGCGTCGGCCTGGAGTATGTGAAGAAGGCGATCCTGGAAGATCACGAGCGTCGCAATGCACTGTATGAGCGCCTGCTGTTCTCGCTCGACGGTGAGCCTGATCCGTGGCAGCAGTCGGCGGAGGCGCGGGTAGATGCGCGGCAGTTTGTGCCGTTGACGGTGTAGGCCGCTGGTTTTCAGCGTCGCTGGATTTTGGCCTAGGTTTTGTATCAGTCAGTCAAGGAAAAATCAGGCGACACCCCTTGTGCGGCGATAGGTCCCAGCTTTCGCTGGGACGACGAAACGAGAGCCACCAGCCATTGAAACGTCATCCCGCCGAAAGTTGGGACCCATGTTCGCAAAATGAGAGCCTGCAGCCATTGAAACGTCATCCCAGCGAAAGCTGGGATCCATGCTCGAAACTTCAGAAATCCCATATCACAGCACAGGAATTCCCCCATGACCCAACAATGGAAACCCATCTGCGCCATCGCCGACATTCCGGTGCTGGGCGCACGCGTCGTCAATCGTGAGCATGCCACGGACGTCGCCATCTTCCGCAACGGCGAGGACAAGGTCTTCGCGCTGCTCGATAAATGTCCGCACAAAGGCGGCCCGCTGTCGCAGGGCATCGTGTTCGGCGAGCGCGTCGCCTGCCCGCTGCACAACTGGAATATCGAACTGCCGACCGGCTGCGCAGTCACGCCCGATGAAGGCTGCACGCAGAAGTTCAGCGTGAAAATCGAGGATGGCAAAGTCTTTCTCGACCTGAACGAACTGAACGCCGATTCGCAGCTGACGGCATGAAGGAAGTCAAGACCACCTGCTGCTATTGCGGCACCGGCTGCGGAGTGATCGCGACCACCGATGGCGACACCATCACTGCAGTGCGCGGGGATCCCGACCATCCGGCGAATTTCGGCCGCTTATGTACCAAGGGCAGCACGCTGCACCTGACGATGCAGCCGGCGCTGCAGCAGCAGGCACGATTGCTCGTGCCGCAGCTGCGTGCGTCACGCTCGGCATCACGCGCCGAAGTATCGTGGGACGAAGCTGCTGGCTATGTCGCCAGCCAGATCGCTGAGACGATTCACCGGCATGGCCCGGACAGTATCGGCATTTATGTGTCCGGCCAGCTGCTGACTGAGGACTACTATGTGTTCAACAAGCTCGCGAAGGGCTTGCTGCGCACGAACAATATCGACACCAACTCGCGGCTATGCATGTCGAGCGCGGTTGCAGGCTACAAGCAGACGCTGGGCGCCGATGCGCCGCCGGCATGCTATGAAGACTTTGACCAGGCGGATCTGATCTTCATCGCCGGATCCAACACGGCTTATGCGCACCCGATTCTCTATCGCCGTATCGAGGATGCGCGCAAGAAGAATCCACAGCTGAAAGTGATCGTCGCTGATCCGCGCCGTACCGACACCGCGCGCGATGCCGATTTGTTCCTGGCTATCCTTCCCGGCACGGATGTCGCACTGTTCAACGGCATGCTGCATTTGTGCCTGTGGGAGGATAAGCTCGATCTGGACTTCATCGCGAATCATACCGAGGGCTTCGCCGAACTGAAGGCCACTGTGCGCGATTACACGCCGGCCTTCGTTGCGCAGACCTGCGGCATTCGCGAAGAAGACCTGGTGACGGCTGCACGCTGGTTCGGCAACGCCAGGGCCGCCTTGTCACTGTACTGCCAGGGCCTGAACCAGAGCACGCAAGGGACGGCGAAGAATGCGGCACTCATAAACCTGCATCTGGCGACACGGCAGATCGGCAAGCCAGGTGCGGGCCCTTTTTCGCTGACGGGTCAGCCAAATGCGATGGGCGGGCGCGAAGTCGGTGGCTTGTCGAATCTGCTCTCCGGGCATCGCGACTTGGCCAACCCTGTGCATCGTGCTGAAGTCGCCAGGCTATGGGGCGTGGACGACGTGCCGGCTACGCCCGGCAAGAGCGCGATCGAGATGTTCGATGCGGTGCGTAACGGCGAGATCAAAATCCTGTGGATCGCCTGCACCAATCCCGCACAATCGCTGCCTGACCAGAGGCTGGTGCGCGAGGCGCTGCAAAAAGCTGAGCTGGTCATCGTGCAGGAAGCCTATGCAGGCACAGCGACGGTCGCCTATGCGGATGTGCTGCTGCCGGCTACCAGCTGGGGTGAGAAGGAGGGCACGGTCACGAATTCGGAGCGCCGCATCACACGGGTGAATCCGGTGCTCCCGAAGCCAGGGCAGACCCGACATGACTGGGAGATCGTGGTTGATATTGCGCGCCGCATCGAGGCCTTGCGCGGATCGTCGCAGACGCTGTTTCCTTACGCGACCCCCGAGCAAGTGTGGAACGAACATCGCGAATCGACGCGGGGTCGTGATCTCGATATCACCGGGCTGTCGTATGCATTGCTGGACGAACGGGGGCCGCAGCAGTGGCCTTTTCCGGCTGGTGCCGCTGCAGGACGCCAGCGCCTGTACGAGGACGGCATTTTCCCGACCACGAATGGCCGGGCAAAGTTTGTCAACACGATTTGGCAGCCGGTTGCCGAGAAGCTTGATCCGCGTTTCCCGTTCCGGCTGAATACTGGACGCCTGCGCGACCAGTGGCATGGCATGAGTCGTACCGGTACGGTGGCGCAATTGTTCGCGCACGCACCAGAGCCGGTGGTGTGGATGGCGGCCGAGGATGTGCAGCGGCGCTTTCTTGCCGAGGGTGATCTGGTCGAAGTGAAGAGCCGGCGCGGTGCGCAAATCCTGCCTGTACAAGTCAGCGAAGAAATGCGTAGCGGTCAGGTGTACATCCCGATGCACTGGGGCGACGAGTATCTGGGCGGCAGGGATGCGTTCGGGGTGAACGGACTGACTTTGCCGGCCTTCGATCCGGTGTCGAAACAGCCTGAACTCAAGCATGCGGCCGTGGCCATCAGGAAGATCGATTTGCCCTGGCGCTTTCTCGCGTTCGGCTGGGTCGAACAAGATCAGGCCTTGTTATTGCAGCGCTGGTTACGCGACCAGATGAAGCCGTTTGCCTTTGCATCGGTCACCTTATTCGGTCGGGACAAGGTGGGCGTCTTGTTCCGTGCGGCGAATGAACAGGCAGTCGACGTCGCCGCGATTCAGCATGAGTTCCGGCTCGATGCCTTCGATGTGCTGCGTTATGACGATGCTCGCCGGTCGGTATCGCGCCGTGTGCGTATGGCCGATGGAAAGCTGGCGGCCGTATCACTGGCTGGCGATGTCGCGGCTGAACGTTGGTTGCGCGCGTTTCTCGAAGAGGGGCATCCGGTGTCCGAGCTCGGCCGGCGGTTGCTACAGCCAAGCGCACAGCCGCCGCAAGGGTTTAGGGAGCGGGGCAAGATCGTCTGCAATTGTTTCAATGTTGCCGAGTCAGACATTCAGGACGCACTGGCCGGTGTCGGCAATGCCGATCCGGGTATGCGAATCGCGTTGCTGCAGCAGCAGCTGAAATGTGGGACGAATTGCGGATCCTGCGTGCCGGAGCTCAAGCGCATCGTTGCACAGATCGCGGTCTGATTGAGCGTGACGCGGCTGCGAAGCCCGCGAGCTTCGTAGTACCCTTGCGCGATGAATTCCGAAACAACCTCAATCCATCCAGCATTCCATGCGGCACCCTTCATCCGTGAAATTGGTCGCGGCAAGAAGGGCGCGCGCGACATGTCGCGCGACGATGCACGCGCCATTTATGCAGCCATCCTCGAGGGCCGCGTATCGGATCTCGAGCTCGGTGCCTTCCTGATCGGTATGCGCATCAAGGGAGAGTCGGTCTCCGAGATCGCTGGCTTTCTCGACGCGGCCGAATCGTCGTTCACGCCGGTACAGGCACCTGGCGGCCCATGCGCGCCGGTCGTCATCCCGAGCTACAACGGCTCGCGGCAGATGCCGAATCTGACACCTTTGCTTGCATGCTTGCTGGCGCGCGAAGGCGTACCGGTGCTGTTGCATGGCGTGACGTCCGACCCTGGGCGAGTGACGACGGCCGAGATTCTGCGCGAACTCGGCATTGCACCGGTGGCCGATACGGCGGGCATTGCCTCGGCATTCGCCGCGCGTCAGCCCGCGTTTATTCCGATCGCGTCGCTGGCGCCGAAGCTCGATCGCTTGCTGCAGCTGCGCCGTGTGCTGGGTTTGCGTAATTCCACGCACACCCTGGTGAAGATCCTGCAGCCATTTGCACAGCCTGCGCTGCGGCTGGTGTCGTACACGCATCCGGAATACCTGACGATGCTGACAGACTACTTCGCCACGGCGGCGGCTGCATCGCGTGGCGATGTCTTCCTGATGCGCGGCACAGAAGGCGAGACGGTGGCCAATGCGAAGCGCGCGAATGCCGTGACCTGGTTTCATGGCAATCAGCCAGTACCATTGATTGAGCGGCAGGCGCCGGTCGACGAGATGCCGCCCTTGCCGGCAGCCAGCGACGCTGTCACGACGGCTGCCTGGATACGCGAGGCCTTGGACGGCAGACAGCCGGTGCCGGCACCGATCGCCGAGCAGCTCGCACAATGCGTGCAGATTGCCCGGCAGATGAAACAATGACGCAGTCCTTCGATGTCGCCGTGATCGGCGCCGGTGCGGCCGGCATGATGTGCGCTTCCGTCGCGGGCCAGCGCGGGCGGCGTGTCGTGCTGATCGACCATGCGGAGAAACTCGCCGAGAAGATTCGTATCTCCGGTGGCGGTCGCTGCAATTTCACCAATATCGACGCGGGGCCGGCGAATTACTTGTCGCAAAATCCGCACTTCTGCCGCAGCGCGCTATCGCGCTATACGCCACAAGACTTCATTGCGATGGTGAAGCGGCACCGGATTCCGTTTCACGAGAAGCACAAGGGACAATTATTCTGCGATCGCTCGGCCGAAGACATCATTGCGATGCTGAAGGCGGAATGTGATGTCGGTGGTGTGCAATGGATGATGCCGGCCGGCGTGAAATCGGTGATACGTGACGGCGAGCGCTTCCGGATCGCTACGGGCGGCGGCGAGGTGTTGGCGGATCGTCTGGTGATAGCGACCGGCGGATTATCCATCCCGAAAATTGGCGCGACCGATTTTGCATTCCGCCTGGCGAAGCAATTCGATATCCCGCTGGTCGAAACGCGGCCCGGCCTGGTGCCGCTGACCTTCGATGTGCAGGGATGGCAGCCGTTCGTGCCGATGGCAGGCATTTCACTCGAGGTCGATATCGAGGCAGGCGACAAGAAGTCGCGCGGCCGCTTCCGCGAGGACTTGCTGTTTACACACCGTGGACTGTCCGGCCCGGCGGTGCTGCAGATTTCCAGTTACTGGCGCGAAGACATGGCGCTGACGCTCGATCTGCTGCCCGCGCTGGATGTCACACAGGCGCTGCTTGACGACAAGACACGTAACAAAAAAACGCTGGCCAACTGGTTGTCGCAGCATTTGCCGGCCAGGCTGGCCGAAGGCTGGCTGGCGGTGAACGACTTCAGCGCCGGGGCGCGCTTGACTGATTTGCCGGACAAGCAACTGCGCCGGCTTGGCGAATCGCTGAACCGCTGGACCATCGTACCGGCGGGTTCCGAAGGCTATCGGAAGGCCGAGGTCACCCTTGGCGGCGTCGACACCCGTGCACTGTCGCAGCAGACGATGATGGTCAACAAGCTGCCGGGTCTGTATGTCATCGGCGAGGCGGTCGATGTGACCGGCTGGCTCGGTGGCTATAATTTCCAGTGGGCCTGGGCATCCGGCGTGGCAGCGGGATTGTCTGTTTGATATCGTCGGGATGTGCATTTGCTGGCTATTTGCCGGGTATTTCCACCTGGGAAGCGCGATTTCCCGGAGGTCTTCAAAACGGCTTCCTTTCGTCCCGCTTCGCTGCTATAATCGCCGACTCTGCGTCATCTAACGAATACAGATTAATTCATGACCACTATTCGCCTTAAAGAAAACGAGCCCTTCGAAGTCGCATTGCGTCGCTTTAAGCGCAGCATTGAAAAAACCGGTCTGCTGACCGAACTGCGCGCACGTGAGTTCTACGAGAAGCCCACGTCCGAGCGCAAGCGCAAGAAGGCGGCTGCCGTGAAGCGCCATTACAAGCGCATCCGCAGCCAGCTGCTGCCGAAGAAGCTGTACTGATCGACGGCCTCGCCGTTCGGTGAGGCGACGCAGAACGCAAACCCGCTCCGGTAACCGCCGCAGCGGGTTTTGGTTCTTTAGTGTCTCTCGGAGAGTGCCGCTGACGTCGCTGCGCGGTCTTGCCGGACCGGTCGGCCGGTCTGCGACGGCGCGCCTGGCCATCGACGTTCTGTTAAAGGCACTCAGGCGTGCATTGGGCGGGAAGGGTGGTCAACGCTGAATTCCGGCCCGCGCCGGATTGACGCGCACTGCGGCTGATCGCGCCGACATCGTTGTGCCGGTACGAGCCTTGGTTCAGCGCCATGCACTCGTTCTATTCGCCCTGCAGGGCTCCCCATTCGGTTTCTGGAGAAGCAATGAGTCTCAAAGAAAAAATCACGGAAGACATGAAGGCCGCTATGCGTGCCAAGGAAAGCGAAAAGCTGGCGACCATTCGTCTGCTGACGGCCGCGATCAAGCAGCGCGAAGTCGATGAGCGCATCGAGCTTAGTGACGACCAGGTGTTGTCCGTGATCGAGAAGATGATCAAGCAGCGCAAGGATTCGATCACGCAGTTCGAAGCGGGTGGCAGGCAGGATCTCGCCGACATCGAGAAAGCTGAAATGGCCGTGCTGTCAGCCTACATGCCGGCACAGATGTCCGATGCCGAAGTGCAGGCCGAGGTGCAGGCTGCGGTCGCTCAGGTCGGTGCGGCGGGTCCGCAGGACATGGGCAAGGTGATGGGCGTGCTGAAACCGCGGCTGGCGGGCCGCGCGGATATGACTGCTGTATCCGCGATGGTCAAGGCGGCACTCGTCAAATAAGCCGGCAGGCGAGCGCTACAATCCAGCATCGGCGTCCGGTCACTGAATCCGACCACTGCGCTGCGGCTGTTCTGCGATTTCACGCCCTATCCGCGCCATGCCCTTGTACTCTGCACCCTGTATGTAAACCGCCGTGATCTCGCAGAATTTCATTCAGGATTTGCTCAACCGCGTTGACATCATCGACGTGGTTGGCCGCTACGTGCAGTTGAAAAAGGGCGGCGCGAACTTCATGGGCCTGTGCCCCTTCCATAACGAAAAATCCCCCAGCTTCACGGTCAGTCCGACCAAGCAGTTTTATCACTGCTTCGGGTGCGGCGCGCATGGCACCGCGATCAGCTTTCTGATGGAATTTTCTGGCATGGGCTTCGTGGAGGCTGTCAAGGATCTCGCACAGAACGTCGGTATGACCGTGCCGGAGCAGGAGGATCGTCTGCCGCCGGCGCAGCGCGCGGAAGTGCAGGCAAAAAGCCTCGCCCTGTCCGATGCGATGACGCAGGCGACGCAGTTCTACCGGCAGCAATTGCGCGGCGCTCGCCATGCGATTGATTATCTGAAAGGCCGCGGGCTGACCGGTGAGGTCGCCGCGAAGTACGCAATCGGCTATGCGCCGGAGGGCTGGGACAGCCTGCGCAGCGTATTCCCCGACTATGACGATGACGCGCTGGTCGAAGCCGGTCTGGTGATCGACAAGGGCGATGAGCAGGGCAGCACGCGCAAGCGCTATGACCGCTTCCGTGATCGCATCATGTTCCCGATCCGGAATACCAAGGGACAGGTGATCGGTTTCGGTGGTCGTGTACTCGGTTCGGGTGAGCCGAAATATCTGAACTCGCCGGAGACACTGCTGTTCCAGAAGGGCAGCGAGTTGTACGGCTTGTTCGAGGCGCGTCAGGCGATTCGCGACCAGGGCTATGTGCTGGTCACCGAAGGCTACATGGATGTGGTCGCGCTGTCGCAGTTCGGTTTTGAGCAGGCGGTGGCCACGCTCGGTACTGCTTGCACACCGGTGCATGTGCAGAAATTGCTGCGGCATACCGATCAGGTGATCTTCAGCTTCGACGGTGACACAGCCGGACGGCGTGCAGCGCGTCGCGCGCTCGACGCCTGCCTGCAGCATGCGACGGATAACCGCACGCTGAAATTCCTTTTTCTCCCCACTGAGCACGATCCCGACAGCTATATCCGCGCGTATGGCAACGAGGCGTTCGAGCGGATGGTGCATGAATCGACACCCTTGTCGCAATTCCTGATCGCACAGCTCACTGAGGACAAGGACCTGACCACCGCCGAGGGACGCGCGAAAGCACAATACGAAGCCAAGCCGATGCTGCAGGCGATGCCGCCATCGGCATTGCGACTGCAGCTGCTGCGACAGCTCGCGCAGATCACCGACAGTACGGTCCAGGAACTCGAATCCTTGTTTGAGCTGGCCCGGCCGGTAACGACTGGCCGCCTGATGAAGGCGCCGCCAGCATCGGTGCGTCGCCGTCCGCCCGTTGAACTGGAGCGCAAGGTATTACGCATCGTGCTGGCGCATCCGGAATTCGCGGCTGATCTCGATGAAGACGCGTTGCAGGCGATTGGACAGGGAGCTCCCGACCACGGCGAGATGTTGCGGGCTGTCGTGCAGGCAGCGCGCGGCGTGACTGGCGGTGCGGGCTTCGCGACTCTGGCCGAGATGTTGCGCGATCAGGGTGGCGAACTGGCCAGACTGATCGCGGAAGTGGCAGCCGATACGCCGTCCGAGCCCGAACTGGCGCGGCGTGAACTTGCCGGTGCAGTACGGCAGACTACAATGAAAATCTTGCGCGCCGAGCAGGATCGTCTGGCGGCGGCGGGTTTGCCTGATGCAGCGATGCGCGATCGTTATCGCGAACTATCGGCCACCCTCGAGCGTTTGCGCGCCGAGGCGGAGCGCGATCTGGCGAACTGACGCACTGATGCACTGATGCACTGATGCACTGACTGTGGCGCGGCGCCGTAACCCGACAATCCGGCGAGGTCCCTCATGCAAGCTGCTGAACGTCCACTAGGATTGATGAAAAGACAATAAAGTTACCGCCAGCGAGCGTTCCGCGGAGGGAAGAGCCCTTCCTCCGTGGTACAATCAAAAGCTTTTTATTCAAAGTCTTACAGAGTTTCACCGACAGTTTTACAGTGTTGACCTTGCCGGACAGGTGGCCACCCGGAAGCGGCAGAACGACGCGGCGCACAATGCGACCCGACTGCCCGATAAAGCTAAATGAACATTAGCGCGGCCTCCCTTCTGGTTCCCTATGCAGCATCGGCTAACTCCCTATGGTGGATCGATCCATGGCGACAACCAAAAAACCCGTTAAGAATTCTGCAACCAAGGCCAAGGCTGCCAAGGCGGAGCCGGCACGTTCTGCCGCAGCAAGCGCGAAGAAGACCGTGAAGGCGGCGGTCAAGACTGCGACGAAAAAAGCGACAGCGACCACGGCCAAGCCCAAGGCAACGGCCGCAAAGGCGTCGGCGAACAAAGGCGCCGCCAAAGCTGTCTCAAAAGCCGATACTGCCGCCAAGCCCGCGCTGAAAAAGCCGGTCAAAGCCGCGGCAGTCCCGGGCAAATCCGCGGCGAAGACCGCTGGCAAGGCTGTAGTCAAGCCGGCTGTCGCGCCCAAAGCACCTGCAAAGAAAGCTTCTGTGACAACCAGGAAAACCGAACTGAAAACCGTTGTGGTGAAGAAGGCCGTGAAGACGGCGGCCAAACCCGAAATCAATCCGGTGGAAGCCAAGCCCGACCACAAGATCCTGTCGGTCAAGCAGACCACCGATGCTGCCGCGCTGGCGGCCATCGACACGTCCGGCTATGTGCTCCCGGCCGTGAAGGTGCCGGGCCGTCGTGGACGCAAGCCGCGCGACTTCCAGCCCGAGAGCGACGAGATCGCCCAGCTGAATGCTGTCGAGCGCGCCGAGCAACTGAAGGCCGCCGACAAGGCGAAAGCGCGCGACCGCAAGAACAAGGAAAAGCAGTTCCTGAAAGAAGCCTTTTCCTCCGACTCCGAAGCGAGCGAGGAGGAACTCGAGCGTCGCCGCCAGAAGCTCAAGACGCTGATCAAGCTGGGCAAGGACCGCGGCTTCCTCACGCATTCCGAGATCAACGATCACCTGCCGGAGAACATCGTCGATCCGGAAGCGATCGAAGGCATCATCGGCACCTTCAATGACATGGGCATCGCGGTCTACGAGCACGCGCCTGATGCGGAGGCGCTGCTGCTGTCGGATAACGTGGCTAATGTGGCCAATGACGATGATGCTGAAGCGGCTGCCGAGGCTGCGCTGCAGACCGTCGATTCCGATTTCGGCCGCACCACCGATCCGGTGCGCATGTACATGCGCGAGATGGGTTCGGTCGAGCTGCTGACCCGCGAAGGCGAAATCGAAATCGCCAAACGTATCGAGAGCGGTCTGAAGGACATGATTCAGGCGATCTCCGCCTGCCCGATGACGATCTCCGAGATTCTCGTGCTGGCTGAGCGCATCGAGAAAGACGAAAGCAAGATCGATGAAGTCGTCGATGGCCTGGTCGATCCGAATGCGCCTGATGACGCGCCGGTGGCGGCGCCTGCCGTGAAGGCGGCGTCCGACGACGAAGACGACGAAGACGACGAGGACGCGGAAGACGAAGGCGACGAAGAGGAAGAGGGTGCGTCCGGTGGCGGCGCAGCCGGTTTCTCGGCCGAACAGCTGGAGCAGCTCAAGCGCGACTCGCTGGGCAAGTTTGCGACCATTGCCTCGCAGTTCGAGAAGATGCGCAAGGCCTACGAGAAGGAGGGCTACAACTCCAAGCCCTACGTGAAGGCGCAGGAAGCGATCTCGAACGAATTGATGGGCATTCGCTTCACCGCGAAGGTCGTCGAAAAGCTGTGCGACACGCTGCGCTCGCAAGTCGATGAAGTGCGCCAGATCGAACGTCAGATCCTCGACGTGGTGGTCAACAAGTGCAACATGCCGCGTACCCATTTCATCAAGGTCTTCCCGGGCAACGAAACCAACCTCGACTGGGTGGATGGCGAGGTCAATGGTGGCCATCCGTATAGCGTCGTGTTGGCGCGTAACGTGCCGGCCGTGAAGGAATTGCAGCAGAAGCTGATCGACCTGCAATCGCGCGTCGTGCTGCCGCTGCCGGACCTGCGCGAGATCAATCGGCGCATGGCCGCTGGCGAGACCAAGGCGCGCAAGGCCAAGCGTGAAATGACCGAGGCCAACCTGCGCCTGGTGATCTCAATCGCGAAGAAATACACCAACCGCGGTCTGCAATTCCTCGATCTGATCCAGGAAGGCAACATCGGCCTGATGAAGGCCGTGGACAAATTCGAATACCGCCGCGGTTATAAATTCTCGACCTATGCGACCTGGTGGATCCGTCAGGCGATCACACGCTCGATCGCTGACCAGGCTCGCACGATCCGCATCCCGGTGCACATGATCGAGACCATCAACAAGATGAATCGCATCTCGCGCCAGATTCTTCAGGAAACAGGTGCAGAGCCGGATCCGGCCACCCTCGCGCTGAAGATGGAAATGCCTGAGGACAAGATCCGCAAGATCATGAAGATCGCGAAGGAGCCGATCTCCATGGAAACGCCGATCGGTGACGATGACGATTCCCACTTGGGCGACTTCATCGAGGACAACAACACCCTGGCCCCGTCCGACGCGGCGCTGCATGCGTCGATGCGCGGCGTGGTCAAGGATGTGCTGGACTCGCTGACGCCGCGCGAAGCGAAAGTGCTGCGCATGCGTTTCGGCATTGAGATGTCGACCGACCACACGCTGGAAGAGGTCGGCAAGCAGTTTGATGTGACGCGTGAGCGTATCCGCCAGATCGAGGCGAAAGCGCTGCGCAAGCTGCGTCATCCGTCCCGCTCTGACAAGCTGAAGAGCTTCCTCGAGGGTAATTGATACAGCGCGAAGACATGAGTGGGGCTATTCGGTCTCGCTCTTGTCAGGCCGGCACGGTTACAATGCCGGCTGCGTTGAAATCGCAAATCTCGGGCCTCTAGCTCATGCTTGGTTAGAGCAGCGGACTCATAATCCGTTGGTGCCGTGTTCGACTCACGGGGGGCCCACCAATAAAACAAGGGGTTACAGGATTTTTCCTGTGACCCCTTGTTCATTTTCGCCCCGAAGGATCGCGGGTTCCGGCAATGAGAATGTTCTGAATCAGAGGCTCAATGGTTGTGGACCTTCAATCGCGAGCGCACTAATATCACCGGTAGCGACAGCACGCCCTAACAAAACCGGTCTCAGCCGCTCAGCCTCCATTTTCAGGGCGCATCAACAACGGGGTATTCCTGTAGCTCGTGTTAAAGACGAATAATCGAGACAATTTGGAGAGCACCCGGATGGATTCAGAAATCGAACTGTCGATCGTCATGCCCTGCCTGAACGAGGCGGAGACGCTGGCGACATGCATTCGGAAGGCCAATCACTACCTCAACGAGTCTGGCGTTGTTGGCGAGGTCATTGTTGCCGACAATGGATCGACCGATGGATCTCAGGATATTGCACGTGCCGAGGGCGCCGTGGTGGTCCATGTTCCGAAGCGCGGCTATGGCGCGGCCTTGCTCGGCGGGATTGAGGCTGCGCGGGGCAGATTCGTTGTTATGGGCGATGCAGACGATTCTTATGATTTCACGGCACTGGAGCCCTTTGTCAGTGGATTGCGAAGCGGTGCCGATCTCGTCATGGGCAATCGCTTCAAAGGGGGTATCGCCGATGGTGCGATGCCCTTCCTGCACAAATACCTCGGCAATCCCGTGTTGAGTTGGCTTGGTCGGCTGTTTTTCAGGATCCCCATCGGAGATTTCCATTGCGGTTTGCGAGGTTTCGTTCGCAGTCGAATAAAAGCCCTTGGCTTGCGTACAACGGGGATGGAATTTGCGTCGGAGATGATCGTCCGCGCAGCCTTGAGCGGATATCAGATTGAAGAGGTACCCACCACGCTGAAACCCGACGGTCGTTCACGGCCACCGCATCTGCGGACCTGGAGGGACGGTTGGCGTCACCTGGTTTTCCTGCTGATGTACAGTCCGCGCTGGCTGTTCTTTTATCCGGGACTGGCGCTTCTTTTGGTTGGAGTGCTGATCGGATCAGCTTTGCTGCCAAGCGCGCTGACAATTGGCGGTATCAACTTTGATATTCATTCCTTTATTGTCACCTGCTTCCTTGTAATTGTTGGTACCCAAGCCGTGTCATTTGCAGTGATATCGAGAAAATTCTCTGCAGCGCATGGACTCATTCCAGCCTCGAGATTTTCCCTGATTTTGAATTCAATGACGCTTGAGCGGGTACTCGTCGGTTCCGCCGTGATGTTTTTGTGTGGACTCGCAGGATTCCTCGATTGCATTTTGCAATGGGTAGCGGTTGATTTCGGCCCGCTTGGCTATTCGAGCATCATCAGGAAACTGATCCTCTCCATGACCGCAATCGCCATGGGCGTCCAACTGGCGTTCTCAGCCTTTCTATCTGCGATCGTCGAGATTCCGACAAAATGAGCGGAACCATCGTGCGTCGCTGAACCGGACAGCATGGACTGCAGCGAGGACTTTAGCGCGCCGGGTCACCCAGGTCTTGCGTGGTCAATAGCGTGCTCCTGAATACCCAGGTCTTGTAGATAATAAAGTTCAGCACCACCATCAGGCCGGTGGCAATCACCTGGGAGAGCCATAAATTATCAATGGCAAGTAACAGCAGGCGTAGCAACGCGGCGTTGAGCAGCAACTGTACGAGCAGGGAAATCATGAAGCGCAGTACGGTTGGCCAAAACAGGCGATTCCCCTGGAAGACGATCTTGTGCGCCGTCAGAAACCGTGTGAGTGCACCGGCCATAAAGCCGACACTGCTGGCCAAGATGGCTGAGGATATCCAGGTCAGTACGATCGCCATCAGACCGTAATGTGCGCCGGTCGCAACGAAGCCGGTCACGATATGCCAGAAAAATTCTTTGTGGATGCGCGGAATATCCATCGATTCATGTTCTCAGCGGGTAGCCGTGATCTTCTATCCCAAGCTTGGGTCAACATTCAAGCCCAATCTCCTCAAAAATCCGGATAAAGAAACGCGTAAAACGCCGAAACCATATTTCACCGATCGGGAAAAATTGATTGAGCTGGCATCCTCGAAATATTTCGTCGGACAAGAAATTTCGCCAATCGAAATTTTTCGAATGATAAATTGGCACAGCAGCTCATTATCAAAGACAAAGTCATTCGAGCAGCATTCGAAGTTAACCGATTCGAGAGCATGTCGGGAATATGCCCTGTAGCCCGTGTGATATTCAGAAAGCTTCGCTCCTAGCAGTATATTTTCTATAAACGTCAGGGCTCGGTTGGCCGCATACTTCCAGAGCGGCATTCCGCCACGCAAGGCACCGCCGCCGATGATTCTGGATCCGAGGACGACATCATAAACGCCGGATTGAACCATCGCCGCCATCGCAGTGACAAGCCGCGGCTCATACTGGTAATCGGGATGAACCATGACGACGATATCCGCGCCATCGGAAAGCGCCTCCCGGTAGCAGGTTTTCTGGTTTCCCCCGTAGCCCAGATTTTTCTCATGGGCTATCACTTTGATGCCAAGTTCTCTGGCAACTTCTTTGGTATTGTCCGGACTTGCATCGTCGACCAATAACACCTGGTCCACAATATCGTGAGGCAATTCACGCCAGGTTTTTTCGACGGTTTTGGCAGCCCTGAAAGCCGGCATGACCACCACAAGACGTTTGTTCAGAATCATGATGCCATTCCAAAGTCCAGGCAACGTAGTGCAGAACTTGCATCGACGCGAAAATCACAGGTCATCATGGTGACAGCCTTGCTGGTTATTTGAGCAGGTAAACATCGAATGCTTCATTGGTCAATACCGGCCCGAATTCTGCGATCAAGTTCGTCGCCGACAAGAACTCGGTAATCTGCTTTTCAGAGGCAGAGAATTTCCAGTTGTAGCCTTCTCTGATGACTTTGTCTGGCTGCAGGTCCTTTATCTTGTGCGTGATGACAATCGCTACGGGCAATTTAGTACCCTGCTGCAGCCGACGGCCGGCATCCAAGATTTCACCTAAATCGGTTTCCAGTTTTCCCGATCTCGAAAAGCGCACGAACTTTCCGAACCGCCCTTCCCGAACAAAATACATGGGATTCTCGGCATAGTACGGCAAGGCTTCTGCGATGAATTCGGGCTCAGGAATGACTGTTGCTCCTTTCAGGGCATCGTGCGACTTCAAGAGTTCTCCCAGTTCGGCGCTGCGACTCTCGATCGATCCTCCTGTCAGCGCTCTCCCAAAAACTACAAACCCATTAACCAGCTGAAACTCAAGGTAAAACAGGAACGCGAAGACCCCGATGTAATGAAGCGTCTTTTTATATTTATCTGCCCGCAGTCGAACTGCATTTGAAATATGTCCCCACGATATCCATACCAGCGAAATATAGAAAACAAACCAGACCAATGCGTGTCTGTAAGATCCGACGGCCCCTATGCGTGAGAACAGCGACAAAAGCAGGAGTCCAGCCAATGCTGCAAGAAAGGCCGGGCGCTTTGGCAGCAAGACCAAGGTCATGCTGAACAGGAAAATCGACACGATCGGACCTGGAAACGCTCTCGACAAAAGCGCCCCCGGTGTCGTGTCTCCCGGATTGACAAGCGCTTCGAACACAGCAACCACCGGTGAAATTTCAGACCAGTCGACGGCCGCTGCATCATTGAAAGTCGGCAGCATGGTGAGTGCGCACAGTGCCACGCCCAGCATCGCCAGTACCGCATTGAGCAGGAAATTCCGCCACTCGATTGACCCACGCGGGCGTGTCTCTTCAAGAAGCTCCAGAAACCAAAACATCATGAACGTACCGACCATCATTGCGGCAATCACGTTGGTATTGGCGAGGAGCAGAAGAAGCAAGCCCAGCAAAGGGCCACGATCACGCCAGGATCGGTACAGCGCCGCAATCAGGAAAAACAGGAATGCCGCAATGCCATAGTTGCGCGACATAACCGAATATTCATACAAAAAGCAGTGGCTGCCGACTAGCGCGATTAAGACAAACCTTGAAAACGGAGAAAGAAAGACCAGCAGAGAAACCGCACCTGCTCCAATAAAAAATGCCACTCCGGGCAGAACAGCGTGGGTATCAAGAACATCGTACGCACCGCGCAGCAGCAGATACCACAGTGCCGGGTGCCCTTCGCCATGAAGCACTTGCAACATACCTGTGATGCTATCGCCAGACAGCGCTATCGATAGGGCTCTGACTTCGTCTCGCCACATCACATGAACCGAAGCCTGGTACAGCACCAGACCGGACCATACCATCAGCATGGCGATGCTTTCCCAAACAGGACGTCGATGGCTCGGCGCGATGAGTCTTGAAAGAAGAGAGTCGTTCATGACGTATGGTTTATCGGAAGAGTCCGCTTTACGCGTATTTTTCTGAGACCTATTTCAGGCGATATGATTTTTTATAATGATATGCTGAAAATCATTGCCGAAAGAGCTCCTAGATTTCAGTATCGGCCCATGATCACAACCGGCTGCAGACTTGACCTGCCGGGTACTTTCGCAGCATCTTTCGGGCGATCTGTTTCGCGGCGATTTCAATGATATGTTGCCTACCCTCGGCCTGTTGGAGCATTTGTCGGAATCAGGCAAGCAGCCGTCGTCCATGAACTCTTTTTTTGATCATCCGTTGAGGCATCGTGCTCGATAAACTGACCCCGCAAAGAGTCATTCTCGCAGGAGCTTTCATCATGCTGCTGGCCTTGCTCACGGCGGGTCTGCAGCAAGTGCCCAGCGTAATCTCTGCAAATTTTGCCAATCCCGACAGCTTCTACAAGCTAGTGCTGGTCAGAGAGTATTCGCCGGAAACCGGGTTCCAGTACATCGCACGTGACAACGCACCGATGGGAACGTATCAGCATTGGTCTGCGGTGCATTCCTGGTGTCTTTACCATGTGCACAGGGCTTTGCAGATTGTGGGACTGCCGCCCGACCCGGCGCTGATCTGGGCCGGTGCTTCAATCACTTTGCTATCGATGCTTGTGCTGACCGTGCTGGTGACGAAGCTGGTGATTGATCAGGGCAGCTTGCTGGCAGCTATCGTGGCCGCGATCGCGCTGGTGTCGTCCGCCCCGATACGCTCCTATGGTCAGCCTGTGCAGATTACTCACCACATCTTCATGCTGGTGCCGCTGGCTGCTGCTGCGATCGGACTGCTGCCGTCTCGTCAATCCTGGCGCCACTGGCATTGGGTCGGCTTTGCTTGTGGTGCACTCTTGGCGCTAGCCCTGTGGATCTCTCCGGAGACCATGCCGTTTGTCGTGGTTCTATTGGCCGTGCGGACGACGTTTCGCGTGCAGTACATGACCAAGCAGACGCTCTGGCCGATTGCAGCGGGCTTGTGCATCGTGCTGGCAATCGCCTGGCGTCTGGATCCGCCACCACCGACGTTCTCTGCATGGGCGCTGGATCATGTCAGTCTCGCCTGGCTGTGGTTCGGGCTGTTGCTCGCGGTGCTGTTACTACTTGCCGACGTGATGGTCGCTCGTGGCTTTCCGTGGGTGCGTAGCCTGGTCGTGCTGACCATCGGCGCGATAGCCTCCGCATCGATTTGGCTAACGACGGTGCCGGGAGCGCTCGATGGGCCGGATGGATTGATTCCGCAAGAGCTCAAAGCGCTATGGTGGAACACCATTGCCGAATTGCAGCCGCTTACCTCGGCGACGGAAATCATTGCATACCTCGCTCTGCCCGTGGTCTCCGGACTGTTGCTGATCTATTTTGCGGTACGTCGCCGGGCGTTATGGATGCTGGTGCTGGCTTTGAGCATCTTTGCCTATGGTTTTCTGGCGGCGAGGCATTCGAGGATGGGAGCGGCCGCCGGGTTGCTGGCCATCATGGGCTACGGCATTGCCTTGTCAGCGATGAGCAATTTTCGCGAGCCGTCCAGACTGAACGGCCGCTATCGTGACCAGTTCATCGCGCTGTGTCTGATCCTGTTTCCATCCATGCAGTTAGTGCTGGCACTCCTGCTGTTCGATGAGCATGCGGAAGCGCGCGCGAACAAGGCTTCCGCGAGCCGCTGCAAGCTGGCCGATGTGGCCCCAGCTTTGAATACGCTCCCTCCCGGGACTCTGCTGGCCTCCATCAACGAGGGACCAGAAGTGCTGTGGCGGACACAGCATCGCACCATTGCCGGCAACTACCACCACAATGTGCAGGGGCTGCTCGATCATTTCCGGCTCTGGCGCAGCATTGCACCTGACGAACAGGCAAGGCGTCTGGCCGAGGAGCGCAAGATTGATTACGTGTTGGGTTGCGAAGAGGTGCCAGAGGTATTGAAGCTCAATCACGGCCAACCGACCCTGGCCAGTCGCGTGGCCAGCGGCACGCCGATCGACTGGTTGCCCCGGCATGAAAAGATCGGACGTTGGCATTTATACAGGCGTACAGAAGTTGCGGACTGAATAGGGGACGGCGCCTGTTGGCATCCTCTAGGCCCGCTGATGTAGGTACAGTCCTGTTGGGCAGGCGTTCCTGGGGGTCATTCGGCCCGTGAGCCGCTTAGGCGCACGGTGTTTCGTCCTTCAGCCTTCGCCTGAAATAGCGCTTGATCGACCCGTCCGAACCAGTCATCCAGGGTTTCGCTTGTGTCAAGCTCAGCGACACCGAGACTGATTGTCACCTTACCGACCTCTGGGAAAGGATGGTCGGCGACGACTCGGCGAATCTTTTCCGCGAGTTGCATCGCATCCGACGCAGTGCAGTGCGACATGATCACCACGAACTCCTCGCCACCCCAGCGCGCCAGCAGGTCGGTACCGCGGATCACCTGGCTAACCACGCGAGTCAGCTCGATTAGCACCTGATCGCCGATCTGATGGCCGTAGAGATCATTGACGTGCTTGAAGTGATCGATGTCGAACAGCAGCATCGATACCGGATGTTTGTAGCGTACCGCCTGATCTCTCGCCGTCGTGGCGACCTGTTCGAATTGCCTGCGATTCGATACGCCGGTCAGGGCGTCTGTCGTTGCGATCCTGTGCAGTTCGGCATTGGCGCGCTCGGCAGCCTCATTGGCCGCTTGAAGCTCGTGTAACAGCCGCTTGTGTTCGGCAATGCTGCGCGTCACGCCGAGAATTTCGATGACTGCACCGTCTTTGCCCAGGACCGGCTGAACCATCACTTCGGTCCACACGGTGGATCCGTCCTTACAGCGGTACTCCATCTCGCCACGGAAGGTCTTGGGTGGCCTGCCGGCCTGTATGTCAGCGTGTAGCTCAACGAAGTAATTCAGCGAAGCCTCCAGCGACGCTGGGGTGTGGATGTCTTCGATCGGTTGACGCATCGCCTCATCGGGCGTAAAGCCGCGCACGGCTTCAATAGACGGGCTGATGTAAGTGATCCTGCCATCAGGACTCATTGTCCAGACCACATCGCTGGCAAAATTCGCGATAAGCCGGTGACGCTCCTCGCTGAGACGCAGCGCCTCTTCGGCACGTTTGCGATCCGTAACGTCTTCCTTGACGGCCAGATAGTGGGTCGGTACGCCATAGCTATCGGTAACCGGAGAAATAATGGCGGATTCGAAATACCGCGTGCCATCTTTCTTGTGATTGACGAACTCGCCACGCCATTCCCGTCCGGACGACAAGGCTTCCCACATCTGGTGGTAAGTTTCGGGAGGTGTTTCACCGGTTTTCAGTATCCGCGGGTTTTTCCCGATGACTTCTTCAAGTGAATATCCGGTAACGCTGCTGAAGCGCGGATTGACGTACTCGATGGTGCCCTTCAGGTCAGTAATTACGATGGAATTCGGGCTCTGCTCGACTGCACGCGTCAGTTTTCTGAGCGCTGCCTCGGCCTGAATGCGTTGTTCATTTTCATTTCGGGATTGCTTCAGTGCTTTCTGCGTCAACTGATTCGTGTAATGCGCCAGCGTTGCCGTCATCAGGAACAAACCTGTCAGGACGACCCATTGCGTCAGGCCGACACTCAGATCAGGCTTGGGAAGCATGCCTGAATTTTCGGCAATGATCAGGCCCAGCACTGCCATCGAACTGATGCCTGCGGCGAGCAACAGCCCCGGCAAGCGGTAAATCGTCACTGCCAGCGTGACCCAGAAGACATAGATTGCTGTTGCCGGAGCCCGCACAGTCCCCTGGCTGATATTGACTGAGGTGATGGCGATGAAAAAACCCACCGTCAGCATCCATTCGACGCGGGCGAGTTTGCGGTCACGCAGCCAGCGCAGCGTCTGAAAAAGCAGCGCGAGCCACGTCAGGACGATGATCAGAGTTCTGTTCGGAACCGAGTGTCCGACCAGAATCGCGAGCAGCGACAGGGTGGTGAACCCGAGGCTGATCAGGATGACTAGATGCAGCAGACCGGCGCGCTGTGTCTCTGCCTCGTCGTCCATAAAGACAGGGGGAGACATCCAGTTCCTGATGGTTTTTATCATCGTTCCGTCCACCCACCATGCCGCTATTGGTCGATTTCTGATTACATTTAATGACTGCTTATATCGCAGTTTATTAAAACCGTAACTATTTTTCTATACGACACCCAGCATGACGCTCCCCGGGGAGGGGCTGGTCAACCTGTCTCTGACAGAGCGCGGCTGACGAGATTACGCCGTCTTGCAGCGCAGGTCGACCTGTACTTAACGTGATGTTCGGCCGTCGGCGTTCTGTGCGTCGACGTTCTGTGTGAGGCATCAAAGCGGAGGAAGGGTATAGCGGTGGGACAAGTAATGCGTTGATTAACGGCTTTTCAAAAATTTGTGGTGACCACTGATGATGCTTGTCTTTGATGGGACAAGGGGACGGGCAGTGAGGTTAGTTTCTGTAAAGAAATTAACGAAGGAGGTCAGCGAAAGCTATGCACGAACGTGTGCCGTGTCCGACAGCTTCGAAGGCGGCGAGCAGAGAGGCAGTTCAGTGACGCAAGTGCCGCGGCGGCAGCCGTCGCGCATTGATAGCGTTGAGCAGCAGACAAGCAATTGCTGCAAACCGCAGGGCCAGCAGGCCGAACATCCATTGCGGCGGATCGCGCATCATCAGTACATACACCTTCAGATAGTCTGAGATCAGCGCGGTAATGGCGATTCCTGCAATCACCCAGGAAACGGTCGCAAAATGCCAGCGCTTGAGGTAGCTGAACAGATACAGCCCCGTCAGTCCAAGGGCTGACACGATGCGCCAGTTCAGGTAAGTCGCGACCGCATGCTCGCGGCCACTAGGGACATCGAAGTTCGCGAGTGCCATGTCGCGGAAGAAAATCAGTTTTAGCAGATAGGCTGAAGCAACGAGCAAAAGGAAAAACATGCGCGCTTTGAACCATCGATCGTACTTCAGCACCGCGACAGAGTCGCGCGATCGCAGCGGGCGGAATTTTGTTGCGGCAGCTTCCAATCCCAAGGAGCCGCGCGGTGAATCGGCGGTTCGGATGACTGCTTCCCTGTCTGCGGCGTTGCTCATTGGCGCTTCTTCCGGGAAAGATGCTTATCTGTGACGGATATTAATCGCATATTCCCCACAGGAAATAATTTCCTTAATAAAACTAAGGGAAATTTCGGCAACTCTAGCATGCAGGATGGTTGTTCGCTTGCCGGATTTGTAACGAAAATTTCTGTGCTTTTGCTGGCGTGAGGCATGGACTTGCTCACGATTGGGAACTCTTGTGGCGAACTCGAATGGGGGTAGGGAGCGGCATCCCGGCATTCTTTTCACCAAGGACGTGATGGTCTGGCATAACGAAGCAACTTGCCGGTATTCCAGTCGAAATCGAAAAGATAATTGAATCGCTATCGATTTTCTAGACGCTTCGCTGCCTCTCGAAAAACTGCTGTTCAAATTGTACCGGCGACTTCTTCCCGTTATATCCGTGGCGGCGGACCGGTTGTAAAACATCTCGATGTAATCAAAAACATCCTGGCGCGCCGCTTCGCGTGCCGGGTAGGTCTTGCGTTTGATCCGCTCACGCTTCAACAACTGGAAGAAGCTCTCGGCCACCGCACTGTCGGGACAGTTACCGCGCCGACTCATGCTCCCGACGAGGCCATTCGCCTTCAAAAAGGCCTGCCAGTCCTCGCTGGAGAATTGGCTTCCCTGATCCGAATGCACCAGCACGGGCTGCCTGGGCTTGCGCCGCCAGATCGCCATCAGCAAGGCTGAGA
>JACCDS011201570.1_pt1 | contig 79746 bp, 67 predicted proteins | sample 7446441 | NCBI WGS metagenome assembly JACCDS01 (sample SAMN15323445, study PRJNA562643) | freshwater metagenome | isolation source: river surface water | place: USA:Blue River Watershed | collected 2017-08-17
CCCCTACGATATGAAATTTATTGTTTCTTCCTCCGCCTTGCTCAAGCAGCTTTCTGCCATCAACGGTGTAGTGACCACCAATCCGGTGGTGCCTATTCTGGAAAACTTTCTTTTTGAAATCAAGGGAGCTGTATTGACCATCACTGCTTCGGATCTGCAGACTTCCATGATGACAGAGCTTCAGGTGGAAGCCAAGGAAGACGGAAATATTGCCGTGCCAGCACGAATTTTGATCGAAACCTTGAAAAATTTGCCTGAGCAGCCGGTAACTTTCAGCATCGATCACGACACCTACGCGGTAGAAATCAGTTCCGACAATGGACGCTACCGTCTTGCAGGTGAAAATGCCACAGACTTTCCGAAAATCCCTACGGTTAGCAATGCCACTACAGTGGATATGTCTACTGAAGTGCTTTCTTCTGCCATTGCGAACACCATTTTTGCAACCTCTTCGGACGAACTTCGTCCTGCGATGACTGGGGTATACATCAATTTGAGCCCAACCAATACCACCTTTGTGGCTACGGATGGTCACCGTCTGGTTCGTTACAGAAGGGTAGATGTGGCCTCTAGCAATGGAGCCAGTTTGATCATCCCAAGAAAAGCCTTGAACCTCTTGAAGTCTACTCTGCCATCTGAAAACGTGCCAGTAGCAGTTGAGTTCAACCAATCCAATGCCTACTTCAAGTTTTCAAACATCAAGATGATCTGTCGTCTGATTGACGAGCGATTCCCAGATTACGAAAACGTGATTCCAACAGAGAATCCAAACCGGATGAACATCGACCGAATGGAATTTTTGGGTTCCTTGAGACGTATCGCCATCTATGCCAACAAGACCACGCACCAGGTACGCTTGAAGTTGACCGGTAGCGAGTTGATGATCTCTGCGGAAGATCTGGACTTCTCCAACGAAGCCAACGAGCGCTTGTCTTGCGATCACGAGGGCGAAGACATTGAGATCGGATTCAACGCTAAGTTCTTGGTAGAAATGTTGAACAACCTTTCTTCCAAAGAAGTAAGTTTGAAGTTCTCCGCGCCAAACCGTGCAGGTTTGATCTTGCCAGTGACTCAAGATGCCAACGAAGATATCTTGATGTTGGTGATGCCGGTGATGCTCAACAACTACGTATAATCCAAACCACCAACCCTACTAAAAAGCCCGTCCCGCAATACTGCGGGACGGGCTTTTTTTTCACCTTTGAGGTCTAGCAGACCTCGAAGGTATTTTGCTGCTCTCGATTTGTCCCACAAACCTTCGAGGTCTGAAAGACCTCAAAGGTTTTAGTAAAATTCTCAATTCCCCAAGGGTCCACCTTCCTTTTTGGCATCTCGCAACATTTTGAGGTAAAGCCCTTCAACCCGCTCGCGTGCCCAGGGGGTTTTGCGTAGAAACTTCAGGCTGGAGGCAATGCTAGGATCGTGGGTGAAGCAGCGGATGGTAATGCGTTCCCCGAGGTCTTCCCAGCCGTAGAAGGACACCAGTTGGGCGATCATATCGGCGAGGGTGACTCCGTGCAGGGGATTGTTGGCTTGGGTTTCCATAAGGTCTTGGTTAGGAATCCTTGGGTTGAATCAAATCCCAGAGATTTCCATAGAGGTCCGAAAATACGGAAACTATTCCATACGATTCTTCTGCCGGTTCCCGGATAAAGACGACGCCTCGAGCGCGGTAGTTTTCGTAATCTCTCCAAAAGTCGTCGGTATAAAGAAACAAGAAAACTCGGCCTCCTGCCTGATGGCCCACCTGACTCAGCTGCGTTTCGTTGGCGGCTTTGGCAAGCAGCAACTGGCAGGCAGAGCCTTTTGGAGCTACCCGGACCCAGCGTTTGGTGTCTGTCAGTGGAGTATCTTCCAACAGTTCGAATCCCAGCGTCTGCGTGTAGTACTGAATGGCCTCGTCGTAGTCTTTGACCAAAAGGGAAAGCTGTCCAAGTTGTTGGTTCATCGGGTGTAGGAAATGATCGTCACTTACTTTAAGGCATTCGGTTTTTGAAGTCCCTCGAGGATTTCACGAATGGCCACGATGCTTTCCCACTCTCGATCCTTGTCTCCGTGCTCAATGCCCACGTGTCCGCTGTATCCATGGGATAGGACGATCTTCATCATGCGGGCATAATCCAAGTCCGACTCTTGGCCTGCATCGTCCCAGACGCGGGGCTTGAGGCTTACTCCAGTCGCTAAGGGCATCAATTCATCCACTCCTCGGTAGGAATCGTAGGAAACGGGCTTGCCTTCTAGGGTGCTGATGCGGAAGTTGCCAAAGTCGGGAAGCGTACCGGCCAGGGGATGGTCTGCATTGCGGATGGTGTCAGCCAGCCATTTGCCATTGGAAGAGAAGCCTCCATGATTTTCGATCACGATGTGGATGCCGGTAGGTGCTGCATAGCTGGCCAGCTGGTGGATGCTGTCGCTAACCAATTTGGAGGCTTCCGCTGCATCTTCTGGCCGGGTAGACCAGGAAATGTCGGAGTAGCCGTTGACACGTACGGTGTGGCAGCCTAGGAACTTGGCGGCATCGATCCACTTTTTGTGATTTTCGACTGCCTTTCCGCGATCAGCCGCTGAACGCGCTCCGAGCATGCCTTCGCGATCCACCATGATCAAGACCTGGGTGATGCCCTCGTTGCTGCATCGGGTATTCATTTCCTTCAAGTAGGTAAAGTCCTGCGCCTTATCCATAAAGAATTGATTCACATATTCGACTGCATGGATGCCATGTTTCTTGGCTTCGAGTGCAAAATCAAGGTGATCCAGTTTCTTGGAAAAAAGGAGCCGATTGACAGACCACTCCGCCAAGGAGATCTTAAACGGGAGATCGGCTGATTGCCGAGCAAAGCTTAGGGAGGGGAGTCCTAATCCTAGGGCTGCGGCGGCAAGGCCTGTAGTTTTGAGGAAATTTCTTCTGCTATTCATGGGTATTTTGGGTTCTTTTTTAAAAAGAAGGAGGTCTTCTTCTATTCTTAACTTAGGTGTCTCTCACTTTACTTCACCTCAAATACCGCTGACTCCCAAGGACCTAGGATAAGTTCGATGTGGGCGCCTTTCTCGTCTATACGAAGTTGGGTGGTTTTCTTGCCAAACATTCTTTCTCCCAGTTCCCGGGTTCCGGGTCTCAAATCCCAGGCTTTCAAGAGTTCAGGGGAAAGGTGGAGGACGGTATTCACGGATTGGTGTTCGTCAAAGTTGGTGACCACCAGCAACTTTTGATCCTTGTCCCAACGGGCAAAAGCAAAGGTTTTGTCGGTGTAGGCTGGGTTTATTTTTCGGTTGAAGGTGTGCAGGTCCAAGTAGGATCCCATCAAGGCCGAACTGTTCCTAGTAAAGTTGAGCACCTCCGAATAGTAGTTACGCAGCGCTTTTTCGTTGTCTGAAAGTTGCCCCCCGTCAAATTTTCCTTCATTGACCCATTTCTGGTGCTGAGGAACGCCGATGTAATCGAAAATTGAGGTGCGGCTGGGCTGTCCAAAGCCGGCCATTTCGGCCCCAGGCTCACCCACTTCCTGTCCAAAGTAAATCATCGTCGGTGCGGTAGTACTTGTGGCCGAAACCACCATTGCCGGCAGTGCCTTCCAGGGGTTGCCTGCAAATTCTGGACTTGCAATCCGCTGCTCGTCGTGGTTTTCGAGGAAGTGCAGCATATTGTGCTCGATGTCCGATAAGCCCTGCAGGATTGGCACCAAATTGTCGGTGGAGCCATGGCCACGTAGGATGTGCTTCAGCGTGTCGTAGAGCTCTACCTTGTCGTAGAGGTAATCCATCTTTCCCTTTTGGATATAGTCACGGTAAAGGCTTGGGTTGTACACCTCCGCCAAAAGGAAGGCATCTGGATTTGTCTTTTTGATGTGGGAGTTGAGGTAGGACCAAAACTCGACAGGGACCATTTCGGCCATGTCAAATCGGAAGCCGTCCACTCCCTTGCCCAACCAGAACTGGGTGATGTCCTTGAATTTTCTCCAGGAGTCGGGCACTTCCTTTCCTTGCCAAAATGCGTAATGGGTGCTCCAATCCAAGGTCGCTGCATCGGCGGGCAGTTCGACAAACTCTTTTTTGCCCTCTGGGCTGACTCCGTAGTTTATTTTGACGGTCTCGTACCAATCGTAGAAGTCGGGCTGAGCCTTTCGGGAGCCATTGCCTGTCCATTTGGCGGGGTCTTCTTGAAATTGGCCATTTGCTAGCGGATGTTTTTCACCTCCCAGGGGTTGGTAGCCATTTTTGGATTCAGGAACTCGAAAGGATTCCCCAGGGATGTAGTAGAAGTTGTTGTCTTTGTGGTAGGCCACTGCCTTGTTGTCTCCAGCACCGAAATCCTGAACTCCGCTGGGATTGTTTTTTCCTTCGTAATGACGGGACACATGGTTGGGCACGATGTCGATGATCACCTGCATGTCTTGGGCATGCGTCCGGGCAATCAGCGCTTCAAATTCTTCCATGCGGCGGGTGACATCTACGGCAAGATCTGGATTGACCTGGTAGTAGTCCCGCACTGCATAGGGAGATCCTGCACGGCCTTTGATCACGTCTGGATCGTCGGACTTGACGCCAATTTCTGGGAAATCGCCGATGACCCCATGATGCGGTACGCCGGTGTACCAGACATGGGATACGCCCAACTTTTTGATTTCTGCCAGGGCAGCATCCGTAAAGTCATTAAACTTGCCCACCCCATTTTGTTCCTTGGTGCCCCAAGGAATGTTGCTGGTGTTTGTATTGCCAAAAAGTCGAGTGAATACCTGGTAAACGATAATTTTTTTGGGCGGCATGGGCTTGGGATCTGCAGTTTTGGGAGTTTGGCTGGATAATAGGATCAAGGCCAAAAGGGCGGAAAGGACTATTTTTTTCATCAACTTATCGGGTCAAGCGGTACAAGAGAAGCGTATTTCGTTTGATCAAGGAAGGAAATTGCTTCATGTTGATGGTTTCTCCAGGAGCATGGGCTCCAGAGCCGGATGCACCTAGGCCGTCCAAACTGTCCATAAAAGAAGCCACAAAAGAGATATCTCCCGCACCGCGGCTACCCGGATCTCCTGGCTTCACGGGTCCATAGCCCAGATCTTGGCTAACAAGGCTTAGCGTTTCTGCTAGGGCATAGTTGCCCGGAGTAGGCTCCATGGAGGGGATGTAATCGTAAAAGGTGATTTCTGCATCGGTTTGGTGCAGGTTGTTGGCAACGATTTCCCGCATTTTGGTGCGAGCCGCTTCTTTTTGTGCTTCTCCCAAAAAGCGCAAATCACCAGTTACAATCGCCTCACGGGCTACAATATTGGTTTTTCCAAGGGAGCTACCGGCACCTGTGTTGGGATTAATACTCACATCGGAACCTCCGATAAACTGGCCTGGATTGAAGGTCAGGTACTTTTCCCCTGCGAGCGCCTCTCTAAATTCATTCACGATGCGTGCCGCTTCGTAGATGGCTCCATAGCCTGCATTTTGACCAAATACTCCACTGGAGTGGCCTTGCTTGCCGCTGGTTTTCAAGGTCCAGCCAGAAGCTCCTCGTCTTGCGACCGTGGCCCCACCAAAACCCTGAGCGGTCTCGTAAGCCAGGGCGATTTCGTGTTGCTTTGCGCGTTCGATGAAGTCTTTGCGAGCCAAGGTTGCATCTCCTGTGCTTTCCTCGTCTCCATTGAAATACACGGTGATGGTTCGGTCCTTCAAGTAGCCGAGCTCGTGCAGGGCTTTGAGACTGGCGAGTACGAGCACATCTCCTCCCTTCATGTCGTTGGCTCCCTGGCCGGTGGCGGTGCTGTCGTTGAGCCAAGTGAAGGGGGTAAAGGGCATGTCTTTTTCAAAAACGGTATCCAAGTGGCCAATCAGAAATAGTTTTTTTCCTTTCGTGCCTGTTCGCGTAGCCACAAAGTGTCCCGCGCGCTTCACTTCTGCAGGGACGGCTACCCATTCGGTTTGAAATCCAATTTTTTGAAACTCCCGCTCAAAAACGCGGCCCACTTCCCGAACACCTTCTAGGTTTAGCGAACCCGAGTTGATGTTGACTACCTCCTCCAAGAGCGCTACTGTTTCCTGGTAATTTTTATCGATGCGCTCCACCAGTTTTTTTTCTTCTGCGCTCAGCTTGTGCTGTCCGAAGGAGAGGAAGGGGGAAATGACAAGGAGTAGAGCGAGAAAAATGCGTTTCATGGAAAGGAAATTAAGTGGGGGTTGGAAAGCTAAAGTTAATAAACCGATAGGGAATTGCCAGAGGGAATGTGGTAGACCGGGATGCCTGGAACATGGGTTTCCAACCAATTTTTCACAAATTCTGAGCCTCCTTCTTCGCTGGCGGAGTGGCCGATTTCTACCATGGAAAGTTTCATGCCGAGTTCTTGAGCGGTTTTGACGTATTCAGGAGTTTCCCATTCGTTGGATTCCCCACAGATCAGCACATCCGGACGGTGTTCTTGAATTCGGGTGATTTGGGTTTTCCCACCTACAGCACCGGGCAGGAGGAGCACCTTGGAGCAGGGTTGATCTAGATCGCCCACAAAGCGCATCGCCGGCACCTTCATTTGCGTTTTGATGTGGTCGATGACTGACCTCAGGGAAGTGGTCGGAATCTGCAAGATTGGGCTTCCAGGGGTATAGTAGTCCTTCCAATCCAGTTCTTCCACCACGCCTACTCTTACCCCATCGTCTTGCATGCGGTGTACGTAGTCGTGGTTTCTCCAAATCGTCAACTTATTCTGGGCGAGCAGGTCGTATTTGCCACGGAAGACTGGGTCGTTTTGGAGGTAGTCGGTCTCGTCCTGCCCGGAGTAAAAGGTGGGTTCGTGGGGGATGATGAGGTTGGCCTTCAACTCAATTGCCTTTTTGATGATCTCGATGCTGGGGAACATGGTGGTAACTATCCCAGTGACCACCGTGTCTCTGGAGCCAATTTTGATGGTATCCACCGTCTGTGCAAAGGGAGCTTTGGGCACCTGGGAAATAAACAGGTCCATGATCTCGCCAACCGTCCAGGATTTTTGGATGGGACCAGCCCATCCGGAAAGCGGATTGCTTAGGAGGCCCGCACCGAGGAGGGCACCCGATTGAAGCAGGAAGGTTCGCCTAGTGGAGTGCGATGATTTTTTCATGAGGAAGGAACTTGCGAATTCGAAATTTGTAGAGGCCGACTTGGGCTGTCTTAGTTGATGGTCACATCCGTGAGCCAGATGAAACGCTTTCCTTCTGGGTCCTTGTGCTCCAAACTGATTTGAATTGGGCCGTAGGGTACTGCCTTTTCCCAGGTCCAGGTGCGGCCCTCGGGAGCATTTCCTTTGCGGAAGGTCCACTCTAGGATTTTGTGGGCTGCATCGAGATACAGGTCATAGGCATCCCCAGGGGTATATCCGCCATCAGCGCCGTAGAGAATGCTGAGTTTCGTGGAAGGGAGACCTTGAATCGGAGAGGTCGCATTTTCGAGTACCTCGTAGGTGTATCCTTTGTCCCAAGCAAGTTGGAAGGGCATCAGTGCCCAGTACTTGTCATTGATAAAGGCCCCGTCCTGCTTCGGTAGGGAGTCAGCGACGAGGCTGTAGGTAAAGCTGGTATCTGCTCCAGCATAGGACACGGTGCTGTCTTGGATATTCCATTTCCAAGTTCGGGACACCACCGTGGCCGAATCTCGCTGCACATTCCAGGTGTAGCCGATAGACTTGACCTGATCCCAGTTTTCAAAGCCGTAGGCCTTGGCCACTTGCATGGGGAGGGTATCTGGAAGGGTTTCGCGCTGCTGACAGGAGGCCAAGAGGGCAAGAACCGATAGGCTGAGGAGTAGATTTTTCATAGTGAGGAGTAGAAAGCGTTTCAGGAACTGGATTTGGATAGCCAATTTTTGAATTTGTTGTATTCTAGGTATTGTGCTAGAGGTTGGACGAAAAAGAGAAATCGATTCAAGAATAGGAGGCTTCGAAAGAGGGTGGAGGGGAAAATTTTCTTTTTCCCTTTGGCAGCCCCTGCGAGCATGGCTGCAGCGACCTCTTCTGGAGTTTGGATTGGAAATGCTTTTGGAATATTGGGGCCTGCTGCATCAAAGAATGCGGTGGCTGTGGCGATCGGAAAGACCAGCGTGAGCCAATCTCCTGCCCGCTCTGCCCAGAGTGATTCTGCCCATTGGAGGATTGCGGCTTTGGTACTGCCGTACAGGCTGTAGCCTGGAATGGACCAGTAGGCGATGGCGGAACAAGTGATCACATGGCGCAAGTCATGGTTAGGAAATGCTTGTTTCAAGGCCATCCCAAGTTGGATGGGCGAGTGCACATTCAGCTGAAAGAGGCGATCCATCTCCTCCCAGTTTTGCAGGGATGCTTCTCCATAGGCTGCCTTGCCTGCATTGGCGAAGCAAATATCCACATGCTTCCAGTGGGATTTAATCCATTCGAGAATAGGCGCATTTCCTTCTTTTTCACTCAAGTCCGCCAAGACAAGTCCCTCAATCTCGGGAAACTCTACCCGAAGGAGATCTAGGTGCTCAGGAAGGTAATCTACCGCCAATAGATTTTTGGTATGTGGATAAAGTTGCCTGATCAACTCCAATCCAATGCCTGAGCCGGCTCCAGTCACGATTACCCGTGCGTCTTTGTAGGGCTTCATGCCGGGATGCTTGGTTTTGGAAAAGTGAGGGTAAAGGGGCTCACCTTAAGGGTGAGTAGGGGTTTGATGCCTTGGATGTCTGGAAAAAGGTGGGGATCAACCTCCAATTCCTGAATGCGCGCCAGTTTCCCCCAACCCTTACCTTCTGGCTGGGTGAATAGCACTTGCCCAGCTAATTCTTGACGCAGTTGAATCGGAAGTAGGGCGGTGCTCATCGGAAACGATATGCCCCCAGAGCGAATGCTGGTTTGAAATACCTTTTTCCCGTGAAGGGAAACTTCTACACGGTCCAGCCCTTTTTCTTTTCGCCACTGAAAGTCGGCCGTTTGCTTCGGAATGGCCCAGTTGGCACGTCCATTCGCCGTGCTCGCCTCTGAGTCTACAAAGATGGTGGTGATGGCCTGCAATTTTTCTTTCCCAAATTTTCCAGGAATAAATAGGAGTTCCCGGTAGGGTCCCACGGGGGATTCCTGGTAGTCCACGAGCATCACGTAACCAAATCCACCTTTGAATTTCCCCTGGAGGTGTTCGGGTAAGTTGCCTGCTTGCGCTACCCAATCTTTTTTGAAGCGAAAAAGGAGAATAATCCCTTCTCCCCGCAGGGTCCAAGGGGCTGGAACAGGCGTAAAGGTTGTGGTTGGCTTAGGCATAGGGAGAGGGGCTGATCGCGGTCCATCCCCCATCAATGATGAGGGTTTGGCCGGTGATGTGTCTTGCGGCATCGGAAAGCAGAAAACTAGCCGCCTCAGCGATGTCTTCCGGAAATGCAGGTCGTGCCATGGGGGTGAGTTTGGACCAGGTATCCACATAATTGGGGTCTGCCGTGGTCCGTTCAGTAAGGGTTGCTCCTGGGGCGATGGTATTGACACGGATGCCGAGTGGGGCGAGTTCCAGGACGAGGTTTTTGGCAAGCATTTCAATGGCTGCCTTGCTCATGGCATAGGCGGCCAGATTTTCATGACTTTGGTGGGCGGTCACCGAAGAGGTGAAAAGCATCGCTCCTCCTTGACCTTGATTTTTCATGACTTGGGCCACTGCTTGGGTGAGAAAAAAGGTACCGGCTTGGTTGACTCGAGTCACTTCCATAAAATCTGCACGGGAATAGTCCAGAAAGTTGCCAAAAAGGGTGATTCCTGCATTGCATACCAGTTGATCGATGTGCCCAAAATTCTGGAGGGCAAGGGATACGAGTTCAGCAATGACTTCGGGGTCGGCAGCATCTCCCGAACAGCCGATAACGGACCCTTTTTTCAGGCGGGAGAGACTGGCGACAGCCTCTTGGGTCAGGCCTTTTTCCCGATCATTGAGGAGCACCTGGGTTCCGTTTTCCACCAATTTCCGGGCAATGGCTAAGCCAATGCCTTGTCCTGCTCCTGTAATGATTGCTACCTTGTTCATGGCGCTTTTTTGATAAATAGGTGTGGGCTCGTTTGGAATTTCCTCTCGAACCAAAAAACTTAGTGTGAATCTCTTTTTACTTCTGGACCCGAACTTCCTTGGAGAAAATCAAAATCCACCCCTTCGTGGGCCTGGTTGACCTTGTCGAGAAACAGATTGACATAGCCTCGGTCGTAGAGAAGGGGACTTGGAGAAAACGCAGCCCTTCTTGTGGCAAATTCTTCTTCCGAGATCAGCAGATTCAGGCTGCGCTTGGGTACGTCCAATGCGATTAAGTCCCCATTCTGCACCAGCGCAAGTGGTCCTCCAATGGCAGACTCGGGAGAGACGTGCAGCACCACGGTACCGAAGCCCGTGCCGCTCATGCGCCCATCTGAAATGCGAACCATATCCTTGACGCCCTTTTCCAGTAATTTTTTGGGTAGTCCCATATTGCCCACTTCGGGCATGCCTGGGTATCCTTTGGGACCTACTTTTTTCAAGACCATCACACAGGTCTCGTCAATATCCAGGTTGGGATCGTCTACTCGTGCTTTGTAATCGTCGATGTCCTCAAACACTACTGCTCTCCCCGTATGGGTGAGCAAGTCGGGACTGGCAGCGGAAGGCTTCATTACAGCGCCATTGGGGCATAGGTTGCCTTTCAATACGGCGATGCCAGACTCCGGTTTGATGGGATTTTCGAAGGTACCAATCAGGTTTCTGTCCCAGCATTCGGCTTTGGCTATGTTTTCACCCAGGGTCTTGCCATTGACGGTGATGACATCGGTATGGAGATGCTTTTCGATTTCCTTCATGACTGCAGGCAGTCCACCAGCATAAAAAAGGTCTTCTACCCAATGCTCGCCGGAGGGCTGCACATTGGCGATGAGTGGGATTCGAGAGGAAAATTCATCGAAGTCGGCGAGATCCAAGGGAACGCCTATTCGTTTGGCGATGGCGATGAGGTGTAGGATGTAATTGGTGGATCCTCCAACAGCGGCATTGACCATGATCGAATTTTCAAAGGCCTTGCGGGTAAGGATCTTGTCCATGGTCAGGTCTTCCTTGACCATTTCCACGATGCGCATGCCGGCTAAGTGGGCCATTACTTTGCGTCGGGAATCTGCTGCCGGGATGGTGGCATTGTCTGGTAGCGCTAGTCCAAGCGCTTCGACCATGGCGGCCATGGTGGAGGCAGTACCCATGGGAGCGCAGTGCCCTACGGATCGGGACATGGCCGCTTCGGCTTCGATAAATTCCTCTTGGGAGAGTTTGCCAAGTTTGAAATCTTCGGCAAAGCGCCAAATATCGGAGGTACCTATTTTTTTGCCTTTAAATCGACCGGCCAACATGGGTCCACCCGAGAGGACAAGGGTAGGGAGGTTGACCGAGGCAGCGCCCATCACCAAAGAGGGAGTGGTCTTGTCGCAACCACACATCAGGATAACGCCGTCCATGGGGTTGGCGCGGATGCTTTCTTCTACGTCCATGGAGGCGAGGTTGCGAAAAAGCATAGCCGTGGGTTTGATCGAGCATTCGCCAAGGGACATGACCGGAAACTCCAACGGAAATCCTCCTGCCTCCCAGATCCCTCGCTTGAGGGCCTCAGCCAAATCACGGAAATGTGCATTGCAGGGAGTCAATTCAGACCAAGTATTGCATATCCCGATCACTGGCTTTTCGCCAGTAAAAAGGTGGTGGGGAAGCCCTTGGTTTTTCATCCAGGACCGGTAGATGAATCCATCTTTGCCGGTTCTACCGTACCATTCCTGGCTGCGGAGTTTTTTCTTGGACATAGCGATATTGGGTTTAAAGAATTGGCCAAGAAGTTACCAAAAAATCCTACAAAAGGATAGAAATAGGAATCAGAAATAAAAAAATCCCCTTGACTTTTTGGTCAAGGGGATCTGAAAATCAGGTATCAAGTGGCGTTAATCCATGCGGGTGATTTTGGCACCCAGCGCATTGAGGCGCTCGTCGATGTTTTGGTAGCCGCGGTCGATTTGCTCGATGTTGTCGATGACGGATGTACCATTGGCAGACATGGCTGCGATCAAGAGGGATACCCCTGCACGAATGTCTGGGGAGGTCATCTTGATGCCACGGAGGGCGTACTTGCGATCCAATCCGATCACTGTAGCTCGGTGCGGATCACAGAGGATGATCTGTGCACCCATGTCGATCAATTTGTCCACGAAGAACAAGCGGGATTCAAACATTTTCTGGTGTACAAGCACGGTTCCCTTCGCTTGCGTAGCGGTTACCAAGATAATGGACAGGAGGTCAGGCGTGAAGCCAGGCCAAATCTGATCCGCTACCGTAAGGATGGAACCATCGATAAAGGTTTCGATCTCGTAGTGTTGTTGTGCTGGAATAAAGATATCATCTCCTCTAAACTCGAGTTGGATGCCCATGCGTCGGAAGGTATCCGGGATGATGCCCAAGCGGTGGATTTGACAGTCTTTGATGGTGATTTCAGACTGGGTCATGGCGGCCATCCCGATAAAGGAGCCGATCTCAATCATGTCTGGAAGTAGCGTGTGGGTGGTACCACCCAGTACTTTTACCCCTTCGATGTGGAGCAAATTCGAGCCCACACCTGTGATCTGTGCACCCATGCGGTTGAGCATGTCGCAAAGCTGCTGTAAATAGGGTTCGCAAGCAGCATTGTAAATGGTGGTCTTGCCTTCGGCCATTACTGCAGCCATGACGATGTTGGCGGTACCGGTTACGGATGCCTCATCTAGGAGCATGTACGTGCCTTTCAGGTTTTTTCCATCGATGTGGAAGATCTCATTTTTGGCATCGTAACGAAACTCTGCTCCTAACTTTTGGAAGCCAAAGAAGTGGGTATCCATGCGTCGGCGACCGATCTTGTCTCCTCCTGGCTTGGAAAGTTTTCCAGTGCCAAAGCGAGCCAACAAAGGTCCGAGGATCATCACCGATCCGCGAAGCGCGGAGGCCTTGTTGAGAAAATCCTGTGTTTCTAGGTAAGCCAGGTTGACTTCGTCTGCTTGGAAAGTATAGGATTCTGGAGCCAGTTTCTGCACTTTCACACCCATGTCAGAAAGTAGCTCGATGAGCTTGTTGACATCGCGGATGTTTGGAATTTTGTGAATGGTGACCTTCTCAGAGGTCAAGAGCACGGCACAAAGAATTTGCAATGCTTCGTTTTTTGCACCCTGAGGAGTGATTTCTCCTTTGAGGCGGTGCCCACCTTCAACTCTAAAAGATGCCATGTGCTTATCTTCGTTTTTTGTGGCTTGGGCGGAATTTCTTTCCGTGGTTGTTTTTCTTCTTAGAATGCTCTTCCTCTAGGTGAGGAATTTTGAAATCTCTACGGGTATTGGATTCAAAGAGGGCATTTTCCCGTACTTTTTCCAAATCAATGTGGAGTTTTCCTTTGGAGAGGGTCTTGATGTCATCGAGGATGATGCCGTCATCAAAGTTGTCTCGGTTCCAAGTGGAATGGAAGCTCCGCATTAGCTGGCCGATGTAGATGATCGCATTTTCCTGCTCTTCATCGTTCTCAATTTCAATGGCTTTTTCGATCAATTTTTCGATGTTTCTGCCGTAGTGTTTGAACTTGATCTGACCTTTGGGGTAGCCAATGTGTGGAGGCTTTTTGCCAAGCAATTCCTTTTCTGGCATGGGATAAGGACCATCGATGTCTAAGGTAAAATTGGACATGATGTACAAATCGTCCCAAAGCTTCTGGTCATTTTCCTGCCGTAGGGAAGGATTGAGCTGCTTGATGATTTCCACAATGGTATATGCACTTTGTGTCCTTCGTTCCCGATCTTCAATGCCAATTACATGCTGTACCAGTTGTTGGATATTCTTTCCGTATTCTTTCAAAATAAGTTGTTGTTTATCGGTATCGTTATGCTCCATGACGCCTCCTTTTTTGCCTTGTATAAGGTAACAAAAAAACAGCAATGGTAGGCGTATGCGGGATTAATCTATAATTCTGAGCTTGGCAAAGCTAAGCAATAAAGTTTTCTCCCCAAAATGTTCAAATTGAATGCTGGCCTTTTTGTTAAGTCCTTCGGTTTCAATTTTTTGAACCTTCCCAAATCCAAACTTTGGGTGCTCCACCAATTGCCCTTCCTGAAGCGCATTGGTATTGCTTGGTTTGAAGTCCGGGTTTGGGGTATGTACATGCATGGACGAAGGCAGGCGGGTTTCTGGCTGTTTTTTGATGCCAATAAATCCTGCCGCTCCTGGAGGGCCTTCTTTGCGGAATGCGCCTGGCATATCACGGGTAGCGGAAAGGCGCTTGGTAACTTTGAGCATGGCAGGATTGACTTCCTCCAAAAACCGGCTCGGCTCACAGTTGAGCAGTCGACCGAATCGGTAGCGCGTCAGTGCATAGCTCAGGTAGAGTTTCTCCATGGCACGGGTGGAGGCCACATAAAAGAGCCTGCGCTCCTCTTCCAGGTCTTCTCGACTCTGCATCATCATCTGGGAAGGAAAAAGATCTTCTTCCATGCCGACCACAAACACCTGTTTAAATTCCAATCCTTTGGAGGCATGGATGGTCATCAGGGTGATCGCATCGGTTTGGCTTTTGTCCTGGTCGTTGTCGGTGAGTAAGGCAATTTCCTGTAGGAAGGCGCCCAAACTCTTGTCTTCGTTTTCGGGGTTGTCCACGTATTCCTTGATTGCATTGAGCAATTCCTGTACGTTTTCGTAGCGGTTGAGGCCCTCGATGGTTTTGTCTTCGTAGAGTTCACGGAGCAAGCCACTCTGCTTGGCCACGGTACTCGCTGCTTCGAAGGCGTCTTTGCGTTCGATTTCGATCTGAAAGGCCTTGATCATCGTCGAAAAGTCATCTACCGACACCCCTGCACGGCCGCCTAGGAAGCTGTTTGCATTTTGGACCACATCCCAGAGGGGAATGTCATGTTCGTAGGCTGAAACGAGTATTTTCTCTACCGAACTATCTCCAATGCCTCTTTTGGGGTAGTTGATGATGCGCTTGAAGGCTTCCTCATCCGCTGGGTTCACGGCAAAGCGGAGGTAGGCCATGAGGTCCTTGATCTCTTTGCGTTGGTAGAAGGAGAGTCCCCCGACGATTTTGTAGGTGAGGTTGAGTTTTCGAAGTGCCTCTTCCATCGCGCGGGATTGGGAGTTGGTGCGGTAGAGGATGGCGAAGTCACTGTTCTGAAGTTTCTTGTTGTTTTTCTCCTCAAAAATGGTGGTAGCCACCAGGCGTCCTTCTTCGTTGTCGGAGGAGGCTTTGATCAATTCGATGAGGTCTCCTTCGGGGTTAGAGGTCCAAACGACCTTCTTGAGTTGGGCCTTGTTATTGTCAATGATGGAGTTGGCCGCTTCCACGATGGTCTTGGTGGAGCGGTAGTTTTGCTCCAGTTTTACCACAAATAAGTCCGGGTAGTCCTTCTCAAAATTCAGGATGTTCTGGATATCTGCTCCACGGAAGGCATAGATACTTTGGGCATCGTCTCCCACCACGCAGATGTTTTGGTGTACGGCGGCCAGCTTTTTGGTGATCAGGTATTGAGAGATGTTGGTATCCTGAAACTCGTCCACCATCACGTATTTGAAGCGCTGCTGGTACTTGTTGAGCACTTCGAGGTGGTCCCGAAAGAGGACGTTGGTATTGAATAATAAGTCGTCAAAGTCCATGGCGCCGGCTTTGAAAAGGCGCTCTTGGTAGCGCTGGTAGATCTCGCCCATTCTTGGGCGGAGGGCAGCCTCGTCATCTGCCTTCACAAAGGGATCGTTTTGATAGGTCTGCCAGGAAATGAGTCGGTTTTTTGCTCCTGAAATTCGGGACAGGACCACAGAGGGTTTGTACACCTTGTCGTCGAGGCGGAGTTCCTTGACCAAGGTGCGGATGAGGGACTTGGAGTCGTCGGTATCGTAAATGGTAAAGTTGGAGGGATAGCCGAGTTTGTCGGCTTCCACGCGTAGGATTTTGGCAAACACAGAGTGAAAAGTGCCCATCCAGGTATTTCGAGCCTCAAGTCCCGCCAAATTTTCGATGCGGTGCTTCATCTCACTCGCTGCCTTATTGGTAAAGGTGAGCGACAGAATGTTGAAGGCATCTACTCCTTTGGCATAGATCAGGTGGGCGATTCGGTAGGTAAGTACCCGCGTTTTTCCTGATCCGGCTCCAGCGATGATCATCACTGGACCTTCCGTATGCTCTACGGCTTGGCGTTGTTCGGGATTGAGTCCTTGTAAGTAATCCATTTGTATAGTATCAAGTAGCTAGACTGAAGTATCAAGACCTGACCATCCAGATAATGAATCTAGTAAAATTCTGTAATGAAAATCGTAATTTCTCAGGGTTCAGCGCCAACGGAATTATCAAGTCGAATCGGGGCCTAAAAGAGAGTTAAGCCTTTTGCTTTAAATTCTCCAACGCTTGTGGCTCCAGAGGTAGAGGTCAGGCTGCAGGTGGATATTTGCTTCCAATCGCGCACAGAAGGCATCGGTGATGCTGTGCTCCGGATGGGATTCGTAAGGGCCTTTTGAAAGGAGTTCGTAGGTGGCTTGGTAGCGTCCCCTTCCTAGTTTGGAGATTTCTCCAAAGTACACCGGAAGGTTCCTACTTTTGGCGATGTGCTCCGCTCCCTCAAAAAAGTACGCGGGTCGGTTTAGAAAAGGACGCTGGTAGCGGGTGGTTCGCCGATTGGGTCGCTGATCCGCGGCAAGTTGTACTACCCGGTGCTGTACGTTCAGGGTTTTGACCGTTTCTCGAAACTCATTTTTCTCCGTGATGGTGTTTCCAAAGCGAGTCCGCGCCTGGTACATGAGTTTACCGAAAAAGGGGCTGTTGATCTTCAGGTACACCCCTTCTGAAGGCACTTGGCTGAGTACTGCTGCTTGCTGAAGCCCCAGCTCCCAATTGAAAAAGTGACCAGCAAGGAGTAAAACACTGGATCCATTTTTTACCCCTTGATCTAGGAAATCTTGATTGGTGATGGTAAATCTTCGGGCCAGTTCCTCCTTGGAAATGGTGAGCGACTTGATGGTTTCGGCGATGGAGTCTGTAAAATTTCGATAGAAGCGATTGCGGATGGCTTTGCGCTCCTTCGCTGTTTTTTCGGGGAAGGCATGGAGCAGGTTTTCGTCGATCACTTTTTTGCGGTAGCGAACCACATACCTAGCGATGAGGTAGAGGAAATCAGTGAATAGGTACAAAATCCCGAGGGGTAGTCGGGAAAAGAGGCGAAAGAAAAACATGCGCTTGCGGTGGTGTGGGGTAACTTGCCCCATGGGGGGGAAAGCTTGCACAAAATAAAGGAAAAGCAGGGAAAAAGGAGGGGAATTTAGGTATAATTTGAGGCATTGCGTACTTTTGGTCTATGTCTGAAGTTCAGCGAAGGAAATATTCTCAGGAAGAGCGATCTACAATCTTTGATGGGGAGTTTATGCCCCACATCGATTCCATGTACAACTTTGCTTTTCGACTGACCTTTGATGAAGACGATGCCAAGGATTTGGTTCAGGATACCTACATGAAGGCTTTTCGCTTCATCAATTCCTTTGAGCAGGGCACCAATGCCAAGGCTTGGCTTTTCCGCATTCTCAAAAATAGCTTCATCAACGATTACCGAAAAAAGAGCAAGAAGCCCGCAACGGTGGATTATCAGGAAGTGGAAACTTTCTACAATTCCGACGATGTAGACTACCAAAGTACCAGCGATCTTCGTGCGGAGTCGGTGCGTGACATGTTGGGAGATGAGATTTCCAATGCCTTGAATGGGTTGGCGGTAGACTTTCGCACCGTCATTATTTTGGCAGATTTGGAGGGCTTCACTTACGAAGAAATGGCAAAAATTTTAGATATTCCAATCGGTACCGTGCGGTCTAGGCTGCATCGAGCGAGGAATCTATTGAAAGATACATTAAAAGGCTATGCCCAATCGATGGGATACGGCAGGGACGAAGAGGAGGATTAAACGATTAGCTATGGAAAACAACGACGCATCATCCCCTGAGCGGAAACTGCAGTGCAGCGACGTAAGCAAATGCTTTCAGCTCCTCGAGCGTATCCTCGATGGGGAGCTTGTAGAAGGAGGCCCTCAACTGTTGCAGGAGAAACTGGATAAATGCCAGCCTTGCTTTGCACATTTTCACTTGGAGCAAGCCATCCGAGAGGTGATCAAAACCAAATGCACCAAGCAACCTTTACCCGATAAACTGGCGGAGTCCATCCGTCAAATGATTCAAGACGCACGATGAGTATTCCTTCCGGCAAAGCCATTATTTTTTCCGCCCCCTCGGGATCTGGAAAAACATCCCTAGTCAAGCACCTCATGCAGGAGGTGCCTAATTTGGGATTTTCAATTTCTGCCTGTACCCGGGACAAGCGCGGTAGACATGAAGTGCATGGGCGAGACTATTACTTTTTGAGTATCGACGAGTTCAAAACTAAAATTGACCAAGATGCCTTCGTGGAATGGGAGGAAGTGTATGCGGGTAATTTTTATGGAACGTTGAAAGAAGAGGTACACCGAATTTGGAAGGAAGGAAAGGCAGTTATTTTTGACGTCGATGTTAAGGGTGGGCTGGCCCTGAAGAAATATTTTGGAGAGCAGGCCTTGGCCATCTTTGTGAAGGTGCCCTCTTTGGAGGTTTTGGAGTCGCGTCTCAATGATCGCGGGACCGAAACGGAGGAATCCCTTTCGCGGCGAATCTACAAGGCCAAGTTTGAAATGACCTTTGAGCCGCAGTTTGATGTGACCGTGCTCAACGACGACTTCGCTCGATCTTCGGCGGAAACTGTTGATTTAGTAAACACTTTTTTGAAGGCCTGAGCATGAAAATTGGGTTGTACTTCGGTAGTTTCAATCCCATTCATGTGGGGCATCTGATTATCGCCCAAACCCTTTTTCAACGCGGTGGTCTCGACCAGGTTTGGTTTGTAGTCAGCCCACAAAACCCCTTCAAAAAACAAGAGTCTTTGGCGCACGAGTTGGATCGCCTGCGTATGGTGGAGTTGGCCATCGAAGATAATTTTGATTTCAGAGCCACGGATGTGGAGTTTCGAATGCCCAAACCGAGCTACACCATCGATACGCTAACCCTCCTCAGCGATAAGTACCCACAGCATCAGTTTTCTTTGTTTCTCGGATCGGATAACCTGAGCCATTTTCACAAATGGAAAAACTACCAGGCGATTTTAGAGCATTATCCCATCCTGGTGTATCCACGACCTGGAGAAGTTAAAACACTGGATCATCCCGGAGTAAGCTATGTAGACGCTCCCTTGCTTGATATTTCGGCCACTTTTATTCGGCAGACCCTCGCAGCAGGCTTGTCGGCACGCTACCTACTTCCAGAAAAGGTGGAGGAATATATTTTAGACAAAAAATTGTACGAGTAGATCATTCTCTTCCCGCAGATTTCACGGAAAAATTTCGCAGATCAAAAGAAATAAATCAGCGGAGTTTTTTCTGCGTAAAGATCTGCGTAAGAAAAAAAGAATCTCGCGCAAAGAAATAAAGGGTTGCCGAACGAATACGTGAAGCTTGCCTACAGTAGGCAGGGGGCTAAGAAAAAATCCCTTTGCGGCTTGGCGCCTTTGCGCGCAAAAAATAAAATATCTCGAAGAAGAAAAGTTCAAGATTGCTTTTTCGCCCTAACTGTCCGCCGCGGCGGACAGGCACCGCGCACAAGAGAAAAAAGCGCATGAAGGATCAAAAAAATGGCACGCAAAGGCGCAGTGACGCAAAGAAAATATCCCTTGGCCTCTTGGCGGAAGGTAGGCTAAACGAGATAAAAATCTCTTCCCTAATCTTTACGGAAAAATTTCGCAGATCAAAAAAAAATAAATAAGCGGAGTTTTTTCTGCGTAAAGATCTGCGTAAGAAAAAAAGAATCCCGCGCGAAGACTCAAGGCCGCAAAGCCTGGTCCACAGCATTCCGGTTAGGACCTATTCCATCGCGTCACTGAGTCTTTGCGAGAAAAAATAGGACGAATGATATCCCTTTATGTGCCATTTCCGGCCACAGGTTATATTTTATTTCGCTCCTCTGGAGCTCTGGCTCCATTTTTTAGGACAGTTTCTATTAACATTTTGCCCCCGCTGGGGGCAAGGAAAAAAATTCTAAAATCAGCATACTTCTTGCTTTTTTTAATGAGTTAGTTTGGCTGAAATGCGATTATTTGCTCCGGAGGAGCAACATGTTAATAGCTTGAAATATAGGTGAAAGTCGTTCGCTCCAGCGGAGCGACACATCCTATTTCCCATCGCGTCACTGCGTGAAAAAACAGGAATTTATTTTTTACTCGCTGCCTTGTTCGGCCGGGTGGAGATTTTTTTCCAGATCAGTTCCCCTACCTGCTTCCCTTGCTTGCTTCCTTCTTCGATGGCAGTCATGTAATGAATCCCTCCATAAAAACGGCTGATGGCAGCTTCTGAAGCGGCCTGAGAGAAGGAGTCAAACTCTCGAACCGGTAGACCATAGGCTACTTCGGTACTGTCTACGATGTGGAGTTGGTCCCCGAATAGCTGCGCCAAGGTGTAGGATGCTGCCGTAGAGGCTACACTATGCCCTGAGGTATGTTCCGGGAAGGGAGGGGTTTGAAGCAGCGGAACCCAGTTTTCATCAATGTGCTGGTTGATGTAGGTTTCAGGTCGAATGGTGCGGCTGCGGTATTTTTCATCCCAGCAAGCAATAAAGGCCTCGTTGAGTGAGATGGCGGTCAAGGCCAAGACTTCAATGGTGCCTTTCCAGTCTTTTTTAGCGGTAGCTGAAGCGATGGAAGCAATCCCCATCCAATGACCTCCAGGAGTGATTTTTTTGGTGGCAAACATGACGTGCCCTTTGACATTCATTTTGTAGGGATTGCAATCCCAAAACATGGCGATATCAATTTGCTCCTTGGTGGCTTGCTTTTGGATATCGTATACCTCCTTCGCTCTTTTGTAAAATTCAGAGTTGGGGTCTGTGGAGAATGCAGGCGGGGCATTCACTCGAAACTGGGCAGCAGAGTCCAACACAAAAGTTCGGATCTTGTTCCAATGCGGTTCGATGGCTTCCATGTACGCTGGTGGGGTTGGTTGCCAGGTGCCTGGCTCGCTTGTCACGGTGTATTTGGGGAAGGAGCGACTTTGGTGGTAGTTGTCTTTTTTGGAATATTCTTTGATTTTCTCACCAATGGCTTGCCCGTAGGCCACAGATGCTTCAAATACATCGTCAGGAATCCCTTTTTCTTTGAGTTCTGCAAATACAGAATCCCGATGTGCATGCATTTTCTCCTCAGAAAAGATCAAAGCAGTGCTCATATGGTAGTAGGCAGCTAAGGAGGCCAGTGGAGGGTAAATATTTGCAGGAACTGGAAGGGTGATGGGTTCGGATCCATTCAACTGCCCCATCAAGGAGGCGTAATTCCCAGGGTCAGTGGCTGCTGCTACTTCATAGCCCGCCAAGGAGGAATAGGAATAAATTCGAGCGGCTACGGGCGGGGAAAAAATATCGTGAATGATGACCTCGGTCACTTGCTTTTGGGCTTCGTGAAAATAGTACCCGTCGGTGATCGCCTGCGAGTAATCTTTTTTCTCTTGGCATGCAGTCACTGCTACCAAAAGCAGGATGGGGAGGAGCACTATTCTTTGAAAACGCATGGGAATGTCAACTAGGGATAAGGAACTCAAAGTTACCTAAATGAAGAGTATTCCCAAATGATAAAACTCAGGTAATTACTGCATCCAAAGGGGAGCACTTCCATTTCTAGCACCAAGTACCCATCGCTTCCCTTGAATCTGTAGGAAGTGTAGGCTTCGGACCTCTACTGGACCTGGGACCGATGCCTGAACAGGCAGGGATACCCAGCTACCATTTTTCCAAACATAGGAAAGGGGTGGGGTATTCAAAGATTTTCCTAGGTCAGCACGGAAGCCTGTAAAATTACCTCCAAGCCAAACCTGCCCATCGGCAGCGGAAAAGCGAAGGCTCGTGATGGGAGACCATTGCGCTTGATTTGGGAAGGGTATAAATTCGAAGCCTCCTTTGGCGTCTTGAAAGTAAACTCCAGATTGAAAATTATAGGCTGCTAATTTGCGCGCTTTGTCCAGCACAGTTTTTGGAAACAGGTCTTCTGGAGTTTTGATTTTGGCATATTCGCTGTAAGAACTGTGGTTTTTCTTCAGGCTAGGGATCTGACGGATCAGATCGTCCCGAGTCCCAAAGGGAACCAATTTTTCGCCCATGTAATGAAAAATCAAGGGATCTGCCTGCCCATTGCCATCAAAGTCGTGGTGGTAGAGCCATAGGGGCTTTTCTTGAGAAGCTTTGAGTTTGGTGTTGGTACCGAGGTTGCCCACCAAGATGTCTTTTCTTCCGTCTCCATTCACATCCCCAACCGCCAAACTTTGGATCCAGCCTGCCGAAAATTCCAATCCGGGAAGGGTGTTTTCTGCCAACTTTCCTCCCTCCTGGGGATGAAATACCCGAATTCCTTGCCAGTCACCTGTCAAGAGAAGCGATGCTTTTCCATCACCATCAAGGTCTGCCCAGGTAGCGGAATTTACCATGCCCCCATCCCAATTCGCTCCCAACCATTTCTGTGTTTCGTCTTTAAATTGCCCATTCCCTTGGTTGATCAAAAGGCTACTTTTGGGGCTAGCTCCATAGTCGCCAGCGCGCACGCTGCTGCCTACAAATAGGTCAAGGTCTCCATCTCCATCCAAGTCATGGATGGCTACACAGGAGGTGTTTTCCCCGATAGGAGGAAGGGAGTTCATGGAAAACTGAAACTGCCCTTTTCCATTGCCAAAAAAGATACGGTCAAAATTGTACAAGCTTCCAGGTTCGTATTCATTTCCGCCACTGCCTACAAAAAGGTCCAAAAACCCATCTCCATTGAAATCCGCAAACTCCGCAACGATGTCTTCGGCTTTGGCAAGCATTTCAAACATTGGATTGGGGACAACTTCAAAGTTGCCCTGTGCAGTTTGAACCATCACCGTTCCTGCCTGATCCTTGGCACCGCCGAGGTAGAGGTCTTCCCGCCCATCTCCATTCACATCTCCCACAGCAATGGCAGGTCCCATACGGGCAAAGCTTTTGGGTGCAAGGTATTCTCGTTTGAGTTCGTCCACGGCATCCTTTTCTTGGTGCAGCCAAGCAAGTTGTGGAAAAGTGAGTGCGGAGTTCGTGGTCTTTGGAGCCACGCGAAGAGCAGGCCGACCTTTGCCCCGAATAAGTGTTGTTTCTTGGTTGATTGGCAAGGAGGAAAATACTTCGGCTTCCCCGCTTGGCCAGGTGACAGTCAGCGAGTCAATCTTCTGGATTTTCCCTAGTCCAAAGAGCAATTGAGCGGCAGGACCAGATTGGAAGCCTCTGCTGGTGCTGATGCGCTGGGCCCATTTTTTTTGCTGGGCATGGACCTGCACTTGTGCCCCTAGGGCCTGTCGGTTGAAGCCTTCCTGCTGCAGGTTGATTTTGACAAAGGAATTGCCCAGGCGCTCGCTTCGGTTTTCGTAAAGGAAACTCTCCTGGTCCAGGTTGTTGAGTACTAAGTCCAAATCACCATCCTGGTCTAAGTCTGCGTACACGGAGCCGTTAGAGTAGGATTCCTGGCTTAATCCCAGGTCGAAGGCTTGGTTTTCAAATTTCAAATCGCCCAGATTTTTCCAGGCAAAATTGGAAATCTTCAGTTCCGGGAGTAGGGCTATTTGTTTTTTTCGAAGTTCGGCCAAGGGAATGCTCGCGTCGGCTTCCTGGGAATATTGGATAAAGTCTAGGTCATTTGGTCGTTTGACGATTCCGTTACTCACATGAATGTCCATCAAACCATCGTTGTCCATGTCAAATAGGAGTGGGGACCAGCTCCAATCTGAAGCGTAGACTCCAGCAAACTGGGCTACCTCTGCAAACTTGCCGCCGCCTAGATTGACTTGCAGGTGGTTGCGAACGTACTGGTCTTGGTAGTTAAACTGCTTTTTGATTTGGTACACTTCGGCTTTGTCTTCGCCTACCGACTTCATCCAGATTTCCGGATCTCCGGGGAGCATGTCCGTGGTAAAGATCTCGGGCAGCCCATCTCCTGTCAAATCAGCGGCATCGTTGCCCATGCTGTAGCGGCTGGTGGAGGGAATGAGTTCGTTCAAAGCCTCTCGAAAAGTGCCGTCTTGCTGATTGAGGTAAAGGTAGTCGTTCTCTGTAAAGTCGTTGGAGACATACAAGTCTAGCCAGCCATCGGCGTTGAAATCTTCTACCGATACACCCAGTCCAAAGCCAAGTACACTGGAATAGATGCCAGAGGCGAGGGTTACCTCCTCAAAGCCTGTTTTTCCCTCAGCCAATAGATTTTTGTAGAGTTTGTCCCCACTGGGATCTGGCTTGTTTCGGTTTTCGGACTTGGCAAATACCTCTGGGGACTTCACGTTGTGGTTGAGCAAGTACATATCCAAGTCTCCATCTCGATCGTAATCAAAAAATACCGCATGGGTGGAGTAGCCCGAAAAGTCGAGCCCAAAGTCTGCTGCGGCTTCTTTGAACTTCAGTTTGCCTTGGTTGAGGTAGAGCTTATTTTTCCCTTTGCCATTGCCTTGTTCATTGACCTGACAAACGTAAATGTCCAAAAGTCCATCTCCATTCACATCGGCCATGCTGACCCCTGTAGACCAGCCTCCATCGCCTGTTGCCCCAGCGGATTCGGTGATGTCCTCAAACTTTAGTTTGCCCTTGTTGTGGTACAGTTTGTTGGGAACTTGGTTGCCGGTAAAATAGAGGTCCACCAAGCCATCGTTGTCCAGATCACCCGCAGCCACTCCTCCGCCATTGTAGAAGTAGAGGTACTCCAGGATGTTGGCTGAATCGGTGGATTGCAGCCGGTTTTCAAAGCGAATGCCTGTTTCCTCGGGGCTTTTTAGTAGAAAAAGCGGATCCTCAGGTGCAGCTGGCTTTTGGTTACAGCCACCCAGAAGTAGGGCAAGCCCAAGAGAAAGGAAAAGGTAACTTTGAAAGGTTGCCATCAATAGGTCCAGATTTCTGCAGGAGCGTTGTTTTTTACGAAGAGCAACTGCTTGCCTGTAAGTGGAGTGATGGCACGAATATCTCCATCCAATTTCAAGCCATGATTTCGGTTGGGCCAGTAGGTAAAGGTACCATCCCCTTTTCCGAGGAGAACTTCCCCGTAGCTCGCGTCGTATTTTCCAAGTTCAGGTTTGACCTGGTAGAGGTTTCCTCCCAAGATTAGGTCTTGGATGCCATCTTCGTTGATGTCGAGAACTTGAATGGCGAAGATCCAAGATTTCTGTCCATAGATAGGAAAAGGTTTCCAAGTAAAATTCCCTGCTCCTTGGTTGAGTAAAATTCCAGATTCCAGGTGGTTCATTTCCTGAATAATCGAACGGTCGATCACTTCCTTGCTGAAAATATCCTCCAAACTTTGATCCGCATAATCTGCATAGCGGATGTACTTTTTCTTGATGCTTGGTACTTGCCTTTCCAATTCGTGTTTCAGGGTGTAAGGAATGGCGACCCCATCTAGCATTTGCGTATACACTTGTTCGATGGAGCCATTTTCATCAAAATCATTCAAGTACATGCGGATGGGCTGGGTGGCTGAGCCCTTCATTCGGGTGTTGTATCCCTGATTGCCCAGGGCAAGGTCAGGCTTGCCATCTCCGTTGAAGTCTCCCACTTCTAGGGTTCGGTACCATCCTTTCAGGGGTTCCACACCTGGCAGGTTCATTTTCTCTAACTTCTTGCCTACATTCTTGAAGAAGGTAGGGGCCATCCATTCGCCTACCACCACCAAGTCTTGCAATCCATCTCCATCGTAATCCAGAACCTGGGCATCCGTAACCATACCCAGGGCCTTCAGTCCAGGAGCTAACGCTGCCGATTGTTCGGTGAAATTCCCTTTTCCATCGTTGACCCAAAGTTGGGTATCGGCAGGCGCCCCATAGGTGAAGGGAACCAGTCTTCCGCCTGTGACTAAGTCCAGGGCTCCATCTGCGTTGAGGTCAAGGGAGGCCACTACAGAACTACTGCCAAAAACTCCCGCCAAGCCGGTATGGAAGCCTTTGGTGAAGTTGCCCTTTCCGTCGTTGAGGTACAAGCGATCGGCCAGGTCGGGACTACCAAACCCAGATTCATTTCCTCCAGAGGTCACAAATAAGTCTGCATCTCCATCCTGGTCTGCATCAAAAAACAGGGCATCGGTATCTTCCGATAGGGCATCTAAGGCGAAGGATTCTTGAGGTTGGTAGGTGTATCCTCCTGATTTTTTGGCGAGGTACAATTTTCCTGGGAAGGTTTTCGCTCCGCCAAAATACAGGTCCTCTAGACCATCCCCATTCACATCCCCTTTGGCAAATGCCGGGCCTTCGGTAGAGAGCATCAGGTAGGTGAGACGGTCTCGATCAAAATCCACAAACTCATTTTCCTGGTGCGTAAAATCGAGTTCGGAATTGCTTGCTTTTACAAATTGGGCAGGGCTTGGGGTCGGAAAAAAGGAAGTGCCTTCTGGCAGGGCTCCGGCTTCTTCCCAGCGTAACTGGAGCAACTGGTCAACGGGCACCTTGGTCAACTGGGTAAAACTTCCATCGGGCCACAGTACCTTGATTTCATCAATGAGGGTGACTTTGCCCAAGCCGATGGTAATTTTGGGATCTACACTGGATTGAAAGCCACGGTTAGGCATTTGTTCGGTGTAAAAGACCTGATCTCCAACTTTCACTTGGATCTGGGTGCCTATCGCGCAGGTATTTTTCCCTTTGCCGACTAGTTTAAATTGGATGCTGTGGTGCTCTGGCTGCAGGGTTTTGCCTTTATTTTTAAAGATTTGGGCGTGGGCATTCACGTTGTTGACCACCAAGTCCAAGGTGCCGTCGTTATCCAAATCCCCATAGGCGGCTCCATTGGAGTGGATGGCTTTGCCTAATCCCCATTGATCGGCTACATTTTCAAAACGCAGGTCGCCTAGGTTTCTGTAGGCATAATTTGGAATGGGATTGACTGGGATGGGATCGATAAGTGCCTTGTAGTCTACCCCATTTTGAGAGATGATTTTGACTTTGGTCTCCTCGTCATCGATAAAGTTGAGGTAATCCAAGTCGGTAATGTCTTGGTAGATGCCATTGGCCACAAAGATGTCCCGCTTGCCATCGTTATCCATGTCAAAGAGTAGGGCTCCCCAGCTCCAATCCGTAGCCTCTACATTGGCCAGTCGTCCCACCTCACTGAAGGTTCCATCCCCATTGTTGAGGTGGAGCATGTTGCGGGAAAATTGGTAGTGGTAGCCATGGGTTTTGTTGAATTGGAATTTGTCCCAATTCTCAAAGGTTGTGACTTGTTTGAGTCTAGTAGGAGGCTCTGGGAGCATGTCGGTCACAAAGATATCCAAGAGCCCATCGCCGTTGAGGTCGGCAATATCGGCACCCATAGAGGCCGCACTGAGTGAGCGCATGGAGGATTCGAGGGACTCGGTGAAGGTTCCGTCCTGATTGTTGATGTAGAGGTAGTCTTTCTCAAAAAAGTCATTTGAAATAAAGATATCGGGCCAGGTATCCTGGTTTACATCGCCGATAGTGATGCCCAATCCAAAGCCGATCACGGAACCGTAAATGCCTGCTTCTTCACTCACATCGGTGAATTTTTCCCCATCATTTCGGAAAAGTTTATCACCACCCACAGGGTCTCGCACAGGCCGTTCATTTTGCATCTTGTTGAAGGTGCCAATGGCTTGGTAGGAATTGTTGAGTAGGTAAACATCTAGGTCTCCGTCTTTGTCGTAATCAAAAAATACGGCGTGTGTGGAAAATCCTTGATCGGCTAGGCCATAGGCTTCCGCCATTTCTTTGAAGGTTCCATTGCCTTGGTTGACAAATAATTCATTTTGCTTGTTGTCCCCTTTCACATCGCCTGAGTTGCAGACGTAAATATCCATCCATCCGTCTCCATTGACATCTGCCATGGCTACGCCGGTGCTCCAAGCACGCGTGCCGGCTACCCCTGCCTTATCGGTCACATCTTCAAACTGAAAATTTCCCTTGTTGAGGTACAGTCTATTGGGGCCTAAGTTGGCGGTGAAATACAGGTCTGCTAGACCATCGTTATTCACATCTCCAATCGCTACCCCGCCGCCATTGTAGAAATTACGGTAGGTAAAAACATTGAAGTCCTCATCAAAGGTAAGGTCGTTCTTAAAGCTTACCCCCGAAGATTCAGGAGTAATCTCCTCAAATAAGGGAGGGGCTTTCTCCTCAGTGCTGCAGGCTGAATTGAAGAGGGCAAGGAAAAGGAAACCGCCAAGGAGTTTTTTCATTCGGGTTTTTGGCTAAGTTTTTTTTGAGTGGGGAGGTCTGAAATTTCTGCGCGCACGGAAGAAATGGTCTTCTTAAATACCCGGATGCGTCGGTTCCCATCCATTTTCACAAAGGCAATTTGTGATTTGTCCTCATTGGTCACCTCAATAAATCCTTCGCCATACCATTTTTCAAAAAGCTGTACGACATCGGTACGCAACAATTCTACGGCAAGATCTTTATTCCAAGGAGACCAACCGTCGTAGGTGAATTCGACGGGCATCAAATAGATTTTTCCTTCCTCATCCAATTCGGGATAAAATCGCATTTTTCCTGGATTTCCAGAAGGGAATACCAGGCTGTGTTCGACCGATAGTTCCGAAGGGCCATTGGTCAGGATTCCTTCCTTGTTGCGTGCCCAGCAGATTTCAAAAAATTGTTTCTGGTCCATGCCCAGTTCCAGGCCAAAGAAAAGTTCGTTGACTACTTTTCCAGACTCCAATTCCCGCTCCTCTAAGCGCTGGTACTCCGAGCCACAAGAGGAAAGCATTAAAATAAAAAAACTAGCGAACAGTAAATACCAACGGTTTGTCATGGTTGCGAAGTACGAATAAGTGGGTTTGGTTGTTGGATTGAATCCATTGAAAATCGCGAATCTCTCCTGTGACAAAGAGCCCGCTTTCTTGAGGTTTTAAGGCCTTCCATTTGTTGTTTACATCTTTTTCTAGTACCCAAGCATAACTCCCCAATTGGGTACCAAGTTCAGGTTTGATCCGACTTTCATTTCCTCCAAGAAGAATCAAGGAAGATTTCCCTGGCCTAGGAAGTACGGTGATGGCGTGAACAGGGGCGTATTGAGCCTCTGCAGGGAGTGTCTCCTGCACCATTTTTCCGTTTCCTTGGTTGATCCAAAGGGTAGTTTCCATCCAATCTGCCTGCAAAATTAATGAATTTGCCCATACCGATTGGGGAAAGAGTTCCTCCAATGTTTTGTCTTTGTACGCAGCATAGCTGAGTATTTGTTTCTTCAAGGAAGGAATTTGTTTGACGAGCGTATTTTTGAGCACCCAAGGGATGCTTTTTCCGTTTTCTTGGTGGTGGAGGATTTGCTCGATGGATCCATTTTGATCAAAATCATTGATGGCCAAGCGTAGGGGTTTGACTACACTAGTTCGCAATCTTGAATTGGTGCCAAAGTTGCCAGCAAGGATATCCGTTTTACCATCTCCATTGATATCTCCTACATAGAGTCGCTTCCAAAATCCTTGGGTATTTTCTAGGCCATAGTTTGAACTGCTTTCAGTCCAAGAGCCGCTATTCCAAGTGAAAATTCGGATCGGCATCCATTCCCCTGCCAGCAGGAGTTCTGATTTCCCATCCCCATCCAGGTCAGCCAAGGCTCCGTCGGTCAGCATTCCCAGGGAAGCAAAGGGTTTGCCTAGGGTAGCGCTTTCATCTGTGAAATTTCCTTTGCCATCATTTTGCCAAAACTGTACGCCAACGGGAATTCCGTAACCAAACGGCACGGCTCGTTGTCCCACAATTAAGTCTAGATCTCCATCCTGGTCTCCATCCCAACTCAAAATAAAGGAAGTGGGAGTGGGGGCAAACTGCTGTGGAGATCGGGAAAAATTTCCTTTGCCATCGTTGAGGTAAAGGCGGTCTTGGTAAGTTGAGGCGTAATCTGAAAACTCAATTCCCCCACTGCCTAGCAAAAGATCCACCGCTCCATCGCCATTTGCATCAAAGAAGTGAGAAACTACATCTTCAGCTAGGCTATCCGTATCGAATAGAGCAGCTTGGGCAGCTGTCCAAACTCCCGAACTGTTTTGCTTCCAAAGGTTAGAGGCTTGGCCTTTCGCACCAGGAATAACTAATTCCAGACGCCCATCCCCATTGATATCGGCTTGGCTTGCCCGTGGTCCCTCGTTGCTTATGGACCAAAAGCGTAGACGATCCCGATCAAAATCCACAAATTCACTTTCTTTATGGACGTAGGGAAAATCATGGTCTAAGGCAGGGGTAAAGTAGGTGGAAGAACCGGCGATTACCGACTTAACTACTTTTGAATCCACTTCTTTAGGAAAGAGAACTTGATTGACAGCTACCTGGGTCAGCACAGTCTGCTTTCCTGAAGGCCAGTCGATACGTACCGAGTCGACCTGAGTATGTTGCCCTACTCCAAAATTCAATCGTGGGTCTACCGAAGACATGTAGCCTTTGACCGGCTGAAATTCTTGCACCTGCTGTTCCCCGGCCGTGTAAACCGTAACCTTGGCGCCAAAGGCATTGCCTAGATCGAGACTGAGGAAGTGGGTGCTGGTTCCAGGATTGCTATTGTTTCGGTACACAAAGGCACGTTCATTGAGGTTGTTTACGACCAAATCCAAGTCCCCGTCGTTGTCTAGGTCGGCGTAAGCCGAACCGGTACTGAAGGTTGACTGTTCCAGCCCTTGGGTAGGGGCTATATTGTCAAATTGGAGCGCTCCCTTATTTTTGAAAAAGTAGTTTTGTTGAGGTACAGAAGGAAATTCGTCGATCATTTTGGTGACCAAAACGGAGTCCTTTCGGTAATCCGCTATTTTGCCTTGGTTGTTGGCATAGAAGTCTACAAAATCAAAGTCTGTGAGGTCTTTGACGATGCCATTGGCGATGAAGATGTCTTTCTTACCATCCAGGTCTGCATCGAAGATCAGTGCGCCCCAACTCCAGTCGGTAGCTTCTACGCCAGCCCATCTTCCTACTTCTGCAAAAATCGGCGTACTGTCTTGGGGATGCAGTCCCAGATGACGTTGCAGCGTGTTGCGTGTAAATTGGCGGTGGTAGCCTCCTTTTTGGTTGGCTTGAAATTTATCCCACTCCTCAAAGGGAGTTTTGGATTTGACCCGAGCCAGGTCCTGTGGGAGCATTTCGGTGACGATGACATCGGGCCATAAGTCATTGTCTAGGTCGGCGATGTCTGCCCCCATGGAGCCCATGCTGATTTCCGGCATGGCTTGGGGTAAGATCTCTTGAAAAGTCCCGTTTTTTTGATTCAGGTAAAGGTAATCGCGCTCAAAAAAGTCATTGGACACATAGAGGTCAGGCCAGCCATCTCGATTGAGGTCAGCCACAGTTACTCCAAGCCCATAACCAATTGCGCTCCCATAAATGCCTGCTTCTTCCGATACATTGGTGAAGCGCTCCCCGTCATTTCTAAATAGTTTATTGCCTCCCTCAGGATCTCGAATTTCTCGCTGCCCGAGACGAAGGTCGTTGAGGCCTACGGAGCGACCGGAGTTGCTCAAGAGATACAGGTCCAAGTCGCCGTCTTTATCGTAATCAAAAAATACGGCATGTTGGCTGAGGCCAATTTCTGCTAGTCCGTATTCCTTGGCTTGTTCGGTAAAGGTCAGGTCGCCATTGTTGATAAAAAGTTCGTTGTGTCTGCGTTCTCCTTGCATGGGGCCAGATTTGCAGACATAAATGTCCAGCAATCCATCTCCATTGACGTCGGCCATACTTACGCCTGTGGACCAGGATCCTGTGGAGTTTAGCCCAGCTTTATCGGTAATGTCTTCAAAATTGAGTTCCCCAGTATTGAGGTACAAGCGGTTGCTTTGTTGGTTGCCCGCAAAAAAAATGTCTGGGAGGCTATCTTGGTTGATATCGCCTATGGCTACGCCTGCGCCGTTGTAAAAATTACGGAACGTATAGGGGTTTATTTTTTCGGTATACACCAAGTCATTGCGGAAGGATATGCCGGTTTGACTTTCTGAAAGCAGGGAAAATAGAGGGTCAGAGACCTCTTCCTTGCAGGAGAAAAGGAGGTAAAAAAGAAAGAGAATGCCGTACTGTTTTTTCACAAGACAAGTGTAAAAAAAAGGAAGTGTACTTGCGTACACTTCCTTTAAAATTTAATTCAGGAAAGATTAATAACCTGGGTTCTGCTTCAACTTAGGGTTAGCATTGATCTGGTTTTGAGGGATAGGGAAGATACCTCTAACTGTAGCGTTAGAAGTTGCCTTCTCCCACCATGGTTGTCCCCACTTTCCAAAACGGATCGCATCTGTTCTTCTGCTTGCTTCAGCAAACATTTCTCTACCTCTTTCATTGTACAATTCGTCCAATGTAAGAGCAGTGTAAGCAGGCATTCCCGCTCTTGTTCTTACTTGGTTTACCGCAGCCAAAGCAGCAGCAGTTTTACCTTGACGAAGTGCAGCCTCACCTTTAGTTAGGATGATCTCACCCAATCTGAATAGAGGGTAGTCGTTGTTCAAGCTGTTAGCAGCGCCAGAAGCAAATTCAAACTTACCAACACGAACACCTGCTTGTCTGAAGGCGTTTGGTGCCAACATGTTGATTGCAGGAGTGTAGGTTAGTGGTTGTCCATCTGGATCAGTAGCTTCAGCAGAGATATCGTTCAAACGAGTACCATCCGCAGAGAACTGTGGACCTACGATGAAGGACTTCTTTCTAGCATCTTTGTCATCAAAAGAATTGTAGAATTCTTCCAAAGAAGCGTACCCATTCCAAGGCTGATCTTGCAATTTGTAAGTAGCCTGGCTAGAATAGTGAAGCGTCATTTGAGCCAAGTTGAATCCACCTGCGTTGTTTTGATCGTATGGTAGCGTCAAGATGTTTTCTGTTGAACCGCTATTTCTTTCAGAGAAATTAGAGAAGAAGTTGCTGGACAAAGAATACTTACCGCTGTTGATGATTACATCGGCAGCAGCTTCTGCATCAGCCCATCTTGCAGTGCCAGTATATACTTGAGCATTCAAGTACAATTTGGCAAGGATAGCGTGTGCACTGTAGAAGTTCAAGGTATACTTACCACCGTCTTTAGGAAGGGCATTTGCATTGTCTTTGATAGACTTCTCGATGAAAGCAAACACCTCTGCACGGGTATTGTTAGCAGGGCTTGATCCAGTTGAGTTCTCATCAATGATAGGCACATTACCGAAAGAGTCGATTAGCCACAAGTACACCAAGGCTCTCAACACTTTCAATTCAGCGTTAAGTGCAGGCACGTTAGGATATTGAACCAACAAGTTGTTGATTTCACCAATTGCAGAGTAGCAGTACGCCCAAGAGTTGTTGAAAGACTCTTCAGTTGGGTTCCAAGTATGTCTGTGCATACGTAGCCACTGGCCACCATCTTCCCAGTCAGCACCCTTTTGAGGGATAGCCATCTCGTCAGAAGAAACTTCTTGAATGGACCAAATGCTGTTGTGTCCACCCCAAGAGCCTACGATTCTTGCGTAAGCAGAAGCCTTGAGAACGTTGATCAAATTCGGGTTAGTGCTTTTGGCAATATCCTCTGCGGTCACCCCATCCAAAACGTCCTGCTCTAGCTCTTGACATGCACCCATGGCAAAAACCAACGGGAGCATTAAACAGATTTTACTAATTGATTTAAACATATCTGTAGAATTTGATTGGTTATTTAAAGTTTACTGAAACACCTACAGTGAATGAACGTGTCTGGAAGTACGTATTTCTACGCTCGATACCAGGAGATAGAGAGGTAGTAAATGAGTCGCCATTTTCAGAGTCATTCACACGTACTTCAGGATCAACACCTGTGTAGTTAGTCAATGTAAATAGGTTTTGACCTGCTACATATACTCTGAAGTTAGACAAGTTTGGAGACTTGGTTTTGAAATTGTAACCCAATTCCATGTTGTCCAAACGGATGAAAGAAGCATCTTCAATTACAGAGCTGTTGAAAGTAGGAGGAGAAGTTACCAGCGGGCTAGTAGGAGTCTTATCCGTAATTACGGAGTTCCAGGTATTAGATGGAGTGTCGCCGTTTTCGTAGAAGCCTCTGTAGGAGTTATACAAGTCGTGACCCCATGCACCTCTAAGGAACATGTTCAAAGACCACTGTCCGTACACGAAGCTGTTATTGAAACCGAATTCACCTTTTGGAAGGCCGTTACCTAGTCTTTCAAATTGGTTAGGATCTGTTGTAGATAGGATGTATTCGCCTCTTTCAGACAATCCAGTCAAACGTGGACCGTAGAAATCACCCAAAGTTTGACCTACACGGTTGTAGATGATTGGGTTGTTGTTTTGTCCAGGAGCACCTGGAGTAGCAAATCTCAATTCTTCAAATCCTAGTTCACCTGCAGACAAGCTTTCGATGGTGGTTTTGTCGTAGATCGTGAAGTTGAACGATGGAGTCCACTTCAATCTTCCTTTTCCAATTTCGTTAACGGAAGCAGCAAATTCAAAACCTGCAGCTCTCAAATCCGCCAAGTTTACCCATGTAGAAGAAGCCGTGTTGAAACGACCTGGATCGAATGAGTTAGGAGCTCCTGTTGGAACTGGTACGTTGAACAAAAGGTCAGAGATGTTTCTAGTGTAGTAGTCGATGCTACCCGTTACTTTGCCATCCCAGATACCGAAGTCCACACCCACGTTAAATTCCTGCTTGGTTTCCCACTTCAGGTCTCTGTTTGGGTTAGAGAATTGGTTGATACCTACGAAGATATCGTTCTGTGTCAATTGGTCACCGTCAAGGTCGATACGGTTACCGTTACCATACACACCCAATGCCAAAGTAGCAGATGGAGGTAGGTTACCTGTGATACCGTAAGATACTCTTGGCTTGAACTGGTTGAATACACCCATGTCAAACAACTGTGTGAAATCAGCACCAGCAGATACCGCAGGGAATACACCAGTTTGGTTGTTGGCACCGAATCCAGAATACGTTTCCGCTCTAACTGTAGCAGACAAGAAGAAGGTATTGTCGTAGTTGAAGTTAGCTCTACCGAAAGCAGAGTTCAACTGATCCTCGTTAGCAAAAGAAGACACGTTAGTGTTGTTACCCAAACGGATAGCGCCAGCACCCAAGTTATTCCAGCCTAGGTCAAACAAGTACTGACGAACGCGAGCGTTGAAGCCTTGGTTGGTGGTGTACTGAAGAGCTGCACCGCCCAAGAGGGTCATGTTCAATTTTTCAGTTAAGTTTTCTTCGTAACGCAAAGTGGTTTCGAAGATGCGCTGGTTTCTGTCGAAGGTGTTTCTTTCAGCAGAACCTTGAGAACCGAAACCTACTTGGTAGTCTTGGATAGACCAGAAACCGCCAGATAGCGTGTTTCTTCTGTCCTGAGAATACTGTGCAGAAAGTGTCAAGTTTGGCATGATGTCAAACTCAGCTCTGTAAGAAATAAGCGCAGTTTTGGTTTCACCCACAAACTTCTGCTGTCTAGCCAAAGCTACTGGGTTGAAGAAATCAAACAAATCTCTCTGGAAGTAACCTCCAAAACGCTGATTAGCAGTAGGGGTATCTTCGAAGATAGGAGCAGTTGGGTTGTAGATAGTGGCATAACGGAATGCAGCGTCGTTGATAGACTCAGAATCTACAGTAGTGAAAGACAAGTTCATGTTCAATCTCAAGCGATTGTTCAATGCAGCCTGAGAAAGGTTCAAACGAGTGTTCAATCTTTCGTTGCCTACTCCATTTACGATACCGTTGTTGTCTCTGTAGTTGACAGCAGCCAAATAGTTGGTGCTACCAAAGCTACCAGAAACACTCGCGTTGGTGGTGTACGAAAGGGCATCGCTAATCAATTCTTCTCTCCAGTTGGTGTTGCTTCCGAAGTCAGTTCCGCCTCTTGCAACGAATTCTTCTGCAGAAAGTACAGGAATCAAATTAGTAGCTTGGTCCAATGTAGCAAATGAATTGATGCTTACATTGGTAGTGCCTTGCTTGCCGCCTTGCTTGGTAGTCGTGATCAAGATTACACCAGAAGAACCTCTAGCACCGTAGATCGCTGCAGCAGAACCGTCCTTCAATACGTCGATAGACTGAATGTCGTTCGGATCCACGTTTTCCAAAGAAGCACCGATAACTCCGTCCAATACAATAAGTGGAGCAGAGTTAGCACCGAAGGTAGAAAGACCTCTCAAACGGATGTTGAAACCGTTGTTAGGGTTACCACCTGGTCTGGTGATGGAAAGACCTGCAACTTTACCCTGAAGCAATTGTGCTGGGTTAGTTACGTTACCTCTGTTGAAGTCGTCGGGTCTTACGCCAACTACTGCAGAGGTAAGTTCTTTCTTGTCTTGGGAACCGTAACCAATTACTACGGCTTCCTGAAGGCTTTTGATGTCCTCCTGAAGTCTAATAGTAACGGAAGTTTGATTTCCGATTTCCACCTCTTGGGCAAGGTAGCCCACGAAGGAAACCACGAGTACTTGATCTCCAGCTTGAAGTTGAAGGGAGAATTTCCCGTCCAAATCAGTGGCTGCACCTCGGGTAGTACCTTTAACAAGTACTGTTGCACCCGGAACAGGGTCGCCAAGAGTCGCGTCCAGGACAGTTCCTGTGATGGTTCGACTTTGGGCATTCACGCCGATGACTGCTCCCATAAAGAGCGCCATCGCAAGCATCAATGACTTTAGTTTTGGTAAATAATTTCTCATAGGGTTTTATGTTTTTTAATAGAGCGAAATTGGTATGAGTACTTAATTTCGAATCTAAAGTCTGTGTTAAAATTGGATTTTGCAATAATTAACAAATTGCCCCTCGTAATGCTTAAAAAACGCATTTTAACAGAATGACCTTAATCTTAACATTAAGGTAACAATCTCTCTTAAATATTGAATTTTAGTCAATGGAAAACGTTTTCCGTTTACATATTCCTAAAAAAAATAAATTTTATTAACTAATCGAAAATTTTTACTTCAAGAGAATATTTGGTGAATACAGCGGCTAACTTCCTTAAAATCTCTGACTCAAAGGACTTTGACACTGGAATTATTAGCACTTTCTAATTTTTACTGGGTTTTACTTTTGTTAAAACTTCTTACTCCTTTCTATCGTTCAGTTTTGCATCCGTACCTTTCGGGAACAAATTAGTTTATGCGTAGCAATTACTTCTTTTACCTACTCCTACTTTTTTTTGGTTCCATAAATTACTTGCAGGCTCAAGGTATCAAAGGAACAGTGTCTACCCAGGATGGGGAGCCGCTGCCTTTTGCTTCGGTATACATCCGGAACTTGCAAGATGGCGTACCCACCAATGAAAATGGGCGCTACGAATTCAAACTGGCGCCAGGACTCTACGACGTGGTGGTTCAGCATTTGGGCTATGCTTCTCAAATCCGTACGGTAGAAATTAAGTCGGATTGGGTCACCCTCGATTTTTCTTTAGAACCTCAGGTAATTAACCTTAGCCAAGTAGAAGTGAAGGCTGGTGCGGAAGATCCGGCCCTGACGATCATGCGAAAGGCCATCTCCAAGTCCACCTACCACCGACTTCAGCTGCAGCGCTATGCGATGACGGTCTACCTGAAAGGAACTGGCCAACTTACTGATGCGCCATTTTTCCTAAAAAAGAAATTGGCTGAGGAAGGACTCAAACTCAACGAAGCTTACACCTCCGAGGCAGTTTCTAGAATCACCTTTACCCTCCCCAACAAGGTGGAGGAAAAAGTAATCTCTATCCGGACCAATGGGGAAAACCAAGGCACCTCACCGGCGCCTTATATCCAAACTTCCTTTTACCAAAATCAAGTGAATGAAGTGGTTTCGCCTCTTTCTAAGTCGGCCTTCGTGTACTACCAGTTTACTTTTCAAGGCAGTTTTTTTGATCAGAATGTGTTAGTCAGTAAAATCAAGGTGACTCCAAGGTCTCGAGGGGAACGGGTTTTTGAGGGCTATATCTACATTATCGACGAATTGTGGGCCATCCATAGCCTGGATTTAAAGACTTCAGTTTTGGGGTTCCAAGTGCATGTTCGCCAAAATTATTCCCCCATAGCCCCCAATGTCTGGATGCCTTTGACCCAGCAGTATACTTTTGGTGGGAAAGTCTTTGGCTTTGCAGGACAGTTTAATTACTTAGTCTCCACTCGAGATTACGACATCAAACTCAATCCCGATCTAGCCCATAAGCCAGAACTGGTAGATGAGAAAATCCAGGAAGCGCCGAGTAATCTCCAAAAGTTTTCCAAGTCTACTTCCTCTTTGGAGCAACTTGCAAGTGCACAACCCAAAACCCAAAAGGAATACCGGAAACTGCTCAATCAATACGAAAAAGAGGTTATTCAGGAGCGTCAGGCGGAGGAGAAAAAAGGGGTGGTTTCCGAAAGGAATTACACTGTAGATAGCCTAGCGAAAAAGCGGGATCTGGCCTACTGGGATAGCATTCGTCCTGTGCCCTTGAGTTTGAAAGAAATCGAAGGCTACAAGCGCGACGATAGCTTGGCCATTATCGAGGCTGCCAAAAAAAGTGAGGTGGATTCCATCGCCAAAAAGGCCCGAACGAAGTTTCAACCCCAAGACCTTTTTATGGGGGGAAGCTACAGTTTCGGTAAGGGGGTTTCCATTGGATTCCCGGTAAACCTGACCAAATTTTCATTTAATACCGTCGAAGGATATAAAGTTGGGCTTGGTTTTTTTTACCGAAAGGTGGAAGATATCAAGCTCGCTGACTCGGTCAACCGCATCCGGAAAGTTTTTCGAATCGAACCTGAACTCCGCTATGGATTTTCGAGTGAGCAGTGGTATGGAAAAGTAGCGATTCGGAGATCGATTTCTAAACCAAGTTCAGGAGCCAATTGGGGGATTTCAGGTGGTAGATTTGCTTTCCAATTCAACCCAGAGGATCCGATCCAGGAACAAGTCAATGCAAGTTATTCGCTTTTTGCACGGAAGAATTACCTGAAGTTGTACGAACAGGATTTTGTGCAAGCCACTTGGGGTGAACGCAAATCACCCGCTTTAAGCTATCAGCTGACGTTTCTGTGGGCAGATAGGAGACTGCTTGAAAATACCACGGACTTTAGTTTCTCCAAAAATGAGCGGCAACAGTACAGTTCCAATATACCGGTCAATGTGGAAGCTTCGGAGGTCACGTTCTCCAATCATCAGGTAGCCAAATTTAAAGCAAAACTCGATTGGAGACCAGGATTGACCTATTCGATTCGGAATGGACGGAAAATACCCAATTATGAGCGCGCACCTTTGCTTTCATTCACCTACCAGAAGGCAATGCCACAACTCAGTACCTCATCTGGGCTTGCAGCAGATTTCGATCAATTGGAAGCCTCCATCAAGCATGACTTTTCGTTTGGCGTGAGTGGCAAACTAGATTTTAATGTGACCGCAGGAACTTTCCTCAACAACCGCCAGGTGTTTTTCCAAGACTACAGCCACTTTGGAGGCAACCGGACGCTGTTCTCCTCCATGGAGGCAGCTTCCAATTATCGGGTCATGGACTACTACCGCTACAGCACTTCGGGATCCTATATCTCCAGCATAGCGCACTATCAGTTCCGGAAATTTATTTTTACCCAACTTCCCATGCTACGCTTCTCGGGAGTGCGGGAAAATATATTTGTCAACTACCTGAAAACGCAAAACTCACCCCACTACACGGAGATTGGCTATTCTTTGGACAATCTTTTCCGATTTTTCCGAGTAGAACTTGCGGCTGGTTTTGAAAATGGCCAATTCCTCCGCGCGCGGCCACTTTTTGGCGTAGCGACCTTTTTCACTATTACTACGGATTAATTTAAGGATTCCACCAATAGGTGAATTTCAAGACTAGGGACCTGTTCTTCATCAAAAAGGGAGCAGGTAGGTAATTGTCGGTATAGACCAAAAATAGATCCGAAGCAGGCTTAAATCGCCATTGAAATCGGGTGTTCAGGTTGATGTTGTCAATCTGCTCGTTGTATTGCACAAAGGTGGTAAAGAAGACGGTATTGGTCAGGGTTACATCTACCCGAGGACCGATCAGCCAGAACTGAGTTTTTCCCCAAGGTGCAGGGAGATCAATCGAATTGTAATTGCTGCTAAGCGCTAGGCTCACGTAGGGCTGAAAGCGATAGCCCAAGTCCGTAGTCAAGTTGTACCGTTTCCCATCTGCATAATAGCCGCCAGCACGCCCACTGAAGGCATAGGTGAATACACTCTGTGGCTTGGAACTGTATTCCAATCCCATGGCAGACCATTGGTGTTCGGTCCCGCTAGCCAAGGTTTTGCCAGAGAAGTTGGTGGGGTCAAAGGGGCGCTGAAGTAGCACAAAATCGTGCGCTCCCCAGACCAAGAGGCTGCTTTGGCTGCGAAACTTGATGCTGTAGGTGGCGTAGGTGGTATTGTCCGTTTGGGTTCCTTTTAAAGAAAAATACCGAATGGAATTCAGTTCCGGCCCGTGGCTTAGAATCAAGGCACTCTTTGGAAACCAGCGGTAGCCGATAGAGGGACTGATTTTGTAAAAAGCCGTACGTGGCACAAAGCCTACCTCGGCAGAGTAGTTTTCTGAAACATACTCATGTTGCCAGTTCCAAGTCATATTTCCGCTAGCATACCGTAGGTTGGCAGCATGAGCTATCCCCCGGCCTACGGAGCTGGGTCCAAAGGATTGAAGGATCATGGCCTTCCCAGTCCAAAGGTTGTTGGCAGAAGCGAGGTTGTACTCAAAACCTAAATTGCGGTTGAATTCGGAGTAGCTCGGTTGATTCTCGGGCACCTGGCTGGGATCATAGTTGAGCGACTGCTTGTTGACTACCAAGGCTCCTATCGTCGAGCGTGCACCCACTTGGCGCTGTAAGGACATGACGGAGAAGTTTTGTGCAGGCAGCCCCAACTCGTCTACGGCTCCTGTTTGCATATTAAGCGCTCCGATACGCCAGTCCTTGTTGAGCTTGCCACTGAGTCGCGCTCCAAATTGAATGGGAGCATTGAGGCCTATTCGTCGCGAAAAGAAGGGCCGAAGAGAACTGTAGCCATAGCTTCCAAATAAATCCCCATTCTCTAGGAAAAATTGTCTGCGCTCTGGAAAGAAGAGTTCAAACCGATCCAAGTTGGTTACCTGCCGATCCACTTCCACCTGGGAAAAGTCAGGATTCACAGTTAAATCCAAATTCAAAGAAGAGGTCAGAGACACCTTGGCATCCAAGCCTAGTTCTCGCTTGTAGGTTTCCTTTTCGCCGGATTGTCCATTTTTACTAAACCCTCCAAGGGTGTAGGGGATCAGGGAAATATTCGCTCCAGGATCTGGTGGTGGCTGGTCCCAGACTAGGGTACCGGTGTAGGCAAGTGTTGAGGAGGGGAATTGCCGGGGTACGGGTGCCCAGCCTGACTTTTCGGTGGTTTTGAGGTCAAGACGCGAGAAGTTGATGCCCCACTCCGTAATCCCTTTTTTGTAGCGAATGGATTTGAAGGGGATCGCTGCTTCAAATACCCAGCGATCGGCGTAGTTTTTCACTTTCGAGACCCACTTGTTATCCCAGCTCAGGTCTATTGAAGTGCCATTTGCCATCTGCCCATCCCACTGCGCACCGGCTGCATTGGCACCAAAGGAGAATCCATTGGTGAGGTCATCAAAGGGATCCATGAAGAAGATGAAGTTGTCGTTTTTTCCGAAACTAAAATCTCGCCGCAGCGACTCGACCATATAGGGTCCATCGCTCGCATGGTAGTTGATCACATAGAGGTACAGCTGCTCCTCGTCGTAGCTCATTCGAACCTCTGTTTTCACCTTGGAGAAACTCGTATCCATGGGAGTGATCATAAAAAAGTTACTCGCTACCTCTGCTTCTTCCCATGTTTTTTCATCCATGATCCCATCCACTGCGATGGGGCTACTCGCTTTTTGAATGTTCAGTCGGTAAGAAGCATTGATTTTTTGGGCTAATCCACTTGTGATACACCAAAAGAAGAAGAGAAAAAGAAAAATGAAAAACCGCATAGGCAGGTGTTACTGGCCGCAGGTTTAAGATTAAACTAGTGCCTTTTGAAAGAAGCTGAAGTAATGCAATGATCCGAACTTACCTCAAAAGTCGAGGATGGTCAATCAAATTTTTACGAGTGGAAAAAATAAGGCCTAGGCACCTTATTGAAAGTTTTGGAGCAGTTGCAGGACAATTCCTGCAGAGTTGATTGCCGCAGGGCGCACAAACTGATTGAAGCTGACTCTTGCCACTTGGTTGGCATTGTCACTGCAGCTGCGCAAGACGACAAAGGGCACTCCCAAGGTTCTACACAGGTGTGCGACGGCGGCGCCTTCCATTTCTGTAGCCAACGCCTCATAGTCGGTATACAACTCTGCAGCAGTGGTTGGGTTGCTTACAAACACATCTGCAGTCGCAATTACCCCCGAGAACACGCGTGGAGGCCGGTTGGAAATGGGAAGAAATGCAACCTGTTTAGCCGCTGCGGTTGCTTGCTGAACCAATCCCGAATCGGAATGGATGTACAGGTCTTCGTATCGCCCACCAGAAAGTTTGCGGAAGGGAGAAACCTTAAATCCTAAGGAGTCAATCTGTCCAAAATCTGTTTGCACCAACTTTGTACCGATGACCACATCGCCTGGCAAGGATTCAGGATGCAATCCTCCGGCTACTCCTGTGAAGATGAGTTGCTTTGGGGTAAAATGATCCAGAAGTATCGCGGTGCTGTAGGCGGCATTTACTTTGCCTACCCCTGATTTGGCAATGACCACTGCTTGCCCTTTTAAGTTGCCCGTGTAGAAGGTGAGGCCCCCATGCTGCTCTTCTTTTTTATCTTTTAACGAATCCAACAAAATGGCGATTTCCTGATCCAAAGCACCCAAAATGGCTGTTCGTTGCGCTGTAGCGCCTAAGGAAAGAAAGAGGAAAAGAAATGCGAGGCAGGTAGATTTCATAGGGCTAAAAAGAAAACCGAAAGTAGGCTAATCCAAATTAAAATGGGGTGAATTTCTTTTCTTTTTCCCATCGCAAACTTCAATACCGTGTAGGAAATAAAGCCAAAGGATATGCCGATTGACAAACTGTAAGTAAATGGGATCAGAACCATCGTCAGAAAGGAAGGGAGGGCTTCCTCTGGGTCTTTCCAATCGATTTGCGTGAGCGGAAGCACCATGAAAGAGCCTACGAGCACTAGCGCAATGGAACTCGCAATGGAAGGAATAAGCGAGAGGAGGGGAGAAAAAAACAAAAAGGGGATGAAGAGTAGCCCAGCGGTGATTGCGGTGAGGCCCGTTTTGCCCCCAGCAGAAATTCCTACCGCCGACTCGATGTAGGCGGTGCCCGAACTGCTGCCAACCAATCCTGCAATTAGGGTGGCTAAGGAATCCGTGAGCAGGGATTTTTGCATATTCTGAGGATTCCCCTCCGCATCCTTGAGCCCGGAAGCTTCTGCCAATCCGACAAAGGTGCTGATTCCATCAAATAGCAGGGTGAACGTAAATACAAAAATCACAGGAAGGTAACTGTAGCGCAAGGAGCCTATCAAATCTGCCTTCCCCACCAAACTAAAGTCTGGCCAAGAGAATAACCCCTGATAGTTGACTAGTGTGGCTACTCCACCAGAAATCTCTGAGGCATCCCCCCACCAGCGCCCGATAGGCCAAGCCAAGAGCGTGGTAAAGGCAATGCCAAACAGAAGGGCACCGGGGACTTTTCGGAGGGTCAAGGCTCCCGTAAAGAGCAGGCCTGCAAGAAAAGTGAGCGTCGTTGGGTCTTTGAACGAAGCCATGCTCACCAAAGTGGCAGGATTGGCGACAATGAAATCGGCATTTTGAAAACCGATAAAGCAGATAAATAAACCAATGCCAGCAGAAACGGCATGGCGCAAGGAATTGGGAATGGCACGGATGATTTTCTCTCGGGTATTGAAAAGGGAAAGGACGAGAAACAAGATTCCAGACCAGAACACCGCGCCCAAGGCTTCTTCTATGGTTAAGCCAAAGCCCAATACGGCAGTGTAAGCAAAAAAGGCATTGATACCCATCCCTGGAGCAACTACGATCGGGTTTTTGGCATAGAGCCCCATCATCAAACTGCCGAAGGAAGACACCAGGATGGTGGCGGTAACCACTGCGGAGAAGGGCATTCCAGTAACCGAAAGGATGGCAGGATTCACAATGATGATGTAAAAACAGGCTAAAAAGGTGCTGACCCCTGCCAGGATTTCGGTTTTGGTATTCCGCTTCATGGGCTCAAAATAGACAAATCCGCATTAGAATAAAAAAATTAAGGTGTCAACAGCCCATCGTCCACAGTTGAAAGCGATTTGGAATTCAAATCAAAAAGTTATTTCACAACAAATTAAGCAAAAAGACTACAAGCTGCTGTGGACAGTGGTCCGTTAGCCGTTGACAAACTGTCAACCATAGCCAAAAAAACTATTGAAAATTGAGCAAAATGGTAATCCCTTTGCGGCGAAGGGATTCGATTGCATTTTGAAGTTCTGGCGAATTTTTCTCTGCGATGTAGAGGTTGTTGATGCCATGTGAGAAGCGAATCTCAGGCGCAAACTTGAAGTACTTGAAGTAAAATTCAAATCCCATCCCCGCTTCCACTGTAAAATCCCGCCCTGCAGTAACGATAGGGTCCAAGTTAATCTCTTCCTGGGCCTTGGTGTTGAACAGGTAACTTCCTCCCGCTATAAAAAACATTCGGGTATTGTTGAATCGCATGGATCGGTACTTAAAGACCACGGGGAGCTCCACCATGGTTGCTTCATTGACCAATTCTTCAGTTCGGTACCCAAGGCTGGGTAAAGCGGTAGTATTTGTAGTATTGGGATAGGTTGCCGATGCCCCGTCAAAGTAGTTGACATCTACTTTGTACTCGTAAAAGCCGATTTTAGGGGTAAAAATTAGGTTGACCTGGTCATGAAAACGCATTATCCCAATAAAGCCCAAGGAAAATCCTGGGGTGAACTTGGGAAAAATGGAATGAATTGAATTGTTGGCAGGAACCGCTGGATTCAAAAATTCAGGTGAATAGCGGAGTTGGTAGCTCGCAGTGTGCATGCCCAGAAAGAATCCGTAGGAAGTGAATTTATCGTCCGAGCCCGAATTGTTGGTCAGCCCAAAATAGCCTTGGGCATTGCTTTTGGCCACTACCAACAGCAGTAGCATGCTGAGGACAATTATTTTTGCCCTACGTAGATGGAACTGATGCCAAAAGTGAGTGGTTTGCATACGGTGCTGTGAAAGCCAACTTTTTTTAATACTGCTAGAAAATCTTCTCCATCGGGGAAGGCCGCTACGGACTCTGGAAGGTAAGTATAGGCAGAATTGTCTTTGGATACAATTTTCCCAATTTGAGGAAGAATCACGCTCGAATAAAATCCATAGGCTTGTTTCATGGGAAATGCCTTAGGCTTACTAAATTCAAGAATGACGGTTTTTCCCCCAGGCTTTAGCACACGGTACATGTCTGCCAAGCCTTTTTCCAGATTTTCAAAGTTCCGAACTCCAAAAGAAACGATGACAGCATCGAATTTATTGTCTTCAAACAGGAGACCTTCCGAGTCTCCCAACAGCATTTCAATTTTATCTTGGAGGCCTCGCTTGACCATTTTTTTGCGCCCTTCGGAAAGCATGCCCTCCGAAATGTCTACCCCAATGATCTTGTCTGGGTTTAATGCCAATGCTTCGAGGGCAAAATCCCCTGTTCCGGTAGCAATATCTAAGATTAATTTGGGGGAATCTTTTTTCAGTTGGCGAACCGCTTTTTTTCTCCAAATGATATCAATTCCCAAGCTCAGCACATGATTCAGTAAATCGTACTTAGGGCTGATGTTATTAAACATTTCAGCAACCTGCTCTTTTTTGGGATCTAACTTATCTTTGTAGGGTACTACGGACATCACGATTCTTCTTTGGTGGCACAATATTACTACACAAACCCGAGGAATCGAAAATTGTTGTCCCAGTTTGGTCAAGATGCTTCCAAAATAAAAGCCTACTTTTGTGTCCAAGAATTGAATTATGATCCGAAAAGCAACCTTTTTAGTCAGTAATAGCGACCTCACGAAGTGTCCCAAACCGGATCGGGCAGAAATTGCCTTTATCGGACGTTCCAATGTGGGAAAGAGTTCCTTGATCAACATGCTTACCGGAGTGAAGGAACTGGCAAAGACCTCCCAGAAACCAGGTAAGACCCAGTTGATCAATCACTTTACTATCGATGACCGCTGGTACCTGGTGGATTTGCCGGGCTATGGATTTGCCAAAGTCAGCAAGGACAAGAAGGTGAAGTGGGAGAAAATGATCAGCGAATACCTCACCACGCGTACCAATCTTAGCGGGGTGTTTGTCTTGATTGATAGCCGTCTAGAACCACAAACCATCGATTTGGAGTTTCTCAACTGGTGTGGGGAAGAAGACGTTCCTTTTGTGGTTGCCTTTACCAAGGCAGACAAGCAATCGAAAACTCAGACCGACCGGAACGTCAAGGCTTTTTTGAATAAGTTGGTGGAAATTTTTGGCGATACCCCAGATTACTTTGTTACCTCAGCGGAGAAAGGACAGGGGAAAGAAGCAGTTGTCCAGTACCTGGCGGACTTGGTCGCTGAATTTGAATCCCAGCGCGCAACTCGCTAGAATCGTTTATATTTGTTCCCGAAAGAATTAATCCCCTATGAATTTTAAAGACATTGCATCCGTTGCAGGAAAGCCAGGATTGTATAAAATCATCAAACCTACCCGATCAGGAGTGATTTTGGAAGCATTAGACGAGAAGAAGTCCAAGTTAGTAGCCGGCATGTCCATGCGGGTATCTGTACTGAGTGATATTTCGATTTACACCCTTACCGAAGAAGGTGCAGAACCTTTAGAGTCGGTAATGAAAAAAATCGAATCCACCTATAAAGGAGATACTGGCGTAGATGCCACTGCCTCCGACGCCGAGTTGCGCGCATTTTTAAAATCAGTACTACCCGAATTCGATCAGGATCGAGTGTACGTGTCTGATATCAAAAAATTGAATGCTTGGTACCTACTGATTCATAAGAACTGCCCTGAGGTGTTTCAGGAAAGCGCTACCAACGAAAAAGAAGCTTAATTTACCGCCCCGTACCTACGGGGCTTTTTTTATCTTGTGTCATGAATTCCCTGACCGAAGAAACCTACGCGCTAGTCACCCAGGAGCTGTCACTTCCAGCACCACAGGAGGGTTTTGACGAATCCAGAGCAGTATTCCTACTTACTCAGGCTGTGCGCCAGCTCCTAGATCAAAACCTGGAACGGCTTCTTCAAATTTGCTACCGGATAGATTTGTCAGAAAATCTGCTCAAAAAAATTCTTGCTGAATCTCCCCCTGAGCAACTGGCCTCAGATCTGGCGCAAGCTTTGTGGGATCGGCAGAAACAAAAAATCGTCCTCAGAAGACGCTACTCAGGCACGGAAGGCTCCGAGTAGGTCAAGAGTCACTTTTTTCCTTCCAAGGGATTGCGTATGTTTCGTTCAAATCTCTTTTTATGGCAAATCCCATTTGGATCATGACCTCAGCTTTTGATCAGCTATCTCTGGAGGAGACGGTTGAAAAAGCACTTCAAATAGGTGTTCAAGGCCTAGATCTTTGCGTTTTCCGAAAGGATGGTACCCGGAATGACTTTGTAGCCACTCATTTGGATTACCAAAACTTCGGTCCAGGAGAAGCCCAGCAGCTACTCGGACAGTTCAATCAGGCTTCTCTTCGACTTTCCTTGGGAGCCTTTGAAAACCTGATTGGAGGAGATCCTGTCCAGCGCGTTCACAATCAAAATCACCTGCTCCGATTGATTCGTATGGCCTATCTCCTTGGTGGAGATGAAAATGACATTACGGTAGGGACCTTTGTGGGGTACAACCATGAGTTAGGAAATCAAGAAGGAGGTTTTGAGAAAAATCTACTGGAATACCAACGGATTTTTGGTCCGATCATCCGCTATGCAGCCAGTCTGGGGGTGACCGTGGTGTATGAAAATTGCCCTATGGAAGGATGGAGGAGTTCCGGATATACGGGCACCTTCAATAACCTGAGTGGGGTTTTGGCGGCGCGCAAACTGATGTATGAGCTCGTTCCTGAAAAAAATCACGGTGAGATCTACGATCCCTCTCACGATGTGTGGCAGCATACCGATCCAGTATCCGTGATGCAGCACACGGACATGAGCCGAGTACGGCGAATCCATGTCAAATCCACGCGCAATGTATCCGATCCCTTTTGGGGGAATATGTATCCCATGCAGCAGATTCGACCCGAATGGGCTGAAAAGGTTGGGATTACATCCAGTAAAAATCCCTGGGACCGACACCATTACGAGGCCACGCTTCCAGGATTCGGCTTGGGAGATTCCATGGATTGGAGAGCCTTTGTGGGCCTCGTGAAAGCGAAAGGATTTACGGGTCCCTTTGAAATTGAAAACGAAGCCCTGCTGTCCAAGCAAACTGGCAGCATGGGAGCCATTGTTCAAGGCTGTAAAGCAGCCGTGCAGAATTTGGCTCCGCTACTCTGGGAACTCAATGAGGAGGGCTGGACCTATCCAAATTCAGCGCATCAGCCACTCCAGGAAGTGCTGCGCAGTGATATTCCAGTGATGACCATGGATCAGCTGCTGTAATCCCAAATAAAGAAATTGTTAACCTTGTTGCTCGTAGACGGTATCTGCCGGTAAGTTAGGCTGGGCTGCTGCTGCCACGGCCAACTGGTCACAACGCTCATTTTCGGGATGGCCCGCATGCCCTTTAATCCAGAAGAACTTGGGCTTAAACTTGAGGTGGAGGGGGATATACCGAAGCCAGAGGTCCGGATTTTTTTTGTCTTTGAACCCTTTTTTCTGCCAGGACCAAAGCCAGCCTTTTTCGATCGCATCGACCACGTATTTGCTGTCTGAATAGATCTGAACGGGATATTCGGTAGTCTTGATCTCTTGAAGCGCACGGATCACAGCCAGGAGTTCCATACGGTTGTTGGTCGTGAGCCGAAATCCCTCCGAAAGTTCCTTCCGGTGCTGAGCAAATTTTAAAACAGCCCCATAGCCCCCTGGACCTGGGTTGCCTTTTGCTGCTCCATCGGTAAAAATGACAATCATGCTACAAAGAAATCAGAAAAAGCGAAGCCTAGTTTTTTCATCCTCCAGCTAAGGGAAAGGCATTGGTCTTGAAGATTTTTACTGCGATCGACAAGAGAATAATTCCAAATATTCTTCGCAATACATCTACTCCTGTTTTGCCAAGTTTCCGTTCTAGCCAGGTGGTACTTTTTAGCACGATAAACACAAAAATCAAGTTGAGCAGGATACCGATCGCAATGTTGATCTGCTCAAACTCTGCCTTCAAGGTCAAAATGGTGGTGAGCGTACCTGCCCCTGCAATGAGTGGAAAGGCAATGGGTACGATGGATGCGCTTGCCGTCGCATCGGGATCAGGTTTGAAGAGTTCAATCCCCAAAATCATCTCAGCGCCGAGCGCAAAAATGATCAAGGCTCCTGCGATCGCAAAGTCTTCTACGCCAATTCCAAAGAGGGTGAGGATGGATTTTCCTACTAAAAGGAAAGTGATCATCAATAAGCCGGCAACGATCGTTGCTTTTCCGGACTGAATGTGACCTACTTTTTTCCGTAAGTTGATGATGATGGGAATGGATCCTAGGATATCAATGACAGAAAATAGGATGAGCGAAACCGAGAGAATTTGTTTGAAATCTACCATCCTGCAAAGGTAGGGAGATTTTGGAGAGTCGCGAAGGAATCGGGCAACTTCCTAGTTTGGCCTAGAGCAGACCAGCCCCGTCTTCCACTTCTTCTAGGGCTTGTCCTAGGAAGTCAATCAAGGGTTTCATCTGCTGGAATCCTTCCAGCGCAAAATGAATGAATGCACCTGTGCGTACCGCTTGGTCGGAGATGGGATGAGATACCGTGAAGCTTTTCAGTTTGAGGTATTCGATGTAGGGGTGGCTGGCTTCGTAATCTCGGGGGCAGGTTTTGAGTTTTTCCCCTTCCAGACTAGAAAATAGTCTTTTGAAGTCGGGGTTTTCCACGATCTGCTCCAAATCGGCTCCACTGAAGTCAATTTCTTTCCGGATTTTTTTGATTGTATCCGTTTCAGGCATCCAAATTCCTCCCGCCAAAAACGAATTTCCGGGTTGAATTTGAAGGTAGTAGCCTGGCCCTGGGGATTTCTTGCCACCCGGAGAAAAGTACACTCCGAAATTGGTTTTGTAGGGATTTTTGTTGGCAGAGAAGCGCACATCCCGATTTTGTCGAAAAAGGCAATCTTTGGCCTTGAAAGAAGCCATGCTAGGCTCCAACTCTACCATGGTTTTTAGGAGGACCTCCGTGTCGGCTACTAGAGTCGCCTTGGTGTCCAGGTACCACTTTTTGTTGGCATCCATCCAGTCTTTGTGGTTGTTTTCACTCAAGGCGGAAAGAAAATCTAAGTAGGGACGCATGGCGGTTGGTAAGGATAGGATTCAGGTTCGGAAGTATGAACTCCAAAATGGATGTGGGAGTTTAAATAAACTTGATTAAGGAAACCTTTGCTGTTTTTTTTAAACAGCGAAGGTTTAATCTTTAATCATTGTTGTTTAGACCTTCGAGGTCTGGGAGACCTCAAAGGTCTTGGGCATTAAATAAACTCCACCAGCGTCTCCAACTTCATGCCACGGCTTCCCTTGATCAGGATCAAGTAGTCTTCCAATTTACTGTCTTGCAGCCAGTTGCGGAAGGAAAAAGGGTCGGGAAAATACAAGGCTGATGGGGCGGTTTCCAGTGCGGATACAATCAATTTTCCTGTAAAGCAGACCTTGTCAAAGGCGAATTCACCCACCAACTCACCCAACTTACGGTGCTCCTCCTCTGCGTAGTCTCCCAACTCAAACATGTCTCCTAGGATGACCATTTTGTGTTTTTTTCCCGTCATCTTTCCAAAGGTGCGGATGGCCACTTCCATGCTGGATGGGTTGGCATTGTAGGCATCCAATACAATCACATTGCTGCGCTTTTCTACAAGTTGCGAGCGCATGTTCTCTGGGGTGTATTGTAAAATCCCACGAACAGCATCCACCATCGGTACACCAAAGAAGGCACCAATGGTTAGGGCATTTGCGATATTCCCAAAATTGTAAGCCCCCACGAGCGAACTGACCTGTAGGCCCTCCAATCCAGGCACAGCGAAGGATACAAAGGGGTCGGCTCCATGAAACTGAACCTCGCAGAAATCTCCAGGAGCGGGATACAAAACCGGATTTTTAAATCGAGCGATGAGTGGTGCCAAGATTGGATCTTGGGTATTGATAAACACCGTTCCCTGGTGGTCCTTCAGGAATTGGAACAGTTCGGTTTTAGTTTTCAAGACCCCCGCAGGGCCTCCCATGCCTTCCAGATGGGCCTTCCCAATGTTGGTGATGCAGCCGTGGGTGGGTTCTGCGATAGCGCAGAGTTCCTCTATATCTCCTTGCTTGTTGGCTCCCATCTCGATGATGGCGATTTGATGCGCTGGGCTTAAGCGAAGCAGGGTCAACGGCACACCGATGTGGTTGTTCAGATTTCCTTGAGTCGCAAGGGTGTTGAATTTTTGCTTCAGCACGCTGTGCAAGAGTTCCTTGGAAGTGGTTTTTCCATTGGAGCCCGTTAATCCGATGACTGGAATGTCAAATTTTCGTCGATGGTAAGTAGCTAATTGCTGCAAAGTAGTGAGCACATCTTCGCACAAAAAATAGCGCGCATCCCCGGCAGGAACCACGGTGGAATCATCCACAACCACTGCCGAAGCACCCATCTCCAAGGCGGTAGGAGCAAAGGCATTTGCATCAAAGTTTGGCCCTTTCAAAGCAAAAAACAGGTTTCCCGAATCAATTTTTCGTGTATCTGTACTTACACCAGTACTGTTGAGAAAAAGGGAGTAGAGCGTATCCAGGTTCATTTTTTTCGAAAATTTGTCACAAAATAACGCAATCGAAGCATCTTTGCAGTGAGCGCTCCGTTTTATTTTAACGAAGACGCCCCTCACCATGCGAAAAATCCTTGTCCTCATTTTTTTATGGTTTTCTACGCCCGCGTTGGCGCAAAAGATCGTGGAATTGGATCAGCGTAAAACCATTCGGGTGAATGGGCAAGTCCTGCCGAATGGGTTTTCGTTGGGAATCAATTCGGCCCAAATTCAAACCATAGACCTGACTGGGGATGGGAAAGAGGAGTGGGTGGTCTGGGATATCAATTCACGGCAGCTGCAGGTTTTCGAAAAAACTGGAGAACAGTTTCGTATCCGTCCCGAGCTCAGCTACTTTTTTCCTTCAGAAGTAAGTGGATTTTTGGTCTTGGCTGATTACGATCGTGATGGAAAGAAAGATCTCTTTACCTCCACCGCACTCGGTGTAAAAGCCTACCGAAATAATTCTTCGGGAAGCCAGATTTCTTGGGCGCTGGCCCAGAATTTCTTGCGATTGGAGGGGGTAAACAACATTTCTGCCAACAATCTGGATACCCCTCTTCTCCAAGATTTGGATGCCGATGGGGATTTGGACTTGCTACTTTTCAATTTTGCCGTAGGCGATTACCTGGAATACTACCGCAATACCTCCGTGGAACGTAAGGGGATTCCTGATATCGATGGCTTTGCCTTCCCGGTACGGCATTGGGGGAACTTTGAGTTTTGCGGTTGTGGCCAGATCAGTTTTGGGCTGACCTGCGACGGAAGGAGCCTTGCTACACCTGAACTTCCTTTGGACCAAGCCCGAGTTCAGCATGCGGGAGGACATAGCATCCTGTATCGTGACTTTACAGGAGATGGAATCCCCGACCTACTCTTGGGGAGAGAGGAATGCAGTACGCTTTATTTTCTACCCAATTCAGGCACGGCAGTAAGCCCTCGCTTTACCTCTTTTTCCAATCAAGTTCCAGGATTCGGTTCCTTGCCCGTTTTTCCAAGGTTCCATGTGGGGCAGTTCCTCGATGAATCCCTAGTGGTCAGTTTGAACACCAATGAAACTGCCGCTCCCTTTGCAATTGACTTTGCTCAAGCTGTCGTCCGACTCGAAAAGGGCTCTGGAAAACCGCTTCCCATCTTACAAGATCAAGTGTTCGATTTGGGTGAAAATACCCGCCCTTTCTTTAGTGGTACTTCCTTTTCGGGGGAGCTCTTGGTGACTGCAAATGGAAAAAAGGGAAGCAAAATCGTAGGTCAGGCCTACCGAATGCGCTACACTGGAGCACAGTTAGAAGTCATGGAAGAGGATTACTTGGGACTTTCTGAACTCAATCTCTTGGATTTGTCCCTCTTGGATTATACCTCAGTTTCCAAGGTCAATTACTTCCTCATGCTGGGAACGCGTACCAGCAACGCAGGCGTTCCTTCCCCTGTTTTACTCAAGCGCGTAGGGGCCTTATGGGAAGAATTTACGCTTGCTGGGCTAAGCCTGAGGCTAGGTGACCAGTTGTACTTATTTGGGCACCAGGGAAAAGATCAGCTCCTAGTTGCTGCGCAAAATGGAAGTTTGACCCACTACGAACTGGACTTGACTGCAGGATCGGCTCGTCTTCTCGCTAGCAATTTTTTAGGACTTCAAGACAATCCTGCCAATCGAAATCTGAGCATTGCGGTACGTGGCGGGGATCAGCCAGAATTGTATACCGTAGACCAAACGGGCAGAATTTACCGAATCCGAGACTTTCTGATTGTGCCCGTACGGGAGGAGGTGCTGGTTCGGATTCAAAATCAAGAGGTGCCGATGCGCTTGGGTCGGTCCAACTGGCTTGCGGTGGCCAACTCAAGTCTTGGTGAGGAAGATGACTTGTTCCTCGGTACCCGTGGAGGAGGGTTACTCTACCTCAGTGCGGCTAGCTCCGGCGGAAGTGAAACAGGAGAATTTAGAGTGACTACCTATCCCAATCCGAGTTCCGGACCCTTTCAGGTAGTGTCTAGTTTGCCCGCTACTGGGCGATTGATTTCCCCTCTCGGTCAAGTGCTACTTTCTGAAGTAATACTTCCGGCCAGGCAAGCAGTGCTAGTGGATGTTCCTGCCCTAGCGCCAGGCATTTATTTTTTGCAACTGCAAACAAAGGACATGCAGACAGTTGTCCAAAAAATCTTAGTGAAGTAGCGTCTTCTGATCTTTACCCTTCAGCTGCTCGATTTTTTTTTTCGCGGATCGAAATAGAAAAAATCGCAGATTTTGTCTTTCAGGACATCCACTTTCTTTACTCTGGCTAAAAAAGGTAGGGATTGAAGTTCAATTTGATGAGCGGTGAACCGTGGTCTGTTAGCTGATGACCTGTTATTCGTTGACTTGCTTGTCAACATAAACCAAAACCGCTAGTTTCGGTATTCAAATTCCTACCTATGAAAACTATAGTCTATTTGTTTTTTGCAAGCATACTTCTGTGGAGCTGCCAATCTGGGCCAGCACCTGCTGATCAAGTCTTTATCAATGGAATCGTCTACACCGTGGACGAATCAAATCCCAAGGTGGAGGCAGTGGCCGTCAAAGACGGATTGATCCTCGCGGTCGGCACCACAGCAGAAATTCAGGCCTACGTGGGGGGTGATACCGAGGTGATTGACCTTCAAGGGAAAACCATGACCCCAGGAATCATTGAGTCTCATGCCCACTTGATGGGGATTGGCTACAACAAACTCGAAATCGACTTGATGGGGGTGAAGACCTACGAGGAACTCATCCAAAAAGTAGCGGAAGCCGCTGCTGTAGCCAAGCCTGGAGATTGGATTACAGGTAGAGGATGGCACCAGGACAAGTGGCTCAAAATGCCAGAAAAGACTGTAAAAGGCTTTCAAACCCACGAGGAGCTCAGCGCCGTGAGTCCCAATAACCCCGTATATCTTGCTCATGCCTCAGGCCATGCTTCCTTTGTGAATCAAAAGGCGATGGACCTGGCAGGCATCACGCCTTTGCGCAGCGAAAACCCTACCCAAGAAGTGGAGGGCGGAGAAGTCTTGCGTGATGAATTAGGAAACCCTACCGGGGTGCTCGTGGAGCGTGCCTCAGCGTTAGTGGTCAAATTGATCCCTGAAACTACCCCTGAAAAGAATGAGGAGGCCTTGACGCTTGCCTTGAAAGAACTTGCCGAAAAGGGCATTACCTCCTTTCACGATGCAGGTTCGGGTCAAGAAGTAATCGATTTGGTACAGAAATTTCAAAAAGAGGGCAAGCTCACTGCCCGCATGTACATCATGCTCACGGGTAGACAGCCAGAGCTCTTGGAGAAGTGGTACAAAAAAGGGCCGATGATTGACCCAAACCATTGGGTGACCGTTCGTTCGATCAAACTCAATTGCGATGGGGCATTGGGTCCTTGGGGAGCTTGGTTATTGGAAGATTATTCGGACAAGCCTGGCCATCGCGGCCACGAAACTTTGCCCATGTCAGTGGTGACCGAGGTATCGGAAAAAGCCTTGCCACTAGGATTTCAGGTTTGCTCACATGCGATTGGAGATCGTGCCAACCAGGAGATATTGGATCGCTACGAAGCAGCGCTGGCCAAATTTCCTGAAGCGAAAGACCACCGTTTCCGTATCGAACATGCGCAGCACTTGCATCCGGATGATATTCCTCGCTTTGGGAAATTGGGCGTGATTGCCGCCATGCAGGCGATTCACTTGAGTTCCGACCGCCCTTGGGCGATCGACCGATTGGGAGAGAAGCGCATCATCGATGGGGCTTACGTGTGGCAGAGTCTGTTTAAGACTGGTGCACGCATTGCCAATGGGACTGATGCTCCCGTAGAGCCCGTGGATCCGCTCCCTTCTTTTTATGCTTCCGTGACCCGCAAAACCCTCCAAGGACTTCCGGAAGGGGGCTACGAAGGAGATCAAAAAATGACCCGTGCTCAGGCTTTGAAGTCTTATACCTTGGATGGAGCTTATGCTGAATTTGAAGAGAAATTCAAAGGTTCTATCGAGGTGGGCAAAGCCGCTGACTTCACCGTCTATGACAAAAACATCATGGAAATCCCAGAAGATGAAATTCTGGAAGCCAAGGTCCAGTTGACCGTGGTAGGGGGGAAAGTTGTTTACAAAAAGCAGTAAATTCGCAAATCGAATCTTATGAAGGCCTGTCACGTTTTCTGGTGGCAGGCCTTATTTTTTTTACAAAAGATTATTTATTTTAATTAATTTACGTTTATTTAAAGTAATCAAATGGATTAAAAAAGTTAAATATTAAATAAAATTAATTTTTAATTATACTTTTAAAATATTTATTTTTAAAATTCTTTGATTTTTAGATTCAGATTTTTTAAGGAGCGTATTTTTTCAAAACCACTATGACTGGATTGAAGTATTACGAGCGATACAAGCTCTTGATTGAGTTGATTGAAAAGAAGAAGACAGGAAATCCCAAGGAATTAGCACTAAAACTGGGCATAAAAGAACGGATGGTCTACAATGTGCTCGATGATTTACGACTTTATCTGGAAATTGACATCAACTTTTCTACTGAAGAGAATTCTTATATTTTTTCTGATAAAAATGATTGACCGCAAGGAAATTGCAGTGGGTTCGATTGAAATTAGATTTAGGATTAGCAGAGATTTATTTTGTTCTCCCCCTGCAAAATAAAAAATTGAAAAAGCACATCCATTTTGGTTAAGGATGTTGTTAGTGTAGGGATTAGGAAGTTTCCCAAAAGCTTCCATAAGGAATCAATATTTTAAACTTTAAATTTTTAAACTCTATGAAAAAGTTACTTTCTTCACTTTTCACGCTACTTATTTTCCTTTCTTCGTGTGAACCAAAACAAGACCTAACCCCAATCAATAATTTGGAAGCAGAAATTTCATTTCTTAAAGAAATGAATAGGGTAGGTTTGAATCTGGCTGTTTCTGATTTGGCCAAATTCATAACTCAAGGGGAAAGAAATGAAATTAGGTTGAATCAAAGAGAGTTGGTGCGAGGCATATTATCAGGCTTGAATGGGCCATTTTTCCAAACTAATGAAAAATTAATTTTGGATTTATCAAACCAATACGGCGATTCAAGTTTGCCTTCTATTCAGGTAAATTTAAGAGAAACTGGTTTTGTTGACCTTTCAACTTTTGGAGTTTACAGTGAGAATCAATTAAACTTGGTTCAACCATTCGTAAATGACTTATTAAATAATGACGACATTAGTTTAGGAAAATCCAGAACCATTGAATTTCAATTGACTATTGTTAATTCATCTCTATCTTATGATGAAAAATTTCAATTACTTGCGTTTAATGCTGGGGTAATCAGTTTGATTGAGTTTCTTGAAAATGGCGGAGTTGAAGATATCCGTATAATTCTTGCTCAGGAAATTGGATTCAATGGGGCTTTTGACAGACTTACAGGTTGTTCCATAAGTACAAGAAGCATTTTTGCTGATGGAGTAGTTGGTTTGGTTGGGGGTGCTGCTGGTGGGTGTTATGCTGGCGCAACTGCTGGAACGGTCGCATTCCCATTGGTTGGGACCGTGACTGGATGTGTTGGTGCAGGAGTTGTTGGAGGGGCTAGTGGATTTTTATCAGGCATTGCCTATGGAATTGCCTCGCAACTTTTAACTTCTTGTTTTAGATAAAGAAATTATGGAAAAATTTAATAAAAGGCTTTTAATCGCAAGCGTTGGATTTACCATGCTGTTCATGTTATTGGGATCGAATGGATCATTTAATCCCGCAAAAATTGGTTTTTATATTTCCATACTTGCTGGCGTTCTCTTTTACAACTTTACTTATTATGGGTTCATGACTTTTAATAACAGTAAATTCAAAGAGAAAAGTCAAAAAAATAAGTAGAATAATTATGTAGGTCATTAACTGTAAAGTAATTACCAATGGAACTTTTAATTGGACTTCTTTTGGCTCTGAATATCGGAGCGATCATTTATGCCCTTATTGACATCGTGAAAAGCAACTTTCATAAACCTAGGCAGGTAAAGACTGGCTGGATTTGGGTAGTGGTTTTTTTTCAAGGCCCTGGATCTTTGCTTTATTTTTTGACAAAAGATCAAAAATAGGTTTCAGTTTAAGTAGGCACTGCCTTCCTTTGGTTCTTTTTTACCTAACCTTCTTTTAAACGATTCTATTTTTTCGAAATGGATAAGGGTGATCAATTGATCCCCCTGATTTTTCTGTAGGTGTTGTTGCTTTCTGTTTTGTGGTATTGTGAAAATCTCATAATATTCCCTTTGGTTAGCACACAACTCAATGAAAAAACCTTTGCTCCTCTTTTTGGCATTGGCTTGCGCTACACTTAGCCAGGCACAAGCCCAAAATCCTAGTTCCATGTCTTGGAAAGACGTAGCCACTTGGAAATCCATGCCCAACTCAGGCTTCAAACTTTCTCCCGATGGGCAATGGATGGCCTATGTACTGACAGGCATCGAAGCAGACGGGGAATTGATTCTCCAAAAAGTGGCCGACCCAAGCAGCAAAAAGTCTTTTCCAATCGGAAATACTTCCTTCGCCAGCTTTGAGTTTAGCGACAACAGCCAGTGGATCGCCTTTAAAGAATTTTCCAAGTTCACCGAAAAGCAGGCCAACGAAAAAGCCAATGGGAAGCCGCTCAAGGAAAAACTCCACCTGATTCAATTGGCCTCTGGAGACAAAAAGATCTTCGCGGGCATTTCAGGGTATTACTTTAATGGCGAGGCAGCATCCCACCTGCTGATGACTCTTCCCAAGGAAGGAAATGGAGATTCCAAAGGCTCGGATGTATTGCTGTATCATTTGGCTACAGGTAAGTCCCAAAATCTAGGCAACGTCCGAGAGCAGGCGGTAAACAAAAAAGGTAGCCACTTGGCCTATACCGTAGATGCAGCCAACTCCCAGGGGAATGGCCTCTACTTACTCACCTTGGCGAGCAATAGCGTATCAGTTTTAGATTCGGATGAGGCCGGATACCAGGGCATCAACTGGACGGATAAGGGGGATGCCTTTGCGGTACTCAAATACAAAAAGGACAAGAAATACAAACAAGAAAAAGGGGCGGTCATCGGGGTAAAAAACCTGTCCAATCCACAGGTAACGCTGTACGATCCCGCTTTAGACAGCCTTGGATTTGATCCAGCCTACACCATCAGTCCCAACAAACGGCCGATGTGGTCGGATGACCTGACCCGCCTCTTCTATGGAATTCACCCGATGGTGTTGGCGGAGAAAGTAAAGGCCAAGCAGGAGTTAGACCAAGATTCAGTTCAACAAGCAGAGGCGGCCAATCTCGAAAAAATTAAAGCAGATTCCACCATCAAGTCTGTTTCGGATCTTCAAAAAGCCATTGCCAAACTCAATACCGGAGCCTCTCCCGAGAAGAAGGCCTCCGGCTCCAAGAAGCCTGAGATGACCATCTGGCATTGGGAAGACGATCGCATGCAATCCCGACAGCAGGTGATGGAGGGGATGGATAAAAACGCGAGTTTCTGGGCAGTATATGACCCCGCTACAAAAACCCATTTGGCACTGCAAGACAGCAGCCTACGGGAACTGAACCTTTTGCCACAGCAACGCCATGCACTGGGATCGGATCCAGGGGCCTATGAGTTGGATAATAACCTCAACGGACAGACCTACCTGGATTATTACCTCGTCGATGTGGCCACGGGCTCGAAAACCTTGCTCCTAGAGAAATTTTACCAGCCTACCTTTGCTTCCATGCCTCGGCCTTCTACCGATGGTAAAAAGTTGCTCTACGGTAAGGATGGGCATTTTTATGTCTACGACATCCTTGCGCAAACCCATAGCAACTTGACCGAGAAGCTTCCCGTTTCCATGGTCGATGTGGATGAAGATGAAAACCTCGATAAGCCACTCCACAACCCTCTCGGCTGGAGTAGTGATAGCAAGTATGTGTTGATCCGCGATGGATGGGACATTTGGCAAATCCCTATGTCTAGCAAAGAAGCCCCCATCAACCTCACTCAAAATGGTAAGGCCCAGCACATCCGGTACCAGTACCGGGTCAACTTGAATGCAGATGAAAAAGGGATAGACCTGAGCAAGCCAGTGTACATTCGCCTCTACGGGGAGCGAAACAAAAAAACTGGAATCGGTACGCTTTCCCCTGCCAAAGCGGGTCTTGCTCCAGGGCTGAAGGTGCTACTTTGGGAAGATGCGAATATCCAAGGATTAGCCAAAGCCAAAAAGGCTGGGGTATTTACCTATACCAAAGAAAAGTTTAACCAGCCTACTCAAGTGTTCCTTACCGATGCCAGCTTGAGCAATGCAAAGCAGGTCACCGAAAATGCCCCCGATGCGGGTAAATTTACCTGGTCTTCTGGAGTTAAGTTGGTGAACTACGTGACTACCAAAGGAGATTCCCTGCAAGCGGCATTGTTGCTTCCTGCTGGCTTTCAGGAAGGGAAAAGTTACCCCACCATCATTTACTACTACGAGAAGCTCTCCCAAAACTTGCACAACTGGTCCAATCCATCCTACAGCGGTACGGGTTGGAATCCTAGCGTCTATACGAGTAACGGCTATGCGGTGCTGATGCCAGACATTGTGTACAAATTGGATGATCCGGGCATGTCGGCCCTTTGGGCGGTGCTCCCTGCGGTAGATGCGGCCATCCAAACGGGCGTGGTTGATCCCAACAAGATGGGACTCCACGGACATAGCTGGGGAGGCTATCAAACTTCCTTCTTGATTACCCAGACCAACCGATTCAAGGCTGCTGCTGCCGGTGCTCCGCTTTCCAACCTGATTTCCATGTACGACCTCATCTACTGGAATACAGGAGAAGCGAACATGACCATTTTTGAATCCTCCCAAGGCAGATTTTTGGGAGGTCCTTGGGAAAATTGGGAGGCCTACGAGCGCAATAGCCCTATTTACCACGTCAAAAATGTACAAACACCGCTGCTGATGCTCCACAACGACAAGGATGGAGCGGTGGATTTTACCCAAGGAATCGAGTTTTACAATGCCCTACGCCGCCTCAAAAAGCCAGTAATCCTGGTGCAGTACCTCGGAGAAAATCATGGACTAGGCAAACTGGAAAACCGAAAGGATTACAGCGTGCGAATGATGGAATTCTTTGACCACCACCTCAAGGGGCTGCCCGCTCCAGCTTGGATGGAAAAAGGAGTACCTCGATTGAAGTTGGGGGATCACCTGGACGAAAGAGCCTTCTAATTCGCTGGTTTAATCCTACCTTATTAGCTTAATCCCCCACTGTGGTGATGTGCCCCCAATAAGTGTCTAACTTTTTGGGGGCACATCACACAGTGGGGGATTTTTTATTCAATTTTTGCCCAAAGATCCAGGTTGGGAATTCAGGTGAATGGGAAATTTGGTGATTAAATCAGACTGATTCTAACTTTCTTTTCCTTCAGTTTTTGGTTGTTGACTTTGGAGAGCAACTGCTCCAAAACGATAGATTTTACGGCTACAAATGCGCAATCGGTCTTGAGTTCTATGGTGCCAAGGTCCTTTGGGGTCAATCCACCTTGCTTGAAAAATAAACCAGCAATGTCTCCTTTGGATATTTTATCTTTTCTTCCTCCCGAGATCAGTAGGGTACACCATGGAGAGGGTGCAGGTAGGGCTGCGTATTGAAGTTTTTCCAGTTTGGGATTCCCTACAAAGTCGGGAAGGGGTTCCTTCTCGTACTGCAAAATGTAGGCGGTGCCTTGGCTATTCATCCGAGCGGTACGCCCATTTCGATGGATAAATTCCTCTGCTCGAAGGGGCAAATGGTAGTGGATGATGAAATCCAGTTCGGGCACATCGATTCCTCGGGCGGCAAGGTCTGTTGCCAACAACAGGGGGTGGGTACCATTACGAAATTTGATGAGTACGCGCTCCCGATCAATTTGTTCCATGCCTCCAGAAAAGACGCCATGGGAAATGCCCTGATCACTTAGGTAATTGGACACCCGTTCAATGGAATCTTTAAAATTACAAAAGATGATGCCGTTTTTTGAACCCAATTGGGCAAGGAGTTCCCCTAGAGTTTCGAGCTTGTCCTTAGTAGGCGCGAGCACCTTTTTGACTTCAAGTTGGGTGATTTTGTCTGCGAGATAGTCTAGTACTTGAGGGGATTTTAGTCCTACAAAATTGGGGATGGACACTCCTTGGGTAGCGGAAGTCAAGATTTTCCGACGCACCTGTGGCAGGAGCTGAATGATTTCCCGCATTTCGCCTTCAAAACCGATTTCAAGCGACTTGTCAAATTCATCCAAAATCAAGGTTTGGATAAACGAGGTGTCAAAGGCTTCCCGGCGCAAGTGATCTGCTACTCGACCTGGCGTGCCCACTAGGACGGCTGGGCGATGCTTAATTTCCAGGCGGTCCTTGGATCCTGCACGACCCCCATACACCGCATTGACTTTTAGTCCCGTCCCCATTTGTCGCATCACCTGCTCGATTTGGATGGCCAATTCCCGAGAGGGCACGATGATCACCACTTGGATCTCCTCACAGCGGGGATCTACCTGAAGCACTACGGGCAATAGAAAAGCGAGCGTTTTCCCTGTACCTGTAGGAGATAGAAGTACCAGATTTTCTTGATTTGCAAGCGCCTCCTTAGTGGCAAGTTGCATGGGGTTGAGCTGAGTGATGCCTAGTTTGGATAGGATCTCTGCTTCGTTTTTGACGCGTAGGGACATGGTACAAAGGTAGCCTTTTTGTCGGGCCTAGTTGACCCGATTCCAATATAAGGCTTTTCCAACCCTTCCTTTTCCTAGGGATCGGTTTTGAAAAGGGGAATTTTCTACCTTTGTGGCATGTGGAAAGAAATCTCCGTATTGATTCGTAAAGAGTTGACCTTAGAGTGGAGGCAAAAATATGCCCTCAATGGGATTCTACTTTACGTGGTTTCGGCCGTTTTCATCACCTACCTCAGCGTAGGTGCGAAGATGGGAAATCTTTCCATACCCACTTGGAATGCCCTTTTTTGGATCATTTTACTCTTCTCTTCTGTCAATGCGGTAGCCAAGAGTTTTGTCCAAGAGCAGCAGGGTAGACAGTTGTATTACTACATGATCGCTTCACCTGAGTCGATCATTCTTTCAAAAATCTTGTACAATACCGGCTTAACTTTGATTTTGGCTCTCCTGGGTTACGGCGTGTTTTCGGTGATTTTAGGTAACCCGGTTCAGGATCAAGGCTTGTTTTTGCTCAACTTGGTATTGGGCGCCATGGGTTTTTCAGCCAGTCTAACCATGGTTTCTGGCATTGCATCCAAAGCTGGCAACAATGCTACCTTGATGGCAATCTTGAGTTTTCCCGTGATCATTCCCATCCTGCTGATGGCCATTCGCATCTCCAAAAATGCGCTAGATGGGCTAGATTGGAGTGTCAGCGCAGATAAATTGCTTAGTCTTTTCGCGATTAATGTCTTAGTTGCCGCAACGTCCTACCTGCTATTTCCCTATTTGTGGAGAAGTTGATTATCCGTTAAAAAATTTTAAGTCAACAGTTGACGGTCAACAGACCACAGTCAATTGTACCAAGTACTAGGTACCAAGTACGAAGTAGGGATTCTAAACCAATTCATACAATGCCACGGCTGGTGACTGTGAACTGTCAATTGTTGAAAAATTGACCACCGCTAACGATCAACGATCCACAGCTAATCCTGATTAAAGTACGCTTTGTTTCTACAAATCCAATTTGCTGTTGACTGTGGTCCGTCAACTGTTGACATCGCGGACAATCCATTGAATTTTTCAGCAGTTGAGGTTAACAAGTTTTTCTATTCCTGCTAACTTGTACACATGAAAAATAAAATTGCATTGGTTACGGGTGCCAGTTCCGGAATTGGTTGGGCTTGCGCCCTGACTGTGGCCAAGATGGGCTATGACTTGATTGCGACGGGAAGAAGGGCAGAGCGTTTGGAAGAGTTGCGACAAGCGCTTCCCAAAGGTGTTCGTTTTTTGCCCCTGATCTTTGATGTGCGTGATCAGAAGGAAGTGGATCGGCTGTTGACTAACCTGCCTTCCGACTGGGCTTCCATTGATGTTTTGATCAATAATGCAGGCAATGCCCATGGCTTGGATCCCATACAGACGGGCAGTGTAGCCGACTGGGACGCCATGATTGACATCAACGTGAAAGGATTACTCTATGTTTCCAAGGCCATTATCCCAGGAATGACTCAGCGTAATTCTGGCCATATCATCAATATTGGTTCCATAGCGGGAAAGGAAGTGTATCCCAATGGAAATGTCTATTGTGCTTCCAAGCATGCAGTAGATGCCCTGACAAATGGCATGAGGATGGATTTAAATCCCTTCGGCATCAAGGTAATGGGCATCCACCCAGGCTTGGTTGAAACGGAGTTTTCCCTAGTGCGCTTCAAAGGGGATACCCAACGGGCAGGCACAGTGTACAAAGGCTACGCACCCTTGGTGGCGCAAGACATTGCCGATATTGTAGAATTTGCACTGACTCGCCCCTCACATGTGGTTTTGGCCGATGTGATGGTTCTTCCAACAGCACAAGCTTCTGCTACGGTGATCCATAAAAAACTAAGCTGATGAGAAAGTTAAGTTACTTGCTCCTAGGATTGACTTTGGCCTGTGCTGCACCGAAAACAGAAGAGAATTTGGGGGATGAGGTGCAGTCGGATAGCCTTAACCAATCACTCTCTACACAGGACACCTTGGACCCCTCTCTGCCTGAATTAGAGAGAAAGTTGATCGAGCAAGGGATGGTCGAAATCACGCAGGTAATCCCGGGAATCCAGGTGGAGTTAAAGTATTCTACGGAGAAAAACTTCTTTAAGCAAGATGTGTACGGAGACTTGGTCCGCTGCTACCTCCATCCCCAAGCCGCTCAGATGCTTGCAAAAGCGCAAGAATCACTACAAAAAGACTATCCCAACTTAAGCCTCCTCGTGTACGACGGGGTGCGCCCCCTCAGTGTGCAGCAGATTTTATGGGACAGTTTGGACAAGCCAGACAGCATCAAGCCCCTGTATGTTTCCGATCCCAAAATTGGGGGGCTTCACAACTATGGCGTGGCAGTGGACTTGACTATTGTAGACCTTAAAACAGGAAAGCCCCTGGATATGGGAACTCCTTTTGATTTCTTTGGGTACCCTGCCTATCCAGATCGAGAACTGCAGATGCTTGCAGAAAAGAAAATTACCAAGGCACAGGTGGCCAATCGAGAGATTCTGAGAAAAGTGATGAAGGGGGCAGGATTTGCCGGAATAGGAAGTGAATGGTGGCATTTCAATGCCTTTTCACGCCAAAAAGCAAGTGAAAAATTTGCCTTAATTAACTAAGTATATCCCATACCATTCAATTGAAAAGCCCCATGAAGACTTTCAAAACCCTACTTCTTACCGCATGGATTCTGCTATGCATCAATTTGGCTTCCTTCGCCCAGCAGGGTGGACAGTTTCGCGTACTGGTTTTTTCCAAAACCACTGGATTCAGGCATCAGTCCATTCCCAACGGGGTAATGGCCTTGAAAAAAATGAGCGAGAAACACGTGTTTTCGGTACACACCTCCGAGGATGCCACGCAGTTTACCGATGAGAATCTTGCCAAATTCGATGTGGTGGTTCTGATGAGTACCACAGGAACTATTTTCAATGAGGCTCAGAAAGCTGCTTTTCAAAAGTTTGTGCAATCCGGCAAAGGGGTAGTGGGCATTCACTCCGCTACCGATACGGAGTACGAATGGCCTTGGTACAACCAAATGATTGGGGGCTATTTCCTTGCTCACCCACGTCAGCAGACCTTACGCCTTCAGGTGGTCGACAAATCTCATCCGGCTACCTGGCACCTGCCTGAAAATTGGTTGTGGACAGATGAACTCTATGAGTTTAAGGACTTGAATCCAAACCTGAAGGTCTTGATTCAAGCGGATGAAACTACCTACCAGCCAGCAAAGGCCATGGGGGCATTCCACCCGATGGCCTGGTACCATGAGTTTGACGGGGGCAGGGTGTTCTACACCGCGCTGGGCCATGTGGATGCTGTCTGGGAGGATGCTGAGTTTTTAAAGCACCTTTATGGAGGGATTTGGTACGCCGCCAAAGGGAAGCAGCCAAAAAAGTAAATTAAATTTCAACGTACACGGAACTTCTGAAGCCAAAAATGGTTTTTGCTAGTAATCCATTTTCAAGACCATGCTACAAGCACAAGCAAGACCTGTTCACCTCTACATGGAGGCCAATCCCAACCCCAACTCCCTCAAGTTTGTGGCCAACTTTATGTTGGTGGAGGAGGGGATTAGTTATGATTTTCCTGACGCAGCAAGTGCCGATGCCAGCCAGTTGGCCCAGGAGCTTTTTAATTTTGCTGCAGTGCAGCGCGTCTTTATTGCCTCTAATTTTGTAACCATCACCAAGTCGGAAGAGGTGGAATGGGCAGAGGTACAGACCATCTTTCGGGACCACATTCGCCAATACTTAGAATCTGGAAAAAAGGCGGTACAAGTGGTAGTGACCAAAGACCCGCTTTTTGATGCCAATGACTCGGAAATCGTCAAAAAAATCAAAGGGATTCTAGACGAATACATCCGTCCAGCCGTGGAGCAAGATGGGGGAGCCATTGTATTCCATTCTTTTGAAAATGGCGTGGTAAAGGTGCTATTGCAAGGCTCTTGTTCGGGCTGTCCTTCCAGTACGGTTACCTTGAAGGCAGGGATTCAAAATCTGCTCACCCGTATGCTTCCTGAGGTGAAGGAAGTTCAGGCTGAGGGAGTCTAGGCCTTTTCTACATGGTTAGATCCAATTGGACCTGGGCCTTCCTAGGACTGCTTGCACTTGGAATCCGTGTGCTTGCAGGCCTATTCGCAGAGCTAACTGATCAATTTTATTCCCGAACTTTTTTTCCTGCCATCCGAAATGGCATTGACCTGAGTTTGGGTTACTTGCCCTTTCCTAGTGTTTACCTGTTTATTGGGCTGATTTTTTGGCTTTTGGGGCATAGTTTGCGACGCTTTTTCCGGCTAGAAGGTAGAAAAAATCGCCTGGGGTATTTCGTGCAGGCAACCGCCAATGGATTGGGGGGCTTGGTGTTCTTTTTTCTGCTCCTATGGGGCTACAACTACCAGCGAACTCCAATCATCGAGCAACTAGCCCTTCAGGCTCAACCCCTCACTCTTCAGCAATTGAGGGAGGAAATGGCGCTAACCCGGGACTTGGCTTCCCTAGATCGGGGACAGATCAGCCAGGATACCAGTGCCCTTACCGATTTGATGGAATATGCTTCCCTGGAGGGCCTAGTTCGCAGGACAATGCAAGAAAATTTGGAGGTGCTAAACTTGAATTTTTCCGGTCACCCACGAACCAAGCAATTTCCCCCCGAGGGATTTATGCGAAGAATGGGCATTCTCGGGATTTATTTCCCTTACACGGGCGAAAGTTACTTGGATCCAAGTTTACACGCTTTGGAAAAACCCTTCACCATTGCCCATGAAATGGCCCATAGCTACGGGGTCACGGATGAGGGGGAAGCCAATTTTATTGCCTGGGTGATTTGTACCCGTTCGGAGGAGCCGATTTTACGCTATGCTGCGCATTTGTTATTGCTTCGGTACCAGCTTCGGGATTATTATGAGATGGATCAAGACGGCGCTTTATGCTGGATGGAAGGGCTGCCGAGGGGGATAATCCAAGATTTGATTGCTATTCGAGAGTCAACGGAAGCCTATCCACCGATTTGGCTTGAATTGAGCCGAAAGTCCAACGACCTTTTTCTAAAATCACAGGGAGTCAAGGCGGGTATCAAATCCTATCAGCAACTTCCCATGTTGGCTGCTTCTTGGCGGCAGCGGATGGGTAAGGCGAATTAACTTGAGCCCATCCCCACTAGTTTTACTCAAAGACCGAGGGTTGGTATTTTTTTACTAGAAATAAGAAAGGAAATTACTTCCGATTGCCGACCCATACCCCCACGATCACGGCAGCAATGCCGAAGTAATGTCCCAAAAGGAGTACTTCACCATCTAAAACGCCCCAAAGAATAGCAACGATGGGAATGGTGTAAGTGACTAGGCTAGCGAAAAAGGGACTGGCGCTTTTGATCATGATGTTGAATAGAATCAAGGCCGAAGCAGTGCCCACCATGCCCAGGACGGTCACGTAGCCCAGCGCTTCCCAGGCACGTGGATGAGTGGCCATTTTGTAGGAAAAGTCGGTGCCTGCAAAGAGATACAGCAAAGCCAGAGGCAGAATCATCAGCAAGGAAATTGAAGAGATTTCAATGGACTTGAGTTTGGTGAATCTGGTCTTGATGAAATGCAAGTTGATGCTGTAGCATACGCAAGCAGCAATCACATACAGGGCATAGGAATTGATGTCGGTCAGGGAATCCCAACCTCCTCCTTTTTTGACGGTGACTAGGGCAAAAACACCCAAAAAAGCGATGAGCAGTCCTATTCCATTCCTTTTAGTGATGGAGGTATTGAAAAATAGTGCACCGACTAAAACCACGAAAAGTGGAGTGAGGGCATTCAATACACCCGTGAGCGAACTGCTCAACTGCGTTTGGGCAATCGGAAAAAGGAAGGCGGGGATAAAACTCCCTAACAAGCCGGTAATCAGTAAATTCTTTACCTGCGTTTTGCTGAGTTGCTTGAGGCGAGGAAGCGATAGGGGGAGCAGTAAACTTGCTGCCGCCACCATTCGGTAAGCACCGACTTCACCCGGAGAAAATACCTCTAACCCTCTTTTGATCAAAATAAAGGAACTGCCCCAAATCAAGGTGAGCACCACCAATAGGATCCAATTTTTAAGAGAATTTTCTGAATTAGGTGAAGACATTCCTGAGGGTTTGTAGGCAAATAAACTTAGTTTGGACTTGAATAGTCCTGGGTTTCTATTGGATTACCTAGATACTAGGATAGTCGGTCGTTACTGGGGTTGGAATTCGTAATCGGCATAGGTTTCTTGTACCCGATCCAAAATCGATAAAACCTCAGCATATCGTTCTGCAGTAACCATCTCGGTGCGGAATGGTTTGAAGTTGGGCATGCCCCTAAAGTAGTTGGTGTAATGTCTGCGCATTTCCAAAATTCCTTGCTTTTCGCCTTTCCACTCAATGGAAAAATCGAGGTGTTTTTTGGTCACTGCGATGCGTTCTGTCAGGTCAGGTGCAGCGAGTTTTTCGCCAGTGGCAAAAAAATGTTTGATTTCATTGAAAATCCAAGGATATCCTATGGATGCTCTGCCGACCATCATGCCGTCTACATGGTATTTAGCGCGGTATTCAGCGGCTTTTTCGGGGCTGTCGATGTCGCCATTTCCAAAAACAGGAATGTGCAGCCTAGGATTGTCTTTGACAAGGTTTAGGTAAGACCAATCGGCCTCCCCTTTGTACATTTGCTGACGTGTACGGGCATGGATGGAAATGGCTTGTATGCCCACGTCCTGAAGGCGCTCGGCTACTTCTACGATCCGAATCGTGTCATGACTCCAGCCCAACCTAGTTTTTACCGTCACAGGCAAGTTGACCCGCTTTACGATCTCTGCGGTCATCGAAACCATCTTGTCGATGTCCAATAGGATGCCTGCTCCTGCACCTTTGCAGGCGACTTTGTGCACAGGGCATCCATAGTTGATGTCCAAGATGTCTGGTCCAGCAGCTTCTGCAATGGCAGCAGCTTCTCGCATGGATTCAATTTCCGCTCCAAAAATTTGAATGCCAACGGGACGTTCGTAGTCGTAAACATCAAGTTTTTGTACGCTTTTGGCTGCGTCGCGGATGAGTCCTTCAGAACTGATAAACTCTGTGTACATCAAATCAGCACCGTTTTGCTTGCATACTGCACGGAAGGGAGGATCACTCACATCCTCCATGGGCGCGAGTAGGAGTGGGAAGTCTCCCAATGCTATATTTCCAATCTTTACCACTTGACATTCTAAATTTCGTGTAAATTTAGCCCAATTATGGAGATTTACGAAACTAAGGCTGAATTAGCCTCCCGAAAGAACTGGTTATTGTCACTGGTGGTCATCACTTTAGTGGCATTTGGCGCCTTGGCGCTGCTCCAGAGCATTTCTTTAGCCTTTGTCCCATTTTTATTTCAGGTAAGCATGGAGGACCTGATGAGTTTAGTGGCTGGCAATTACGATATTCCCAATGGACGCATGGCCTTGTTATTTACCCAAGGAATAGGTTCAGGGCTTGGATTTTGTGCTGCCACTTGGATTATCGTTCGATTTTTAGAAAAAGCAAACTTAAACTGGCCCAAGCAACTATCCCGGGTAAGCGGAAAAAATCTAGCCCTAGTCATCGCCATGACGGTAGGAGGCATGCTGTTCAATGGCCTGCTCATGTTTTGGAATTCCCAGATGGTCTTGCCCGAATTTCTTTCTGGAGTAGAACAATGGATGCGTGACATGGAAACGCAACTCATGGAACTCACCAATTACCTAACTGATTTTCAATCCATTCCGGAGCTGCTTTCTGGAATTTTGGTGATTGGCGTATTTGCGGGTGTAGGTGAGGAACTATTTTTTAGAGGCTTGATTCAGCCCAAAATGCAACGCTATTTTCAATCTCCTCATTTGGGGATATGGATCACAGCCTTCATTTTTTCAGCAATCCACGTGCAGTTTTATGGTTTTCTGCCGCGAATGTTTTTGGGGGCCTTGTTTGGGTACCTCTACCATTACACGGGAAGTTTATTTTACCCGATTCTGGGCCATATTCTCAACAATACCTTCACCCTTTTGCTAGTTTATGCGTCTAATGAAGGCTTGATTGAATTAGATGTTCAGTCAACGGATACTGTTTCTTACCCGGGGGCTTTGATTGGATTTTTGGTTCTTATCCTTGGATTCCTTTACTTTAAAAAAGTCAATCGGGTAGCGGATGAAAAACTGGACCAAAGTGTTTGAGGATCAAAATCAAATCCGAGTAGAAATTGTGAAGGGAGTTTTGGAAGAAAAAGGGGTGGCTGCAGTGGTACTCAACAAAAAAGAATCCATCTACCAGGTTATGGGTGCCTACGAGGTGCTTGTTCCCACAGATCAAACCCTGTATGCACTCCAATTGATTCAACATGAGATCACGTTTTAATATCAACAAATACAGCAATCTAGTTCAGCGGGCGATTACTGCTTTGGTAGGAGGAGTACTGGTTCTGGCGGCAATCATTTTCTCCGATTGGACGTATTTCTTGATTTTTGCTGCAATTTTGGCATTTTCTCAAATGGAATTTTACAAGCTTTCGGGCTTGGACGGGATGCTTCCCTTGAAAAGTTTTGGAACCATTCTCGGGTTGCTAATCTTTGCACTCACCTTTATGGTGGAGAAAGAGCGCTTGCCCCACGAATACCTCTACTTAATTTTTCCGCTGGTTTCCTTGACCTTTTTCATCAAGTTGTATAAAAAAACGGATAAAAAGCCATTTACAGGAGTAGCCTATACCTACTTGGGTATTTTTTATGTAGCAGTACCCTTTTCTCTTCTAAATTTGGCCGTGTTTTCCGTGGATTCGGTGTACCATTACGAGATACTCCTAGGTTGCCTGCTTATTTTGTGGGCCAGTGATACGGGAGCCTATTTTGCAGGAACACGGTTTGGAAAAACCAAACTTTTTGAACGCGTGTCTCCAAAAAAGTCCTGGGAAGGGTTTTTGGGTGGGGCTTTTTCGGCCATTGTGGTTGCCTTTGTGCTGTCCCAATATTTTGTGGTGCTCGAGGATTGGAAGTGGTTGGTTATCGCAGGCATCATCATCATTGCAGGAACCTATGGGGATTTGATTGAATCCCTGTTCAAACGCTCTATTGAAATCAAGGATTCGGGCTCTGTGCTTCCAGGGCATGGAGGATTTATGGATCGATTTGACGGATTGTTACTTTCCGCACCGTTCATCACTGCTTTTTTGAAAATCTGTTAATTCTGCGTCGAGCAATTAAAAATCTGATTAAATTTACCTCCCAGTTTACTACTTAACGACCCAATATGGCTTACATAGAACCGGCACCGATAAAGGATAGAGAAAATCCTTTGGAGTCCATGATGGAGAGATTCAATATCGCAGCCGAGAAACTCGGACTTTCCGATGAAGTGTATAATGTGCTTAAGAACCCTGCCAAGCAGGTGATTGTTTCCCTTCCCATCACGATGGACAATGGGAAAATTCAAGTTTTTGAAGGTATTCGTGTAATTCATTCCAATATTCTCGGACCTGCCAAAGGAGGGATTCGCTTCGCTCCGGATGTGCATTTGGATGAAGTGAGAGCTCTTGCCGCCTGGATGACCTGGAAATGTGCTGTCGTAGATATTCCTTACGGTGGAGGTAAAGGTGGGGTACGATGCAATCCTCGCGAAATGTCAAAAGGAGAGATTGAACGTCTCGTTCGTGCCTACACCATGGCGATGATCGATGTATTTGGTCCGGATAAGGATATTCCGGCGCCTGATATGGGCACTGGGCCTCGAGAAATGGCCTGGCTCATGGACGAATACTCCAAAGCCCACGGGATGACCATCCCAGCTGTAGTAACGGGCAAGCCCTTGGTTTTGGGTGGTTCCTTGGGACGTACCGAAGCCACCGGCCGTGGGGTGATGGTGTCTGCACTAGCAGCGATGCAAAAACTGAAGATCAACCCATTCCAAGCCACTTGTGCCGTGCAAGGATTTGGAAATGTTGGAAGTTGGGCAGCACGCCTTTTGGAAGAGCGAGGCTTAAAAGTGGTAGCGATTTCCGATCATACGGGCGCTTTTTACAACGAAAAGGGCATCAATGTGGTGGAAGCTATAGCTTACCGTGACAGCAATAATGGAACCTTGGAAGGATATGCAGGTGGAACCAAGATGGATAATGCCGCAGAGCTATTGACCTTGCAAGTCGATGTTTTGGTGCCTGCTGCGGTAGAGGATGTAATTACCATCGCAAATGCCGACCAAATCAAAGCAAAATTGATCGTAGAAGGGGCAAATGGACCTACTTCGGCGAAAGCGGATGCAATTTTGAATGAAAAAGGCATTATGGCGGTCCCTGATATTTTGGCGAATGCTGGTGGGGTTACTGTTTCCTACTTTGAATGGGTGCAAAACCGTTTGGGATACAAGTGGACTGCAGATCGAGTGAATAGACGCTCAGACCGAATCATGAAAGACGCGTTTGATAATGTGTATCAGGCTTCCATCAAGTACAATGTACCGATGCGTATCGCTGCCTACATTGTTGCGATTGACAAAGTGGCACAAACCTATACCTATCGCGGAGGGTTCTAATTCGGTTTTTCCTAAAAAATGATAACTTTGGGCGTGGAGAATTTTTTCCACGCCCTTTTTCATGCAAGGGATTCGCGTTTAGGGCCTATTCTTGGATAGCGTCTATGTTTTAAATCAATGGATTATGATGACGATACATAAAGAAGGAAGAAGTTTGTTGTTTTGGATGCTACTTGTCCTTTCCTTAGCCAATTACCTAATTTATTATTTTTTTCCAGATGAAAGGTTGTTGTTTAACCTTGCCTTAGGTCTGAGCATTCTACTCTATTTGATTGTTCTTCAATTTTTCAGAAACCCAATCTTTGAGGCACCCCAAGAAGAGGGAATTGTCTTTGCTCCTGCAGACGGAAAAGTAGTGGTAATTGAGGAGGCTTTCGAGGACGAATACCTCAAAGAAAAGCGAAGACAAGTATCCATTTTTATGTCTCCCATCAATGTCCATGTGAATCGGTCGCCGATTCAAGGGACTGTGGACTATTTTCAATACCACAAGGGCAAATACCTAGTGGCTTGGCATCCCAAATCCAGCACCGAAAATGAACGGACTTCCATGGTGCTTCGTGATGCCAAGGGAAATACGATGATGATCCGACAAATCGCCGGTGCATTGGCCAAAAGGATCAAGTGGTATGTTACCAAAGGTTCTGCTTTGCAGCAGGGGGAAGAATTTGGCTTCATTAAGTTTGGTTCCCGAGTGGACCTCTACTTGCCTTTGGATGCAGAAATCCTCTGTGAAATTGGTCAAGTGACCAAAGGAGCTAGAACACCAATAGCGCGACTTAAAAACTAATCAACGGCTAAAAGTCTACGTTCGGAAAGTAGTATCAAGATTCTACCAAGAGCTAAGCGCCAAGTACAAAGTAGGGATTCGTGTTCTTAAAAAGATTATAGTACATTGTACTTCTAACGACTAACTGTATTTAGTTCCGCAGGTAGGCTTCGTGAAATAATGCTGCGAATCCCTGTTTCTCCGAGCTTGCTCGGATTATTTCCATTCTATTTCCATCGTATTTCAATTCCTAATAAACGGCAGATTGATATCTTACTACAAATCCCCACTTCTTCCTTCATCACTCTGCGTTGGACATTAGAAAGAAGCAAGAGCCGCGATACCCGCAACGGCGGGCAGGCTGCAAGACTTTATTCGTGGTGATTCGAGATACTTATGATTCATGAATGCCGTATTTCGTACTTCGTATCTCTACTTTGCACTTCGTGCCTTGTACATTAATTAAAAGTCACTAAACGGCTTTCCAAGCCCGGGTCATCTCTTTTTTGCCCGGAGGGCCAGGGAGGGTTTCTACCTCGAGTCCCAAGTCCTTCAAATCCCGTTTCAATTGGCCCATGGCACAGTAGGTGGTAAATACTCCTCCAGGCCGCATGGCCGCTACTACTGGCGCCAAAACCTCTTTTTTCCAGAGTTCTGGCTGCTTACTCGGGGCGAATGCATCAAAAAACACCAAGTCAGCAGGGTAGAGATCGGCTTCCTCTAGGGTAGTTTGGTCTTTTTTGAAATTGAAATACTCGGACACAGGCCCCCCTTCGTTCCAAGGGAGTTCATGCAGCGCTTGAAAATACTTATGGTAATGCCAAATGCCGTGGTCGTGCTCGGTGTAGTTGAGTTGAGAATATACCTCAGCATCCAAAGGGAAGGGCTCAATACTGTGGTAGAGTACGGGTACCTGATTTTGCTCGGCCCAAACCAAGGCTAGCCAGGCATTCAGTCCAGTCCCAAAGCCCACTTCAAAGACGCGGATGGGGAATTTTCGAGGATTTCGGTTAAGCCAAGCATCCAGTCCATACAGCATAAAGACGTGGATTGATTCGCGGTAGGCGCCGTGAAAACTGTGGTAGGTTTCTTGGAGTTCTTCGTGGTACAACGAATGGGAACCATCTTCAGTAGTGATGATTTTTACCTTGGGCTGACTCATACCTTGTAAATCAATGCAGTGCAATAGGCGGATATGCCTTCTTCTCGTCCCACAAATCCCAAATGCTCAGAAGTAGTGGCTTTGATGGAAATAGCATCTTCGCTGACCTCCATCACTGCCGCAAGGCAAGCTTTCATGTCTGGGATGTGTGGGTTCAGTTTGGGAACTTGAAGACAGACGGTGCTGTCTAAGTTTCCGATTTCATAACCTGCTCCCCGAATCATCCCCATCACTTCCTTCAACAATAGTTTGCTATCGATTCCCTTGTATTTGGGGTCTTTGTCCGAAAAGTGATAGCCAATGTTCCGCATGTTGGCTGCGCCAAGGAGTGCATCACAGATCACGTGGATGAGTACATCTGCGTCCGAATGCCCCACGGCACCTTTGCTGTGGGGAACGCGAATGCCTCCAAGCCAAAATTCATGGGTTTCACTCAATTGGTGTACGTCGTAGCCAAAGCCGATTCGAAATGGTGTCATGAGGTAGTCGATTGGTAATACAAAACGGATGCTTGATCTTCCTGCAGCAATCGCTTAGCCCAAGTGGAAAGCTGCTCCGCTTGGCAGGAAGCCTTTTGTTCAAATTCTTGCCAATATAAAGCAGGATCCCCTAAATGTGCATAGTAGGCCAAATTCATGGCGCGATTGAGCAATTGAATCGATTCGTAGGTCTTCATCGCCTCGGATTGATTCTTGATTTTTTGTAGTGCGGAATCAGCGATTTCTTTTTGAAGAAACTCCTTCAACAGGGTGTCTAAAGCGGCTTCTGCCTCTTTGGCACCTACGCCTTGCTCCATCTTGCCAGAAAACACCAGTAGTCCGGGATCTACTGATCCGGTGATGTAGGCGCCTACCGAAGCAAAGATTTTCCCATTCTTTACCAATTGCTGTTCGAGAGGGGAAGATTTGCCTCCGCCCAACAAGTCGCTCAATAAATCTGCCTCCAAATACCCTTCAGTTCCTTTGGCTGGCATTTTATAAGTCTTGTAAAGCGCATCCGTAGGTACTTTGGCTTGGATGTCTAGCTGCCGTTTTTCCGTTTGGGTAGGCTCGGATGCAATGGATACCCGTTTTTGGGTTTTGGGAGGAATGGGTCCAAACCATTTTTGGGCAAGACGGGCCACTTCTTTTTGGGTGACATCCCCTGCCACGACCAGAATGGCATTGCTGGGATGGTAATGCTCCTGGTAAAATTCCCAGATCATCTCCCGAGTATAGCCTTCAATATCACTCAGATTCTCGCCAATGGTCGGCCAGCGGTAAGGATGGTTCGTGTAAGCCAGCTTGCGCAAGTGATGCCATACATCTCCATAGGGAGGGCTGAGGTAGCGTTGCTTGTATTCTTCCAGCACCACCTTACGCTGGGTTTCAATGGTTTTTTCCGTAAGGCTGAGCTGGGCCATACGATCCGATTCTAGCCAAAAAGCAGTTTCCAAGTTGCTAGAAGGCAAGGTCATGTAGTAGTTGGTGATGTCAGGGCTGGTGAAGGCATTGCAGGAACCTCCTACACGCTCGAGTTCCCGATCAAATTCAGGGACATGCGCCGAGCTGCCAAACATGAGGTGTTCAAAAAAGTGGGCTAGTCCAGTTTTCCCAGGTTGCTCAAATCGCGAACCCACCTTGTAAAGCAAGTTGAATACCGCAATCTTGGAACTGGAATCTTCGTGAACGATGACTTCCAGGCCGTTGTCCAAAAAAAATCGATGGTAGTCAAACATGCGTAGTAGGTATGCTAATTCAAATAAATGGGTGTATGGACTTCGTCCAAGACAATTCTGAGGCCTTTTTCAACATTTGTTTTTTGCCTTTGGTGTAAGAAGTCCTAATTTTTACAAAAAAGAACGAACTTTGGACCACTTCGCTAAGTTAGCGTACCGATTCAGACTTCTCAATCACCCTGATGAAAAAACACTGCGTCGATCTGAAAAAAACAGGTCAGTTTTCTACTTTTTTTCTAGATTACCTGGAGGGAAAGGAGTCGCTTCGTCCTTTTTATTCTCATTTGCCTGCTTTGGAGAGTTTTAAGGAGGCTATTCAGCACAAGTATTTTTCAGTAGCTAAGCGCCAAATCTTGGTGGAGGTTTTGGAAAGCCAGTATGCGGGTTTGCCAATGGCGCCTGCTATTGAGCAGCACCTCCATGCTTTGAAGGAGGAAAAGACCTTTACCGTAACTACCGGTCACCAGCTCAATTTATTTACTGGGCCACTTTATTTTATCTACAAGTTGATTTCTGTCATCAATCTGGCTGATCGCTTGAAGGAGCGCTATCCGGATTACCACTTTGTGCCTGTCTATTGGATGGCCAGCGAAGACCACGATGCTGCAGAGATTAACTATTTTAAGTTAGACGGGACCACCTACCGCTGGGAAACTAGTCAAAACGGGGCTGTGGGGGATTTTGAATTGGATGCCTCCTTTCAAGCTTTCCTAAAGGGCTTGGGATTTGCTCCTGCAGTTTTTCGAGAGGCTTATTCTCAAAGTGCAACACTTGCGGAGGCGGTTCGAAATTATGTCCATGCACTTTTTGGAGAAAAGGGATTGGTAGTACTTGATCCCAACGATGCACGCTTAAAGGGAGAGTTTGTGGAGGTGATGTCTGCCGACCTATTTACACAGCAACCCTTTGCGGCGGCACAAGCGAGTACGCAGACATTGGAAAAGTTGGGCTATAGATCACAGATTTATCCAAGACCGATTAACCTATTTTACCTCGATAAGGGTGTACGAGAGCGGATTGAGCAGGAAGGGGAGGAGTTTGTGGTCTTGAATACCAAACTTCGATTCACAGCCGAAGCCTTGAAAACCTTGCTTCAGGAGCATCCGGAGCGTTTCAGTCCCAATGTGGTCTTGAGACCCGTTTATCAAGAATGGATCCTGCCCAATTTGGGATACATCGGCGGACCGGCAGAGGTCGTGTACTGGTTGCAATTGAAAGGGGTGTTTGATTTGTTCTCCTTGCCTTTCCCGGTTTTGCTGCCTCGAAATTTTGCAGTCTTGCTTTCCTCTCCCGTTCAGAAAAAAATAGTAAAGTTGGATTGGACTCCCGAGCAGTTGTTCCAAAAGTTTGCCGATTGGAAGAAAGCCTTTGTTCAGGCTTCCTCTGGTTTTGACTTTTCCTTAGTGGAAGCCAAGAACCAAGTTTCCCAAGTTTACAAGGACCTGGCCGATCAATCAACTGCCTTGGATGCAGGTTTACCGAAAGCCTTTGCTGCAGGAGAGGTGCGAAGCCTCAAGATTCTGGAGCAGCTAGGGGCGAAGCTCCGCAAAGCAGAAGAGCGAAGACTGGAGGTGGATTTACTTCGTGCGAAGTCCGTGTTCGAATTTCTATCCCCAGGAGGTAGTCCGCAAGAGCGGGTGGTCAATTTCATGCAATTTTACTTGGATCACCCAGCCTTACTCGAAGAACTGATGACTTGTTTTGATCCGCTTGATTTTCGAATGCAGGTTCTCTCCTTAGAATGAAGACAAAAACCGAACTTCGGCAGCATTACCGACAACTTCGAAAGCAGCTCCGTAAGGACGAAGTGAATGAATGGTCTCGAAGAATCGCAAAGCAGGTGGAAACTTGGCTTGAAGGTCAAGAAAGCCTGAGGCATTTTCATTTGTTTCTTCCCATAGCCAAGTTTAACGAGGTCAACACCTTTTACCTACTGAAACTATTGGAGCAGCAGGGCAAGATCCTTTACACCTCTCAGGTGAATCGGGAGGAGGATAGTTTAGCAACGCTCCTGCTTCCTGCAGAGGCTTCCTTTTTTCTAGATGAGTGGGGTATCCCGATACCTCAAGAATCGGTGCGTGTATCGTCTGCTAAGATTGAAGTGGTATTTGTTCCCTTGTTAGCTTACGATACCGCGGGACACCGTTTGGGATTTGGCAAGGGGTTTTACGATAAGTTTTTTACTACTTTGGCACAGCCAGTGATCAAGGTAGGGTTGAGTTTTTTTTCGCCAGAAAATGCGCTTCCTGTGGAGGGCCATGACATTCCTTTGGATTACTGCATTACTCCCGATCGGATTTGGGTCTTTCCAAGGTAGTTTACCGAAATTGGTTCGTTTGGGTTTTGGTAGCGTTTGGATCTTAAAAGAGAGGATTTCCAACCTCCATTAGGTAGTAAAAGTTGGATAGAATCCATTATTTTATTGCTAACGCAGAAGCGGGCGACTGATTCAGGAGAAGCATCGGCTGGTTGTATAGAAAACCACAGAATATTTCGCGGTCAACCAACAGCTTGTTAAGGCAGTTTTTGATTGAATGACTAAAATTTGGTTAAAAATCCTTCAATTATTGAATCAATCTGTCATTAAATTGAAAAAAGCGTAAAAAAAAGTCGTTTTTTTTATGAGTTGCTTTGCTTTTTTCGATGTGTTCCAAATAGTCTATGTTTTGAAATGGAGTATAGAATTGATTTTAGAATTATATAATGTATTTAAACTAAATACCTACTCTTTATTTGCCCAAGCCTTGTAATTTCTAAATTTTCTTACCTCCAAGAATTTTTTATTCAAAAATTCGAAATTTTTTAAATTTTGTTAAATCGATTAAGGCGGAATAATATTTTGATAACATTAAAAAAATATATCCAATCAGTTAATTTTTGTTAATCAGGGGTGTAAAAGCCAAATTTTTCGCCTTTCCGGGGTTTAGGCCCTTTTTTCTACTTCTTTTGAAATTACCAACAAATGATTTTTCTTTACAAATCAACTAAACTAAACACCTTATGAGAAAAGCTTTACTCTTTGTTGTTGCGGTTTTTACAATGGCCCTCAGTTTTGAGGTGTCAGCGCAGCAACGGGTAATTACCG
>JACCDS010565039.1_pt1 | contig 79122 bp, 93 predicted proteins | sample 7446441 | NCBI WGS metagenome assembly JACCDS01 (sample SAMN15323445, study PRJNA562643) | freshwater metagenome | isolation source: river surface water | place: USA:Blue River Watershed | collected 2017-08-17
GATGAGTATCGTTTTGGTACTGTTGAACGAATAAGTCCAGAAGCACCAGTCCCCATTTTCAACGAAGTTCGTAAAACCCAATCAGAAGGCATGGTTGGGAATGTGTGTTTGAATTTAAAAAAACTAGGCTGTGTGGTCGACTTATATAAAGACGGGAAAACTAAAAAAACTCGTTTGATCGATGAGAAAACAAAACAACATATTCTGAGAATCGATAGTGATGATTTTGTGACTTCATTAAAATTCGAAGACATATTGCGAGAAGATTTATTTCATGCAGATGCTGTGGTCATATCAGATTATGACAAAGGCTTCGTTTCGTATAAGTTGGTGAAACAAATTCGTGATGAATTTGAAGGACCTATTTTTGTTGACACGAAAAAAACAGACCTGTTACGTTTTCAGGGTTGTTTTGTGAAAATAAATGAATCTGAATATGAGTTGGCGCAAACTATTTGTTCTGATCTAATTGTCACTCGTGGTGCAAATTCTGTTATTTACAAGCACAAATTTTTTCCTGTTCCTGAAGTCGATATGTTTGATGTTTGTGGAGCCGGCGACACTTTTCTGGCAGCATTAGCGTATGCTTACTGTGATACAAAAGACATTGAAAAGTCTATTGAATTTGCAATTCGTGCCAGCACGATAACTGTACAACAATTTGGAGTATATGCTCCTTCTAAAGAGGAAATTGATGCGTTTAACTGGAATGGTTGAAAAGGGTTGGGGTGCAGAATACATTTTTGCTTCAACCGACAAATATTGCGGTAAGCTTTTGAATTTCAAAGAAGGCGCAATCTCATCAATGCACTTCCATGCCGAGAAAGATGAAACTTGGTATGTTTTCTCTGGCGAGTTTGAAGTTCGATATGTTATGACGAAAAATGCTGAAGTAAAAAGTCAAATACTGAAGGGTGGTGATACATGGCGCAACGAACCATTAGAACCTCATCAATTGATTTGTATTAAGGCAGGAACAATAATTGAAGTTTCTACGCCAGATTCTGTGGAAGACAATTATCGTGTGGTGCCTGGAGATAGTCAAAAATCATGACAACTAGCATTGGTCTAATTGAATATGGAGATAAAATATATCCAAGTTTTCAAGCTGAAGGTAATGCCGCACAGTTCGCAATACCATATGCAAAACACTTTTGTAGAGGAAAAGGATACGACATTGGCTGCAATAGAATAGAGTGGTCATTTCCTGGATCGATACCCATCGATGAAGAATTTGGTAATGAATGGAATGCATTCAACTTACCTGAAGAAAAGGTTGATTATATTTTTTCCAGCCACTGCTTGGAGCATATCGATGACTGGGTTGGTGCCTTAGAATATTGGACTTCAAAATTGAATATTTTGGGTTCTCTATTTCTATACCTACCACATTATGATCAGGAATATTGGAGACCTTGGAACAACAGAAAACATAAACATGTGTTCACTCCAACTATTATGAAAGATTGTCTTGAGAAGTTTGGATATAAAAAAATATTTTGCTCAGAAAGAGATTTGAATCACTCGTTTATGATTGTGGGGGAAAAACAATATGAGTAAATATATAAAACAAACTTTAGAAAAAAAAATACCAAAAACCAAAGGGTATATTATTTCTTTGGCATTTACAGGTCATGATGCATCGATAACTATTGCAAAGAATAGCGAGATACTTGAGGTTATTGAGGTCGAACGTTTCATGAATATGAAAAATGCAGATTTTACCGATAAACCTGCGGTAGACATCCAAACCAAAAGTCTCCGAAAACTTTCTTCTAAGTTTAATGCTGCAGTTTTAAATTCAATTTCTAATTACATCTCGAAAAAATACACCGATGTGTTTGATCTAGGACTTTATGTTGATAGATTAAAATCTAAGATGATGGACGATTCAATATTACATTTCACCGATTTCTTTAAGGTGAAAAATGATAATTGGCATTTTGTTTCTCATCATTTAGCCCACGCCTGTGGGGCTTTTTTTCAATCTGATTATGAAGAGTCTTTAGTTTTTTGTGTTGATGGTGGGTCTATAGATAACACGACAAACATATTCAAAATCAATAAAGATGGTGATATAGTCTTTTTCGAAAAAGAACAAGAAGAGTTGTATTATACAAATACTGAAATTGGTAAATTGTATTCTAGGATGGGATATATTTTTCGAGATATTAAATTACCAAAAATCAATTACAGTTTGACATATCCCGGAAAAATAATGAGTTTGGCTTCATATGGTCAACCAAATGAAAAAATTGTGTCGGAACTTATGCGACCAAACCTGTATCATATTATTCATTCTGATTTCTTGCGTGTTTTGTTTATAGAATGGTATAACATGGATGCAATTAAAAAAGTGCATCAACAGAAAAGTATATCTGGTGTTGAAGCATATAACTTTGCAGCATCATTACAAAAGGCATTTGAAGAAACTATATTAAATGTAATTGGTCCGTTTTTAAAAGAATTTCCGAATTTACCAATATGCATAAGTGGTGGATGTGCATTGAACATACCTTTTAATACTAGGCTTGTTGAAGAATTCGATAAGAATGTTTTCGTTCCTCCGGACCCGAATGATTGCGGTCTTAGTTTAGGCGCAATGCTTTATTATTTGAAGCCAAAGAAACCATACAACAATCCTTACAGTGGTCAATATTTACTGGATATCGATTTGCTTCCAACCTATCTTTATGAGGATATAGGGATAAGCAGTGTTCATTATGATGTGGAAACTCTCAATGGTTCGTTGGACAAATTAGTGGATAATATCATAAATGGAAAGATAATAGGAATTGCTCACGGACGTTGTGAGAGGGGACCTAGAGCATTGGGTAATAGAAGTATAATTTGTTCTGTTTTGTATCCGAACATGAAAGATGTTATTAATGAGAAAGTGAAAAATCGTGAATGGTTCAGACCTTTTGCTCCCATTGTTCGTTTAGAAGATGTCACCGAATATTTTCACTGGAATCGTGAATCTCGTTATATGACATTTAGCCCGAAGGTTCGTGAAAACTGGAGAGAAAAAATAAAACCAGTAGTTCATATTAATGGTACTTCTAGAGTACAAACAATTACTAAAGAGCAGAATGAATTCATCTATGAATTGCTAACGGAACTCGACAAAAAAACTGGCGTTGGAATTGTTTTGAACACATCTTTTAATGTCGATTCCAAACCGATAATCTCTTCAATTAAAGATGCAATAAAAGTGTTGAAAGAAACTAAGTTGGATGGGATTATGATAGAAAATGTTTTAATTATGAAAAAATCAAATACGTAGGTAGTTCGTTAGTTCGTTTGTCTCAATGATTTTCAAACAAGGGTGTCCTTTGTGTACGGATTTTAGCAATTTCATATTCATACCATTTCTAACTAGAAAATAAGGTACCCTCATACTATTAGCAATGTGTGCCCATGCTCCATCTATTCCAATAACGTATCTGCATTCGGACATCTTTGCTATATTTTCTTTTATGGAAAAAGGTTTGCCCAAAAACAAATAGTTCTTCTCATCTATCATGGATGAGAGAAAATTGTTTGTTCCATCATCGAAAAATTTTTCCAAATATGGATAGTTTTTGTTGTGATTTTCATTGTTAATGGATAGTCCTATAGGACCGTTTTCATTTTGTTTCCATTTTGTTTTGAATGGTAGATATTGTCCATATCCACAATGGTGCATAAAAAACCAAGTTTTACTTAGTTCGGATTGTGGGAACTTATTAAAAGCTTTGTATATGTTTACCGTAGACCACTCTTCATCCAATTCGTAAGTTACGGTTATATTTTTCGGTATGATAAATTCATCAAACAAAACACTCAGCGTTGTTGAATAGTCGAACCCCTTAGGTAGATGAAAAATTAGATGTGATTTTTCTGTTAGATTTTCTAGAATGAAGGAAGTGCTTGCAACTATGTCACCAAGACCTCTTTTGCCACAAATGTTGTAGATTTTCATGTAGAATATATATTGGTGTGAATATATTATTTATCGAAAGGAAGTGAAATGATTAAATTCGTAAAACTGATCAATGGGGACGAACTCGTTTCTAAAGTGACTGACAATGGAGATTCTATTGAGGTTGTTTGGCCACTAATTATTCGTAATGAATTCATTGACGGCGACTCTGCTCCACGTAATCGCCTCGAACCATACACACCGCACGTTAAAGGACATACGGTGAATATTGTAAAAATCAATGTTTTGTATATCGCTGATCCTATTCCTCCATTGTATGAATATTATGAAAATAATATACTCAGTTCTCTTCCAAAAGTAGAGAAAACCGAGACAGAAACGGAAGTGGTTGTATAATGGGCAAGGGGTCTAAACCAAGACCCTTCAGTGTGGACAAAGAGAAATTCGACAATAATTGGGATCAGATATTTGGTAAAGGTTCCGAAAAAAAAGCAAATGAATTTCTAAAGAAATTCTCTGATGATTATCAAGATATTTTGTCCACTGAAGACTGTGTTTTGGGAGCATTTGATAAATTGAAAGATGATGAAAAATGAAAAATCTTGTCGTATCAACCGCATTGAACTATGGTGTTGATCATATAAAAAACTTTATTCTGTCTTTTAGAAAGTATAATCAGGAAGATGATATTGTCTTGATTTATAAAAAAGAAGACTTGCCAAGAATTGATACATTCTTGCATGAACATGAAGTAATGACTACAGACTTCCCGTATTCCAATGTGCCGATTCATGTGGTTGCTTCAAGATTTTTCCGTTATCATGATATTGTGGCTACATTAAAAGGATACAAGCATATTTTGTTAGCAGATATCCGTGACGTAGTTTTTCAAGCCAATCCATTTGAGAATCTACCCGATGAAGATTGCATTTACGCATTCATGGAAGATGCTGGTGTGCCAATCCATATCGAACCACATCATATAAAAATGATTGATCGAATGTATGGGCCGGGATCGGTCGAAAAGTTTACTGACAAAAATATTATATGTTCTGGTACGATATTGGGAACCGCAAATGTTTTGAATGAGTGGCTTCAAGTTTTCAATGAACGATTGCTTGCATTACAGAAAGTTAATCCTTCTGTCTGTTATGAAATGTTGCTCGATCAAGTGATTGCAAATTATGTTTTCTATTTCGATGAGATTGGAAAAAAAGCAACACTAAAAAGTAATGGTGATATTGTTGGAACTATTGGACATTGCATTACTCATCCAAACCATATAGATAAATTGGAATTGAAAGATGGTGTATTCTATCTGAATGATAAAGTTCCTGCAATTATTCATCAGTATGATAGATCGCCGGAATTTTTTAGACAGATATCGGAGTTATATAATGTTAATTGATGCATTTACATTCTTTAATGAATATGATATGCTACATGCGAGATTGAGATATCTTTATGATCATGTAGACTATTTTGTTATCTCGGAATGTGATCACACACATGCTGGAAATTTTAAGGGTTTTAATTTACCAAAATCGTGGTATCGTTTTAGGGAATATCAAGATAAGATAATTTATTTGCCATATTCTATTGAACCGGAAAACTATGATTTCACAAAACCAAAAGAAACAAATTACAATGCTGGTAATTGGAAGTTGGAAAAAGAGCAGCGTAACCATCTTTCAAAAGCACTGAAGATTTTTTCGCACGATGATTTTGTGATGATTAGCGATATCGATGAGGTATGCACAGTTGCGTCCATCAAAGAAGCTATATCGGAATTTAAAGATGATATTGGTGCTATAGGATCAGATCAGGAAATGTTTTGGTATTCTTTCAAAACAAAAGAACCCAAATTGTGGAGTGGAACAGTTTTGACGAAAGTTGAATATGCAATTAGAATGACTCCCGAATTTTTCCGAGTCGGTCGTTGGGGTTTCAAAAAAGTAATGAAAGGATATCACATGACATATTTCATGGATATCGAAAAAATGAAGTATAAGATTGAAAATTTTGCTCATCAGGAATTGAACCAAGAGCAGTTTACAGATATAGAGAAAATTAAAGAACGAATTTCGAAAAACATTGAGCCATTTGCTAGACCGAACGTTCCATTAGTGAATGTCGAAAAATCGCAAATTGATTCGGAAATTTACGAAATTTTTAGCGCATGTATGAAAGTCTAAAATGAAAAAAATGAACCTAGACGAAGTAAAAGAATTTATTCTAAGTCAATCTCCAGAAACAAAAATATATCTGGGTGCAGACTCTGAACGAATGAATATCGATGATGTTTGGTATGCTGATTACACGTTAGCGGTGGTTGTACACATCGATGGCCGTCATGGTTGTAAAATTTTTGGAGAAGTTCAACGTGAACGTGACTACGACCAACGCAAAGATAAACCAGCAATGCGTTTGATGAACGAAGTTTATAAAGTTTCAGAATTGTTTCAAAGCCTTGCTGACGTTCTAGAAAATAGACATGTTGAAGTTCACCTTGACATCAACCCAAATTTGCATTATGGTTCGTCTTGTGTTATTCAGCAAGCTATTGGCTATATAAAAGGCACTTGCAATGTTGTACCAATGGTGAAGCCTAAAGCATTTGCTGCGAGTTATGCTGCAGATAGATTGAAATTTGTTTTGGCGGCATAAGTTGTTTAAAAAGCAACAAAAAGTCTTCCAAAATAGTTCTTGACAGTTAGTGGATGTTGTTGTATAATAGTATCATACAGTGACGTAAAAGACTGTCAAACTCCTACGTTTTATAAATATATAAAACAGGAGGCTTTATGACAGATGACGAATTTATAAAGATAACAAATGAATCAGTGAGCATGGCAGAAGCATGTTCAAAAGTTGGGATTCATTTTAATACTTTCAAAAGACGAGCAGTAAAATTGGGCTGTTACAATCCTAATCAAGGTGGAAAAAATAAAGAGAAACCTTGGATGTCAGAAAGAAAAATTGACATCCAAGAAATATTAGATGGTAAGCATCCACAGTATCAAACATATAAACTTAAAAAAAGATTATATTTGGAAGGATTAAAACAGAACAAATGTGAAGTTTGTGGTGTTGACAAATGGAATGGTAGTGTGATAGAATGTGAACTTGATCACATTGATGGCAACAGTAAAAATCATTCATTAGATAACTTGAGAATATTATGTCCAAATTGTCATAGTCAAACAGAAACATTTAGAGCAAAAAATATTACCTGAATGGTGGAATGGTAGACACAGCGGGCTTAAAACCCGCCGCCGTTAAAAGCGTGTGGGTTCGACTCCCACTTCAGGTACCAAGTTTCGGGCCTTTAGCTCAGTGGTAGAGCAGCGAACTCATAATTCGTTGGCCGTTGGATCGTTCCCAACAAGGCCCACCAACCAACTCTGGCGTTCGTATAGTGGAAAATACAGAAGTCTTCTAAACTTCGAACGGGGGTTCGATTCCCTCACGCCGGACCAACCTAATTCATATCATGGCAAAAGAACGAATCGTAATAAAGAACACTGAGCCGAAATTCGATGCAGAACTTTCGCAAAGTGATTTATCGAAATCTCTTTCGTGGTATTCTCAAAACAAAGACAACAAAGACGCACAGAAATTTGCTTCAGAATATTTGAAGAAGCAATATAAACTTTCTGTCGATCACCACATCATCAAAACCCGTCCTTCTACATTCGGATTCGTGTGTAGAATTTTGTCTAATGGTGGAATTCTTTCTGAAAAAGATCGAACTTGGTTTGATTCTGAAATCGAAAAGATTAAAGAAGAATGTTCGCAACCTAAAATTGTTGATGATGAAGAACCTCAAAAAGTTACAAATACACCCAACATTCAAGATCGTCTTCGTGAAAAAGCGTCTGAGTGTATCGGTGAACTGGAAGGTCAAGTTGATGAAATGATTTTGTCGAAGTTCAAGAATATTCCTTCTCCAAATGCGGTGATGAATCCCATGGAGATTAAAGGAATGCATTCTCGTTTCATCAAAGAGTGGGCGAAGAAAAATCGTGCTTTCTATGATTCGATTGCAAATTCCACCGACAAGGAAACTAAAGAAGCATATTCGAACTTCACTAAGCCGAATATCAAAAAGCTTGTTGCATACTTCGATCAGGTAATTTTGGATTGCGACAAGATTGGTTCTTCTGTCACCAAAACTAAAAAACCACGAAAAGTAAAAGTAAAAACAAAAGAACAAATTGTCAGCAAAGTCTTATATTGCGTAGAAGAACCCGAATTGAAATTGAAGTCTATCAATCCGACAGAGATTCTTGGCGCAACACAATTGTGGGTTTACAATAAAAAATATCGAAAACTTGGTGTATATCACGCAGAAGATGCGAGTGGTTTCTCGATTAAAGGCACATCAATTCAAGGATTTTCAGAAAGCAAATCACAGCAAAAGACACTTCGAAAACCCGAAGAAGTTTTGCCTGTGGTAATGAAAGCAACAAAGATTAATCTTCGAACATTCTTGGATGGAATCAAAACCGCCAAATCTGGATTGACAGGACGGATAAATGAGGATACAATCTTACTTCGCACAATTAAATAACTCATATCATGATTATCTTCGATTACCAACAAGTTGCAATTTCCAATCTGATGGAACAGATTGGTTCAACTAAAGGCTCTGTTGACGAAAACCTACTTCGTCACATGATCCTAAACACACTTCGCACATACGTGAAGAAGTTTAAAGAATCTTACGGACCAGAAGTTGTTATTGCTTGTGACAACAAACAGTATTGGCGCCGTGGTGTTTTTCCTAATTACAAAGCGGGACGCAAAAAAGCTCGTGATGCATCTGGGCACGACTGGTCTTCTATCTTCGAATCGCTAAACAAGATTCGTGACGAACTTAAAGAGAACTCGCCATATAAAGTGATTGATGTTGAAGGTGCTGAAGCCGATGATATCATTGGCACTCTTGTGCAGAAATATTCGTCTAACGAAAAGATTATGATTCTTTCGTCCGATAAAGACTTCGCTCAACTGCAACGTTTTCCAAATGTCGATCAGTTTTCTCCCATTCTCAAGAAACAGATTAAAGAGAAGTTTCCTCTCGTCCAACTAAAACAGATGATCATTCGAGGCGACAAGGGTGATGGTGTTCCTAACATTCTTTCACCCGATGATGTCTTCGTTTCTGGTGGTCGCCAAAAACCAATCACCGAAGCCAAAATCGTCAATTGGATGAATCAAGATCCAAAAGACTTTTGCACAGAAGAGATGTATCGAAACTTCATTCGAAATGAAACGCTGATCGATTTGACTAAGATTCCAGATACCGTTCGTCAGGAAATTCTAAATAGCTATGAAACGACAAAAGGTCGTACTAAAAATGAATTCATGAACTATATGATTTCAAAACGTTTGAAAAACTTGATTGAAGTAGCACACGAATTCTAATGGATAAAAAATGAGCGCAGAAAAACTGTATTCTGAAATTTTTAATGAATTTCAAAAAGCAACAAATAAACAAGAACGAATTGCTGTACTAAGAAAATACGATCATAAAACTTTTCGTGAATTTCTCGTAGCAGCATTTCATCCAAATATTCAGTTCGATATCGAACCTCCACCATATCGTCCAGCACCCGAACCTGCAGGATTGAATTTCACATACCTCGACATGGAGATGAACAAGCTCTATCGTTTTGTGAAGTTGCATCCGATGAAGCCAAAAGGACTCACTCCAGACAAACAAAGAAGTTTAATGGTAGTCATTCTCGAATCGCTTCATAAAGATGAAGCCGATTTGCTGGTTCGTGTGTTCAAAAAAGATTTGGGAATTAAATTCCTAACTATCAATCTAATCAATGAAGCTTTTCCGGGATTGATTCCAGAATGAAAGTAGCAGTTGTAACTCCAACGATAGGTCGACCAGACCTAAAAAAATGTTTGGAATCGGTAAAGAACCAAACATATAAAGATGTCACTCATTATATTTTTGTCGATGGGGAAGAATACTTCGACAAAGTTAAAGAGATGACCAAAGACTATGATGTAAAGCATGTTTGGGTTGAAGACAACACCGGTAAAGGTGGATGGTATGGACAACGATTATATGCATCGTGTTCATTTCTCGTGAATGCAGATATTGTCTGCTATGTTGATGAAGATAACTGGTACGATCCCGAACACATTGAAACACAAGTTAAGAAACTTACAGAAGGCAATTATGATTGGGTTTATTCCCTGCGAAAAATTTTCGATAAAGAAGGTAATTACCTTTTTGAAGATAATTGCGAGTCTCTTGGTTCTTGGCCTGTGTTTTTCAATGATAATGTTTTTCATATCGATACAGCTTGCTTCACAATCAAGCGTGATGTTCTTGTTAAAGTAGGACAAGCATGGTATGCGGGTTGGGGTGCTGACCGCTTGTTGTTTCAAGCACTAAAACAATACTTTCCAAAATTTGGTTGCACAAACAAATATTCTGTAAACTATCGATTGGGTGGTAATGAAGGATCGGTAACTAGAGAATTTTTCGAACAAGGAAATCAAGTCATGTTTGAAAAGTACAAAGGTAATTATCCTTGGGTTACAGGTAACTTGTTTGATGTTGGGCCAGGAATAAAAATAATAGGATAATATGGCTACAAGAAAACAAAAACAGGATGTGTTGAGTGATGTTCTGAACGATTCTTTAGATTCTTTTCAGCAATTAAATAGAATCCACTTTCTCGTTGGGGAAATTGAAGAAGAAAATATTGATAGGGCTATACGATGGATAGTTACCGAAAATTTGAAGTCTGAAGAAAAGGTACTTACTTTGTATATTAATTCTGAAGGTGGTTCACTCACCAATGCTTTTGCTTTGATTGACATCATGCGAATGTCTCGTCTGAAAATCGAGACTATTGGAGTCGGTGCAGTCATGAGTGCAGCATTCTTGATTTTTGTTGCTGGAACTAAAGGAATGAGATATATAGGAAAAAATGCTTCGATTATGAGTCACCAATTTAGTGATGAGGTTACTGGTAAGTATCACGACATCAAAGCGTCTATGATAGAACAAGATCACACAAATAATCGTATGATCGATGTGATTCTAAATGCTTCTGATAAATTGGATTACAAAACAGTCAAATCAAAATTTTTAGCAACGAGCGATATATACTTCACTGCCGAACAGCTTGTTAGATACGGCGTTGCGGATCGTGTTATTTAAGAGTGATGAAATGGAAATTGGCGGTAAAAAAGTAATCAAAACTGAGAAAACTAAATTTCGTAAAAATAAAGATTCTCGTGAGTTTGGTAATGCACAGAAACAAAAACACCACGACAAATCTTTTTATCGACTAATGAAACAGGAGAAAGATGATTATGTCTTATAAAGATTTACTCAAACAACAAATAAGAGAATTGGAAGAGCGCATAGCGAAATACAATGGCGATAAAACAGTTCTGGAAGATCAACTGCAGAAATTGAGATTGTCGGAATTTGAAGAAGACATTCGGTCTGGCGATAAACAGTTGTTAAAAGGTTAATTTAATTTAACTTGCTTTATTTTTGAAAAAGTGTTACCTTGTGTATTCACAGGTAACACTACTTTATCATGACTATCATCTATACATATCAAAAGAGCAAGAAGCGTAAGCCGAATGCTAAACAGAGGCAATTAGCTGCCGATTGGGAAGATTTACTGAAAAAGTACGAACCCCAAAAACCAATCAAAAAATCAAAACGAGTAACCAAGCTACCAAAATTGGATATACCCGAAGACCGCAATCCCTACAAAGTTCCTTCGTTGAATAGCAATCATTATGACACTTTCAAAAAAGGAAACAAAACGTATACCGGCGACAAAATGCTTGGTATTGGAACATTGCATAAAAGTAATGCTGTTCCAGTGTTTTCAAAAGAGCAAGCACAAGATCAGGCAACGATGCGTAGATAGTGCTTGACATTTCTACACACATATGTTATATTGTAGTTTCTAAAAACTGATAGGAGTTTATATTATGGCACGTACTGCTTCAACAAAAACGAAACCTTGGGAACGTCTGTTGATGTTGTTGGTTAATGGCGGTTCTTTTTCCAAACAGCAAATTCTCGACAAAATTGATTATCCCTATGAGTATCGTCTTTCTACGCTCATTTATGATGTCAAAGTAAATGGTGGTATCATCAAGACACATAAAGATGGTCGAAAAGTTGCTGGATACGAACTTGTGAATATCGAAGATATGACAAAACTTCTTTCCAAGCGAAATTTGTCTGCGATGAAATTGGATAAGGTAGAAACACTTTCCGACCTTGGTGCAGAACAAATTGATGGTGTTCTGGAAACCGAAGAAATTGAAACTGTAGAGTGAGGTGAAACGTGAGCGGTAATGTCGAACAAATTAAATCCAAGATTCGTCAGCGCCGGTCACAAATGCTGATCCACTCTTGTATTTATTATGAAATGGATAGTAACGTTGTTTCTGATCATAAATGGCAAGAGTGGGCAGAAGAATTACACAAACTGCAAACAGAAAATCCAAATTGCTGTAAAATCGGATTTTTTGATTTCGAATTTCGTGATTGGGACGGAACCACAGGTAACCATCTTCCACTGAAAGATCCGTGGGTTTGGGAAAAGGCAAAATGGCTGCTAAATTATCATAGCAAACAACAATGAATGTTGGTATAATATTCATCTTGAGTGTGATTCTGATTGTTCTGAAAGCAATCGGCTATATCAATTACTCTTGGTTTGTGATATTATTACCTCTCATCGCACTTTTCATTTTTGGTTTTATTCTAACAATCATAATGCGTAAATACGGCGCACCAAACTCATACTACAAATGAATATCTTTTATCTCAATCACAATCCTAAAATTTGTGCAGAAATGCACAATGACAAGCATTGTGTCAAAATGATTCTTGAATATGCTCAACTTCTTTCTACTGCTCATCGGGTCCTTGATGGCATACCTCAACGTCTGCAACGAGAGACAACTGGCAGACAATACACCGCATATCGTCTTTCAGATGATCGTGATGGTGTGCTTTATAGTGCCACTCATATCAATCACCCTTCAGCTATTTGGGTAAGACAATCATCGGCAAATTATGTTTGGCTGTATAATCTCTGGCGTCAATTGATGATCGAATACACGCATCGCTATGGAAAAAATCATGCATGTGAAAAGTTGATTAAACACCTTTGCATCGTACCACAAAACATTTCCGATGCTGCGTTCACTGAACCAACACCTGCAATGCCTGATGAATATAAAGTTCCTGGCGACTCGATTGCATCATACCAGAACTACTATATAAACAGCAAGTCGCATCTTGCGAACTGGAAAAATAGAAAGGTCCCAGACTGGTATCATGCCAACGTATAGCTTTGTTGACACCGACACAGGTGAAGAATTTGATTTGATTATGAAGTGGTCTGATCGAGAAGACTTCTTGAAAGAGAACCCCTCCGTTCAGCCCATCGTAACTGCAGCAGGAATTGTATCTGGTGTTTCTCTGACAGGTAAAGTTCCTGATGGGTTTAAAGAAGTTCTCGCAAAAGTTGCAGAGAACCACAAGAGTTCTGCTGTTGCAGATAAACATGGTAAGAAGTCGATCAAAGAGGCAAAGACTCGTGAATTGGTAGACAAGTATTACAACAAGCAAAAGAAAACTGGTGTTTGAACATATAAAATTACCCGAACTTGATTTCGACCTTGAAGCAGAAACGCTGGAGAGTGGAAGAACGTATGCAACCCCCGATGGAAAAAAATATCCATCGATTACTACCGTTCTTGGTGCCACAAAAGATGATAGTTTTCTGATAGAATGGCGCAATCGTGTTGGTGAAGCAGAAGCAAATAAGATCACCAAAAAATCTGCGGATAGAGGAACAAAACTACACGCCGTATGTGAAAAGTATTTGTTGAACGAATTGAGTAACATGAAGATACGAACCATGATGCCCGACATCAAGGATTTTTTTCTTCAGTTGCGACCGCATATTGACAGTAATGTTGGAAAAGTTTATGGGTTAGAACAAGCACTATATTCTGACAGATTGAAGATTGCGGGGAGAACCGACTGTATCGCAGAATGGAATGGAAAACTTTCCATTGTTGATTACAAGAATTCTCGTAAAGAAAAGAAAGAAGATTGGATTCAAGGATACTTCATTCAGTGTAGTGCATATGCCGAAATGTTTGAGGACCTGACAAGAAAACCAATTAACCAGATTGTGGTTTTGATTGCAAGTGAAGAAGGCACACCTCAGATTTTTGTGCGTGACAAAAAAAACTATGTTGAAAAGCTTTATGACACGATAAATGCATTTTACAATGTTGGAAACAGTACGGTGGGACGTACAGATCGACAAGACTAGGACACGGTTCGAATCCAATTTCCAACACCTGATTGTTATAAATACACAAAAATAACATAAGGAGTTATTGTGCTATCATTTAAAGCTTTTTTGGCAGAGGGTAATCCTCTAGCAAGATTACATAAACATGCAAAAGAAGGTAGACATTTTGTTGTTCTATCTGCTCAAAGAGGAAGCGACGAAGCTACTCCAGAAGAGAACAAAAAGCGTCATGCTGAATTGAAAAAGAAGTTGACTGCTCAAGGATATGGTCATAAAGAAGTTGAAGGCCATTGGGAAGGTGGTAAAGAGAAGTCTATTATGGTTCACGCCAAAGACAAAGGCGATGAAGCAGGTAAACAGTTACATCATGATATGGTTAAACATGCAAAACACTATAATCAAGATGCGATATTCCATCACAATGGAAAAGAAGGAAGTCTTCATGGAACGAATGAAACCGGTTATCCAGGAAAAGGTAAGACTGAACCTGTAGGTAAGATGAAGTATAACAAACCGAATGCGCCATTTCAGACCGAGACAAAACCAAAGTCTGATAAACCTTTGAAGACAGGACGTACAACAAAAGGTAGTGCGAGGTTTACAACGGAGTGATATAATGGAAATCAGTGAGAAAGAATATCATGATAGACTGAATGCTTATCTGAAAGAGAACAAACAATTTCAACCGTCAAACTTTTTTGGTGCTTGGAGTTGGTATACAGTAACTAAAGGTGAGTTTGATAAATCATTAGAACAGCAAGGAATTGTAGTGCGTAAGTAATTGTTGTAATCCCTTCGTAGTGAAGGACTTCTGGACGTGGGTTCGACTCCCACCATCTCCACCAAAAGCAAATGGCTCTGGATACTGTGCGGCCGATACGGTTCCTGAATGTTGGTATAATAGGTAGCTCCAACTTGCTTTTGATGGGGATGACATGGTTTCGACAGGGGTAGATAGCGAAAGAGGCAACACGTTAGATGACGAACGTAAATCGCATAAATAAATTATCAGCAAACGATAATTACTTCGCCAAGGCTGCTTAAATAGCCAGGCTGGGGTTTCGGAGAGTATCCTTATTAACCAAAACTCTCCACCAATTCTATGACATTTCAAAAAAAAGGTTATGAGTTAGTAAAAGGTGCTTTGAATTCACAAACTGTTGAATTATTGAATACCGAATTCAAAATTCTTCGTGAAATGAAGCATATTGATAACCATAATATAAAAGACGTATCTGGTGATAAACAAGTAGACAATGCTTTTTGTGTATATGGACCTATTGGTTCAGAGGCTTCGCTATTATTACTAAAACCAATAATCGAAAAGGTTGTTGGGAAAAAATTAAATCCCACATATTCATATGTGAGGATTTATTATAAGAATTCATTTTTATCTCCGCATATTGATCGAGAGTCCTGTCAATATTCTGCGACCCTGTGTATACAGAATGATACTAAGCCTTGGGAGATATGGTTTGAAAAACGTGGTGGGGGCATCACATCATTTGCGCTAGAGCCAGGAGACTTGCTTGTTTATAGAGGAAATGAACTTATTCATTGGAGAGACCCCTATGAATATGAAGAGCAAGTTCAAATATTTTTACATTATATTGAAGCAGATGGTGTGTATAAAAATTACATATATGACACCAGGCCTTATTTGGGATTTCACCACAGTAGCAGAAAAAGAATAGATTGAAATCATGATTTTCTCTACTTGACTTTTGAATGTTTTTTGATATATAATTTCACAGTGGAATAACCCACTTTATTATTAGGAGAAAACATTATGTGGACAACACCTTCAGCACAAGATATGCGTTTTGGTTTTGAAATCACCCTTTATGTGGCTAATCGTTAATTTTTAATTTTTAGGTTTTGTCGTTTGTCCTTTTCAATCAAACGACATGAATGACAATTACTTTTTTATGATTATAGGAAAAATAAAATGAAAACTGTTGGACAAAAACTTGAAGCTTTTGCAGTTACTGGTGTTAAACCAGGTCAAGGTGCGGACCCCTTCTTCACCATCACCGACAAATCTTTTGCTGGTAAGTGGAAAGTAATCGTCTTCTATCCAAAAGATTTCACCTTTGTGTGTCCGACCGAAATCGTCGCATACGACAAACTTTTCCAAGATTTTGAAGATCGTGATGCTGTTCTGTTGACGGGTTCGACTGACAACGAATTCTGTAAAGTGGCATGGCAGAATGCACACGAAGACCTGAAGAAAATCAAACACATTCAATTCGCAGATCAGATTCGTGGTGTATTCTACGATGATGAAACTGATACATTCTTCCAAGGACTTGCCAGCCAGTTGGAGATTCTGACCAAAGAGGGTGTTGCTCTTCGTGCGACATTCATCGTTGATCCGGATAATGTCATTCAACATGTTACGGTAAACAATCTTGATGTTGGTCGTAGCCCAGATGAAACTCTGCGTATTCTTGATGCACTTCAGACTGGTGAACTCTGTGCATGTAACCGTAAGATTGGTGGAGAAACTCTATGAGTTGGGTCGACCAATTAAAAGAAGCATTACCCGACTACGCTAAAGATACTAAACTGAATTTGGATGCTGTAATCAATCGCAGCACTCTAGATAAAGAAGTTGCACACGGATGTGCATTGGCTGCGGCAATGTCCACTGGTAATGGTAAGCTCGTTTCGTTCATTCAAGGTAGCATGGCAGCAGAAGGTATTGATGTTAATCCACCTTTGATTGCTGCTGCAATTATGGCTCAGAATAATGTTTGGTATCCATATGTCGAAATGGCAGATGATGCAAATCTTTCGGGACTGCCTGCTCAGTTGAGAATGAATGCAATTGCATCCCATGGTGGAACTACAAAGGTCAATTTTGAAGCATTTAGTCTCGCAGCTTCAATTGTTGGTAAGTGTCATTTTTGTGTGAAAGCACACTACGAAACATTGAAGAAAGAAGGCTTGACAGTTGAGCAATTACGTGATATCGGACGTATTGCTGCTGTTGTAAATAGTTTAGCTAAAGTTTTAAATAGCTAAATAAAATATCAGTTGCTGGATCTGAACAAAACCAGTATAATACACACATAACACAGGAGTATTAAATGAGTAATCTCACACCGTTCGAGATTCGCCTTGAACTTTTAAAAATGGCGAAAGAACTTTTGATGGAAGAGTATCATTCCAACAAAGATCGTCTTATCAATGACTGGCAAGTAAAAGTTGACACAGCAAAGCTAAACGGTCAACAAATTCCAGATCACCCACCATTTCCAACATATCCCACAGAAAACGATATAATCAACAAAGCACAGACTTTGAATGGTTTCGTTTCTAACATTTCCGTAGATAAACCAAGCAAGAAATCTACTTCATAGGGATCGAGGCGACTTTGTTCGCCTTCTAACTTAGAAAAGGAGAAATAATGCTACGCATTTTTCTAGCAACAATTTGTATTGCTATTTGTAGTTCGCTTTTGTATTTCAGCCAATCAATGGCAAATACAGTTCGTTATGATATGCCCGTTAAGGTTTCATATCACGATCTAGCAGGACCGACAAAAAAAGAAATTGACTGCCTTGCAGAAAATATCTATTTTGAATCAGCACATGAACCGACAACAGGTAAAATCGGTGTTGCATTCGTCACGCTAAATCGTATGAAGTCCGGCATCTTCCCAAATAATATTTGTGGAGTTGTCAAGCAAAAGACCGAAACGGTTTGTCAGTTCTCATGGTATTGTGAGCCTGGACCCAAAAGTAAATCTTCCAGCAAAGTCTTGACAAAAAGTGGTGATCCGTTATATAATAACATTCGTGAATTAGCAGTACATGTTTACATGAATCATGAGAAGATGAAGGACCCGACAAAAGGTGCTTTGTTTTATCATGCTGATTATGTGAACCCACAGTGGTCCAATATGAAGCGTACCGCAGTTATTGGGCGACATATTTTTTACAACAAGAAAGGACTATCATGAAAGAACTAGCTCAAATTTTTGATACCAGTTTCTGGATATTCGCATTCGCTACTGCAGTTATTGTCACAGGTGTGTGGGTAGTTGGAGATTACACCACAAAGCGTGATGCATTGATGGCGCAGAACATTGAAACCGCAATAAGCAAAGGACTCGATCCTCTGTCTGTTCGTTGTTCTTATGCCGACAGGAACGACAATGTTTGTGTAGCATACGCAGCAAGCAAGAAATAATTTTATAGGAGTATATTATGGCAGTTCAGCAATTGGCAGTGAATGTTTTGTCTAATCCGAAAGATCGTGAACAACTTCTCGGCGTTTTGAGTGAGTGTTCGAATGCACTCACTCGAATCGATTCGGAAAAAGATTTGATTAAAGAAGCGGTAAAAAAGGTGTGTGAAGACCTTCAGCTACCGAAACGACTTGTGAATAAACTTGTGAAAGTGTATCATAAGCAGAACTATGATGAAGAAGTTGCAACGCACGAACAGTTTGAAACTCTTTATGAAACGGTGGTGGGATAATGACTAAGTTTGTTTTGACGGCTGAAGATTCCGGCTATAAAATTACACACGAATTTGTAGAAGTCTTTCTTGATGATTTGGTATCTAATATGAATTTGTTTCTGAAAGGTGCCGGATTTGTTTATGATGGAAAACTCGAAATTGTGAATCCGAAGCAGGAAGACAGTCCTTTCGAGTTTGTAGTGGAAGATTACATGAATATGATGGACACATATGAGGATCCGATGAATATTGATCTTAGTGACATCACAATTGAATTTCCAGAAGAAACTTGCGGCGCAGGTGGTGGCTCCACTTGCGGTAATTGTGGATGTGGCAAGAGCAATGCCAACTAAAGACGAAATGAGAAAGTTTGCATATGCGATTGATTCAATTGTCGCAAATACAGACTATAACTACATCGAAGCAATAGTTGAGTATTGTAAAGAAACGGGTCTTGAAATTGAAGTTGCGGCATCGTTGATCAATGGTAATCTGAAAAAGAAAATTGAGAACAATGCCATGGACCTGAACATGTTGAAAGAAAAATCTGCAAAGTTGCCCATATGATTACTGGTTATGAAGCCTTTGGAATGTATCAAGCAATAAAACTTCATTTCACTACGGATTCATATGACTTCTTTAAGTATGGCGGTAAAAGTAAAATATCGGTCGAAGCTTTTGAAAAGCGAAAAGACAAATACCAGTTCTATAAATTGTCTCGACGCCTTCAGAGTAAAGAAGACCTGATAGAGTTTATTGTATCGAACTTTGTAGAGAACGACGATATCTGGGTTGGAGACTTGTTGGAAGATGAGTCGGAAAAAAATTATAGGAAAAGACAAAAGGTAATCCAAAGTCTAACCTATGCATTTCAAAGTGACTGCGACAAAATCTTTTCAGAAGTCGATAACCCAAATATTGTTTTACAAAGCGAAGATGGGGATTACCCAAAATTATTGACGATGGCATTACGCAAAGACATTGAAATAGAAACTCTTTGTATACTGAATAAAACGTTGAACTTTCTTCCTATGTGGACAAAGAAAATCAATGATACAATTCGGTGGCCAACATATCGTCGGAAAATATTGAAGTATTCCCCCTTCATACGGTATAACTCTGATAAAATGAAGTCTATATTGAAAAGTGCATGTATGCACGAAAAGGATGCTCTGTAATGAAAAAAGTGATAATCTATCTTGATATGGATGGTGTATTGTGTAATTTCGATAAACGATACTATCATCTGTTCGACGAAATGCCCCACGAAACACGAGATAAAAAGAACTTCAATCCAAACTGGAAAAAGTTTGTTCTTGAAGGACACTTCGCCACTCTCGATTGGTTTCCTGGTGGACAAGAACTTTTGAAATTTGTTGCCTCTATTCCAAACGTTGATGTTGAAATTCTTTCTTCGTCTGGTGGTGAGAAATTTCAGGGCGAGGTCACCGCTCAGAAACTAAAGTGGCTAAAAGAACATGGTATAAACTACAAAGCAAACATCGTACCTGGTCGTAAATTGAAAAAGAATTATGCACACGAACATGCCATTCTTATCGATGACACTTCGGATGTTGTTGATGATTTTAACCATGCAGGCGGTAATGGTATTCTTCACACTTCTGCCGAAGATACTATCCCGAAATTGAAAAACATCCTCGACAAGTTGCATAAATAAGTTTATATTATGATTATGTGGACAAGTCGTTTTACACACCGTTAATACTCCGTTTATACGAAAGGAAATACAATGAGTAGTTTTGCAAATCTCAAGCGTGGCAGTTCTTCTTTTGAAAAACTCGCCAAAGCAGTCGAAGCCACTTCGCAAGCAGTTGAAGCTGGTTCCAAAGACGATACCCGATTCTGGCAACCTGAAACAGACAAAGCCGGAAATGGTATGGCAGTCATTCGTTTTCTTCCCGCAGCAGCCGCAGATGGCGATGATGCACTTCCTTGGGTTCGTGTTTTCAATCACGGCTTTCAAGGTCCTGGTGGATGGCTCATCGATAATTGTCTGACCACTCTGAATGAAAAGTGTCCTGTTTGTGAACACAACTCGACTCTTTGGAATTCTGGAATCGAAGCGAATAAAGAAATTGTTCGTAAGCAAAAGCGTAAACTCAGCTACATGGCAAACGTTCTAATCATCTCGGATCCCAAGAATCCGGATAATGAAGGTACCGTTCGTCTGTTTAAATTCGGTAAGAAAATCTTTGATAAAATTACCGAAGCAATGAATCCAGAGTTTCCTGATGAGAAGCCAATGAATCCATTTGATTTCTGGGAAGGGGCAAACTTCAAACTGAAGATTCGCCAAGTCGAAGGTTATCGCAATTATGATAAGAGCGAATTCGAATCTCCTTCAGCACTTCTTGATGGAAATGATTCCGAACTCGAAGCACTGTGGAAGCGACAGTATTCGTTGAATGAGTTTCTTGATCGCAAACACTTCAAATCATACGATCAACTGAAGGGTCGTTTGGATAAAGTTCTTGGTCTGTCTGGTGCAGTAACGCAGATCAAATCAAAAGCGGAAGATGAAGTTCTAAACAAATATGTTGAGGATGACATCCCCTTTGATACTGAATCCAAATCTTCGGTTGCAGATGACGATTTGGATTACTTTAAATCACTAGCAGAGTCGTAAAAAGCAATCCCCGCCTAGGCGGGGATTTTTTATGCTAGGTTTCTCATCATCAGAGAACTAAACAAATCGGAATCATATGCTGTTGCAGCAGTTTTACTATTCTGATTTTGTTGTGGTGCTTGGTTTGCTGCCGTAGTATTATTAACCACAGTCGAATTATCAATGATGGTTGGTTGTGGTGATGCTTGTGAAACTGTATTCTCTCTCGATACCTCATTCAAAACATTTCCGGGAACAACACCATTCTGTAATACATTCGAAAGACTATCAACATCTTTCTGGGCTGGTTTTAATTCCATACCACCAGAAGTAGACGTTGCAAGTGATGAGAGAGTATTTGCCAATCCACCAAATGCACTGGTGCCTCCAAATAGTCCCGCCAATCTTTCGTGCGGAGCACCTTCACCTTGTTGCCCAGTCAATGCGGCCATCAATTGTGGAACATATGCGGATTGTTCGGCACCCAAACCAGCAACACCTGCAGTGCCTGCTGCAGAACCCGTTGTTCCAGCAGCTTGAGCAGGTGTAGGTGCATTTGCTGCATATTGCGTACCTTCTCCTCCTGTTGCTGGTGTCGGCTGATACTTACCGTCAAGTAGTGCCAATGCTTGTTGTTGTCTCTGTTGAATTGCTTGTCCCGATGATCTTTCATATTGACTGTCTACAATTCGTGCAGCTTCATCAGCAGTTTTTGCTTTTTTGAGTGAATCGCCCGCCTCTTTTTCGGTGTTATTTAATTCCCAATTTACAAACTCCAACTGTTCTCTAAACGAAGCACCGGCTAAAGGTTTACCATACTGCTTTTCAAATATAGCTTGTCTTGGAGGATGCCATTGGGCGATTCCGACAGCTTTACCACCATCGCCTCTTCTTTTTCCGCTGATGACATCTGACGAGAAATTACCCGATTCGATAATCAAGTTACCGACAATACCCGCAGCTTGTTCTGGTGTCCATCCTTTACTAATAAAGAAATCCATAGCTTCTTTTGAATTTCCGTTATAGTCTCCAGAAGAACCCGCCGGAGTTGGAGATGTCGGACTTGCATTTGGAACATTGGTTTGATTTCTTGGTGTTGGCTGCGCCGAATCCATACCCCAAGTTGAAACACCATAATTACCTTTGGCTGCTTCTTCCAACATACTGATTGAACGATCAAATACATTTTGTGGACTCATATTTCCGGTGTCGCCAGCTTCCACACCAGATTTTTTCAGAGCATCTTTCTTCCACTCTTCAGGAACATTTTGTAAAATCTTTCCTACCTTCTCACGGTGTCTTTCCGGAACTTCTTCGATTTTGTTTTTACCAATGAAGACACTATACGCCCAATCTTTCACGACTTTTTCTGAATCAGGTGCTTTTGGTATAGGAGCAGCAACTTGTTCTTTGAGTTTCTTTATTTTTTCGGAATTGTCTTTGTCGAATTTTTCTTGAAGTCTCTTTTTCTCAGCATTCCATTCTTCTTTGGTGTAAGGTGTTTTTCCCAAAGGTCTTCCTGCTGGTGTTAGATTTTCTCTTTCTCTGTTTAGCTTGTCCAGTTCTTGTTTGGCTAGTCTGTTTTTTCTTTCAGCCTCGATTGTTTGGATTGCACGTTTTGCATTCGGTGTGTTGGCTAGTTTCAAACGACGAATCATTTCATCTTCAGAATCTTCTACCGAAGGACCTCGGCCGAATTCGTCTACCTGCATTGTTTTGCTGGTATTGATCAACTTCTTCAAGGTATCAACATCACCTTCTTTTGCAGCATCGTCGATAGTCTTTTCGTTTTTACCAGTAAGCATCGCAGCGCCGACGGTAGCCCCAACACCCAAAGCACCCAATAAAAGACCAATAGGACCTAGAAGAGAAACGAGTCCTCTGGCCAAAAGACTTACAGCAGAAGTTAAAACGGTTGGTATAAGTTTTAGAATAGCAAATCCTGCGACGATACTGAGCAGTCCAGTCATCACATTATTTTTTATTTCTTGCCAACCCTCTTTCCCGAAAACAGTTTCACCAAAGTTATTGAGCATCGTTTGAACACTCTTTCTGAACTCGGGATCCAAAAAGTATTTTCCAATGCCATATAACAACCCAGCAATCAGACCGCCTTTAATTAATGAGCCGATGAGGTCATCGAAAAAGTTTTTCTTTTCTTTTTCATTTGCTTTTCCTGCAGCAGTGGGGCTAGATTCTTTCTTCTTGCCAAGCATTGATTCATAAAGTCTTTCACGTTCTGCTTCTTTAAGAAAGAACATATCGGCTTTGTTCTTTTGTTCACCATCCCAAATCTTCACCATCTTAATAAGGCTTTGACGCATGACGTTGATATCTCTAGCCATCATAGGCAGAGCCAACGTGTTCTTTGCTATGATGTCTAGACGTTTGGTAATATCAACAGAAACATCTTTCTCTGGCGTCTTCTTTACAAGATCATCTTTTTTTACGTCAGCCTTATAACCCTTCACTTTAGGAAAAAGGGCAGACATAAAAGAGTCTTTTTTGAAAACGTAATTCCTCAAATCGGCTTTCTCTGCCAAAACCATCATTGCGGATTTTCCAAGAGACTCGAAAACACCTTTGTCCGACTCTCTTTGTTTTTTCAAGACATCTTTAAAGTTTGCCATTTTTATCTTTTCCTAGTTTGCTGTTCAAGCTTTATTCGCTCGTTTTCTTTCTTTATGTAATCCGCAAGCATAGCAACATAGACGGACTTTTCCCACGGCAACATGTTTTCTAATTCCGAAAGGCTATACTTGTGGTGTTGCATCAAAGCGAAATTAGTTTCAAAATAGTTCTTCAAATTATCATGACAAACGGTTATACGAAAAAATTTTGCATTCCTTCAACCAAAATATCCTCATCATATCCACATTTCGAGCAATGGAAATGAAGAGTTTTTTTCATTTTCGGAATAGTATTGAAGAAATGTTGAATTTGTTCGAACTGTTTCTTATTCATACTTTCGACAAATTCCATAAGCTCATTGTCACCAATGTCTTTACGGTAGTACACATTATCTTCGTCGTAGATATATTCGATGCAATTCAAAATGATACTCATAACTTTTTCTAGCTCGGTGTCGCCTTTTATGTCGCTCATCATTTTGACATTTGGGTAACGCATCATAATACCCATTTTGTTAGTCAATTCAATTTTATTCGAATGTTTGACATCTACTTCAGGCTCTATTTCTAAAAGATTAACTGGAATATCCACCAAATTACCGCAAGTTTTTGTATTTCCTTCGGCGTCACTTATTTTGTTATTGCATTTATATTGAAGGTCTGATACTTCACTGATCGATCTAGCACGTAGTCTTAGGAAAAAATATTCCAAATCGATTAATGGAAGATCATCGACATCCAATTCATCGATGCAGCAATTATTAATAACTTGCTTAACCGAATCTAAAATTTGTTTTTCATCATTTGATTCCATTGCGATAAGTAGAATCTTTTCTTCTTTAACCAAAAAAGAGCGATAACGTAGTTTCTTTTTCGAGAGAGGCAATTCAATGTTGTAAATCGGTGTGTCTAACTTTGGTAGCATAATAACTCCATAAAATAATTATCTAATTTCTCGTATTGGTGGTAATTGGAATGTTTGTGTGAAATATTCTGTGTTGTAATATGAATAAGCAAATTGAACAGTCAATTTGTGAAATCCATCATCCGAATAGTTTAATGCTTGGGGTGCCATCGAAATTGGAAAAGCATCTCTCAAAATTATGGCATAGATGTCTTCGTCGGATGTTGTGTCTTGATCATCTCTGAATTGAACAATTCTAATTTGAGATTGATATGTATCTTTAAAACGAATATTTCTCGTGTTGGTTCCCTGCCCCTTTACGGGCATAATAAAGTCCATCCACTTTTCAAAAAATTCTCTTTCAAAAAATGTGTTCGTACACAAGAAAGTCATTGTTATATCGCTATACTGGGTTTGATATGGCATCTTCGTTATAGGTCCATATATTTTACTGTCGCCAGTTATAAACGATCTTCCTGGAAGTTCCGAAGCCTCACATAAGAAGCTCAAATCTTCCATTTCATTTCTTGTTAAAATATTTGCCATACCATCGGGAGGCGGAATAACAACAGTGAAACGATTGGGTCTTGAAGGACCCAAATGTTTATTGTATGTTGATATGAATCTTTGTAGTCCTTGTGACATTAGAATTTTTTCCTAGAGTCTGAATATACTTTATGTTTACTTGCCTTTTCGAATGCTTCCATAGGCAACAAGCAAGCGATGTCCCACTCATCGGCAGTAATTTCCATAAATCTAGATTCTACATGACTAAACAAATAACGTTTAATACATGCTTGCAATTCAAAAGCTTTCGAGGTCGATTTCAACAAATCGTAACTCAATCTCAGCTTTGTGGTTTCGTCATATTTGTTATTATTAGCAAACTCACTTAGTTTGTCTAAAAGGATAATCCGTTGCTTTGGGTGAATGTAATGTAGATTCAGCCCTAAAAAACCGTCTGGGTATCGTTCGATTGGTATTACCAGTGGGAACCTGTCGTAGTATGGCAACTTATCCTTTGTTTTCGGGTCGTAGAAAAAAAAGTACATACGACCTATAATGGACCTATCTCTCAGTCTATTTCTATCAGCCAATAGCATACGTCTGCTAGGATTCAAGTGTTTAATTTTGGCACGTAACCAATCTCGTGCCCTTACTGTGCGAGGGTTTAATCCTTCTTTAGCAAGCGATTGTTTGATTCGGTCGAGTAAATAAGCCATGATCTATTTATCTGATTGGTTGCTGGCAATTGTGAAAGATTGCCACAAAATTTCAATTTGGGGAGTATAAGTATGCCTGTAGGGGTTTCAGATGATACTATTTGATTCCTAGTTCATTCTCGGTAAGTATCTTGAATTCCCATCCTCTATCCTTACAGAATTCTATAGCAGCATTCCATTTAGCCTGATTGATGGCATATGTCATAGATTCCTGTAAGAACTTCTTAGTCTTTTTCTTTTGTGTTGGTTGAACTGTCTGATAATGAGGTTTAACTTCCAACACATATGTCATTACCTTATCTTCCTTGTCTTTTACTTTCACAATAAAGTCGGGGAAGTATCGATGAACTCTATTATCTATGGGACTTACGTATTTGATGATCAACTCTTCAGATGACCAGTAAATGATATTTGGAGACTCATCCAAATAACGCATGACTTTTTGTTCCCACGTAGATCGCCAGATGATGTTATTTGCATCACCAGCATATTTCTTTGGGTTTTTTGGTAAGAATCGTCCTTTATATGACATAAATACTATTTATTTGAATAAAATAAGGTTCATATGGCAACAAATTTTAACCCCTCTCTAGGTACACAATCTGAGAATGGAACTGGTCCTCTAGCTAAATTAAACGGATCAGGATTCGAAAGAACGACACTCCGCTATCCAATTGATCTAGGTTCTGCAGACAAAGGCCACTATGTGGTTTTTTACGCTAGGGTCCAAAAAGATACGCAATTCCCATTCACGCCAGGAGCAGAAACTGGGTTTCAAGACACGGCTAGTCCCATTAATTATTCTAATGGATTGGGTGGTATTTTTAGTAATCAGACTGCCGCTTTGGGTGGTGCGAGTATTAATGCTCCGTTAAACGTAATTACTAAAAAAGGATTACCGACGAGAACGGTTCTGACTACCGATGCTATCGCTCTTTACATGCCAGACACCATTCAGTATCAGCAGCAGCAATCTTATGAAACACTCAAGCCTGGAACTGAGTTATTGGGACAACTTATTGCTGGCGGCAAGTCTGTTGCGGATGAATACAAAGCTGGAGGACAGGGAGCCATAAAAAATGCTGCAATGAAGAACGCTATTCTGATTGGCGGATATAACATTGCGAATAAAGCCGGAGCAGTTGGGGATTTGGCATTCAATGCAGTAACAGGAACTGTCGTAAACCCGATTCTCGAAATGATTTATCGTTCTCCCAATTTCAGAACGTTCCAATTCGATTTTATGTTTTATCCAAAAAGTTCAAAAGAGGCGGCTGAAGTTCAAAACATTATCGAGAGATTGCGCTTTCATCAATCACCAGAATTGTTGAAAGGTGCTGAAGGATTCTTGATACCTCCATCCGAGTTTGATATTATTTTTTATTATGCAGGAAAACAGAATCCGAACATTCCTCCTTTGGCGACATGCGTACTGACTGATATTCAAATTAACTATGCACCGAATGGCTGGTCTGCTTTCGAAGAAGTTGGTTCGAGAAGTCCAAGTTTGGGTGGAACTGGTATGCCCACTGCAATTCAACTGACTCTACAATTCCAAGAAACAACATATCTGACAAAAGACGATTATCGTTCTACTGTTGGATTACAAACTGTATCTCCACCATAATATGGCAAAATATTTTAATTACTTTCCTAAAGTTTATTATACGTTAGAGGACCGACCAAGAGGATTGGATATCATAACCAACCTCACTGCAAGATTTGCTTTTGAAACTAAATTCAAAGAAAATACTGCAGCCTTCTACAAATATGAGGTTAAAGATGGTGAAACTCCAGAAACCATTGCATACAAGTTTTATGATGGTGTAGAGAGACACTGGATCATTTTATTGTTCAATGACATAATTGATCCACAGTATGATTGGGTTTTAGATTACAAAGCATTCAACGAGTATGTTGATAAAAAATATTCAGCACCAGAATATGCGGATACTGCAAACACATCTGTTCCTGGATTAGAATGGTCTAAGAATATTGAAAACGTAAAACGTTATTTTAAAGTTATTACGAAAATTACCGAATCGAATGATCGACTTGTTGAAAAGCTAGAGATTGATAGTGCAACAGCAAACACGTTGATTGAAACTACCATCGACTATGTGATAAATAAGCAGAACAATCAACTGCAGATAATTGATTATACTGCAGGAAATACCGCAACACTGACTCTCGATTCGCAAACAATTAATAGCTTAGATATTTGTGTTAAAGAGACTATAGAAAAACAAACACAAACATTCTATGATTATGAACTTGAGTTGAATGAGCAAAAAAGAAATATTAAATTGCTTAAACCCGAATTCATTCCAGAAATAGAAGCCGAATTTAAAACCAAGGTGATAGATGCCATTATATAATTCAACTCAGTTTAAAGTTGTTGAAATAAAAATAGTTACCAAGTATGGTACCACTGTTGATATTTCAAAAATTTATGAGGAATTAAACATCTTCGAATCCATGTTGTCGCCCGTAATGTCCGGCAACATCATGATTCTCGACTCTGTTGCGATGTCGGCAAAACTGAAGTTTGATGGTGCTGAATCGATACTAATTCACATCATTAAAGACGAGTCTCTTTCTATCTACAATTTCAAAAAAGCTTTTAGAATTTATAAACAGTCCAATAGACAGAATCGTGGTTTGAACAGTGAAACGCACGTTCTTCATTTTGTGTCTGATGAATTTATCTACTCTGAACAGCGCAGAGTTAATCAGTCTTATGAAGACACGTATTCGAACATCGCATCCAAAATTATGGATGAATATTTGAAGCCGCCTCAATCTAAACTTAGACTTTTCGATCCTTCTGTTGGTTTGAAGAAAATTGTTGTACCAAATCTTCGTCCTCTAGAAGCGTTAGAGTGGTGTGCAAAACGAGCAACCGATGCAAAACAATCACCAAACTTTATATTCTTCGAGAATGTTTATGGATTCAATTTTGCAAGTTTATCTAAATTGCTTCCGGTTGATTATGGTAAAGAAATAAAAATTGAAATGAAAAATCAGGTAGGCAAACCTACCGAAGAAGAAATTATTAGCGCCAGAACATATGAGTTGATGGGTTATTCTGATGCCTTTGATAGAACTCGACAAGGAGTGTATGCTGGAAAATATATGGGATTTGATCCAATAACAAGAACCATATACACAAAGAAAATTTCATACAATGATCATTATGGCTCAATGTCTCATGGAAATCCAAATCCAAATTTGACTAAGTTCGACAATAGAGATGGTAAGTTTAATACTGAAGAATTCGACTCCAGAAAATCGATATACATGTACGAGACTTCACAAAAACAAAGTGCGTACATAAAATCTCACGATCCGGCTTCACTGTCTAAGTTGGAAAATTATGAAGACTTCGTTTTTCAGAGAAGAGCAATATTCAATAATTTGTTATCAAAGAGAGCCAAGGTAACGGTGCCTGGAGATTTTACGATGGCTTCTGGCTACACCGTAAAAACTTACATACCAGAATTTGACTTTAAAGAAAAGGCAGATGACAACCTAGATGATACTCTTAGGGGAAATTATATCATCATTGGTGTTCGTCATATCATTGGTTTTGAGAAGCACGAAACGGTTTTAGAAATTGCATCAACTTCGAGCATAGCTCCTTCTGGTTCCAGTCATCCAGAACAAACTAAAAAACTGTTGTCATACCCGAGGAATTAAATGTTTAATAGAGATGATATTGTTAGTGATAAAGTCCGTGATTTTGCGGGTAGAAATGATTTTATTTGGTGGATTGGTTACGTCGAAGATCGTAAAGACCCGCTACGTTTAGGACGATGCCGTGTTCGTTGCTACGGATGGCACGCCGATGATAAGATGAAACTTCCGACCGAAGACTTGCCTTGGGCAATGATTTCGTTGCCACCAAATGCACAAGACCCATATGCTTTATGGGAAGGAAATTTGGTTTTTGGTTTCTTTATGGACGGCGAGAATGCACAAGAGCCGGTTGTTGTTGGTGTGATTGCAAACATTCCTTTGAAGGCTGCGAATCCTAAAGAAGCATTTAATGATCCGAGAACTGATGCTGATCTAGCAGATGATCCTAGACATCCAGCAAGTAAGAATTATAAAAAAGATGGCAGCGGAATTGTAATTACTGAGAAACCAAAAGCAGAACGTCATCCTAGAAATCTGGATGAACCTACAACACCAAGAATAGCGAGAAACGAAAGCATTGAAAAGACTTTCATTAAAGAGCGAAGAGATAACGCAGTTAAAGGTGTTCCTACTGTTGTTTCTGGACCTTGGAATGAAAAGCCAACTCCATATGATGCAAAGTATCCATACAACAATGTGATGGAAACAGAGTCTGGGCATTTGCTAGAATTTGATGATACTTTTGGAAAAGAAAGAATTCACTTAGCACACAGGAATGGTTCATTTCAGGAAATGTATCCCGATGGTGATAAGGTAGAAAAAGTCACAAAAGATCACTATGAAATTATCATGGGTGACGAACGTGTTTATATTATGGGCAAATGTCAGGTCACTATTCAGGGTGATGCGGAACTTAGAATTTTAGGTAATTTTGATGCTTTGGTTGATGGACATTATTATGTGACTTCGAAAGGACATATGAAGTTTGTTGCTCCACGTATCGATTGGAACCCATAATGACAATACCAGTACACCGAGATAGAGATTCTAGAATTTGTGGTGCAGTGACTATCGTTGTTGGTAACGATGATGTATTCTGCAATAGCAAACTTGTTTCTGTGGATCGTGATCCCAATTCGCATGGAGGTGGTAATCTTAATGCCAAAAATAATCAAGTTTATGTTCATAGTAAATTAGTGGTTAATCATTCTCCAGAACCAGCTTCGCCGGATAATTTGTGTGATGGGGATGTTCACTGTAATCCAAAAACAGCAGAAGGATCGCCAAACGTCTTCGTCGGCGATTGATAAATAAAAAATGGCAAACACAACAATTTCCACATTTTCGAGAACGTTCAAAGATTTGGATTTGAACTTCAATATTCATCCAGTAAAAAAAGATATCACAAAACGTGTGGATGAATATGCAATAACGAACTCGATTAAAAATCTAATATTGACTGCGTTTTATGAGAGGCCGTTTCAACCATCTATAGGAAGTAATGTAAACAGACTTCTTTTCGAGAATGTCGATATATTGACGGCATCAACACTTGAAAGAGAAATTGCAGAGTGCATCACAAACTTTGAGCCTAGAGCGCAAGTTATTCGGGTTGATGCACAACCTGATTTGGATAATAATGGATATCAAATAGAACTACAATTCTTCATCGTGAACTTGACAGTTCCGGTAACAGTTAATTTTTACTTAGAGCGAGTTAGATAAAAATGGCAGACAGATTAAAAATATCTGAAGTAGACTTCGATACAATAAAAAACAATCTCAAAGATTTTTTACGAAATCAGAATGAATTTACTGATTACGACTTTGAGGGTTCCGGTCTGTCTATTCTACTGGACATTCTAGCATATAATACACACTATCAAGCATATTATTTAAACATGGTTGCCAATGAATCATTCTTAGATACGGCACTACTAAGAGATTCGGTTGTGTCTCACGCAAAAACTTTGGGCTACAGACCGACATCAAAAAAAGCTGCGGTTGCTAGAATTAATTTGTTGGTTGATGCTGCTTCGTCGGAAGAAAATTCTCTGACTATTACCAGAGGAACAACATTCTTATCTAATCAGATTGATGGAAAAACATACACATTTGTTGTTTTAAATGATGTTACTGTTGCAAAAGCAGCAGACAGTTTCTATTTTGAAGAACTTCTGATTTATGAAGGCCAGTTGAATCAAATTCAATATACCTATAACTCAATAAACAATCCAAAATCTATATTTTTACTTCCTGATGCAAATATCGACATCACATCTTTGAAGGTATCTGTTTTTCCTTCGGAACAAAGTACAACACAAACCGTCTACGAATTAGTTGATGACTTAACCAATGTTCTTTCGGATTCTGAGGTTTACTTTCTACAAGAAGAAAAATCGGGTCGATATCAAATTTATTTTGGTGATGGCACTGTTGGAAAAGCTTTGGAAAACGGATCGGTTATTCGTGTGAGCTATTTAACGACAAATGGAATTGATGCGAATGGAGCAGAAACTTTTGTCATCTCTCAACCATTATCGGGATTCACCAATTTCGATATTACAACTGCGGTCATTGCAGCAGGTGGGTCAGATCGTCAATCTGTAGATAGTATCAAATACTTGGCTCCTTTGCAGTATGCGAGTCAAAATCGAATTGTTACTCTATCTGATTATGAATTGGCAATTAAGAAAGCATATCCAAACATTGATTCGGTTTCTGTTTGGGGTGGTGATGAACAAGTTCCGCCAATCTATGGAAAAGTTTTCATTTCGTTGAATCCGTCTAGTGGCTATTATATTACCGAATCCGAAAAAGAAAATATTATTAAAAATATTATTGAGCCAAAAACAGTCACCACAATTGATGCGGAAATTTTGGATCCGGAATTCATTTACATTCTGACGAATACCACTGTACAGTACAATCCAGCAAAAACAACATTATCGCCGGAAGCGTTAAAGAATGTCATTAGACAGACAATTTTAAATTATAAAAATTTGAATCTGAATACTTTCTCGTCGAAGTTCATTGTTTCGAAACTAGATGAGGCCATTAATTATTCGGACGCATCAATTGTGGGTTCACAAACATCAATTAACGTACAAAAAAGATTTTTACCAATTTTAGGTACGGTGTCTAATTATGAAATCAATTTCAACTTACCATTATCTCAGGGGTCAGGTGTAAATAAATTGACATCTAGTGAATTTGATGTTTTTGATTCTACCGGAATTATTAGAAAAGTTATTTTGGAAGAAGTTCCAAAGTCTTTCACTGGTATCAATGAAATTCAAGTTTTGAATCCTGGAAATGGTTATACATCAGAACCCACAGTAACTATCGTTGGTGATGGTTTTGGTGCAACTGCCAGAGCTATTGTTTCTCTAGGAAAAATACAAAGAATTGAAGTTCTCACTTCTGGTTTGGATTACAACAGAGCTACGGCTATTATAAGTGGTGGCGGTGGTTTCGGCGCTACTGCTCTTCCAATTATAGATACAAAAGTCGGCACACTGAGAACAATTTATTACACATCGAATGCGGAACGAATTGTTGTCAATTCAAATGTTGGTGATATCAATTATCAAGACGGTTTGATTACTTTGCGAGATTTGAACATTTTGAATTCATATACTCAAACTGGTTTAGTTCGTGTCGATGTTGGTGTTGATAGTAGCATAATTCAGTCTTCGAGAAATACTATTCTAACCATCGACGAAACCGAAAATTCATCAATATTGATTAATTTACAAACAGAATAATGACAGATAAAAAAACATCACTGCTTGTAAGCAAACAGGTTCCTGGGTTTATTCTTCAGGAGTATCCGAAATTCATATCTTTTTTAGAAGCATACTATGAATTTTTGGATTTGGATGGATATGGTAAAGCAAAAGACCTGAGATATGTTTCTGATGTTGATCAATCTCTAGATGATTTCGAACAACAATTTTTCAATTCTTTTATTCCTTTTGTACCACGAAATCTTGAAATTAATAAAGAATTTGTTATAAAAAATATTTTACCTTTGTATCTATCAAAAGGTTCTGAAAAGTCCTATAGACTTTTATTCAGAATGCTTTTTGGTGAAGAGATTACAATCGAGCGACCAGGTAAACAAATTCTAAGAGCATCCGACGGAAGATGGAAAATAGAAAATTATTTGAGAACTGAAACTCAAATAACAAGCAATAGAATTTCGGACGGAACAACATTAGAATATAAACTTCCATATGAAGTCATTTCTTCCGACCTTCAAGTTTTTGTTGACGATGTTTTGACTGAAGATTATGTCGTTAGAAAAGAATATAAAAAATTATTTTTCAATACAGCGCCGGCAGAAAATTCAAATATAAAGTTTGTTTTTAATAGTTTTGACACAACTGTTTTAGAAAGTAGAAAAATAGTAGGACTCGCTTCAACGGCATCTGCGCTTGTTGAGAGAGTTAGTAGAAAGAGTATAGCTGGACTTACTTTTTATCAGTTCTTTATTGATAAAAATACTACAATTGGTGAATTCGAAAACGGAGAAACGGTCAAAATTGTTTTGCCTGATGGCGATCACCCAATCGAACTCCTTTTACAAACATTTGCTGATCTTGAGCGAATTGATATCATAAATGGTGGTGCCAATTATAACATTGGGGATCCTGTAATTATTCGTGGTATTTCAAATAGACAGGCGATTGCGGTTGTTGATGATGTCACTTCTGGAGCTATTGATCAGTTTTTTGTAACCAGTGGGGGCACAGGCTACAAAGTAAACGACTCGGTACTTGCCCAAAACGTCGACCCATCTCTATTTTTTGCAGTAGTTGATTCTGTAAATACGAGTGGATTAGTAACGCCAAATACGATAACATATAACACAGATTTAATTTCAAATTTGGCCAGCGTCACTATTGATAGCGTAGATTATGGTTTTTCGGGAGCCGGAATCGAAAACGTAGATAGTGTAATTTCAGAAGCTTTGACCACACAAACAATAACAAATCTTGGAATAATAACATCCATTAACGTAGAAACTTCGAGAATTACTTCACAATCGAGTCCTCAATTTGTCATCGAGTCTTCTAATTTATATTCCGGAACCACAGTTGCAGATTTGGGTGTGATTGGACGAATTGATATTATAAATGGTGGAGCTAATTACAATCTTGGTGAATATTTGATTTTTACCAACGACTATTATTTCTCAGGACAAGGCGCAAATGCTTATATTTCCAACGTGTCTGTTACGGGAGAAATTACTGAAGTTAGAATCGTCGATGGGGGACTTTCCTATGATTTACAATATCCTCCAACAATAACCGTAGATACTGCAAATGGAAGCAATGCAGTTCTTTCGGTAGGAAGCATTATGGGAAGAGATGCGGTATTGACTCCAGAAAACGTAAATGATGTTATTGGACGAATTTTGTCTATTCGACTTTTGGAAGCCGGTTCGGGATATACATTAATTCCTATTATAGATTTGACTAGAATTGGTGATGGAACGGCTACAGCAGAAGCTGTTTTGAGAGATTCTTTGGTTGTGTTGCCAGGAAAATGGACAACACCAGACAGTCTACTATCAAACGATGAGATTCGTCTTCAGGGTAGAGATTACTATATTAATTATTCCTATGTTATTGGATCGCAAGTTGAATTTGCCGAATACAAGAGTTTGCTGAGAAATCTTCTACACCCAGCCGGTTTAATCAATTATGCGAAGTATAGAATTTTTGATAATTTAGAATCACAGATTATCAATGAAGTTTCGACTTCTTTAATAAAAACAGTTTCCGGAACAATCCAAACGGTTGCAAACTCGAACAATATTATTGGTATAAATTCCGACTTCATAACAGCACAAACACTGGGAATAATTAATGTTGGTGACAGTATTGCAGTTTCTAACGATGTGGTTTCGATAACCAACATTATTACTGCAAATAGTCTCACTGTAAATACTGCTATGACCGTGACATCAAACAGCGAAATCATTAAAATTTTAACATAAATAAAAGCTATGACAACAAACTACGTATCTCGAAAACTCAAAACTTATTCTGCAAAGAATTTTAGAGATTCTTTTTCTGTTTCGGACGGAAGCAATTTCTCCACAATCGGTTATGTTTTCATAGGAAAAAACACCCCATATGCAAACGAAGCCGACCCCGATATCATTTCCAATACCATTAAGAGCGAAAAACAATCGTGGGATACGATGATTGCTGCAAAAAAGGTTGTTCCTGGTGACGTTGAATTTGTTATTCCTATCCAACGATGGGAAATGAATACCCGTTACAAGCAATACGATGATACAGTTCCTTTGGATGTATTATTGTCTACCAGTCAAGATGGCGACGATATTGTTTATCCGATGTATGTGATTAATTCCGAAAACAACGTTTATAAGTGCTTGTGTAATAATGTCAATGGTTTCTCGATGGTCGAACCAACAGGAAATTATTCGGAAAACGATGGTTTTATTCAAACCGAAACTGGTGGACAAACTTGTTATCTATGGAAATATATGTACAACATTCGTGAGTCGAGTAAATTCTTGACTGATGAGTGGATTCCAGTTCCATATCCATCACCAAATGTACAGACAAATGATTATGATTTGAATGAAACAAACTTGGTCGATGGTTCTTTAGCTAAAATTAAAGTTCTGCAACAAGGTTCTGGCTATGTTCATACTTCGATAAATGTCGCTCCATTTTCTGCAAATACAACCATACTATCGGTTATAGACGATTTATTTGTTGCGAACTCGAACATAAAAGTGAATATGTCTATTACTGGTGATGGACTTTTGTCGGGAACATACATCACAGACCTCTATCCTTCAAACAATAGAATATTGATTTCCGAACCCGCAGTTTCTTCTGGTGGCGGAACTTCAAACACGTTGAGTGTTACTACAAGAATTTTTATTGATGGTGACGGTTTTGGTACAATTTCAACTGCAAGACTAGATGAATCTAATGGTGCTATAACAAAAATCGATGTTGTCAGTATTGGTAGAAATTACACTACAGCGAACGTAATCATCTATGGCTCAGGAGAAGGTGCTACTGCCCGAGCAATATTGCCCCCAAAATTTGGACATGGTTACAACCCAGCGATTGAGTTGGGTGCAAATAATATCATGATCGTTCAAAGAGTCGGAGAAGTCGATGCGTCTGAAGGAGGTTTGATACCTACAGATACTTCATTTAGACAGTATGGAATCGTTCTTAACCCGTATAAATATAATGGAACAGTTCCTTTGACAACAGCAACTGCAAATGGAGTAACTTCACAAACAACAGATTTAACACTTCTTGCAGGAAGTTCTTACACACAAAATGAGTTTGTGTATCAGGGACCTTCTGTTGCAAATGCAACTTTTTCTGGTTATGTTGTTTCTCAGACTAATGAAGTTGTGCGTTTGAACGAAATTGCAGGAACCCCACAAATTGGTGGAATTTTAGTTGGCGAGAATTCTGCAACAACTAGAACCGTGGCGGATATTAAAACGCCGGATCTAAAACCTTATGCTGGAGACATAATATATGCCCAGAATGTCATTGAGGTTGAACGATCAGAAGGACAAGCAGAAGAGATTAAATTAGTATTCAAATTTTAAGGTTTATTCATGCTATCAGATTACAATTTCAATTTAAATCCATATTATGACGATTTTGATGATACGAAAAATTATCATCGAATTTTGTTTAAACCTGGTTTTGCCGTTCAGGCTCGTGAATTGACTCAACTACAAACGAGATTACAAGATCAAATCTCTAAATTTGGTGATCATATTTTCAAAGAGGGTTCGGTTGTTCTTGGTGGAAATTTCTCGACAGCGACAATTAATTATATCAAAGTCAGTAGAAACAATTCTTTAACCAATTTTGATGGTCAAACTTTTACTGGCCAAACTTCTGGTGCTATTGGTAAGGTAATTAAAACAGAAGCTATTGATGATGCTACTGCGAGAATTTATTTCTCATACACTAATGGATTGGTTTTTGTTAAAAATGAAGTTGTGGTTTGCGATAACACGAACACAGAAACTGCTGTAAATGCCGATGATTATTTGGGAACCGCCACTTCTTTCTCTATTGATGAAGGCGTTTTTTACATATATGGAAATTTTGTTTATTGTTCTCCACAAATAGCAATCATCGCAATTGATCAATCTGCGACTTGCCGAGTTGGTCTTTTTGCTGAAGAAATTATTTTAAACTCCAACCAAGACACTTCGCTTCTCGATCCTGCTCTTGGTTCATACAACTATTCTGCTCCTGGTGCTGATCGTTATGGAATTAATCTAACGCTATTATCATTTGCCTATGATCCACAAAATGATGCACCGGAAGAAAATGCATCAAGCAATTTTATTGAACTTTCACGTTTTGTTGATGGCGTACAAGTTACCATCAACAAACTTCCAATTTATTCTGAAATAGAAGAAACTCTTGCTCGTAGAACTTATGATGAGTCTGGTGACTATACAGTTCGTGCATTTGGATTGAAAGTTTCCGATCACGTTTATGGAAACACAAGCCTCCTATCATTACAGATGGAGCCAGGAAAAGCTTATGTTAAGGGTTTTGAATTTGAAACAATCGCACCGACATATATTGACTTGCCTAGAGCGAGAACGACTGCTTTCGAAAATGAATTTCCGGTATATGTAAACTATGGACAATATTTTTACGTTAAGCAGTTTGGTAAAGGTCTGTTAGATTTCACCGCAACACCTCAAGTCAACTTACTCGATGCCAATACTGCAACCGCAAATGTTATTGGTACAGCCCGAGTAAAATATGTCGAATATGATTCAACAGTATCCTCAAATAACATTTTCAAACTTTATATTGATACTGTAAGTATTACCGATTCTACGAATGTTTCTATTTCGGATATACGTGCATTCAACACCGCATCATTCCAAGCTAACGTTGCGGTCGAATCATATACAGGAAACGTCACTGCTTTAGGTAATGACAACTCATCGTACATAATCAAAATTCCTAAAGATTATGTTGCTAGTGTAAATGCGGCAGAAACTTCTTATACTACACTTGTTCGTCTATCGGATGAAAACTTCGAAAATGCGGGTGGATTCTCCAATGCTACAGTAATCAACACATCAACAAGTCAAAGATTCTTGGGTGATGGTGTATTGAATGCTTCGGATGTTAGAAATTTATTTACCGTCGTTGTTACTGGAAATCCAAGTTCAGACCCAACACTTTCTGTTGGTAAAGTATTGGATCCAACTACGGATGGCCTATCTATTGAAATTGTGGATCAAAGTGAAATTAGAGTATCAACCGTAAAAGGTAATGCTTTTACCGCAACCGTATTTGCTAAAGTTGGTGTGGCTAGTGCAGCGGTCAGAACAAAAACACAAGCAACTGGAACTCTGACTATAAGTGGCGCATCTCTGACTGTGGCGAATTTGTCTTCAGTCATCTCACTTCAAAAATCCGACTGTATAGAACTATCTTCTGTTGTGGCATACAATGCTTCTGGCGTTGGATATGATTATACCAGCAGCTATGATTTCAATAATGGACAAACAGATGTTCTTTATGACCATGGTTACATTAAGCTGAAGTCTGGTTACTCAAACCCAGTTACCGATGGAATCGCAAATACAACAACAGGCAACGTTACTGTTTCGTTCACTTACTTCACTCATTCAGGTATTTCTGGATCGACTTTTGGCTTCTTCAATGTTGATTCATATCCTGATTATGATTCAATTCCATCATACACAACTTCGTCCGGCGAAGTTTTTGATTTAAAGAATTGCTTTGATTTCCGTCCAAGAAGAACTGATGGATCAACTGCTATCACTGGCGGTCTTTTGGCAGAACCTTCATCGATTATAACAACCGATTTTGAACATTATCTGGGAAGAATTGATAAACTGGTTCTGACGAAGGAAAGAAAGTTCACTCTTCTACAAGGTATCCCTTCAACATTCCCATCGGTGCCTGTTGATATTCCGGATTCTATGGGATTGTATATTATCACTGTTCCTCCGTATACTAAATCGAAAGATGAAGTTTCGTATACGTTTATTGAAAACAAGAGATACACAATGCGTGACATTGGACGTATCGAGAAACGTGTCGAACGTCTAGAATATTATACATCCCTATCTTTGTTGGAAAAACAAGCTAAAGACGAATCTATACCATCTGACATTCCAACAATTGATCGATTCAAGAATGGTATTCTCGTAGATTCATTTGCTGGTCACTCTGTTGGTGATGTTACGAATCCGGCTTATGCATGTTCGGTTGATTATTCATCAAGAACACTTCGCCCAAGATTCAAGTCTGATTCATTCACGTTCAAATTGAATACGGGCACGAATTACAGAAAACTTGGTGATTTGATTACGCTAGATTATACGACAGAGACATTTGTTAATCAGCCTTTGGCTTCGAGAACTGTCAATTTGAATCCATACAACATTTTTGCATGGAATGGATTTGTTGAACTTAACCCACCATCAGACACTTGGATTGATACAACAACCAGACCGGATGTTGTTGTCAATTTGAATGGTGAGAATGATGTTTATACTGTATTCGCAGATAACGTCGAGAATCCAGCTTCTTCTGGTGTTCGTTGGGCTGATTGGCAAACTCTAGTTAAAGGTGTTCCACAGGTAACGAACCAGCAATCGTCATCGACAACTGTTTCACAGACAGGATTCATTCAGACTGCGACAACAACGACATTCAATACGCAAACTACAACAGTGACCGATCAAGTCGCTAAAGTTGGTTTGGATATTGCGACTGGAGCAGTTCAAACTGTTACTCGTGATTTGGGTACGAAAATTGTCGATTCTTCTCTAGCACCATTCATTCGTTCACGTATCGTCAATTTTGATGCTAAAGCACTGAAGCCTTCAACAGAATTGATTGCTATATTTGATGGTATCGATGTCACTGGTTATTGTTCACCAGCTACAGAAATTATTCTTGCTTCTGGTAATACAGTAAGTAATACTGCAGAATCAATTTCTCTATATTCTGGAAACACTACAGTTAGTGGTACAATTATTGCTAGAAGAAAAGACAGAATTTTCGTCAAAGAGAAGACCGATGTTTCTGTTAATTCGAGCATTCAATTTGATGCGAACTCTGCATTCTATTGGACTGTTGGTAATACTCCATCCCCAACACCAGTATATGCAAGCGATGTTGTTCGTTATAATACACTAAGAACAAATGAAAGAGGTGATGTTGCTGGCTCATTCATCATTCCAAATAGTGATGTTCTGAAGTTTAGAACTGGTGAGAAGCAATTTAAGCTGGCCGATTCTATTGATCAATCTGGCACAACAACTGCTGCTGCGACAAAATATGTTGCACAAGGTCTATCACAATCAACAGAAAGAACGATTGTTTCTACTAGAGTTGCAACTGTTTCTATTGAGCCGGTCTTTGAGATTGAAGCTGTCACAACTTCGACGATCAACAAGACTATTACAGGAACAAAGACAACTGTAACCGATCTGACACCACCAAAACCACCAGAGCCTCCGCTGCCACCAAGAGTGCCATGTGCATTCAACCAAAAAGGTGGAGTTATTGGTAGACACACTTTCACCATTGAGTTTGGTTCCAACACTGGTATATCTGGAATTACATATGATGCAAAATCAACTATTCCAGATAGATTCACAATTATTTGGGATGGTACTGAATACACCACAGGTTTTGTTGGTGGAACTGGTTACAACACTGTATTGAATAAAATGGGATACCCTTCGGTGGTTGGACCACGAATTGGATCACTCACATTCAATAAAACTAAAGCGAATCCAACAACAGCCCAACTAATAATTGATGCTCCTATTCAGGGAACAGCATGGGATTATAAAGTTATTTGTCCTTCTGCGAACGTGACGGCACCTCAGCCAATCTCAACAGGAACAATTAATTTAACACTATCCCACCCAAGCACAGTTGGTTTTGGCTTTGCTCAAAGATTTTCTAACACCCAAAAATCTACACTTTCGATGAGAGTCAACACAACGGGAACAAGTGCGAAATTTATTCGTGTTTCGAGTTTGACTGTTGTTTCTGTTACCGATGCAAATGGCGTATCACTACCAACATCGACAGTTACGATTGCTCCGACAACAAGAGATTTGGAAACAAGTTTAGATTCTAGAGGAAATAGAACAGGAAGTGCTGTTGTTGAAGTTACCTTGAATAAGCCGGCACGAAATGGTGGTAGATATAGAGTTGTTTTCAGTGGTATTGCTCGTGCATTCAACACAACTTCTGATAGAAGTTCGGGAACGGGAGCAGTTTTGACATCCACTGTTTCAACAACATTCACAACAGTAACCCGAGATGACGATTTGGGAAGAAGAGTCGACCCCGTAGCACAAACATTCTTTGTTGATGCGGATCAGTTCCCGAATGGTTTGTTCTTGGATTCTATTGATCTATACTTTAAGAAAAAGGCAGCAGTTCTTCCAGTAACAGTTGAATTGCGTCCTACAGTAAATGGATATCCATCTTCAAAAGATATCATTCCATTCAGTGTAGTGACATTCAGCCCAGAAGATGTCAATATTTCTGATGACGCTTCTCTAGCAACCAACTTCAAGTTCCCTGCTCCAGTTTATCTGCCTCCAGGCGAACACTCGTTTGTTGCTAGATGCGATACCGATGAGTATGAGATATTCACTGCACTTCTTGGCGATTTCTTGATTACTGATCCAGATACTAGAATCACAGCGCAGCCAGCAGTTGGTTCAATGTTCAAATCACAGAACTCTTCAACATGGACACCGGTTCAAGAAGAAGACGTTATGTTTAGATTGAATAAGTGTGTGTTTGACACAACAGTGACTGGTGATGTTCAACTGTATAGCGATTATGGTGTTTTGGGTGACACATATTATGATGTCTTCTTTGCAGATGGTGAGCATCTAGACTTTGCTGCAACAAACATCGATTACTACTTCAAGACAACCAATCTGAGCGACAGTGGATTGGATGGTTCGTGGACTCAGTATCAATTGGGTTCGAACGTAACAATGTCGGAGAGAAAACAAATTCGTTCTGGAAGTCCTTCGGACCTACAATTCAGAACACTTCTTTCTACAGTAGATCGTCATGTTACACCAGTTATCGACTTGTCGAGACTTTCTACAGTATTGGTGCAGAATATTATCAACAACGGTGGTCTTGAAATTTCAGATTTCTTGATTACAGATTATGGTGTTGGTTATTCAAGCAACGCAAACGTATCAATCACTGCAACAGTAACAAATCCTGTAACAGGAAATGTGGCCGCAGTTTCTAACGTTGCGACTGCGATTGCTGAGTATAACGCAAACACTGGCCGTATTCAGATAAATGTTACAAAAGAAGGATCGGGTCATCTGGGTGAAATCACTGCAACAATCACTGGTGGTGGAGCTACAGCAAATGCACAAGTGACTATCAAAAACGAAATTGATAATAACGGAGGTAATGCACTAGCACGTTATATCACTCGTAAAGTTACTTTGGCTCCAGGATTCGAATCTCTAGACTTGAAGACATATTTCTTGGCTAATATTCCATCAGGAACATCGGTTCGTGTTTATTGTAAAGTTGCTCCTGTCACATCAAGTTTCTTTGAAAATGAACCGTGGAGAGAAATGATTCTTGAGTCTTCCGGTAATCCTAGCGAGACTGGATATGTCGAGTATAAATATAAGACTGTTGGTGACACTGCACTTCCTACTGGTGACAAATTTAAGACATTTGCTATCAAGTTGGTTATGCTTTCATCAAATCCTGTACGTGTTCCACAAATCAAAGACTTGAGAGTGATTGCGCTAGATGAATGATTATGCAAAAGTAAAAGAGCATAGAGAATTGGTCCGAGATATGAAATCGAAGGCCATTCTCAATATTGATGCCCAAGCACTTCAAGAGCATAGGAAGAAAAAAGCTATGATGAAAGAAGTCGTTGATAACTCACAGAAAATAAAACAAATAGAAAATGATGTTGCTGAAATAAAGCAAATGATTTTTTCTTTGGCTGAAAAATTTAAGGTATAAAGATGCCAATCAATCAATTATCACAGTCGAATACATTTGCTCAATGGTTGGGCGCAACTCAATCTCTGATTGAGAAATCTAATTTTTATGAAGAAACCACAAATTTAGTTTTTGATACTGCGAATAGTGTAGCAAACATTTATTCTAATACGGTAAATGTTTACTCAGAAATTCAAGATTATTCAAACACTTTTTTTGAAAATGCGAATACTTTAATAATTGATCTAGAAAGTTACGTTGCCAATACTTTCAATGCTGCAAACAACTTAATTATTGAAACACAAAATTATGTAAATGCGGCATACAACACAGCAAACATTGTTCTTGAAATTTCCAACAATTCGTTAAACACTGCACAGAATGCATACAACATTTCAATAGAAGCTTCGAATGTTGCTGCCAACTTGCTTGGTCAAAACATCTACTTTGATTATGTGACAGCCAATAATATTGTTGCAAATACGGTATATGTTGTTGACAAACTTGTGGATAACTCAAATAGAATACTTGTAATAAAAGACGAAAATGGTAATGTGATCTGGGGTACTTGATGGCTAATCCTTTAGTTTATAAAGGCGATGGCGTTATTCAAATAATGTCAACGGCCGAATTAAATAATTTATCCCAAGTTGTTTTAGAATATATTGCATCAAATGATGGTCCCGGAGGTATTTACACATCCAATACTGGGAATGCATCTTTCACTCTAATAGGAACGTTTACTGACACCAAATATCAAGGCGATATTGGTGGCGGTGATGTATCCATTCTTTCTACAGAATATAATCTCTATCAGGATTTGCAACCACCTACGGGAACCGATGCTCCAAAACCTATCGTTTGGAACAGCAATACGGCACCACTGCAAGTAATGACAGAGACACAAGCCAACACTTTGGCCGATTTAATTTTGAGTTATGGCGTTTCTTCAGAAGGTCCCCATAGTTATGTTCTAGCAAATACTACACCATCGGATGGTGGTACTTGGGTAAGTCTTGGACAATTGAAAGATGTTTTCACTGGAAATACAGAAACGAGTGTTTTCTTGTATAAGAAACTTAATATGGGAACACCAAAAACACTTTTCAGACCATTGAAAAGTGATGGTAGTGGAACCCTACAGAGATTCAGTGATGCTGAAATAAATCAGATTGCGAAACGAGTTAGAGATAGAATCGTTTCTACGGGGGTTGGACAATATTTATTTCAAGAAGCAACCCCCGTTGGAGGTACGTGGGTATCGAAGGGAACTATTGTTGATACACGACCAACAATTTCTCCACAAGAATATGGTCTTTCTAGTTATGGTGCGTCCTACACAGGCCAAGAATCTTCCGTTTATCAGATGGTAGAACCGGCAGTGTATTCCGATTCCGGAACAGGAGGAGGATATTACACCCAAGATGAAACATATACTGGATTGCAAGATGAAACATACACTGGAGCAACAACAAATTATACGGGAATTACTGGTTCGGATTATACCGGAACTGTAAGTTCTTCCTACACAACATCAACTGGCGTAACATTTGATGGAGCATCGTTTACTGGAACCGTATATACATCAACTTTTAATTCATATTATGTTTCTACACCATTCACAGCATTCTCAGCACCTTCTTTCACCACTTTTACGGGAACAACTCCTGCCAACTTTACGGGAACAACTCCTGCCAACTTTAGTGCTCCAGCAACACCTACAGTATACACAGGAACGACTCCATCTAACTTTAGTGGACCCGCTAATACATATTTCTCTGGTCCAGCAACACCTACAGCATACACCGGCATAACGCCAGCGAATTTCTCGGGACCAGGCAATACATATTTCTCTGGCGTGGGTGCTGATGTTGTTTATACTGGATCGACTTTTTATACCGGTCTATCTGCTGAATATATTTCAGTATCACCGGCAGTCACTTATTATAGTGGACAGGCACTATTCACTGGAGCGCCAACGCCAGGCCAGACTGGTTTTTATGCTGTCGATTTTATTGGACCTCCAGGATCAACATATTATGTCGTTTCTAGTTATACTGGAACTTTGGCATATTATGTTGGTCCTGCATCATATGGTGGTCCAACCGCAGTTTTCTATACCGGTGACACAGGAGGAACTTTCGCTGGAACTCCGAACATTCTATATACCGGTCCTGGTGTACCAACCACATATACAGGAACAACAACAGTAACATATACCGGAGGTAGCAACGCATTCTTCACAGGTTTTGTTCCTGGAACAGTTTATACAGGAACAACCACAACAACATATACTGGCACCACTAGCACATTCTTCACAGGTTTTGTTCCTGGAACAGTTTATACCGGCGTTACTCCAATAACATATACTGGTTCATCTCCTTCTACATATACGGGAGCAGCCTCACTTTATTATACCGGCATAACTACGACGAATTATATTGGTTCATTTAATTCCTTCTTTTCTACATCATACACAGCAACATTTACTGGTTCCACAAACGCATACTATACATCATCACAAGAAGTGGCATTTGGCGGATCGCAATTTGCAGCTTTTGCACAAACATTATACACCGGAACTGCAGATGCGCCATACACTCTTTCTCCAATTTATACTGGTGTTGCGACACAATATTACACCGGTGTTTCTCCTGTAGATTATACGGGATTGATTGATGTGAATTATGACGCAAGCTATGCCACAACATATACCGGTTCTGTAATAAATACCCCCGAACAAACAATTAGTACGAGAACTCTTTGGAGAAGAATAGCATGACAGAAAATACTAAAATACAAAATCCCCAATACATCGATTTAGAAAAAACTATGGTCAGCTTTCAAATTGTTAAGGAAGATGGTACCATTCTAAATGCACAACTGAAAGTTCCTGAGAACAAAGAGCGTGGTGTAAATGCATATTGGGATCGCATAATGGATGAATTTGACATTGAAGTTATGCGTAAACAAAGAAATGATTTAGAAGTTAGACGCAGAAGAGAACGAGAAGTCAACGGAAAAAAACAAAAAGCAGCAATTGAAAACGAAAAGCTCAGACACCTCTTCTCGCTAAAAATAAAGGCATTTGAATATCCATTTATTGCTTCAGCCCCAGACGATATTAAAGCTGCTATTAGACGAGCATCTTCTGTGGAATTTCTAAATATGGTTTTAAATTCCCAAATAGAACGTTTTATGAAAGAAAATAATATGTCTTACGTTGATTACTTAGACTATTTGGAAGATTTGGAAGAAGAGAAAGAAAAAAACAAAAAATAATATTATGATTAAACATGAATTGAGTGGAAGAACCTCTTCTAAGGGGTTCATATATGTTGCCAGTAGGAGCGTGAAATACTATGAAATGGCAAAATTTTCTTGTCAATCTCTTCGAGATTTTTATCCAGATGCCCACGTAACACTCTTTACACACAAAAATTTTTTGGATGGTGAAGAGAATTTGTTTGACACTGTAATTACAGATATTCCTAATTACTATCGAACAAAAATGTGGGCAATGGCTAGAACTCCATATGAAAAGACTGTCTATATCGACGCAGATTCCTTTATCACCCATCGAGACATTAAAAAAATTCATAATTTTTTGGATGAATGTGATATGTTTTTTACTCCGGTTATCACATACACCACGGCCGACATAAAATGGGCCTATATAGATAAGAACATGACAGAAGTTCCAAAGTATCATGGAGCAGTTTGTGGATATAATAAAACGAACTTGACTATAGATTTCATGCAGACATGGTATGATGAATACATAAAACAAGTTTGTGATACTGGTTGGCCTTACGAGAAAAACCACTATAAAGAGTGGAAAATTTTCGATATGTTTACTCTTTGGAGAATGACATCGGGAACATGGCCAGAGTTTAAACGTTTCGAAGAATTGAAAATTAATCTTCTAGACAAAAGATTTAATGCAACTGCACAACATACCGAAGAAGACAAAAAGCGTTGTGTGATTCATCAGATAGATAATCATACGTGGAAACAAATTCCAGAATTTTGGAGCAAAGTGGAGCAGAAGGAAAAAAATGCAATTTATACCATTGAAGAATCAAAAATTAATAGACCACCTTCAGAGTACAATTGATCTGCTATATTCAGATCAAAGCAAAAAAATAATATCAAAGATTGCACCACTTAAAGATTCTTTGATTCCCGATCTAGACCCATGTTCCGACGAATATCTTTTTAAAGCGATGGAATTGAATCTTTCGGATTTTGGTTTTCCAAGAGCAGCTTTAGGATTGGGTATGAAAGAAAGTAATGATTCATATATGTTTTTCGAGCCGGTTCTCAAAAAAGTCACACGAATTGGTAATTTTTTAGGAACCCCAACAAATGCTTTGACTATGGCTTATCCAGACAATGGTTATATTGGTTGGCACCATAACGGAAATGCTCCTGGTTACAATATCTTGATGACATATAGCCAAGACGGTGATGGTTGGTTTAAGTATTGGGACAAAGACAAAAAAGAAATTGTCACACACATTGACAAACCTGGTTGGTCTGTTAAAGTTGGATATTATCCTAGTGAAAGAACAGAAACGGATAGGGTTTATTGGCACTCCGCTAAAACTAAAAAGCAAAGAATTTCTTTAGCTTGGGTTATTAATCATCGTGAAATGTGGACAAATATGATCGAATCAATTACCCAAGGTGATTACGACAAATCAATCTTAAATCAAAATCACATGAATGTTTAATATAGAATGGAAAACCGGAATTGGATATGGAGATTTTGTAACCGGTTTGGGATATGCACATAATGCTTGTCTGAAATATCTAACTCCGGTCAATATAACCTTTCATTGGAATCACGCCAAAAATTTTCTTTTTAGTGATATTGATACAGAAACCATTGTTGAAAGATGCGACTACATTTATAGTGTAATGCAACAGAATCCTTTAGTTTCTGTAACACACAAATACAATAGTTGTCCAAATTTTCGCTTCATAAATCAATTGGATGAACATCATCGTGTTCATGGTATTTGGCATTCTCGTTTGGAACCAATAGAGTCTAATATCGTAGTTTTATGGACATCTAGACATAATATCGAGCCTCCCCCAAATTACAAAGACCCTGCAAAAAAACATTGGGATTTGATTGAAAAGAAACTCAAAGAAAATGGTTACGATGTTATTGAAGTCACATATAGAACTCCAGTCAGAGAAGTCGTTGATCTGATCAACAGGTGTGCATTTGGAATTGGTTATGATGGCCTTGCTCATCAATTATTTAAATTTATGTGGAAACCTTGTATTGTTTTGTGCGAACGTTTGTTGCTGAATGAGCTTTTAATTCCCCAAGCAGCACTAGAAAAAGATCCACAGAAATTTTTGGACACGAATTTAAATTATTACTTAAATAAATCTTCCAAAAAAATAGAGTTTTTTAAAAAACAGCACGAAGTATACATCAATAGTTATGTGAATCCCTATGAACACGAACTTTACAATACCCCTATCGGTTGATCGAGCCGTAATTGAAGTCAATGGTGGTTGCAACTACTCTTGCGAAATGTGTCCGCAAACAACTGGGCGTGGCAAAAATTGGCTAAAGAAAATAACAATAAATGACTTCGAGCGAATTGTTGAGGAACTGTCGGACAAAGGTTTGAATGTTGTGAACCTTGAAGGTTCTGGTGAACCCACTCTGAATAAAGATTTACCTGAATACATTAAAATAGTCAGAAAGTACGGTGCAAAACCATTTATCTATACGAATGGATTTCGTTTAAAAAACGATTTTATGAAAGAGTGTGTTGATGCTGGTTTGGCACTCGCACGATTTTCTGTCATTGGCTACAATCAACTTCAATATATGAAGTGGATGGCTAGAGATGCATTCAATGTCATCAAGTCAAATGCCAAAAACATGAAGAAGTATATCGAAGCAACAAATTCTGATTGTATCGTTGCTTCATATCACCTGATTCTTGATAACGATAAAGTGGATTATGAAGTCGAACAATATCGTAAAAACTTTATTGATGAGGTAGGAACCTTTGCAGAAATATGGAAAATGCACAATTGGTCCGGTGTCTACGATCCCGATTATAAACGCAGAGGTGAAAAAAGAACTTGTGGGCGTCCATTTTCTCCTGATATAACTATTCGTGCAGGAAGTTCAACTGGAGGAAAACTTTCGTTAGCACCATGCTGTCAGACACTTGGTAGAGATGATGAAGCCGATTTGGGAACAATCGAAAACAAAACAATCGAAGAAGTTTGGAATGGGGAACGTTATCGTTGGTTGAGACAAATGCATCACGAAAAACGTTTTGATGAAGTATCTTTCTGTAAAAACTGCGATTTCTTATACGAAGACAATGAAGTATTGGTTTGGAAAAATAATGATTTAGTGCAAATCAACAAAATGAAAGGCACCAATTTTAAGTTGGATGATTATAAGTTATGATAACTAAAGATAAAATAAAAACGTCCTTTGCAAATACCAAAACCGACAAAGGATGGTATCATAATTATGAAAAATGGTATGAAAAAATTTTTGAAAATTTTACTCCCAAAAGTTTGTTGGAAATTGGAATAAAAGAAGGTAGATCGCTGGCATCTTGGAAAGATTTATTTCCTGAGTGTGATATTACTGGAATAGATATTTCGAAAAAAAGTTTTATTGATGAGTTTATAAAAAAGTCTCAGGCAAATATCATAATTTGCGATGCTACAAAAAAAAGCTTATTGGAAAAAATAGACAAGAAATATGATGTTATCATAGACGATGCTTCACATTACTATGAAGATATTTTAAAAACTTTCGATTTACTGAAAGATCATTTTGAGCATTGTTACGTTATTGAGGACTCCATTTATTTTCAAGAAGAGACTGTTAAAATTATTGAGTCTTATGGTTTTCGTGTAGAAAAGTATCCTAGTGGAAAACAAGCTGTTCCGGTCAATCAATCTGCTGTGAATAGGTATATAAAAAATGTTTCTTATGTCGAAAAAGTTGATCTATACATGATCGTTGTATATCGTCAGTAAATTTCTTCCCACTCAAAAGTTAGTATTGGTTTTTTGGGATCAGGATTTTTTATCCTATTTTCAATCAACTCTACATAGTCTTTTCTTTTTTTTATGTCAAATTCTGAAGTTTGTTTTATGTATATCGAAGGCTTTCTAGTCAACATCATATCGACACCATACAGAACTTTCTCTCTACCAAAATTCTCAAGTTGTTTAAAATATTCACGATCTCCCCACCTTTGGCCTTTTATTTCTTCATCATATCCTCCGGCACTAAAGAAGTGTTTTCTGTTAATTAAAAAGTCATTCACCGATATATGGGAATCATTGATACCTGCATGAGCCATAAATCTATATAAACAGTCATCAAACAATTTGGTTTGTTTTATTTGTTCATATGCAATTTTGGGACTTAAAAAGTCCCTATCAATATCCATAAGTATATTCCAGTCATTTGATGTTTTTTTCATTATTAAATTTCTGCAACCATGGGAGTTGAAACCATAGTCTTTCAAAACTCTAAAGAGTCTTATTTTTCTACTGGGTTCTATATAATTGGTTATGGTGTCTGGTGATCCATCGTCCACGATAATCATTTCGTCAACAAACTCGATATTTCTTTCCACAAAACGCATTAGATATGTGGGATTGTTGTAATAAGTTGTGCCTATTGTTAGCATAAATATTCCCATGGAACTGATAAAAACTGGAAAATTACTTCAAAGAGAACTTGATAGTATTTTATTTGAAAGAAGAAAATACGAAAATTCACTCTATAATGCAAGTATTTATAGTTCGAAAGAACGTTCTAAATACAATCCAGAAATACGAAGTGGAAAAATTTATTTTTTGGATCCACAACATTGTCCGAAAACAATAAACATCCTTCAGACAACAATAATAGAAAAATACTTAGGATTCGATTTCGACTTTTCAAATATATCTAGTGTTCAATTTGCACAATATGATCTTGGTGATAAATTTGTTTGGCACCAAGATGTGATATACACCGAGGATTTACTTCTACGTTCTTTCACCATGTCGGTCAATTTGACGCCAGAAAAAAATTATACTGGAGGAGAACTTCTTTTATACCACAACAAAAATATAATCGAGTTGAATAAAGAGCCAGGCTCTTATATTATTTTTCCTTCGTTTTTATATCATCAGGCTAGTGAGGTTTTTGATGGAAGAAGAGAATCTATGGTGGTGTGGATTCAATCAGAACAAAGAGAACTGAAAAAACTTAGGGAGTTATACGTAAAGGAATATGGAAAAATTGAAATACCTAAAAACCTTAATGATAGTCGTTGAAGGGAACGAAGCTTCTGAATATTATTCCAATTATTGTATTCCTTCTTGGGAAAAAATTGGATTAAAAGTGGAAAAATTTAAAGCAGTAACTCCAGATGATGTGCCAAAAATAAAAGAAATACGCTTCGAAAAATATTCAACAAATCTAAAATACCTAAACAGAGGATTGAAAGCAGAAATAACCGATACCGAAAAGGCGGTTTGGTGTAGTCACTTTAAAGTTTGGGAAGAATGTTGCTATTCAAATGAACCCATACTCGTTTTGGAACATGATACATTTTTAGAATATCCAGAAAATCTCTGGTACGACGAATCGTATGATATTATTTTTTTTGATAAAGCGGCAATGGGTAGCTATATTATAACTCCAAAATTTGCAAAAAAATTAATTGATCGTGTTTTTGTTTCTAGGATTGGAGGGGGTCCATACGGATTTATAGCATCAATGGGTCCAAGCGACACAATTGTTAATGAGAGACATTCAAAATATAATCCAGCATCCAATCAAGTGATGTCTGAAAAGTATGGAAACACGGTTATGCACTATTGTAATTTACATCCAGAACATTGGCCAAGCGAAGACTTTCATAAATTTATTTTAATACCATGATATTTTCTGAACACACCCCGTTTGAAAAGTTACCGAATAGTGATGAAACACTAAAAAAACTTTTGAATTATAATCCGGTACATAACGAATATACTCGAAAACAAAATATTCCAGAAAGAAACCCAAATGAAACAGATAGGGCCGGATGGAGGGGATATGATCGAGTATACACAAAATATCTTGCCAATAAAAAGAATGAAAATTTAAACATTCTAGAGATTGGAATTATGGAAGGTTATGGACTTTTGGCTTGGAAAAGATTTTTTAACAATGCGAGTATTTTTGGTGTCGATTATCATATCGACGAAAGAATAAAAAATGAGTTTCGTAAAATAGAAGCCGAATTTTTCGATTTCACAAAAATAGAAAAACATTACTTTGACACCACAAAAAAAGACTCGTGGAAAATTTTAGAATCGGTTGATTTTGACATTATCATTGATGATGGCGGTCATCACCCCCAAACACAATTAGATACTTTGAACAATGCATGGGAACTTTTAAAATCTGGGGGTTTGTATTTCATTGAAGATATAGGACATCGTTATGGTGAAGTTCCCCTAAATGAACTTTCTATAAAGTTGGAAAAAATGAACCGTCAAGGAAATACAGTAAAAATCTACAGTCATCAAAATTTGGGATTAAAAAGGCAAATAGAACAGAGAAGAATTATAGCCGACCCAGATACAAACTGTACAGAATATATTGCAGTAATACACAAAGCTTAAAATTAAGCTTCCAATTTGTATAAATAGTCTAAAAGGAGACTATCTTGGCAGAATTCGTAGAACTAGAAATAGAAGCCGGCGCTTCATTCGAAACAACCATAACCGTAACCGACGAATCGACTGGTGAAGGTAAGACTCTCGCAAACACTACACCAAAAGCGCAGATGAGAAAGTCATACTATTCTTCAACTGCGGTCGACTTCGATATAACAATTACAGATGCAAATAATGGTGTTTTTGTGATGTCTATTGATGCTGCGAACACTGCGAATATTAGAGCAGGAAGATATGTTTATGATGTTGAATTGCACGAAACTGTAGCGAATACTGCAAAAGTTTCTAGGATTGTTGAAGGTGTTGTCGTAGTTCTTCCAAATGTAACGAGAAGCTAAATGAACATCAAAGTATCAGTAAACACATCAACGAATATTGTTGCAAAAGTACAGCGCCCAAAAAGCACCGCAACAGTCATTCAAAGCGGTGCCGCTGGTGCGACATCTTTAGCAAATTTGTTGGATGTTGATGCGACAGGTGCTGAAAATGGTGAGGTTCCAATTTATGATTCTACGCTACAAAAATATGTTGTGAAGCCATTGGTCGTATCCGCCAACAACCTACCCAATATATCTGGGGGAACATTCTAAATGTCAAATACCGTAATTCAATTAAAATACTCACAAGCAACATCTGTTCCACCATTACTCAATATTGGCGAACCCGCATATTCTTTTACGTCAGATAAACTTTTTATTGGAAACAGCACCAATCATGTTTTGACTATTGGTGGTAAATACTATGTCGATTTGATTGAGGGGGCAACGAGTTTAGTTGTTCCAAACACTATTGTTAAAAGAGACCTTAATGGAGAGGCTCGTTTCAATAGAATTTTTGGCGACCTTGTTGGTTCGGTTTCTGGAAATGCAAATAGTGCGACACAATTAGAGACACAAAGATGGTTTAATTTTTCTGGAGATATTGATTCGGTTTCATCGGTTTTTAATGGAACAGCAAATGCGAATTTTGTTCTTGAGTTGGCAAATACGGGAGTTACTGCGGGGGAATATGGTTCAACAACTCAAGTTCCCGTAATTACTATTGACGAAGACGGACGAATCACTTCAGCGCAAACTGCAACAATTTCATCAACATTAAAAGTTGATGCCGATACCGGTTCAAACAACTTATCTCTCGTAACCGACACACTATCATTTGTCGGTGGTGATGGTATTACAACCAGCCTTGGTCCTACAAACAATGTTCGAATCGACATCGATAATACTGTTGTTAGAAATTCCGGCGACCAAGTTATAAATGGCGATATCACTGTCACAGGAAATCTTTTGGTTTCTGGTAACACTGTAAAGTATGATGTTCAAGATTATGTGGTCAATGATCCAATTATTCTTTTGGCCAACAACAATATAAGTAATGCTTTAGATTTAGGTTTTGTTGCACATTATATTGAAGACTCAACAACAAAACACACAGGTCTTATTAGAGATGTCTCAGCAAGCAAGTGGCTTCTTTTCCAAAACTATGAGCCCCATGTTCAAGAAACAAACAGTATTAACCCTATCGATCCTTCGTATCAAACAGCGAATCTCGTTGCGAATATTACTGGAGCACAAATATTTGATTTGATACAACCAATAGCTGTTGGGGATGGGGGAACGGGTTCGAATAATTTCACGCTCGGCCAAATGATTTATTTTGATGGTGCTAAACTATCATCAATAGCCAATACTGGAACAGCAGGAACTTATGGAAGTCAATCTGTAATTCCAGTAATAACAACCGACGATTATGGTCGTGTTTCTAGTATAAGTAACACATCAATCGGTATTGATACGAGCCAAGTTATCAGTGGTATTTTGGGTTTGTCTAGAGGTGGATTAGGAGCAAACTCGTTTACACAAAATGCTGTTTTGTTAGGTAACGGCAGCAACACATTTAATACTGTGCAATCATCAACTGAGGGACATGTATTAACTATCGATTCAACCGGAATACCAACATTTACTATGTTGTCTGGAGGAACATTTTAAAATTGAGGAGAAAATGAATGAGTGCGGAATTTAGTAATGCGTATCAAGAAATTTTGCTGGACAATCTTGTGTCTGTTGTTAAGCAAAATTTCATGTTTCAAACACAATTAAAATTGGCTGAAAAAGTTTCACTAGAAAAAAAGCAATTACAGGAACAATATGAAGAGTTGGTTGCAATTGTTAAACAACAAATAGAGAATGGTCAGCTAGATATACTGAAAACAAACTTTCAGCAAACAACTTTCACGAACGAAGAGAAAGCTAGACTTCAGAATGCATTGAATCAAGAAATGAAAACCAATGCTTCTCTGGTCCAAGAAAATTCAATTTTAAAAAATAATAATGCAACTTTGGAAAGATATCTCTCAGAGTTTCGTGAAGAAAACACAAAGCTAAAAGCTGAGTTGGCTAGTCTTCAAGAAAACAGCGACAATTTGGATTCGTGAACTGCAACATAATCGGGTCCACTGAAAGTTTCTGACAGCAACGTGTAATCATGGAACATTAAGCCGTTGGGTGTAAGTTTACCCAAATGATAACCCAATGGCTTAAATAGTTCGAACGCATCCATTAGCAACCATCGAGACAATATCGCATGGTAGCTATATTCAAATTGAACGATCCCAATTCTTTGTTCTCTCAACGTATTGATGAATCCTTGAAGAACAAGTCCTTCAGCACCTTCAACATCAACCTTTAAATAGTCGATGTAGGAGATTCTTCTACTTTCAAAATAATCGTCGCCCCGAAAAGAAAGTCCTTTTTCCCAAGTCACATTATCGAAAGCAAGTTTCGAATATTGTGTGCTTAGTTCGCTGTGATTAGAATCACACTTCATATCAACCACACCAGTTGAATTGGACAATCCAAATCCATTGGGAATCATGTTGTCATCAATTGTTATGTTTCTTAGTAATTTCTCATACGTATTCGGAACAATTTCAAACATGTGTATTTTCGAGTCTGGATTAAACTCACGAGCCATTCTACTCCACTCTCCGATGTTTGCACCAACATCAAATATTGTGTTTAACTTTCCAGATAGTTTATTTTGAATCCAAACTTCTCCGTGTTCTTCAAATTCTTTTCTCGCATATTCTTTGTTGTACATCACTTCACCCTAAAAGTAGTTGTCCCAACATGATCGCATAAAATGCTGGTGTCGGCATAAATTTTATAACCAAGTTCTTTGGCTCTCAAACAAAAATAGATGTCTTCCGAAATTGTGTCTTTATGATCTATAGCAGACTTATAGACAAACTGTGGATATCCAATCTTTCTAATGACTTCTGATTTAACAAGAACGCAACCAAAACCACAAGAAGCAATTTCTATCAAACCACTACTTTTGATGGATTCATATGGTATGTTTGTAACACCACCCCTATTGTTATCAGAATATATTTCTAATATTTTCTGATTTTCTTTTCTCTGAATATACAATCCAGTAACCACATCTTTGTCGTGTGAAATCAATTTCTTTAACGTGTCTTTATCAAAGCAAATGTCGCTATCTACAGAGAAAAGGTAGTCATATTTTTCTGCCCAACTAGCAATCAAATTTCTCACTTGATCAATGTTATAGCCATAGAAGTATTGAAAATCTACAGTATAGCCATCTGGTATTTCCAAATCATAAATTGATTTAAATGTCTGTGGTTCGATATATTTTGCTGTTGGAATACCAATCAAAATAGTTTTTATTTTTTGTCTAATGGGATTTTCTAAAGACCATCTTGAAAAAATCTCTCTTTCTCTTTCGTAATATCCTGCAACAAGTGTCTGATCTCCAGAAGTGGAAGCGGGTATTGCTTCATAGTTTATATTTGCAATCAAATAGTTTTTAAGATTTTTCGAAAGATGACTATGGAAAATAAAATCATCTCCATAATATATTTCTAGTCCATTAATGATAGGCGTCCAATTTGTTTTGTGAACAAACATCAACTGACCAAAACCATATATCGTTTGACCTGGAATCCACTCAAAAAAATCAATCGAACCATCAACATAATCTGGTTGACCCATTTTTTGTCCACCAGTAACAATACCATATGCACCTTTTTCTGGAATGAGTTGGCTTTGTATTTTATCAAATAATCTTGTGTCGAAGCAAATATCGTCATTCACAATACACAATAAATCATTTTTACTCAAACTCACACCAAGATTCCATGCTGGATTTACTTTGATGTTTTCTTTTTGATCTAAGATTTTGATTTTATTGTGTTTCAAAATACTCCAGTCAGGAGTCAAAGAAACTTCATTGTTGATAATTATAACTTCATCCACCAACGAATGACTGCAGACATTATTCAACAATTTTTCGAATAGAGATAGACATCTCCACATCGTTGGAACAATCACAGAAAACTTTTCTTTTTTTCTGTTTGTAATACTTTTCGCATTTCTTGTTTGCTCGTGCGAATTTATTTTATAATCATTCAGGGGATTTTTATCGTTATAGCAATACACGAGTCTCGATGAACAATAAACTTTTTGGGGGTCTGCTTGTTCTATGATTGCGTAGAATGTCGCAACATCCCCACCAGCACCCAACCAATCTCCGTCTGCATTTTTAAATTCTGTATCTGAAATATTATTAACCAGTTTTTTACGAAAAACTCTCAAATGAGTATATGGCAATCCCCAATTGAATTGATGTTTTGCATATTCTTTTTTAAGTTTGATCTCTTCTGGATAAGGTTGTGCGACGAGAGGTATGTTATCTGCAAGAGATAGACACGATCCATAAGAAAAATCAACGCTACCGTCAAACAAATTATTATAGTAATCAAAAATGTCGTTCTCTGCACATAACCAATCGTCACCATCTAATAGCATAACAATGTCATCATCATGCAGATTTCGTATGTTGTTGATTTGATTGTGTACAGCACCCCTGTTCTGTTCATTTTTTAGCAGAGTGAATTTCTTCCTCAACGATTCGGGAAATTTTTCTAGAGTTCTTTCAGCAACTTTTACCGATTCGTCTGTCGAACAATCGTCAATTAGAAAGTGGTGATAGTTATCATAGTCTTGAGATGCTACAGATACAATACACCGTTCCAAGAAGTCCTGTGCATTATAAAAAGGACTAACTACAACAATTTTTTGTTCAACTGATGATTTTGGTTCCACCCACTCTTCATTGTTGCTAAACTTTCGTCCAAAAATTTTGTGTATATTGTAGTTTATGTTTTTGACTTTTCTGTAATCATTCAGATTGAAGTAACCATTCAGTTTCTTGTAAATGTGTTGTTTCCATTGAAGAGCAACCGAATCCCATCCCGCAAACTTTTTCACAATGTTGCAGTAGTACATTTTCTGCTGATGTAGATATGTGTTTCTGTATGCGGCAACAGTTAAGTCAACAAACTTGTTTATTTGTTCTTGCTTGTTGATTGTTGTGAATAGACTATTAGGCTCTATAGCATAATCTATAAAGTAGCAAGAGTTCTCGATTGCAGTTTCTTCCAACGCACCAAAACGACATGTGATGATTGGAGTGTTGTAAAGAAGTGCCTCAAGCGAAGAGATACCAAAAGTTTCAGGAAACGCTGCCGGATATAAAAAGAAACCAGCCTTAGATAAAATGTCTGCAATCTCGGACTGCTTTATGATGCCCGTAAATTCGATATCTAGTTGCTTATTGCTATCACGATTATAAAGTGTCCAAAATTTATTTTCTTGATCGTCAGGACCGTCCTCTTGTTTGAATTTATAGAACCCACCAATGACTTTCAGTTTTGCTTCGGGAATTCTTTGTTTGATTTTGGGCCATATGTCTTCAATTAAAGGAACCATTCCTTTAGATACCGATGCATTGTATACAAAAAGATTTCTCTCTTTCTGTGAAATGTCAACTTCGGTTTTGTAGTTTACTGCCCCATTTCGAGTCATGAAAACTTTATTTTTTAGAACCTCAAAGTTTCTTCGGCGACCGTGATCACAATTTGTCACATAGGCAGTATGAAAATCGGACAATGTGAATATCTCATCAACATGACCTTCAACAATATGTTCTTCAAGTAGTTGGTCGCCCCAACAAAAGGTGTCATGAAGCCAAATGATTTTCAGTTTTGCATTTTGTTTTAATTGTTTGAATATGCTTGAGTGCCATCGATTCTGAACATTATTCCAGTATTGTTCTTTTGCGAATGGAACAATCGATCTGGAAGAAATCACAATATCGAACTTGAACTGATTTTCTGTAGCTAGTTTCGAAAGGTCGTAATATTTGACCCCATCAAAGGTGCCTTCTTGCGTGACGTTTTCTGAAGAAAGACAATTATTGAAAACCGAAACTTCAAAACCTATTTTTTGGAGTTCTTTAGAAAGAAGAATTACAGCAGATTCGGACCCACCGAGTCCCTTATTTTGAAGAGAATTGCCATCATAAACAAGGCCAACAGTATCAATTATTGCAATGGAAATCATTTTTTAAGATAACAAAACGGATAAATAAAAAGATCATAGCACATACAAATAAACATATCAATCACTATTATATAGTATTGATCGCAAAAAATAACTTATTCCAAGACTGATGGCAAATACCGAAATAAGAATAAAACATTCAACTGTTACAGGAAACGTTCCTGCACAGTTGGCTAATGGCGAAATTGCAATCAATACCAAAGACGGCAAGATATTCTATTCTGAGCCAGATGGAACTATTAAGTCTTTTGATTTCGACACCGGTCCGGGTGGTTTGAACACTGAAATTCAATTTAACGATTCTGGTATTTTTGGTGGTTCTGCGAATCTAACTTTTGATAAAACAACCGGCAAGCTAACAACAAAATCAATAAAAACAAATACCGTAGTCGAGTTCCCGGACGGCTCGACTTTAGCATCAGCAAATGATGTTGGTTATACGGGTTCAAAAGGTGACATTGGCTACACAGGATCACAAGGCATTCAAGGTATTTCTGGTTATACCGGATCACAGGGTGAACAAGGTGTCGCTGGATATACTGGTTCGAAGGGTGATTTTGGTTACACAGGTTCGAAAGGTGATATCGGGTATACCGGTTCTCAAGGCATAATTGGTTACACCGGATCAAAAGGTGATATCGGGTATACCGGTTCTCAAGGCATTCAAGGTGTACAAGGAAATTTCGGTTACACGGGTTCTCAAGGAATAATTGGATACACAGGTTCTCAAGGTGTTCAAGGTATACAAGGAGAAGTTGGTTACACTGGTTCTTACGGATATACAGGATCTAAAGGTGATATTGGTTATACTGGTTCTCAAGGCATAATTGGATACACCGGTTCTTACGGATATACAGGATCTAAAGGTGATATCGGGTATACTGGTTCTCAAGGCATAATTGGGTATACTGGTTCTTTTGGTAACATCGGTTACACAGGATCGTTTGGCTACACAGGATCAAAAGGCGACATTGGATACACGGGTTCGCAGGGGGTTCAAGGTGAACTCGGATACACTGGATCGAAAGGAGAGCCAGGACAGTTTGGTGGTGCATCTTTCTATTACATTTATGATGCTTCACTTTATGGAGGAACTGTTGCTGATGGTTATGTAACAACAGACTCCATAACATCTGCAAGTATAACGCTGATTGCTTTACATGATGTTGATAGATTTGGAACAAACATATCATCATTCATTCAGACTATCGATGATTCGACAAGTGACATTAAAGGCTATATTAAGTTCACCGAAGAAGCTAACACACTAAACTTTTCGATTTTTGCGATTACTGGTGAGCATACAATACATTTGGACCATTTTCATATTCCAGTGTCATTTGTATCTGGAAGCTCTTCGGCTCCCCCATCAAATACAAATGTTGTTCTCACTTTTACTGTGACAGGTGATAGAGGCGATACGGGATATACTGGTTCACAAGGCTTGAATGGTTACACGGGTTCTCTTGGTTATACCGGTTCACAAGGCGTGATTGGTTATACTGGTTCGCAGGGAGTCATCGGTTTTACTGGATCGCTAGGTTATACTGGTTCTAAAGGTGATATTGGTTATACGGGATCGAGAGGCGACATCGGTTTTACTGGTTCACAAGGCATTCAAGGTGAACAGGGAGTGACTGGTTTCACAGGATCGAAAGGTGATATCGGTTTCACCGGCTCACAAGGCATTCAAGGTGTGACTGGTTTCACAGGATCGAAAGGTGATATCGGTTTCACCGGCTCACAAGGCATTCAAGGCGTGACTGGTTTCACCGGATCACAAGGAATTCAAGGCATAACAGGATTCACAGGATCGAAAGGTGATATCGGTTTCACCGGCTCACAAGGCGATATCGGATATACAGGTTCGAAAGGTGATATCGGATATACTGGTTCGAAAGGTGATATCGGATATACTGGTTCACAAGGCATTCAGGGTGTGACTGGTTTCACCGGATCACAAGGCGATATTGGTTTCACCGGATCACAGGGTATTGTGGGATTCACAGGATCCCAAGGAGCTATCGGTTTCACAGGTTCAAAAGGTGATATTGGTTTCACTGGATCGGTTGGTCCACAACCATCACTAGGAAAAATAATTGCACTAACTCTCGTTTTTGGATAAAGGAATAAAAAATGGCTGCACCAAATATGGTTAATGTGACATCAATTATAGGTAAAACCGCAGTACAATCGATAGGGATAACCGCAACAGCAATTGTAGAAAATACTGCCGCTTCAGGAAAAGTATTTAAAATAAATTCTTTAATAATTTCTAATATCGACGGCACCAATTCAGCAGATATCACTGCGGAGTTTTTTAGATCGTCGGTAGCTTATGACATAGCATCAACTATTTTAATACCACCCGACTCGACATTAGTTTTAATAACAAAAGACACCACAATTTATCTCGAAGAAGGAGATGCTATTCGTCTGCAAGCATCGGCCGCAGGCGATTTACAAGCTATTTGTTCGTATGAGGAAATTAGCTAATGAGCGTTTTTAATAATGGTGGATACGTAGGAATTTCTAGACGTTATATTGAACCTATTACTTTTGTTGGTGGAAAAAGTATAGGTGGTTTGGGAACAACGGCGGATATTGTCATATCACTTACAGACTTGGTGGGTGGTATAGGAACTAAACCGGTCAAGGGAGATGTGGTTATCGTGGCTTTTTCGACAGGTTCTACTGTTAATAGAGATTTGGTTATTGCCGGATTCACTGAAATTGCGGATTTGTATGCCGACGATACATATGACACCAATTTAGCGGTAGCATATAAAGTGATGGGAGATACTCCAGACACCTCCGTAACTTTAACTGGCGGTTCTCTCAACACAGCCGATGCATATGCTGTTGCTATTCATGTTTGGCGAAACGTAGATCCGATCACTCCACTAGATGTTACATCAACGACTGCAACTGCATCAAACTCTGGATTAGCAAACCCGCCTGCAATCACTCCAGTCACACAAGGGGCTTTTGTAATAGTTATTGGTGCTGCTGCACACGCATCGGGCACACATTATTTTGCATCACCTGAGAGTGCCGTTACTACATTTTTCACTGCCGGTGCCGATGATACCAACGATGCTACTGTAGGGATGGGGGTATATCGAGAATGGACAAGCGGCGCATATGATCCCGCTGCATTTAGACTCACAGTAGCAGACTCAGGCTCGAACTCGTGGGCTGCTGTTACTATGGCATTAAGACCTAGATTTAATGTAAATGGTTCAACAGGTATGTGGAATGTTCAGAGTGATTTTAGAGCAGCAAAAAGATTCTTTGAATAAAACCCAATAAATAAACAAAAAATACTGGATATAACAAATGGCAAAAATAGCTACTCGTTCTCAATTTAGAGATTATTGTCTAAGAAAACTGGGATGGCCAGTAATCGACATTAACGTTGATGATGATCAAATTGAGGATCGTATAGATGATGCTTTGAGCTTTTGGCATGATTACCATTATGACGGCACTGAAAAATTGTGGATGAAACATAAAGTCACTCAAGTAGATATCGACAGAAAATGGATTCCATGTCCAGATGCAGTCACATTTGTTACAGGAGTTTTGCCTTGGGATGATTCGAATGCTTCAGTCAATATGTTTGACTTGCGTTATCAACTGAGACTTCATGATTTGTATGATTTCACATCAGTTTCATATGTCTCGTATGAAATCACTATGCAACATATTCGTTCTTTGAATCTTTTGTTTTCTGGAACTCCACAATTCAGATTCAATCGTCACCAAAATAAATTATTCTTAGATATCGATTGGACTAGAGATGTCAACGTTGGTGAATATGTCATCGTAGAATGTTATAGAAAACAAGTTCCTGATGAAGTTATTTTGGACGGAACAGTTGCAATAAGCAATACATCAAAAACCGTCACTGGAACAGGAACAAACTTTCCGCAAGAGTTGCTTGAGGGAGATATGTTTTTGATTGGTCAAGAAACTCTTCAAGTAGATAAGATTCTTTCTCCAACAGAAATGACTTTAGTAAGCACACCAGCAAACACCGGTTCTAATTTGAAAATAACAATTGCCGGAAACTCTGATATTTGGAATGATCGTTTCCTCAAATCTTTTGCCACTGCAAAAATTAAGCAGCAGTGGGGAAATAATTTGAAGAAATTTGCAGGTATTCAAATGCCAGGTGGTGTGACTCTGAACGGACAAGTAATTTATGACGAAGCTTCTGCTGAGATTAAAGAGTTGGAAGAGTTTACTTACAACACAACAAGTATGCCATCAGAAATATTCATAGGATAAATCGTGGCAACAAACTTTTATTTTAATAATTTTCCATTAGGACAAATCACACAAGAACAACTTCTTGTGGAAGATTTGGTCATCGAAGCACTTCAGATGTACGGTATGGATGTATATTACATGCCTCGTTCAAATGAAGCTGAAGATGATTATCTATATGGAGATTCTCAGCTAAAAGAATATAAACGAGCATATCCTTTAGAAATGTATTTGGAGAATGTTACTGGAATGGATGGTGACGGAGATTTCATTTCGAAGTTTGGTTTGGAAATTCGAGATGAGATAACCCTTCTTGTTTCTAGACGAAGATTCAAGTTTACAACAAAGGCAGCAAATTTAATTAGACCTCGTGAAGGTGATTTGATTTATGTTCCGATGGTTCAGAACTTTTTCGAAATCACATTTGTTGAACATGAAAATGACCAGGCAATGTTCTTTACTCTTGGTCGTGGTCGTGGCGGTAATGTTTATGTGTATGCTTTGAAACTTAAACAATTTGTTTTCTCTAACGAAATTGTTGAGACAGGAATAACAGAGATTGACGGAAATATGCGTGATCGCTACATGAAGACAAAGATTACATTGACTTCTGGTACAGGAAGATATTTGGATGATGAGATTGTTTATCAAGGTAGTGATTTAGCTAATGCTACGGCAACAGCCACTGTACATTCGTCGCTCTATAGTGAAGCCGAAAACAGCGTCACTATTATGAAAACTATAGGAAACTTCATTACTGGTCCAGTAAAAGGCGTCACTTCAAATGCTATTTGGACAGCAAACGTTGTTTCTGATATGGTAGAGATGGATAATCCATTCGAAGATATCTTCGACAATAAACGTTTAGAAGATGAAGGTATGGATATTATTGATTGGTCAGAAAAAAATCCTTTTGGAGAAACATAAATGCTAGGCAACCCACATTATTACAATAGAACCATCAGAAAGGTTGTCGTTGCATTCGGAACACTTTTCAACGACATCGATATTATTCGTTTTAAAAAAGACGGAACACCACAATTCAAGATGAAGGTTCCTCTGGTATATGGAGCAAAAGAAAAATACATAACTCGTTTAGAAACTGATCCAACACTAACAAAATCAATCAACACTTTTGTTCCTAGAATGTCATTTAATTTAGATTCTATAGGTTATGATATTTCTAGAAAGCAGCAAACAACACTTCAAAATATAACATACACAAGTGCTGGTGGTGTGAAGTCTCAGTATGCTCCAATTCCATATAACTTCGACTTCTCATTCTCGATCTATGTTCGTCATACAGAAGATGGTACGCAAATTCTAGAGCAGATATTGCCATTCTTTACACCCGATTTTAACGTGACTGTAGATTTTATCGATTCGATGTGTCAAAAATATGACATGCCGATCATACTGAACTCGATCACAAACAATACTGATTATGAAGGCGACATGCTAACCACAAGATTGATTTTGTGGGATTTGCAATTTACTGCCAAAGGTTATATCTGGCCTCCAGTTAAAGGTGACCGTGGTCTTATTGGACAATATAGTGCGGTTGGTGGACCAGATGGTGATGGTGGATATGGTGGAATTTATATCAATATGTACGAAAACCCAGAAATGGACGCCAACTCTAAAGTCGCAACAGTATACACACAAGCTGACCCGGTTGACGCAGCACCCGATGACGAATATGGATTCTCAGAGACAATTATAGAATATCCGGATACTTTAGAATGAAAGACTTGAACAAAAACCTATCTCAAATTTTCAATGTTGATCCAATTGAAGAAGTAGAATCAACACCAAAAACTGAAATTGTAACGATACCCGAACAAACTACGGTCGAAGCTGACGCTCAGACTGCCAGAAACAATATTCGTAGTTTATTAAAAACTGGCAATCGTGCAATAGAAGAACTCGCAACAGTTGCTAGAGATTCACAACATCCTCGTGCATATGAAGTTATGGCAGGTATGCTAAAAAATCTCGCAGAAATGAACAAAGACTTGTTAGACATAGAAAAGAAAAAACAAGAACTGACTGGAACAAAACCGTCCGAATCTAAAGATGTGAATATCGATAAGGCTGTCTTTGTTGGGTCTACTGCAGAATTGATGAAACTTTTAAATAAAAAGGAATGAAATGGAAACTCTAGTAGAGATGATGAAAAAGGTGTTGGCAGATACTTTCGCTATATATCTTAAAGCACACAACTATCATTGGAATGTCGAAGGAATAAACTTTGCTCAATTTCACGAGTTCTTTGGTAATCTTTATGAAGAACTTCATGGTGCTGTCGATCCAATCGCAGAACAAATTCGAGCTTTAGATTCTTATGCACCAGGTTCATTCACACGTTACATGGAACTAACAGACATCGAAGACGAAACTACTGTTCCAATGTGTCAAGAAATGGCTCGTCGATTGTTGGCTGATAATGAAAAAGTTCTCGCTACATTGAATATGTCTTTTAAATTAGCAAACGAATTTGATAAACAAGGTCTTGCAGATTTTCTAGCAGGAAGAATAGATACCCACAACAAACACGCATGGATGTTACGCAGCATTTCTAAGTAATGGCAGAAACAAATTATATGAATAATCCCAATCTGAAAAAGATTGGGATTCCGATGTCTTTCACCGAAGAACAAATTCTTGAATATAAGAAGTGTGCGGAAGACCCGGTTTATTTTATTGATAATTACTGCTATATCGTTACTCTAGATCATGGTATTCAGCAGTTCAAGCTTTACGACTGTCAGAAAAAAAAGATCAAAACGATTCATGATAATCGTCGAATCATTATTATGGAGTCTCGACAGTCTGGTAAAACCACAACTTCTGCTGCATATATTGTTTGGTACACTGTTTTTCAAGCAGATAAAAGTGTAGCTATTCTAGCCAACAAAGAAAAGACTGCTCGGGAAATTCTTTCTCGTTATCAGTTGATGTATGAAAATCTTCCAATCTGGATGCAGCAAGGTATCAAGACTTGGAACAAAGGTGACATTGAACTAGAAAATGGATCAAAGATTTTCACTGCTGCTACAACAGCACAGGGTATTCGTGGTAAGTCTGTAAACTTGCTATACATCGACGAAGCTGCAATTATTCCAAACAACATTGCTGATCAATTCTTTACTGCGGTTTATCCAGTTGTTTCTGCTGGCCAGACAACCAAGATTCTAATCACTTCAACTCCACTTGGTTATAATCACTTCTGGAAGTTTTGGAATGATGCTGAGAATGGACGTAATGGTTTCACACCACTGTTTATTCCATACTGGGAAATTCCTGGTCGAGATGAAAAGTGGGCAGATGAACAGAGAAAAGTTCTTGGTGATGTTAAGTATAACCAAGAGGTTCTTTGTAAATTCCTCGGTTCTGCGCTGACTCTGATTCGTGGAGATACGATTGAACAGATGTCGTTCATCAATCCAATCTATCAAGAAAATGGTTTAGATTTGTATGAATATCCTATTCGGGGCGAACGAGATGAGACCGGCAAAATTACAACAAAACCACATTCTTATGTGATAGTTGCTGATACTGCAGAAGGTGTTGGGGGAGACTACTCAGCATTTACAATCATAGATGTTACGGAAGTTCCATATAAATTAGTTGGAAAGTATAGAGACAACAATATCGCTCCCATGCTGTATCCATCAATCATTCACAAAATGGCAAAACAGTTCAATAATGCCTATGTGTTGATTGAAATAAACAGGGGTGAGCAAATAGCAAACATTTTATATCAGGAGTATGAGTATGAAAATATTTTGTTTGTACAACGAGATTCTAAAGGTCAAAGAGTTTCGGGCGGATTTGCTGGAGCAGGTAGAACAAGTTTAGGTGTAAATACAGATAAACGTGTCAAGCGTATTGGTTGTTTTAACTTCAAGTCGTTGGTTGAAGAAAAGAAACTTCTAATATTTGACGCAGATGTTATATCGGAAATGTCCACTTTCATCGAGAGAAGAAATTCTTACGAAGCCGATGAGGGGTATCATGACGATTTGGTTATGTGCTTAGTCCTGTTTTCTTGGCTTACTACAAACCCATATTTCAAAGAAATTACAGACATAAATCTTCGTGAAGCAGTTTATCAAGAAAAAATCAAAAAAATCGAAGAAGAAATGTTGCCAATTGGTTTCATAAATGATGGACAGCAAGAAGAAATTGAAGTAGAAGCAGGAGACATTTGGGGTTCTTATAACCAAAAAGATGAATTTTCATATCCGCCAGGTTATCTTTCCTCTAAATTATAAAAAACATAAATACAAAATAAAAATAGATTTACTTTTAACATAAGGAGAAATCCATGGCATTTCAGCTATCACCCGGCGTAAATGTATCAGAAATTGATCTGACTACAGTTGTGCCTTCAGTTGCTACCTCTATTGGTGCATTCGCTGGAAAATTTGCATGGGGACCGGTTAATGAGATTGTGACTATTTCCGATGAAGTACGATTGACAGATCGTTTCGGAAAACCTAATAATGATAACTTTGATTACTGGTTTACAGCGGCAAACTTTTTAGCATATTCAAACAACCTTAAAATCGTTCGTGCAGCAAACACTTCTTCGACATTCAATGCTACCTCGGCAGGAACTGGTGTATTGATCGAAAACGAAACTGATTACGAAAATAACCACTCTGCTGGTGTTAATACCTATGGAGTTTTTGCTGCAAAATATGCAGGTAACTTAGGTAACTCTCTACGTGTAGAGATGGTCGACAGCAACACATACAGTGGTTGGGCACACGCTGGCGAATTTACAGATGCGCCAGACACATCCGACTATGCAGATCGTTACGGCGCAACCAACGATGAACTTCACATCATCGTTATTGACGAAGATGGCGCATTCACCGGTTCGGCAAATACAGTTCTAGAAAAATTTGGATTTGTTTCTAAAGCAATTGATGCTAAGACAGAAGATGGTTCTTCAAACTATTACATCAACGTTTTGAAAAATCGCTCACGTTACATTTATCAGATGTCGCATCCTGATGATGGAACAAATTGGGGTGATCGTGCAACTGATGCTACAGCATACGATGATTTGACTGCTCTTGTTGCCGATTCTCTATCTGGCGGTGATATTGGAAACGTTCAAACTGCAAACGTTGTAACAGCATACGATTATTTCGTAAATGCAGATACCGTTGATGTTTCGTTGATTCTTTCTGGTCCAGCAAATCAAACAATTGCAACACACCTGATCGACAATATTGCAGAAGTTCGTAAAGACTGTGTTGTTTTCTTGTCTCCTGAGAGAGCAGATGTTGTTGATAACTACGGTTCGGAAGTAACAGATATTCTTTCTTATCGCAATTCACTAACATCGTCTTCATATGCTGTTATGGATTCTAACTGGAAGTACCAGTATGATAAGTACAATGATGTCTATCGTTGGGTTCCACTAAACGGCGATATTGCAGGTCTTGCTGCTCGTACAGATCGTGACCGTGATCCATGGTATTCACCAGCAGGTTTGAATCGTGGAATCATTAAGAACGTCATCAAGCTTGCTTGGAATCCAAACAAAACAGATCGTGATGATTTGTATGTAAAAGGCGTCAACCCAGTTGTGACATTCTCTGGTGAAGGCACAATGTTGTATGGTGACAAGACTCTTCTTTCTCGCCCATCAGCATTTGATCGAATCAACGTTCGTCGCTTGTTTATCGTTCTTGAAAAATCTATTGCTCGTGCTGCTCGTTCTTCGTTGTTCGAGTTCAACGATCAATTCACAAGAGCGCAATTTGTAAGCTTGGTAGAGCCATTCTTGCGTGATGTTCAAGGTCGCCGTGGTATTACTGATTTCCGTGTTGTCTGTGACGAAACAAATAACACAGGCGAAATCATTGATCGTAACGAGTTTGTTGGAGACATTTATATTAAGCCTGCACGTTCTATCAACTTTATTCAACTCAACTTTGTTGCTGTTAGAACTGGTGTTTCGTTCGATGAAGTTGTCGGTAAATTCGGTTAACAACAGAACATAACAGGAGAAAAATAAAATGCCTTTTAATATTACAACTTTCAGATCAGCGATGATTGGTGACGGTGCCCGTCCTAATCTATTCGACGTTGTTATGACATTCCCTCCGTTTGCTCTTGGTGCTGCTGCTACACCAAAACTTACATTCACATGTAAGACAGCACAGTTGCCAGGATCAACGATTGGAGTTGCACCAGTACAATACTTTGGTCGTGAAGTTAAATTTGCTGGTAACAGAACATTTGCCGATTGGACAATCACTGTTATCAACGATGAAGACTTCTTGGTTAGAAATGCATTCGAGCGTTGGATGAATGGTATCAACACCCATTCGTCAAACTTGAGAGCATTGTCGGCTGCGACACCAAATGGCTATACACAAGATGCATCTATTATTCAGTATAGCAAAACTGGTATTCCATTGAAGTCATATAGAATGCTTGGTGCATTCCCAACAGACCTTTCACCAATCGATATGGATTGGGGTTCGAATGATACGATTGAGGAATTTACTGTCACTCTAGCATTCCAATGGTGGGAAGACCTTCCTCTCACAGGTGCTCCAACTACTCCTGCAGTAGCTGGATAAATAAAAGTGGGGATAACACCCCACTTCTATTCTTATTATTGATATGTGAACCGAGGATAACAAAAACCAATGGCAATCAAATTATTTGGATTTACGCTAGGTAAAAAAGACATTGTTCAGGAACAACCTCCTGAACAATCGTCTTTTGCTTTACCTACGGCTGCACTCGACGATGGTGCGGTCACAATTACACAAAATGCATATTACGGAACATATGTAGACCTAGAGGGGTCGGTTCGTAATGAGCTAGAACTAATTACTCGATATCGTGAAATGTCAAATCATCCAGAATTGGAAGAAGCGATTAACGATATTGTCAACGAAACGATTACTCACGATGATTCTGGAGAAGTTGTGTCTATTAATATGGACAAACTAAAACAACCAGAAACTATTAAGAAAAAAATCAGTGAGGAATTCGAAAACATACTTTCTCTTTTGAACTTCAACAATTTAGCCGACGATCTTTTCAAGCGTTGGTATATTGATGGAAGAATTTACTATCACGTTTTAGTAAATGATAAAAATCCAAAAGATGGTATTCAGGAATTACGATACATCGATCCACGAAAAATTCGCAAAGTTCGTGAAATTAATCGTGAAAAGGATCCAAGAACTGGTGCAATGGTCATCAAGTCTATTGCTGAATACTATGTTTATAATGATCGTGGCACAACAAATCAAAACTATACCGCATCAGTAAACTCTGGTGTTCGTATCACAACAGATTCTGTTATCAACGTAAATTCAGGATTGATGGATGCTAAAAACACATTCGTCATTTCTTATCTACATAAAGCAATTAAGCCACTTAACCAACTTCGCATGATCGAAGATGCGGTTGTTATTTACCGTCTGTCTCGTGCGCCAGAACGTCGAGTGTTCTATATTGATGTTGGTAACCTTCCAAAAGGAAAAGCAGAACAGTATCTGCGTGACATCATGGTTAAGTATCGTAACAAAATGGTTTACGATGCAAACACTGGTGAACTAAGAGATGATCGTAAGCATATGTCCATGCTTGAAGACTTCTGGCTACCTCGCCGTGAAGGTGGTAAAGGTACAGAAATTACTACACTACCAGCAGGACAGAACTTGGGACAAATTGAAGATGTTGAATATTTCAGAAAAAAACTTCTTCAATCATTAAACGTTCCTTATTCGAGACTCGATACACAAGGCGGCGGTGGTTTTGCTGCTCTTGGTCGTTCAACAGAAATCACTCGTGATGAATTGAAATTTGCAAAATTCATTACAAGACTTCGCAATAAGTTTTCTCAATTGTTTGATGATGCTCTAAAGATTCAACTTGCACTAAAAGGAATCTGCACACAGCAAGAATGGGAAGAGTTCAAAGAAGACATTTACTACGACTTCAAGAAGGATAATAACTTCACCGAATTGCGTGAAGCCGAACTTCTTCGTGAGCGTATTGCAACACTACAAACCATCGATCCATATGTTGGTAAATATTACTCAATGACATGGGTAAGAAAACATGTTCTTCGCTTATCAGATGAAGATATCACGAAGATGGATAAAGAGATGGAAAAAGATGGTTCTTCTGAAATGTTTGATCAGATGCAACAGGCACAGAATGGTGGAATGATGCAACAAGAGCCTACATCACCTCCTGTTGATAATACATATGAAGCAGATGATTCACAAGAATCACCAACCCCACAATTAGATGCAGAATTTAATAAATATTCTAGCATAAATAAATGATATATTGAAAGGTAATCATGGATCATATTAGACAGTTTATCGACAATCTTGCTGCAGGAAATAACTTAGAAGCAAAAGAGTCTATTGAGAATGCAATTTCATCAAAAGCTTTTGACGCATTGGATGCATACAAGAAACAAATTGCACAAGGTGTTTTTAACAATGGCGAACAACCCGAAGTTCAAGACTCAGAAGCATAATGAAATTACTTCACGAATTCAAACAAAACCCATTGACTGAAAAAACAGAAGTCAACGAGAGCATTGTTGATACTGCCACAGTCAAAATTCTACCATCTGGAAGAAAGTCTAGAGCGCACAGACTCAAGCTTGGTGATGTTGGTCGTGTTCGTGATAGTGAAGAAGTTGCTGATAATTCTGAAGAAGAGCCAAAAAAATTAAAAGAGAATATAGCAACAGAAGAACCACCTTTTGTTTTAGTTCTAAAAAGAAAAGCATTCAGATACTATCCAAATAATTTAAAAGTTGCTTTGTACTACAACGACAGACTGAAAAAATATTTCAGTGTTCCTTATGTTGATAGTGGAAATGTCAAGTCTGTTGTTCAAGCAGAAGACTATCAAGAAAGCGTTTTGGATAAATTACATACTATTGTTGAAAGCAAAGAGTCTGAATACATCATTCTAGAAAATGGCGACAAAGTTTTTGTTGATTACGAAACTGCAACAGCAATCACAAAAGTTCATTCTGCTCTAAATGAAGACAACCAACAAAAGATGTCTGAGTTGCTAAGTCGTGGCTCTTTAGATTTTAATAAAGTTGTGTCTTTTTCTCTAACCAAAACAAAATGAATTTTATAGATAAAATCATTGAAGGCAAACTAGACGAAGCAAAGAGACTCATCTTTGAACGTCTAGAACAAATTGCTGCCAAAGTTTTGGATGAAGAAAAAAAGTATGCTCTTGATGAAGCAACCAAACGTAATCCGAATGTCGTTCGAATGGGAAGAGTTCAAAAAATTCGTCGCAGAATTCGAAGAGATTCTAAAGGCAAGATGGTTGTACAAAGAAACGTAAAGCGTTCGGCAATAAAAGGCTACAGAGTTTCTGGAAATACAGTAAAGCGCATTCCCGCAACCGCAAGATTGCAAAAAGCTAGATTGCTGAAAAGATCGTGGAAAACAACAAGACGAGCTAAGATACGCAGAACACTAATGAAAAGAAAAATGTCTATGCGTAGAAGAGCATCAATAGGACTAAAATAAATGGCATACGAAATTATAAACTCACTTCGTTCAAGAAGCACAATTAGAATTGTAGGCAACACTGCAACTACAATCACACTATCACAACTTTCGACAAACACTCAAAACGAAATTGTCACCGGTGCTGATATTGCACAAGCTTCTAGTGTAACAGATGGCGTTTGGAGAATTTATAGAGGCGATAACACTTCTGGGGAATTGATTCTTGAATTACCAGCATTCGCACACTTTCCATTTTATGAATTCGACTGTTCATTAGCAAACAATGCAACAGCAAACATTCATGTAACAAATTCTGGAACTGCTGGAACAATGATTCTACAGATGTCTAAAAAAGCTACATATACCAAAGATCCATTCACAGGACAAACAATCGTATGAAACTAATTAGAGAGACCGTAGAGCAAGTTAAATACTTGACAGAAACGGCAGAAAACGGAAAAAAGAATTTATACATTGAAGGAACATTTCTAGTTGGCGATAGAGTCAACAGAAATAACCGCATGTATAAAATGGATACACTTCGTAATGAAGTGACTAGATACAACGAAGAATACATTAAAACAAATCGTGCTTTAGGTGAACTTGGACATCCAGATACACCATCACTGAATTTGGAAAGAGTATCCCACAAGATCGTATCACTAGAAGAAGATGGTAATACTTTCTATGGAAAAGCTTTAGTTTTAGAAACACCATATGGTCAGATTGCTAAGAATCTCATTGAAAATGGAGTTAGCTTGGGTGTTTCATCTCGTGCTTTAGGTTCTGTTATTCAGACTAAAGAGGGATATAACTTAGTACAAGATGATTTGAGACTGGCGACTGCCGCCGATATTGTTGCTGATCCTTCGGCACCAGGTGCTTTTGTTGAGGGCATTATGGAAAACAAGGAGTGGATGTTTATTGATGGTAAATTTGTAGAAGCTGATTTTGATTACGCTAAAAAGCAAATCAAAGAAGCATCCAAAAAACAGATTGAAGAAGTTGCTCTCAAATTATTTGAAAGTTACTTGCGTAAACTTTAAATTTTATAAATAAGAAAATCATAAGGAGATTCCTAATGGCATCAAGCAAATTAATGGAAGCAGCAGCAGATATTTTGTCAGGCAGCAAGGCAAAAGCAACTGCAATGCCTCCTCAAAAATTAGAAGGTGAGGTCGTAGATGTTGGTGGACCTACACCAGAGAATTATAAGAACGACGATAACTCTGCAAAGTTGGATACAACTAAAGCAGCTAAGTCGGCTACTGCACCAACAACAAAGCCATCAGCAGCATCGAGCAAGACTGTCGATTCTTTGAAAAAAGAAGAGAAAGAGTCTAAGGGTAAAGATGTTGAAGATGAAGAAGATGACGATGAAGAAGATAAAAAGAGTATGAAGGAAGATATTGATGCTATGTTTGCTGGCGACGAGACAATCTCGGAAGACTTCAAACAAAAAGCAGCAACTATTTTCGAAGCTCGTGTCTATGATCGCATCGCTCAAATTCAAGAGCAAATGGAAACAGAATACGCTTCAATGCTTGAAGAAGCAGTTGAAACAATTAAAGAAGACCTAACTACTAAGGTCGACGATTATCTAAGTTATGTCGTTGAGCAGTGGTTGGAAGAAAATGAAATTGCAATCGAATCCGGTCTACGTTCTGAGTTGACTGAAGAATTCATTGCAGGTCTTCGTAACCTATTCGCAGAACACTATATTGATGTTCCTGTTGAAAAAGTCGATCTAGTCGATGAACTTGCTGGTAAGGTTGAAGAACTTGAAAGCAAGCTTGACGAAGAGATTCAGCGTAATGTTGACTATAAGAAGGCATTGGTTGAAGCTGTAAAGATCGAAATTACTCGTGAAGTATGCGGTGGTCTAACCGAAACTCAAGTCGAAAAAATCAAAGCACTCGCAGAGAGTGTGGAGTTCTCCACAGAGGAAGAATACAAAGAGAAGCTTGAGACAATTCGTGAAAACTATTTCCCATCAGGCGCTAAAAAAGCCGATGTCGCACAACTTCATGAACAGGTAGAAGATGGCGAAGAGAAGCAAGTCATTGCTGATCCTTATGTCGCATCTGTAATGAAAGCAATTTCGAAAACAAGAATTTAATAACTAAGGAGATTTTTTAAATGTATCTTTCCGAAAATTTACAAAAGAAATGGGAAGGCGTTCTGGATCACCCAGACCTTCCTAAAATTGCCGATCCATATCGCAAAGCAGTTACAGCAGTTGTTCTTGAGAACCAAGCAACAGAAATGCAAAAAGCTGCTGGTATGCTTCACGAAGCATCGCCAACCAACTCAGTTGGTACAGGTGGTTTCGGTGGCGGCGCTGCTGCTGGTGGTCCAGTTGCAGGTTTCGATCCAATCCTAATCAGCTTGGTTCGTCGTTCATTGCCAAATCTTATCGCTTATGACGTTTGCGGCGTTCAGCCAATGACAGGTCCTACCGGTTTGATCTTCGCAATGCGTTCGTCATACAGCAGCCAAAACGTTACTGCTGGTGCAGCAGAAGCATTCTACAACGAAGCTAACACTGGATTCTCTGGTGATCGTTCGGCACAAAGCGACATCGCTCTTGCAGCTAACACAGCATTGGGTTCGGGTAACACATTCACTTCAGCAGTTGCTCCAGGTCAGCCTGTTACAACTAGCGTTGCTGAAGCATTGGGCGATGGTTCGGGTCCAGACTTCAACGAAATGGCATTCTCAATCGAGAAAGTTACTGTTACTGCAAAGACTCGTGCTTTGAAGGCAGAATACTCGATGGAACTTGCACAAGACTTGAAGGCAGTTCATGGTCTTGACGCAGAAACAGAATTGTCGAATATTCTTTCGTCAGAAATTCTTGCTGAAATCAACCGTGAAGTTATTCGTACAATCTATCAAACAGCTAAGGTTGGCGCACAAGTTGGTACAACTACTGCTGGTACATTCAACCTAGACACCGACTCGAACGGTCGTTGGATGGTTGAAAAAGTTAAAGGTCTTGCTTTCCAAATCGAGCGTGAGGCGAACACAATCGCTAAAACAACTCGTCGTGGAAAAGGTAACATCATGATCTGTTCGTCTGATGTTGCTTCGGCTCTAGCGATGGCAGGTATTCTTGACTATCAATCGGCATTGAACAGCCAAGTTAACCTAACAGTTGATGATACAGGCAACACATTCGCTGGTACATTGTTCGGTCGTATCAAGGTCTATATCGACCCATACTTCCCAGCATCGTCAACAAGCGAATTCGCTGTTATCGGTTACAAGGGTTCTAACGCATATGACGCAGGTCTATTCTACTGCCCATACGTTCCTCTACAAATGGTTCGTGCAGTTGATACTGGAACATTCCAGCCAAAGATCGGCTTCAAGACTCGTTACGGTCTAGTTGCTAACCCATTCGCACAAGGCACTTCACAAGGTCTTGGCGCATTGACAGCAATGAGCAACTTGTACTACAGAAGCTTCAAAATTGCCAATTTGATGTAATTAGCAAAAACCTTTAGACGCACATTATTATTAATATAGGCGTCAATTCACAGGGACTTCTTCGGAAGTCCCTTTTTTTATTGGATAAATAGTACATAAACTAAAGGATTTAACATGCCCGATTCATGTACAATTTTGGGTGGCGCTCCAGGAAACCCAAACTTTCTACAGCCAAACAAATTTCAATTGAACTTCTCTCGTCTACCGACGGTTCAATACTTTTGTCAATCGGTTTCCGTTCCTGGCATTTCTCTTTCCGAAGCAATCATGACCAACCCATTGGTTGACATTTATGCTCCTGGCGAGAAAGCAACTTACGATTTGCTGACTATTACTTTTTTCGTAGACGAAGAATTGAAAGCATGGAAAGAAATTCATGACTGGATTCGTGCTATGACTTTCCCAAAAGATTACTCAGAATATCGTGAACTAGGAAATCTCAATAAATACACCAGAGCAAAGTCAAACAATCAACCGCAGTATTCAGATGGTCAGTTGACTCTACTGACATCTGCAAACAATCCAAAAATTCGTTTTAAGTTTTTTGATTTGTTCCCAGTATCTGTTTCAACATTCGTGATGGATGCATCATCTACACCGGAAAACATTATTACTGCAGACGCATCATTTAGGTATTCTTATTTTGATGTTGAATTAATTGCTTGACAAATAATTCATTTGTGTTATACTCCTGAACAGGAGGAACTATATCTATGACAAAGTTGGAAGAATTACTTGCAATGTGGGAAAAGGATGCTGATATTGATCGCACTGAACCCGGAAAAGCACTTCTTGATATTCCCAAACTTCACAGCAAATATTTAAACATACTTTCTTCACATCGTCTATCGATTCGTGATGCAGAGTTTAAGTATCAGAGAATGAAGAAAATTAAATGGGAATACTACACTGGAAAACTAGATGACGCTACTCTGAAAAAGTATAGTTGGGAACCATTTCCATTTGTACTTAAATCGGATATTGCTACATATCTAGAAGCGGATGAAGATTTGAACAAATATCTTGCTCAAAAAAGAATGCACGAAGAAATTGTGGAAGTTTGTCAGAGCATCATGAAAGAATTGAACAATCGTGCTTGGGAATTAAAATCATTTATTGATTGGGAAAAGTTTATTCAAGGCATATAACAACTGCGAAAATACATAGAATTATAAATAGTAGTAAAGGAGAAATTCTATGTATAAAATATATTGGATAAAATATCCGGAACACACCAATCCTTATACTGAAGGCTATATTGGATTAACTTCTCAAACAATCCAACAAAGATTTTCTGACCACAAAAATAATACAAAAAACAAGTTACTTAAAAATAGATGCAGAAAAGAAAACGTTGAAGTTGTTTGTTTACATGATAATTTAGACAAACAACAAGCAAAAGTTATAGAAGAACAATATAGACCTTCGGAAAATATAGGATGGAATATCAATAAAGGTGGTGATGTTCCACCATCGAGAAAAAATAAAATTAGCAAAAAATCTTTACTCAAAGGTGAAGACCGAACAGAAAAACAAAAACTGGCAGCAGAAAAACATTCGGAAAGAATGAAAGGAAACAATTCTTCCGGAAAAAGAAAGAATAGAGTTGTCCATGAAAGAGTTTGTGAAAACTGTGGTGTTCATTTTGTCGCTAAAGAGAAAAGAACAAAATATTGTTCAATAAAATGTGCTGCAATAAAGCGAGAAAAAAATAAATTATGCCCGACATAGTAATATACAAACTAAATGAAGCTTATGTGAAAATAGAATGCGAAAAACATTTCGCACAGGAACTATCAGACTTTTTTACGTTTCGTGTTCCGGGATTTCAATTCACACC